>Ga0302046_10000074_pt1 | contig 98080 bp, 94 predicted proteins | sample RVTome_11_FD_200261 | JGI IMG/M metagenome (GOLD analysis project Ga0302046, IMG submission 200261) | Soil microbial communities from uranium-contaminated site in the Upper Colorado River Basin, Wyoming, United States - RVT147D111 (version 2) ... | reverse complement strand
ACCGGGACCTCCAGCGTCTCAAGGCCCCGCTCTTCCGTTGCATCGACCTTGCGGAGGACGCGCTCGCCATCATGGCGCACGCCTTGAGCGGGGTCTCTTTTCGCGAGGACAAGATTCATCTGGGCGAGGAGCTGTACGCGGCGGAAAACGCCAACCGGCTCGTCGTGGACGAGGGTCTGCCTTTCCGCGAGGCCTATCGCCGCGTCGCCGAGTCCCTGCGCGCGGAAACGGAAGACTCGAAGTGAAGCGCCGGCAGACTTACCGGCCCGCCGTAGGCGTGCTGGCAGCGTGCTCCGTGCTGGTCGCGTGTGGGCAGAAAGGACCGCTGACGCTGCCTGAATCGGCGACGGAGCCCGTGCAAACCGGGGCCGCGGCTTCCGAGAGCGCCCCGCCCGGTGACGAACAACGAGATGAAGAAGACTAAGGCGTTGATCCTCGTCGACGGCAGCTCTTATCTATTTCGCGCCTATCATGCGCTGCCGGCGCTGAGCGCCAGCTCCGGCCACCCCACCGGCGCGATCCTCGGCGTGCTGAACATGCTCTACAAGCTGTTAGACGAGTACGAGCCCGAGCACATCGCCGTGGTGTTCGATGCGCCGGGCAAGACCTTCCGGGACGAGATCTACGCCGAATACAAGGCACACCGTCCACCGATGCCTGAGGACTTGCGTCCCCAGATCGAGCCGCTGATCGAAGCCGTCGAAGCGATCGGCTTTCCGCTGCTACGCATCGACGGCGTCGAAGCCGATGACGTCATCGGAACACTGGCGCGACGCGCGGCCGAGCTCGGCATGACCACGCTGATATCGACGTCGGACAAGGATATGGCGCAGCTCGTCGACGAACGAATCTCGCTCGTGAATACGATGAGCAACACTTCTCTCGACGAGGCCGGCGTGGCAAGCAAGTTCGGCGTGGCACCGTCTCAGATGGTGGATTTCCTGGCATTGGTGGGTGACAGCTCCGACAATATCCCGGGCGTGCCTGGCGTGGGCCCCAAGACCGCGGCGAAATGGCTCGCGGAGTATCACGATCTCGACACGATCATGGCGCGCGCGGATGAGATTCCCGGAAAAGCCGGCGAGAACCTGCGCGACTCGCTGCCGCGCCTGCCATTGTTTCGGCGGCTCGCTACCATCGTCTGCGATCTAGACCTGCCCGTGACGCCCGACGCCCTCACGCTCCGCCCACCCGACCAGCAACGACTCGAGGCGCTCTATAAGAAATACGAGCTGAAGTCGTTGTTGCGGCGAGTCGGGGGAGAGCCGCAGAACGACGCGCCTCCGGCGGAGGGATTCGAGTATGAAACGGTCCTAACCGTAGAGCGGCTGGAGGCCTGGCTCAAGGACGTCGAAGCGGCCGACCTCGTTGCACTCGATACCGAGACGACGAGCCTGAACTACATGCAAGCCAAGATAGTCGGCATCTCCCTGTGCGTCGAGCCCGGGCGCGCAGCGTATATTCCCTTGGCTCATAGCTATCCCGGCGCGCCCCCGCAACTCGACCGGGATGGCGTTCTCGAGCGCATGAAGGCGTGGCTTGAGGGCGAGGCGGCGAAAGTCGGGCATCACCTCAAATACGACACGCATGTGCTCCGCAATCACGGTATCGCGCTGCGCGGCTTCGCCTTCGATTCGATGCTCGAGTCTTTCGTGTTGAATTCAACCGCCACACGCCACGATCTCGATTCCGTCGCGGCCAAATACCTGGGCGTGAGCACGATCAAATATGAGGACATCGCCGGCAAAGGCGCCAAGCAACTTCGTTTCGACGAGATCGATCTGGAAACGGCCGCGCCGTATGCGGCGGAAGACGCTGACGTCTGCTTGCGCCTGCACCGCACGCTCTGGCCCAGGCTGCAAGAGACGCCGGAACTCGAGCGGCTCTATCTAGAGATAGAGCAACCGCTGGCGCCGGTCCTGCAGAAAATGGAGTATCTCGGGGTGCTCGTAGATGCCCGGATGCTCAAGCATCAGAGCGCCCAGCTCGCTCAGTCGATGGCAGAGACCGAGGCGCTCGCATACGAGGAAGCGGGAGGTCCGTTCAATCTGGCCTCGCCGAAGCAGCTCCAAGAGATACTCTACGACCGTCTCAGCCTCCCCGTCCTAGGCAAAACGCCCAAGGGCCAAGCATCGACGGCCGAGAACGTCCTGCAGGATCTCGCGAACGACTACGCGCTCCCGAGACTCATCTTGCAGCACCGGGCGCTCGCGAAGCTCAAGTCGACCTACACGGACAAGCTCCCGCTGGAGATCAACCCCTGCACCGGCCGCATTCATACGTCCTATCACCAGGCCGTCGCCGCGACGGGCAGGCTATCCTCGTCGGACCCGAACCTTCAGAACATCCCGATCAGAACGCCCGAAGGCCGCCGGATTCGCCAAGCTTTCGTCGCGCCCCCCGGATACCGGCTGCTGGCCGCGGACTACTCGCAGATCGAGCTGCGAATCATGGCGCATCTATCCAACGACGAGGGCCTGCTCGCAGCGTTTGCGGCCGACCTGGATATTCATCGCGCCACCGCCGCTGAGGTTTTTGGGCTCGAGCCCGAGCATGTCGGCGATTCCGAGAGACGCTCGGCCAAAGCGATCAACTTCGGCTTGATCTATGGCATGTCGGCCTTCGGGCTCTCGAGACAACTGGGAATCGAGCGCGCTGAAGCGCAGCGCTATGTGGATCTCTATTTCAGCCGCTACCCGGGAGTCAAACGGTATATGGACGACACTCGAGAGCGGGCTCGCGAACGCGGTTACGTGTCGACGGTCTACGGCCGTCGGCTCTACTTGCCGGAGATCAGATCCAGGAATCATCAGCGCCGCCAATATGCCGAACGCAGCGCGATCAACGCACCCATGCAAGGAACGGCCGCGGACATCATCAAACGCGCCATGATCAAGGTCGACCGTTGGCTCGAGCAGAGCGGCGCTGACGCGCGGCTGATCATGCAGGTCCACGACGAGCTCGTGCTAGAGGTCGCGGATGGCGACGCCGAGCCCTTGGCTCGACGAGTCAAGGCCCTGATGGAGTCGGCGGCGGATCTCAAAGTGGCGCTCAAGGCCGACTTCGGCCTCGGGGCGAACTGGGACGAGGCGCACTAGGGCAAGGCGCACAGGGCCTTTCCGGCTGCCCCGGGAACTTTTCCGCGCCGCCCGCCCACTAAAGCAGTGGGCCGAAAGCGCCCCCCGCTATCCTCCCTAAGCGGGACAACATCCCGGTGACCCCATACCGGGACTCTTAACCCCGGGTGCGTCCCCTGAATCCCGCACCCGGGGTTACTTTTTTGCGGATCCCGGCGCATCCAGCCCGAGCCAGCCCAAAAGCACGTCTCCGGCCTCATCGACCCCCAGTCGCTTCGTCGCGGAGAACATGATCAGCGGCAAGTCCGGCCCGACCGCGGCTGCTATCCGGCGTTGCCGCGTCACGGCGGCGCTGCGACTGAGCTTGTCGGCCTTTGTCAGCAGCACGGCCACCGGTACGCCGGCCTCCCGGGACCAGCCGAGCATGACTTCGTCAAGCTCGCCGAGATCTCGACGAAGATCCATGGTGATAAAGAGACCGCGCAGACAGCGCCGATCCAGGAAATAGGCCTCGAGCAGGCTCGCCCATTCCAAGCGGACGGATTCGGCGACCTTGGCGTAGCCGTAACCGGGCAGATCCACGAGACGCTCACCCGCACTCAGTGAGAAGAAATTGATCTCCCGCGTGCGCCCCGGTTGCTTGCTGGTGCGAGCAAGGCCGCGCCGCCCGCAGATCGCATTGATGGCGCTGGACTTCCCGGAATTCGACCTCCCGGCAAACGCCACCTCCGCCCCCGCATCTCGGGGAAATTGCTTAGCCTTCCGAGCCCCGATGAGGAACTTGGGCGTAATACCAGTGGACATAAGTACGTTCAGGCCCGAAGCCCGGTCATGCGGGGTTCAGGTCGATTAGTGTACAATCTTTCGCCGTTTCCGAGGGTTATGAGACGAGGTTGCAGTGGCGTGACGCATCAGAGACTCGATTGGCAAGCGACATCCAACGGCAGATCGATCGGCTACGTCACGTGCCTGATCTTACTTCTGACCTGGAACACGCCGAGCGCCGCACAAGGCTCGGCAACCGCCGGGCAGGCCAAGGCGGCTTCCTGCGCGGCCTGCCACGGCACGAACGGTAACAGCATCAATCCGCTCTGGCCCAGCCTGGCCGGGCAGCACGCCGGGTATATCGCACATCAGCTCGTCGCCTTTCAACAAGGAACGCGAGAGGACGTGCTGATGACGAGCTTTGCGGCTTCGCTCTCAGCAGAAGATATCGCGGATCTCGCGGCCTATTTCGAGAACCAGACCGTGACGCCGAAAGGCGCCGACCCCGCCGTCGTCGACGCCGGGGCGCGCATCTACCGGAGCGGCATTCCGGACCGGGGTGTCCCCGCTTGTATTGCCTGTCACGGCCCGACGGGCCGCGGCAACCCGCTGGCCGCTTACCCGGCGCTCACCGGCCAGCACGCCACCTACGTCGTGAACACGCTGCGAGCCTATTCCTCGGGTGCGCGCCGGTCCGACGGCGCGGTGAATCTGATGATGCGCGACTTGGCCGCCCTGCTCAGGGAAGACGAGATGCAGGCCGTAGCGAGTTATGTCCAGGGCCTGCGTTAAAACCCTTGATTCGAAGGAGAGCTCGAGTGCTACCGAAAAAACTGTTCAAGTTCGCCGCCGCCCCCGCAGTCTTGATCGTAATCGCGTTCTTCTGGGGATGCGGCTCACAAGATCCGGACGGGGCGTCGGACGCCACTCAAGAGTCGGATGCTACCTCTACCGCGGTCGTCCAACCCGACGAAACTGCGCCGCCGTCGGCGCCTTCCGCGGCGAGCAGCGAGCAGCCGCGCATCGTAGTGGCGCAGGCGGATTCGGCCCAAAGTCGCCGTTTCTCTCTGGGGACGCACTACGAGCGGCTCTCACCGACGCAGCCGACGAGCTCGAGCCCCGAGCAGATCGAGGTTACAGAGATCTTCTGGTACGGCTGCCCGCACTGTTACACCTTCGATCCGTATCTCGAGAGCTGGAAGGAGAATCTTCCCAGCGACGTGAGCTTCGTGCGCATTCCGGCCATGTGGAACGACTTGCTGAAGATACACGCCCAGGCGTTCTATACCGCACATGTTCTGAATCTCGCGGAAGAAGTGCACACACCGTTGTTTCGCGAGATGCACGTCAACGGCAATGCGTTGAATACAAAACCGGCGTTGCAGGAGTTCTTCAGCCGCTTCGGAGTTGACGCAGAGACGTTCGACAACGCCTTCGAGTCGTTCACCGTATTCAAAAGCATGCAGGACGCTGACAATCTCTCCCGGCGTTACCGCATTTCCAGCGTCCCGGCCGTCGTCGTGAACGGCAAGTACACTACCAACGCGACGATCGCCGGCAGCTATCCGAATCTGCTCGAGGTCATCGACGAGCTCGTCGCCATGGAGCGTGCCGGCGAGTAGCGCCGGCTCTAGAACGGGTCTCTGCTTTCGTCGATCCCGTGGGGATCGGCGTGTATCAATACCTCGGCCGAAGGGAAGCTCTTCCGCAGAGCGGTCTCCACCGCTCCGGAGACCTCGTGCACCCTCGCGAGCCTCATGCCCGGGTCGAGCTCCAGGTGGAACTGAATGAATTGCGCAGTACCGGAGGAACGCGTTCGCAGATCGTGCACTCCTCGGACCTCCGGATGCGCGTATGCGATCTCGGCGATGCGCCTTCGATCACTTTCAGGCAGCTCTCTGTCGAGAAGGACGTTCAGCGCATCCTTGGCAATCTCACGGACGCTCCAAAGGATGACCGCGACCACGAAGAGTCCCAACAGCGGATCAGCTATATGCAAGCCCCAGGCTGACGATGCAAGAATCGCGACGAGCACAGCAAGATTGGTGAGGATATCCGCGCGATAGTGAATGGCGTCGGCGGAGATCGCCATCGAGCCGGTACGTCGCACCACCAGCGCTTGAAACGCAGCAAGACAGAGGGTCAGAGCAAGCGAGCAGATCGTTACCACCACCCCCAGCTCGGGACTTTCGACGGCACTCGGCGCGATCAATCGTTGCACTGCCCTGAAGGCCACGTAAGCCGCCGAAGCCGAAATGATCAGCGACTGGATGAGGCACGCGATACCCTCCGACTTTCCATGGCCGAAGCGATGCTCTCGATCCGCGGGCGACACCGCAACCGTGACGGCGAACAGGGTGATGCCGGACGCGACCAGGTCGAGCAAAGAATCGGCGAGCGAGCTCAACATTGCGATCGAGCCCGTCGCCGACCACGCCCAAGTCTTGAGCGCGATCAAAATGCTTGCGACCGCCACCGACGCCAGTCCGGCGAGCTGCATGAGCTGGACCTTGTATGGCTCCAAGCCCGGCGTGTGTTTGAGATCCGAGGTATCCACCGGGGGTAACGATGTCCGAACTGGGTGTTGTATGGTACCAGCCGTCGGCTTTGAAATGATTCACGGACGAATCTCAATCGCAGTTCCGGAGCCGGACGATGCTCTCGCCATTCCGCGGCGGCGTTTCAGATGAGAACGACTCTCAATGATCAGCGACCGGTGAGTCTTTCGGCCGCCTGCTTCAAAGTATCCAGTTCCTTTGCGAAACAGAACCGAATCAAACGACTCTCCGGAGGCTCGGCATAGAAGGCGGAAACCGGGATGACGGCGACGCCCCGATTTCGAGTGAGCCAATGGGCATACTCGTGGTCAGGGAGATCGGATAGCTCGCCGTAGTCCGCGAGCTGGAAGTACGTGCCGAAGGAATGCCTCAACTTAAAACCGGATTCGCGCATTGCCAGTGTGAAGAAATCTCTCTTTTCCTGATAGAAGCTTCCCAACTGCAAATGGTGCTCCGGGCACCGTGCAAGAAAATCCGCAAGCGCATACTGCAGCGGAGTCGTGGTGGTGAACGTGTTGAACTGGTGCACGCGTCGGAACTCTGCGGTCAGCTCCGCACGGGCGACGCAGTAGCCCACTTTCCAACCTGTCGCGTGATAGGTCTTGCCGAATGAGAACACTGCGAAGCTCCGCTCGGACAACTCCTCGTGCGCGATCACAGTCTCATGGCTGCGGCCGTCGAAGACGATATGCTCGTAGACTTCATCGCTGAGGACGTAGCAGTCGTAAGGACGCAGGACGGCCGCGAGCTGGTCGTAATCGCGGCTGGTCAGGATCGAGCCCGTCGGATTGTGCGGCGAATTGATGATCACGAGCCGAGTTCGCTCGCTCACGACGGATCTCAGGCGCTCCCAGTCAATCGAGAATTCCGGCGGCAGCAACGGCAAGTGACGCGTCGTGCCTCCGGCAAGGGTTACGGCCGGCGCGTAGGAATCGTAAGCCGGGTCGAAGACGACCACCTCGTCGCCGGCGCGCACGACCGCGTGAATCGCACAGAACAACGCCTCTGTGGCGCCGCTCGTGACGGTAATCTCCGACACATGATCTCGTGTTACACCGTAGAGAGATACGAGCTTATGCTCGATCTGCTCGCGCAAGCTCACGACTCCGGCCATTGGAGGGTACTGATTGTGCCCGCTGCGCAGATGTTGGTTGACGAGCTCGAGCAAGGCTTCGGGAGGTTGGAAATCGGGGAACCCCTGGGATAAATTGAGCGCACCCGTTTCCTCCGCCAAACGAGACATGATGGTGAATACGGTGGTGCCGACACCAGGCAGCTTGCTTTCGACCGGTCTCATGTCGCTACTGCCCCATCGCTCGTCGTCCGAAGCACGGTGCACATGCTAGCGAAGGTGCTTGTCCTCTTTGGTCTGGCGCTGCTTGCCGTCGGACTCGTTCTGCCGCTAAGCCGCCGGTCTCGCGACGCGGTACAGACTCACTGCCAAGGCGCCGACGACGGCCAACCCGAGCATGGTCGGCAGCGTGAAGTCCATCGCGAGCACATCGGAATCACCGGAAACGACGATCGGTACGGCCATGAATATCCCGATCAATGCTTCGCCGGTGATCAAGCCCGACGCAAACAACATACCGTTGCGCTGCGCAAGCGCGGCCCCGTCCCCCCCGGTGGCACGACCGCGCGTTGCCGCATACGCGACCAGGCCACCCAACCCGATCGCGACGCTGAGCTCCAGGGGCAGGTAGATTCCGACCGCGACTGCGAGCACGGGAGTCCGCCAAGCCGTGCCACGCGTCTTCAGGTATTCGTCGACAACGATGATCGCGGTGCCGATGGCGGCTCCGAAGGCCACCATACCCCACGGCAAGCCTCCGCCGAAGACCCCCTGCGCGACCGACGCCATCAGCGTGGCCTGCGGCGCGAGCAGAGCGTCGGGCTGCTCCGGCGTCGGCACGCCGATGCCGTAGGCCTGCAGCAGCAAATTGAGTATCGGCGCGACCACGAGCACGGCGCTGACGACGCCGACACCCTGCATGAGCTGCTGGCGCCACGGCGTCGCGCCGACGAGATAGCCGGCTTTGAGGTCTTGCAGATTGTCGCCCGCAATCGCTGCGGCACAGCACACGACCGCTCCGACCATGATCGCCGCCGGCGCCCCGTTCGCCGCGTCGCTACCCATGAGCCACAACAGCAGCAAGGACGTAAGTAGTATGGTCGCAATCGTGATGCCGGAGACGGGATTGTTCGACGAACCGACCAGGCCCGCCATGTAGCCCGCGACGGACGAGAACAGAAAACCCGCGACAACCATGATCACAGTCATCGCCAAGGCGACGCCGATATCGGAAACGATCGCCTGGTAGAGGATGAAGATAGGTAGGACGAAGACGGCGATGCCCACGAGCACCAGGCTCATCGGGGCATCGTGCTGGGTGTGATCGTAGCTCTCACCTGCCGTCGCGTGCCGCGCCCGCAAACCGGTGGTGACCCCCGAGATCAACGTCGAGCGCATCGAGATCAGCGCCCAGATGCCACCGACCAACATGGCGCCGACTCCGAGATAGCGGATCTTCGTGGTCCAAATGACGAAAGCCAGATCGCCGGCCGCCGTCCCTGCCTCGAATTGCGCCGCCAGCGTCGGATCACCGTCCAGTAACAGCGCGGAATAGATCGGGATCGCGACGTACCAGGAGATCGCGCCCCCGAGGAAAACCAGAGCGGCGATGTTCAAGCCGACGATATAGCCGACGCTGATCAGCGCGGGAGATAGATTCATGCCGATGTAGGCAATCGTGCTGCCCCCGACGTACGTCGCCGCCTGCGCCGTTCCCGACCATAGCCGCAAGCCCGTCTCGGCAAACTTGGTCAAGCCTCCGAGAACTGCGGCGACCGCCAATAACTTCGCGCCCTTCCCCGAAGCGCCGACCCTCAAGACTTCGGCCGTCGCCGTGCCCTCGGGATAGGCGAGCTGCGCCTCCACGACGAGCGATCGCCGCAGCGGTATCGAAAACAACACGCCGAGTAGTCCGCCCAGGCCCGCTATGACGCTCACCCACATGTAATCGAAAACGCTCCAGTAACCCAGGATGATCAGCGCGGGTATCGTGAAAATGACGCCGGCGGCAATCGATTCTCCCGCGGACGCCGCCGTCTGCACGATATTGTTCTCGAGAATGTTGGACTCCCTGAAGAGCTTCAAGACGGCCATGGAGATCACCGCCGCCGGAATCGAGGCCGAGACGGTCAAACCCGCGAACAGGCCGAGATAGGCGTTGGCGCCGGCCAGCACGATCGAGAGAAAGATACCCAGCGCGATCGCCTTGACCGTAAGCTGCGGAAGCGGATGAGCTGCTGCCATCGATAGTCCTCCTCGCGCGGCTCAGCGAGCCTTTCGTCCACGGGAACGAAAAAGTTGGCACCCGAAATGTTTCAGCGTCCGCCCTGCATCATGCGTCTTAGAGGTTTCGCGAGCAACGCCAATAGCACGCCAGAGCCAACCGTCGTCAGCACGATTTGCAGATACAGACCCGGCATTTCGTCGACGGCTTCGGCGTTGAACTCACCCGCGATCAGGCCGGCGATGATGTACCCCAGCGAATTGGCGAGAAACCAAACGCCCATCATCTGACCGACGAAGCGCCGCGGCGCGAGGCGGCTGACAGAGCTCAAGCCCACGGGGCTCAGCGCGAGCTCGCCCATCGTGTGCAGAAGATAAGTAAAGAACAACCAGGTCGGCAGAACCTGCTGGCCGCCCGCGACTAGGCGGGAAGCACCGATCATCACGGCAAATCCCGAACCAAGAATCACGAGGCCGATCGCGAACTTCAACGGCGATGAAGGGTCGAGGTGCCTGCGGGCGAGCGCGATCCACAGCATCGAATAGAAGGGTGCGAGCAAAATGATCAATGCCGGATTCAAGGACTGAAACCAAGCGGCCGGTATCTCGAAGTTGCCGAACTGCCGGATCGTGTAGCGCTCGGCGAATAGATTCAGAGACGACCCCGCCTGCTCGAAGCCGGCCCAGAACATCGCGGCCGCGAGAAACAGCGTCAGTATCACGATCACCCGGCCGCGCTCCTCCACCGTCAAGCCGCCGAACACGAACAGGCCGATGAAATAGACGATCGCCACGATCGCGATGAGGGTCGTCGTGCCCTGCGCCAGCCTCACCGCGTCGAATCGAATCGCTCCGCTGAGGCCGGCTGCGAGTAGCCCCAGCACGACGGCGACGCCGAGGCCGATCGCAAGCCAGGATTTCAGCCTGAACTGTCGGGTGTCCCTTCCTTGAACCACCGCGGGCGAGTATCCAGCCTCACCCAGGTGCTCTCGACTCAAGCGGTACTGGATGAGCCCGAAAAGCATGCCGACCCCGGCGGCGGCGAAGCCGTAGTGCCAGCTATCCCGCGCCAACCAGCCGCAGAGCAAAGGTCCGGCCGCAGCGCCGATGTTGATGCCCATGTAAAATATCGTGAATCCGGCATCCCGCCGTTCGTCGCCCTCCGGATACAGCTCGCCGACGAGCGCGCTGATATTCGGCTTCAAGAGTCCGGTGCCTATAGCGACGAGCACAAGCCCGAGGAAAAACGTGCCGATGCTCGGGACCGCAAGCGCGAAATGGCCGCACATGATGACAACGCCGCCGAGAAACACCGCCCGCTGGGCGCCGGTGAGCCGATCGGCGATCCAGCCGCCCGGCAACGCCAGAAGATAGGCTGCGGCCGTGTAGAGACCATAAACGGCGGTCGCTGTTTGGTCGGAGAATCCCAGACCACCGTTCTCGATCTGATCGACCATGAACAACACCAGCAGCGCCCGCATGCCGTAGTAGCTGAAACGCTCCCACATCTCCGTCATGAACAAGGTATACAGGCCTCTCGGATGACCGAGGATCTCGACCGCTTGAGCGCGCGGCGCCACGACGCTATTCATTCACGGTTTCCTCCGTTTCGGCTGGGCGCGCGTCGAGCACGCGGCAGAGTAGGAGGCCGCTCTCATAGAGCAGATAAATCGGCACCGCCAGCAACGTCTGCGAGATCGCGTCGGGCGGTGTTAAAAACATGCCGGCGACGAACGCGCCGAGAAACACGTACGGGCGCGACTTGCGCAAGGTCTTGAGGTCGACCAAGCCGCTCCAAACCAGCATGACCGTCGCAATCGGCACCTCGAAGGCCATGCCGAACGCGAAGAACAGGCCAAGGACGAAGTCCAGATAGGCGCTGATATCGGTCATCATCGTGACTCCCTCCGGGGCCACGGCGGCGAAGAACGCGAACATCAGCGGAAAAACGACGTAGTACGCGAATGCGACGCCGGCATAGAACAGCACGATGCTCGACAGCAGCAGAGGGAAGGCGAAGCGCTTTTCCGTACGATAGAGGCCGGGCGCGACGAACCGCCATATCTGATAGAGCACCACCGGCATCGCGAGGAACAACGCGACGAAAAAAGTCATCTTGAAAGGGGTCAGAAACGGCGACGCGACTTGGGTGGCGATCATGGTCGACCCGGCAGGCAGCTGCCGCATCAGTGGCGTCGCGACGGCCGTGAAGATGCTTTCGGAGAACGGAACGAGACAGAGAAAGACCAAAAGAACGGCGGCAGCCGACCGGAGCAATCGCGAGCGCAGCTCGACCAGATGGGATATCAGCGTACCTTCAGCGAGCTTTTCCTGCTCCCCACCGTCTACCGCGGGCTTTTGATCGGATCCCTCGGCGCTCATGTGCTCGCATCAGATTCAGTATGGCTCTTGCCACTCGAGGCTGAACCCTCTGCCGGTGTTTGAACCGCGTCGACGGTCTGCTCTTCGGCCGGATTGTCCGAGCTCGCGACTGACGACGCCTGCGGACCCGGCGGAGGAATGATCTGGGAGCTTTTCGGGGGAGGTCTGTAGGAAGGTTTCTTCGGATCCTTCATCTCGAGCTCCCGCTCGAGCTGATAGCGCAGCTGGCTTGCCGTTCTGCGCGCGCGACTCACCCAACGGCCAAGCTGCGCGGCGATCCGAGGCAAGCGCTCCGGTCCCAGAACCATTAGACCGAGGCCGAAGATTAGAGCGATTTCCCAGAAACCGACATCGAACATCGGCTAGCCGCTCTGACTCTTATCCTTCTGCTCGGCGAACTCCGCGTCCGGCTTGCCGTCCTCAAGGCGTTTGGCATCCCGGTGTTCCTCGTCGTTTCGATCGTCGCTGTCCATCGCCTTGCGGAAGCTCTTGAGCGCGCCGCCCAAATCGCCTCCGATGCTCTTGAGTCGCTTGGTTCCGAAAATCAATACGACGATCAGCAGAACGATAAGCAATTGCCACATGCTTATGCCTCCTAATCCCATTTCATCCCTCCATCGCGGATACGAAAGGTCAATGATACGCCAATCCTTGGTCTCAGCCGCGACCGCTCAAACGGGCGGCGGCACTCGCAACAGGAACGTCGCGGGACCTTCGTTGCAGAGCCGTACCTGCATGGTCGCTCCGAAAACTCCGCGCCCCGTTGGGATACCGGCAGCCGCAGCAGCGACCGCCAGGCGCTCGAACAGGGCCCGGCCCTGTTCGGCATCCGCTGCGCCCGAGAAGCCCGGCCGGTTCCCCTTTGCCGTGTCCGCCGCCAGAGTAAACTGGGGGACCAGCAGCAGAGCGCCGCCGGCCTCGCGAACATCGAGGTTCATGCGACCTCGTCGGTCCTCGAAGATCCTGAATCCGAGCAAGCGTTCCAGGAGCCGATCCGCCTCATGCTCGGCATCCCCACGTTCGACGGCGACCAGCACTAGCAGGCCATTGCCTATGGCTGCAGCGGTCCGGCCCGAGACGACCACGCTCGCCTCACTGACGCGTTGAACTAGTCCGATCACGTGCTTTCCCGTCATCCACTTTGACTGAGCGCATTATCCTCGGCAAGCGCCAGCGCCGCGCCGTTTGAGGCGGAAACGACGCGATTCGCGAGCCCCGCGCCCGCCCTGCCTGTGCCATAGTAGCCCTGGGTGGCCTCCCGGGACCGTCTGCGGCAAGGACGCGCGCAGCTGAGCGCTGGTCTCCCACAAGATAAATATCCCACGGGAATGCTGATATCCGAGTAATTTGTAGCATTCTTTCCCACTTTCGCGTCTCTCGTTACGGCCAGCGTCGTCCGGACGCGTTGGACATCTCGGAGAGCAGGGCACGAACCTGAATTGGCGGGTTCGCAGCGAAAAAAGTGGGATAAATGCTCTCCCACTACGCCTCCTGCTACTGCCTCGACAGATAGCGACTTGAGGCAGCCGAGTCACCCCCAGTACCATGGAATATACGGAATACGGGATGACTTGATTCCCCCACCGGATTGTCGCGGCGTGGTGTGGAACGTACTCATTGACCCAAGGTCTCCTCCATAGCACGGTTGTCGAAGGATGGCGATTGCCGCACAGTGAATTTCTCTCCGCGGTACCGCGCGGCGGAGCCACTAGACTCGCAAGGTCCGATGATCAGACGACGTGAATTGTTGATGGCGCTGGGGGCCGGCGCGGGCCTCGCCGCCTGCTCGCGACGAAACTCCGGCACTGCGGCCGCGAGCCGGACTCAAAGATTCTCCTGGAAGATGGTGACGACCTGGCCGCCGAACTTCCCCGGCCTGGGCACGGGCGCCAATACGGTCGCACGCTATCTCGAGGAGGCCAGCGGCGGACGCATACGCGTGCAGATTTATGCGGCGGGCGAGCTGATCCCGGCTTTCGAGGTTTTCGACGCCGTTTCCAGCGGTACTGCCGAGCTCGGCCACGGCGGCGCCTACTATTGGCGGGGCAAGTCCGAGGCGACTCAGTTTTTTTCGACCGTCCCCTTCGGGCTCAACACGCATGAGATGAATGCATGGCTCTACTACGGCGGCGGCATGCAGCTTTGGGAGGAGGTCTACGGGCAATTCAATCTGGTGCCGTTCGCCGCGGGCAACACCGGCGTTCAGATGGGCGGGTGGTTCAACCGCCCCGTCAATTCGATGGCCGACTTGCGCGGCCTGAAAATGCGCATCCCCGGCATTGGAGGGGAAGTCTTGAGGCTCGCCGGCGGCACACCGGTGAACTTACCCGGGTCGGAGCTGTTCACGGCGCTGCAAACCGGCAGCATCGATGCGACCGAATGGGTCGGCCCGTATAACGACCTGGCTTTCGGTCTTCATCAGGCCGCGCGGTACTACTACTACCCCGGCTGGCACGAGCCGGGGCCGACGATGGAGTGCATGGTCAACCGCGATGCCTACGAGGGCTTGCCCGACGATCTCAAGGCCGTCGTACGAATCGCCTGCCAGGCCGCCAACCTCGATATGACCGCCGAGTTCAATGCCCGTAACGCGAGCGCGCTGGAGCAATTGCGTTCGGATCCCTCCATAGAGATTCGTTCCTTTCCCGAGGACGTGCTGGCGCGCCTCAAGACGCTAACGCTGCAGGTCATCGATGAGCTCACGGCCCGCGATGCTTTGGCTAATAAGGTATGGGAGTCCTACGGGGTTTTTCTCCGCAATGCCCGCTCCTGGCAACAGGTTTCGGAGCAAGCCTATGTCGATACGACCGATCTGTAGCGCGACCGCCGCCGTCGGGTCGGATGAAAATGCTTCGGGGAGCCATGACTTGACGGCACCGCATCTGCTAACATGCGCCGCGCGAGAACCCCAAATCCCCGGGGTGGGAGTAATTTTTAAATGAGAGTGATATTTGCCATCGTCGCGCTGGCAGGCTGGGCTATGTGCGGCACTGCCAAGGCCCAAGAATGCAGCCAGACGATAGAGGGTAACGACCTCATCAAGTTCAACCTCGCCGAAATGCGAGTCAGCGCCGACTGCGGTGAGGTCACCATCACGCTGCGGCATGTCGGCTCGATGGCGGCGAACGTGATGGGGCACAACTGGGTGCTGACAGCTACGTCGGACTACATGGCGGTGGCGTCTGCCGGGCAAACAGCGGGACCGCCGAGCTTCTTGCCGGAAGGCGATCCACGCGTCATCGCGGCGACCGACATCATAGGCGGCGGCGAGGAGACTTCCGTTAGCTTCGATATCTCCGGATTGCAGGCCGGCGGAGACTACACGTTTTTCTGCTCGTTCCCCGGACATTTCGTGCTCATGAATGGGAAGTTCATTATCGAATAAGCGATGGGCTGCGGTATCCTTGCCTATGCCCGATGCGACTGCCGAAATATAGGGATTCATAAGTTATGACAATGGCCGTTGTTCTCATCTTGTTGGTGATCGGCACGCTCCTCTTTCATTTCTTGAGTCCCTGGAACTTCACCCCGATCGCATCGAACTGGGACATGATCGATACGACGGTCGATATTACTTTCATCGTCACCGGTATCGTATTTCTCGCAGTCAACCTATTCATGGCGTACTGCATCATCAAATATCGTCATCGCAAAGATCACAGCGCGGACTACGATCCCGAGAACACCAAGCTCGAGGGCTGGCTCACGATCGTCACTACCGTCGGCGTTGCCGCCATGCTGGCCCCCGGATTAGTCGTTTGGGGGCAATTCGTAACCGTTCCCGAGGAAGCCGCCGAATTCGAGGCGGTGGGTCAGCAATGGCATTGGAGCTTCCGATTCCCGGGAGAGGACGGAGAGTTCGGCAACGTCGATATACGTCACATGTCGGAGGAGAACCCCTTCGGCATGGACCCAGAGGACCCCAGCGGCCGCGACGACGTCTTGGTCTCGAGCCCCACTGTTCATCTGCCCGTGAACCAGCCCGTCAGAGCCTGGTTGCGAGCCAAGGACGTGCTGCATGATTTCGCGGTGCCGCAGTTCCGAATCAAGATGGACCTGGTGCCCGGTATGGTGACCTATGCGTGGTTTACGCCGACCGTGACCGGCGAGTACGAGATACTCTGCGAGGAGCTTTGCGGCATCGGCCATTTCGCCATGCGCGGCAAGGTGATCGTCGACGAGCAGGCGGACTTCGAAAGCTGGCTGGACGAGCAGCCGACCTACGCGGAGCTCACCGCGACGCCTGCGGGCGACCCGGCCGCGGGCCAGGGGACCTACGCGATCTGCGCCGCCTGCCATGGCCCGCAGGGACAGGGGCAACAGCTGCTCAATGCGCCGAAATTGACGGGGCTTGGCGCCTGGTATATCGAGCGCCAGGTCGAGTACTTCAAAGATGGGGTCCGCGGCACGCACGAGCTCGACACCTACGGTGCCACGATGGCGCCCATCATGGCCGCGGTCCCGGACGACACGGCGATTCGCAATGTCGCGGCATACATCGATACTCTGCCCGATCAGGCGATAGAGCCGACAGTCACCGGCGACGTCGAGCGAGGCGCCCGCATCTTCAGGACTTGTGCCGCATGCCACGGGACTTCCGGGCAAGGCATTTGGGCCCTCAACGCACCGCGCTTGGCCGGCGCGTCGGATTGGTACCTCGTGACCCAACTGAATAACTTCAAGGCGCGTATTCGCTCCTCGCATGCCGAGGATCGCTATGGCGAGCAGATGGCCCTGATGGCGGACATTCTGCCGAATGAGCAAGCCGTCAACGACGTCGTCGCCTATATCAATACGCTGCCTTGAGCGTCCGGCTACTGATAGGAAAGACGATACAAGGATAGAGCAAGAGACCTACTCCGGAGTGATATCTCATGGCATACGTTGCAATCGCTGATCGCGACCACCACCTTCACGATCCGCAGACTTTCATAACAAAGTACATTTGGAGCCAAGACCACAAGGTCATCGCCGTTCAGTATTCGATCACCGCCATCTCGGTCGGCGTGCTCGCGATGGTGCTCTCCAGCATGTTCCGATTGCAGCTCGGATTCCCGGATACGTTCTCGTTCGTCACTCCCGAGAATTACTACCAGTACGTGACCATGCACGGCATGATCATGGTCATCTACCTCTTGACGGCGCTGTTTCTCGGCGGCTTCGGCAATTATCTGATCCCACTCATGTGCGGCGCGCGCGACATGGTGTTCCCGTACATGAACATGCTGAGCTACTGGGTCTACCTATTGTCGGTGCTGGTGCTGCTCGCGAGCTTCTTCATTCCCGGGGGACCGACCGGCGCCGGTTGGACGCTCTACCCGCCGCAGGCGATCGCCGACGGAACGCCGGGCGTGAACGGCGGCATCATGCTGATGCTGTTGTCCCTCGCGATCTTCATCGTGGCGTTCACGATGGGAGGGTTGAACTACGTCACGACCGTGCTGCAGGCGCGCTGCCGAGGCATGACGCTGATGCGCATGCCGTTGTCCGTCTGGGGCATCTTCGTCGCGACCATACTCGGCCTGCTCGCATTCCCGGCGCTGTTGGTTGCGGCCATCATGATGCTGCTCGATCGCATCGTCGGGACGAGTTTCTTCATGCCCGAGATGCTGTCGATGGGGGATCAGAACGCGCACAACGGCGGCAGCCCGATTCTGTTTCAGCACTTGTTCTGGTTCTTCGGCCATCCTGAGGTCTACATCGTCGCGCTACCCGCCTTCGGCATGGTCTCCGACGTGCTCGCGACCCATGCGCGCAAGAACATCTTCGGCTACCGCATGATGGTCTGGGCCATCGTCGCCATCGGTGGCTTGAGCTTCATCGTATGGGCACATCACATGTACGTCAGCGGCATGAACCCGTACTTCGGTTTCTTCTTCGCGACGACGACGCTGATCATCGCCGTGCCCACCGCTTTGAAGGTGTACAACTGGGTACTGACGCTATGGCGCGGCGATATTCGGCTCACCGTGCCGATGCTGTTCGCGATCGGTTTTATTTTTACCTTCACCCATGGCGGCCTCACCGGCCTATTTCTCGGAAACGTGACAGTGGATCTTCCGCTGTCCGACACGTATTTCGTCATCGGCCATTTCCACATGGTCATGGGCGTCTCACCGGTGATGGTGCTGTTCGCGGCCATTTATCACTGGTACCCCAAGATCACCGGCAGAATGTTCAGCGACACGCTCGGCAAGTGGCATTTCTGGTGCACCTTGCTCGGAACCTACGCCGTCTACCTGCCGATGCACTACCTCGGGCTTTTGGGCGTGCCGCGTCGCTACTACGCCTATGGCTCGGACTTCATGCCCGACTCGGCATACACGTTGAACTCGAGCATCACGGTCGCGGCAGTCTTCGTCGCACTGTCGCAGATCTTCTTCTTCATCAACGTCATTTGGAGCATGCGCTACGGCGAGAAAGCCGGCAGCAACCCATGGGGCGCGACCACGCTCGAGTGGCAAACGCCCGATACACCGCCGAAGCACGGCAACTGGGGCGCCAAGCTGCCAACCGTGTATCGCTGGGCGTACGACTACAGCGTTCCAGGCGAAAAACAGGACTTCGTGCCGCAGAACGTGCCGCCGCGCGCGGGAATCGTTGCCGGCCGTGACCACGGAGTGCACCACTAGTGAATGTCACCTTCCTGTTCACGGCGCTCATCGGTGCGATCCTGCTGTGGTTCGCGCTCGCCTGGAAGCTCAGGACCAAATCGTGGATTGTGAAAGGCGTGATATCGGAAGACGGGTTCAGCGCCATGCCCGCGCATCGAGTCGGACTGTGGGTGTTCCTGGCGGTCGTCACGAGCCTGTTCTCTCTATTCATCATCATCTACAACGAGCGTTCCACTTTCCCGGATTGGCGGCCGTTGCCGGACCCACAGCTGTTGTGGTTCAACACGGCCCTGCTCGTGCTCGGCAGCATTGCGCTACAGCTCGCGCGCGATGCTGCCAAACGCGACCAGTTGGCGGCAATCCGTGTCAATCTCACCGCCGCCGGTGTGTTTACGATCGCATTTCTCGCCGGCCAGGTGCTGGCGTGGCGACAGTTGACCGATTCGGGCTATTTCCTCTCGACGAATCCGGCAGACTCTTTTTTCTACCTGCTAACAGGCCTTCACGGCCTGCATCTGCTCGGCGGGTTGTTCGTCTGGGCGAAGACGACCATGAACGCCTGGCGGAAACCTGATCCAGAGGATATGAGCGAGGCAGCCGGCCTGCGACTCAGCGTGCAGCTCTGCTCCGTGTACTGGCACTACCTGCTGCTCTTGTGGCTGGTTCTGTTCTACATGCTCTCATCTTCGTAGCATTTTTTTCTTAGAAGGATTACGGGTCATATGGCACATGACGCGACAACTGCGGCCGACGCGACCGCTCCCGGCCTCAGGGGCCTAGCCTCGGACTGGGGATCGGACAAGCAGGCGTTCCACGTCCCATGGGGCAAGGCCATGATGTGGATCTTCCTGCTCAGCGACACGTTCATTTTCACGTGCTTCCTGACCGGCTACATGAACGTGCGTGCGTCGACGCGCGTGCAATGGCCGGTACCGAGCGAAGTGTTTGCATTGGATGTCGCCGGCACGACCGTGCCGTTGTTGCTGATCGCGATCATGACCTTCGTCTTGATCACGAGCAGCGGCACGATGGCGATGGCCGTCAACATGGGCTACCGCCGGGACCGCGCGAAGACCGCGACCTTGATGTTCGTCACGGCGGCCTTCGGTGCCATGTTCGTCGGCATGCAGGCGTTCGAGTGGACCAAGCTCATCGTCGACGAAGGGATCCGTCCTTGGGGCAACCCGCTCGGCGCACCGCAGTTCGGCTCGTTCTTCTTCATGATCACGGGCTTTCACGGGATGCACGTATCCATCGGCGTGATCTATCTCTCGGTCGTCGCACTCAAGGTGTTGCGGGGCGATTATGAGAACCGAGGCTACGAAATTGTCGAGATCACGGGCCTATACTGGCACTTCGTCGACCTCGTCTGGGTATTCATCTTCGCATTTTTCTATCTATGGTAAGGGTCAGTCATGGCAGAAGGACAGCAACAGCATCCCATCGCAATTTACTTCTGGATTTGGGGTTTGCTATTCGTATTGAGCACGTTCTCGTATCTCGTCGACTACTTCGAGTTTCAGGGTTACCTGCGTTGGGCGCTGATCATTAGCTTCATGCTGCTGAAGGCCGGGTTTATCGTCGCGATCTTCATGCACATGGCCTGGGAGCGGCTAGCCCTGATGTGCGCCATCCTGGGACCGCCCGTGGTGCTGTTGCTGCTCATCGGCGTCATGGCCATCGAGGGCGACTACACGGTGCTCACGAGACTCGATTTCTTCGGTCAGGACACGACCGAGTTCGTGGAGCATCATTGACCGTGACTTGCTAACTCCAGCGAGGTGATGCGATGTCGTTTGGTGTGAGTGCTTTTGTGGTTCTGCTGATTCTCTGGGGCCTGGCCTGGGTCTATCACATCAAGCTGGCTTTCGGCGTGTTGATCGGCCTCGTCATCGGCGCGGTGATGGCGCAATTCATAGGCCCCTACAACAGCCTCGAGGAAGTGCCCCTGTGGCTGCCGCCAATGCCGTTCGTCTTCGCGGTCGTGGTGCTCTTCGGCTACGCCTTCGTCGCCTGGTGGTTCCTCGATTACAAAGCCGGAGACAAGAACTAGCGCAGTCGACGCGCCGTCCTCAGGGATTGAGGAGCAGCTTCTGCACCCGCCAGTTGTTCAGGTCGGCGATGAAGAGCACGTCTTCCTGGGAACAATCGATCCCGTGGATCCAATTGAACTGACCGAGCAGCTTGCCGGATCGGCCGAGCATGCCGAGGATCTCGCCGTCCAGGGATAACTTGTAGATTCGTCCAGGGTGCTGGTCCGCGGCCCAGAGGTACTGCGGGTCGCCCTGCGAGATGCATACCGCCCAAGGCTGAGTTTCTTCGGGCTGATTCGGGTTTACGTTGCCGAGGATGGGTAGCATGCTCTTGTCGAAGGGCGCGTTGAGCACAATGATCCTCAGCAAATCGCCGTTTGGGTTGAAGACCTGAATACGCCGGTTGCTGCGATCTGCGACGTAGATGTTCCCTTCACGGTCGGCCGTGATGTTGTGCGGCAGATTGAACTGCCCGGGCTCCGAGCCATACGACCCCGAGCTCCCGATCCAATTGCCGTGCTTGTCGTACTTGGCGACACGGGAGTTGAGATAGCCGTCGCTGACGTAGATATTGTCGTCGGCGTCCCAAGTGACGTCGGAAGGCCCTCCAAAGTAGCCGTCCACGGGCACGGCGTCGGCGCCACTAGCGTGCTCGTACTCGTCGAAGCCTTCAGGGCGTCGGCCGAGGTTCATCGTGACGTAGCCCGCGGGATCGAACTTGATCACCGTATTCGCGCCCTTGTCGACGAGCCACAAATTGTCGTATCTGTCATAGCGGATCGAGTGAGAGTAGCCCAGGCCGTAGACGTTCTGGCCGATCTCTCGCACGAAGTAGCCGTGCTCGTCGAACTCGAGCAGCTGAGACGTGGCGTTGCCGTAGAGCGGGCCGCCGTTGCTCGCGGAGCCGGGATGATTCAGCACCATCACATGCCCCTTGGAGTTGACGGCCACTGCCAACACCTCGCCGAGATTCATCTCCGGCGAATACTTGAGGAAGTTGGGCACAGACTCATAGGGAATGAGTGGAATCCGATAGTCGGCGAATTCCGCCGCGGCCGATCCGCTCCAGAGCAATGACAGGACGATCAGCTTTTCGCCGACGAAGGCTATCCGGAACATTGCAGCGCGGTTCTTCATGTTGGCTCCTTTATGTTGCAGTGGCTCCGGGACAAGATACTAGCGCTGAATCGACGGATCGTAGCCTTCTTCGCGCAAGGGCCCGGGGTCTTGGATCCAGAGGACGGTCCCGTCCTCTGCGGTTACGGTTTGCACGTACAGCCGTTTCTCGATCTCGTAAGCGAGATTTCCTTCGACGCTAAGCCGGTCGCCCGGCTTTACGGTGTCCGGCAGCCAACCGCCGCGTCGCAGGAAACTCGTGTTCTGCGTTTCGAGCTCCCAGATTTCCTCCGGACCTTCCTCGGTCAGCACTCGAAGGTATAGCCGCGCATGCGGATTCTGATACAGGACCTCCGTGACGACGCCCTCGATGGTGGTTCGCGCATTGGCGTCATAGACAGCGGGAAAGGAGTGGTGCGCGCCCGCCGAGGCCGCGAGCACGGAGAGTATCGACGGCATTAGCGTGTTCTGCGTGACGGTCATCCGCGCCGATTCACTCGTATAGATATTCCGAAACGACGCATAGAAACTCGAGAATTTCACCTTCTGGCATCAGCGTGTAGCGCCTCGTGACCTCGACCGGCTCGGTATAGTAGACGGGATCCTCGAGCGTGAGCTGCACCGTGATCGTATCGCCGGCGGCGTTGAGCGTGTGCCGCTCCACGACGCGCGCCTGCTCGGTATACGGCACGCCTTCCGGCCGGAACCAGCCTTCGCGAAAGCCGACCGTCTCGATGACGAGGTTGGGGCCCTCCCACCAGCCGATCGAGTGCCCCATGACGGTCGGATAGAGCGGCTCCGGATGCCCGCGACCGTCCATGAATACACGCCTGACCTCGTGATCACTCTCATACACGAGGGTAATACGATCCTCGGCCTGCAAGACTTCCACGGGCAAAGGAGCTGTAATCGTCTGGCCGAAGTGGTGCACGGTGCAGGCCTCCACCGCACCGGGGGCGCGCTTCGAGGCGTGCTTCTCGACGCCCGCTGCCGTGAACGACAGATCTTCGATGCTCCAGCCGCCGCGATCCTGCATCCAGATGCCGGAGAGATCCGGTCGCTGATCGGCGGCGGATTGAGCAACGCACGCGGATGCCGCCATCACGGCGAGAAGCCCCAGCGTCGCAGGGGCGAAGGCAACCGTTGCAGGTTTGCGGGCGATTCTGCGTCGTCGGGCGGTGAGTATCGGTGCCATCGGCCCCCCGGCATCGTTTCTCGGCGCATTCTACCGCCATTCGGGCGGCAACCACGCACGCACCAGCCCGGATCAGCGCCCGTATACGACCTCCGGCAGCCAGGTCGCAAGCTCCGGCCACAGAGCCAACAGCACCAGCGCCAACAGCTGAATGACGACGAACGGGACGACACCACGGTAGATGTCGGTCGTCTCGACGCTCGCCGGCGCGACACCGCGCAGATAGAACAACGCAAAGCCGAAAGGCGGGGTGAGAAACGAGGTCTGCAGGTTGATCGCGATCATGATGCCGAGCCAAACCGGATCGATCCCCATCGCCAGCAATATCGGGCCGACGATCGGGACGACGACGAACGTGATCTCGATGAAATCGAGCACGAAGCCGAGTAGGAACATCAGCAACATGACGATGAACATTGCCGCAACGACGCCACCCGGCATGTTCAACAGCAGGTTCCGAACGAGATGGTCGCCGCCGTAGCCACGGAAAACCAACGAGAATACCGATGCCCCGATTAGAATCAGAAACACCATGCTGCTCACTCGAACCGTGCTCTGCATGACCTCGACTAGCCGTCGGATCGCGAACTGGCCCGTGAAGAGCGCCAGCAACAGCGCGCCGACGGCGCCCACACCGGCCGCCTCGGTCGGTGTGGCGAGGCCGGCGATGATCGAGCCCAGGACGGCCAGAATGAGCAGCAGCGGCGCCAGCAGCGCGAGCAGCACCTCGCCGATTCTCGCCGGCGGAGCGGCATCCGCGGCCTCGTGAGCCGCCGGCATTGTCGCGGGTTTGACGATTGCCAGCCCGATAATATAGAGGATGTACAGCAGCACGAGCCCGAGGCCCGGAATCAATGCGCCGACAAATAGATCCCCGACGGATACCGTATCCGGAGAGAAGATTCCCTGATCCAGCTGCGCCTGACTATAGGCCGATGACAAGACGTCGCCGAGCAACACCAGGATGATCGACGGCGGAATGATCTGGCCCAGCGTGCCTGATGCGCAGATCGTTCCCGTCGCGATCGCGGGATCGTAGCCGCGTCTCAGCATTGTCGGCAGCGAGAGCAAACCCATCGTCACGACCGTCGCGCCGACGATCCCGGTGCTCGCCGCCAGAAGCATCCCCACCAGGGTCACGGATATTCCCAGACCGCCGCGCAGACCGCCGAACAGGCTGCTGAGGTTATCGAGAAGGTTCTCGGCAATCCGCGCACGCTCGAGCGTGACGCCCATGAACACGAACAAGGGCACAGCCATCAACGTCTCATTGCTCATGATGCCGAAGATGCGATTCGGCATGGTGCCGAGAAACGCGGCGTCGAAGACACCCGCAGCCACGCCGAGCGCGGCGAAGATGAGCGCGACTCCGCCGAGTGAGAAGGCGACCGGGAAGCCGGCGAGCAGCACGACGATCACGGCGAAAAACATGAAGATGGCGACCCATTCCATCGTCAGATGAGGTCTCCTTGCGGTACGGCGTGGTCGGCTTCACTTGGAATTCGCCCAAGAAGAATGAGCGTCGCCGTTAGGATATTCGCAACACCCTGCAGAGCTAGCAGCACGGAAGTCGCCGGGATCAGGCTCTTGAGTATCGGCACGAACGGGTAGGGCAAGCCTCCAGCCTCCCTCGAAGACTCGCGAATTTCCCAGGAGGTGGCGACGTAGTCCCAGCTCGAAAGCGCCAGGAACGCGGCCATCGGTAGCAGGAACACCAGCGTGCCGAGCAGGTCGACGCAAGCGCGACGCGTCCGCGGCATTCCGCGGTAGAAGATATCGACGCGAACGTGCTCGTCGTGTTTCAGCGTGTATGCGGCGCCGAGCATGAACACTGCGGCGTGCATCCACGTGATGCTCTCCTGCATCGAGATCCAGCCGAGATCGAGCGCATAGCGCAACACGACCACGACAAAGGTGCTCAGCACCATCGCGATGGTCAGCCAGGCGATGATTACGCCGGTGAGCTCGCTGAACCGATCAAGTCCTTGTTTTAACTTAAGCATCTCTCCCCCCGGCCACTCCGGAGTATCCCGTACTTTCAGGGGGCTGTCTGCAAGCGGCGCAAAAAAACCTGCATCTCTCGCGCCGCCTGCTCGTCGCCGCGCTGACGAGCGACGGAGATGCCATGCTCGTAGGTCTCTTTCGCCTCCTGAAGCAGGCCGGCCTGCGCTTGCGCCTTGCCCAACAGCTTCCACGCCGCCGAGTAGCTCGGATCGAGCTTAACGGCGACGCTCAAATGGCCGATGGCGAGATCGGGCTTGTGTTGTTTCAGATACTCCGAGCCCAACGCGAAGCGCAGCGTCGCGTTGTCCTCACCGCGCGCCAGCAGATTCTCCAGTCTGTCGCTCGCGCTCATGGCTAACGTTGCCAGAATGTCGGCGTGAACAAAACGAGCAGCGTGAATATCTCGAGCCGGCCCAGTAACATCGCGCACACGGCCGCCCATTTGGCCGTCGCCGGCAGGCTGCCGAATCCCGCGGTAACCTCGCCCAAGCCGGGGCCCAGATTGTTCAGGGTCGCGGCAATCGCGGCGAACGCCGTCACTTGATCGAGGCCGACGGCCATGAGGAACAGCAACAGAACTCCGTATACGACGACATACACGGCGAAGAACCCCCACACCGCGTCCACGACACGGTTATGCACGGCTTTGTTGCCGAGCCTGACAGGAATCTCGGCGTTCGGGTGCACCAGACGCTTCACTTCTCGCACGCCTTGCTTGTACATCAACAACCAGCGAATGACCTTCATGCCCCCGCCCGTCGAGCCCGCACAACCTCCCACGAAGCTCGAGAACAGCAACAGCACCGGCAAGGCGCCCGGCCAGGCGGCGAAATTGTCGGTGGTGAAGCCCGTCGTCGTACCAATGGACACGACCTGGAAGAGGCCCTTGGTGAAGAGCTCGAACAGATTCGGGTAGTACCCCGCGAGATGGAGATAGACGAGGACGAATCCGGTCATGACTCCGAGCAAGCGAACGTAGGCTCTGAACTCCGGATCCCGGAGGTAGCTCGTAAGTCGCCGCTGTTGCCAGACGACGAAGTGCAGGGAGAAATTCACGCCGGCGACGAACATGAAGAATACCGCGATCAGCTCGATGGTCGGGCTGCCGAAGTAACCGATGCTTTGATCGTGCGTGGAGAAGCCGCCGATAGCGACGGTGCTGAATGCATGGCAGACGGCATCGAAAAGAGTCATGCCGGCGGCGGCGTAGGCCGCCGCGCAGACGACGGTTATTCCAAGATAGACATACCAGAGTGCCTTGGCGGTCTCGGTGATTCGCGGTGTGAGCTTGGTGTCTTTGACGGGTCCCGGAAACTCGGCTCGATAGAGCTGCATGCCACCGACCCCGAGCATCGGCAACACCGCGACCGCCAGAACGATTATCCCCAAGCCGCCGAACCATTGAAGCTGCTGCCGGTAGTAGAGAATGCCCCTCGGCAGTGAGTCCAGGCCGGTCAATACCGTCGCCCCGGTGGTCGTCAACCCGGAGATCGACTCGAAAACGGCGTCCGTGAAAGACATCGACGGCCGTTCCACCAGCAGCAGAGGCACGGCGCCGAAAACACCGAGCACGATCCAGAACATCGCGACAATCGTGAAGCCGTCTCTGAGCCTCATCTCCTGGACGTCGCGCCTGACGGGCAGCCAGATCAGAAGACCGGAGCCGGCGATGATCACGAACGAGAACACGAACGCCTCCCAGGTGCCGTCGTCGTAGAACAGCGCGATGAGGGCCGGCGGCAGCATCGTGAGGCTGAACATGGCCAGCAGCAATCCGAGGACGCGCTGAACGGCCGAAAAAGTCACTGTCCGCCGTTACTCGAGCTCATGGCTCAAATGAAACCGACTCCGACCTCGAAGAGCCGCTCGACCTCGTCGATCTGCCGTCGATCGGCCATGAACAAGATCACGTGATCGTCGGCCGCGATGACGGTATCGTGGTGAGCCATGAGCACCTGATCGCCGCGCACGATCGCGCTGATCGTCGCGCCGCGCGGCAATCGGATCTCCTCGATGGCCCGTCCGACGACGCGCGATTCCCGCGCGTCACCGTGAGCGATCGCCTCGATGGCCTCGGCGGCGCCGCGCCGCAGGGAATGAACCTTGACTACATCCCCGCGCCGCACGTGGGCGAGCAAGGTGCCTAAAGTGATCTGCTGCGGAGAAATGGCGATATCGATCGTACCAGCCGCAACGAGCTCCGCGTAGGCGGGCTTGTTGATCAGCGCCATGACCTTGTGCGCGCCAAGCCGCTTCGCGAGCATCGCCGAGAGGATATTGGCCTCCTCGGAATTGGTGACGGATACGAACACGTCGGCGCTGTCGATGTTCTCCTCGAGCAGCAGCTCCTCGTCGGCCGCATCTCCATGCAGAACGATCGCCTTGTTGAGCTGCTCGGAGATCGCGCGTGCTCTGTCCCAGTCGCGCTCGATGACTTTGACTTGATTGGTCGCTTCCAGTGCTTTGGCCAGGCGCACGCCGATATTGCCGCCGCCGGCGATCACGACCCTCCGGATCGGCTCGTCGAGCTTGCGCATCTCGCTGAGCACGGTGCGGATGTCCTTGCGCGCCGCGATGAAGAATACTTCGTCGCCGCGCTCTACGATCGTGTCACCATCGGGGATGACGCCCTGGCCGCCGCGGTAAATCGCAACCACGCGGCTCTCGACATTCGGTATGTGCTTCGGCAGCTCGCGCAGCGGATGGCCAACGAGCGCGCCGCCCTCGTGAGCCTTTGCGGCGACGAGGCGCACCTTGCCGTCGGCGAACTCGAGCACCTGCAGCGCGCCCGGAAACCGAATCAGCTCGCCGATATGATGGGTGACGAGTTCCTCGGGGCTGATTGCAACGTCGACGGCAAGAGCGCCGGTCGCAAACAGGCGTTCCCGAGTCGTGTATTCCGCAGCGCGAATGCGCGCGATCTTGGTCGGCGTTCGAAAAAGGGCGTAGGCGATCTCGCAGGCGACCATATTGATCTCGTCGCTGTCCGTCAGGGCGATGATCATGTCGGCGTCGTTGGCGCCTGCTCGCTCGAGGACCTCGGGATAAGCCGCATGACCGACCACGGTGCGGACGTCGAGGCGGTCCTGAAGCTCGCGGAGCACTTCCGGATCACGGTCGACTATCGTGACTTCATTCGCTTCTTCGCGGGCCAGGCTGTAAGCAGCCGTCGTCCCAACCTGCCCTGCGCCCAGAATCAAAATCTTCATGCTGCAGCGTCGCGAGAGATCGGCGCGTAGTTTACATCAGTTCGAGCTTCGCATACGCCAGCACAAGCCATTTGGTGCCGGCGCGCTCGAAATTGACTTGCACGCGCGCGTGCGCGCCGCTGCCCTCGGAATTCAGAATGACACCCTCGCCGAACTTGCCGTGTCTGACGCGCTGCCCGAGCCGCACGGTAGAGAGCTCGCGGTCGCCCCCCGCGGGTCTGTAGATCGGCCGCGATACCGACAGTGCCGGCCGCACCTCTTCCAGTAGCTCCTCCGGAATCTCGCGGATGAAACGCGAAGGCGTCCCGTAGTGCTCGCTCCCATAAAGGCGCCGCTGCTCGGCATAGGTCAGAAACACTTGGCGTTGCGCACGCGTGAGCCCCACGTAACAGAGTCGCCGCTCCTCTTCGAGGCCGGCGACGTCGCCGGCGGAACGTTGATGTGGAAACAGCCCGTCCTCGAGCCCGCAGACGAAAACGATGGGAAATTCCAGACCCTTGGCAGAATGCAAAGTCATGAGCTGCACGCTGTCCTCGTAGTCCTCGGCCTGGGTGTCCCCCGATTCGAGCACGGCGAAGGAGAGGAATTCCATGAGCGGCGTCAGCCCCGAGTCCTCGTCGTGGACGAAGCTCTGCGCCGCGCTCACGAGCTCCTGGAGGTTCTCGACGCGCGCCTCACCGTTGAGCGCCTTGTCCTGGCCATAGTGCGCGATGAGCCCGCTCGCGCGCACGACGTGGCCGACCTGGTCACCGAGCGCCAGCGATCTCGTCGCGTCCTCGAGCGTGTTGATCAATCGAAGAAAGCCCCACACCGCCTGGCTCGACCGCTTCGCGATCCGCTCTTCTGTGATGACGGCTCCGGCGGCCCTCCAAAGGCTGGTGCCGGCTCGGCGTGCCTGCTCGCGCAGCGCCTCCACGGTTCTCGCACCGATGCCGCGCGGCGGAGCATTGACGATGCGCTCGAAGGACGGGTCATCATCGCGATTGGCGATCAATCGCAAGTAGGCCAGAGCATCCTTAATCTCCGCCCGCTCGAAGAAACGCTGGCCGCCATAGACTCTGTAGGGCACCCCTGCGATCAGCAATGCTTCCTCGAATGTCCGCGACTGTGCATTGGACCGGTAGAGCACCGCCAGCTCGCTGCGCCGTGTGCCCTGAGCGATGCAATCGACGATTCGGTTGACGACGAACTCAGCCTCGTCGCGCTCGTTGAACGCCGCGTAGAGCCTGATGGGCTCTCCCCGCGCTCCCTCCGTCCAGAGGTTTTTTCCCAGCCGTGAATCGTTGTTCGCAATCACGGCGTTGGCGGCATCGAGTATCGTTCCCGTCGAGCGGTAGTTCTGCTCCAGGCGCACGATCTCGGTGGCCGGGAAATCCCGCTGAAACCGCTGCAGATTCTCGACCCTTGCCCCGCGCCACCGGTAGATCGATTGATCGTCGTCGCCGACGACGAACGGTATCGACGAGGATCCGGCCAGCAGTTTCAGCCAAGCGTACTGGATCGCGTTGGTGTCCTGAAACTCATCGACGAGAATGTGACGAAAACGGCCTTGGTATTGCTGCCTGACGGCGGCGTTCGATTCGAGTAACTCTTTGGCGCGGAGGAGCAGCTCACCGAAGTCCACCAGCGCTGCGTCGCTGCACATCTTCTCGTAGCGTGAGTAGAGCTCGATGAGTAGGCGCCTTCCCGAGTTGCCTTCGTCATCGACGTGCGCCGGCCGCCGACCCTCGTCTTTCTGCGCATTGATGAACCACTGAATTTCTTTCGGTGCCCATTCATGCTCGTCCAACTCGAGCGATTTCAGCAGTCTCCGAATCAGGCGCAGCTGATCTTCACTGTCCATGATCTGAAATCCTTCGCTCAAGCCCGCTTCGCTCCAATGGATACGCAGCAGGCGATGAGCCAGACCGTGGAAGGTTCCGATCCAAAAATGCCGCGTCGGGAAACCGAGCAGGGCCTCGATTCGTTGCCGCATCTCGGCTGCGGCTTTGTTGGTAAACGTGACCGCGAGCAGATGCTGGGGCGCGAGGCCTTCGACGCGGATCAGCCAGGCGATTCGATGCACGAGCACGCGAGTCTTGCCACTGCCGGCTCCGGCGAGCACCAGCGTCGGCCGGTCCGGAGAGGTGACGGCCTGACGCTGTGGCTCGTTCAGCGACTCGATGATGGCTGTGACGTCCATGGCTTCAGCGCTGTCAGGGGGGCGGGCCGGCACCTCGAACAGCCCCCCCCGGCGGCGCGCGCGCGAACTCCTCAAGAATCCAGGCTCAAGGCCTCAAGCGATCCGGATCCGATGCGGCGTGCGAGCGGGCATCGGCGCGCTATTCCGGCCAAATCAGTGGAATGTAGTGATCCAAGAGCAAGAAGCTGAACAAGGCCATCAGGTAGCTGATGGAGTACGCGAAGGTCTTCATCGCCACATCTTCGCGCGCCGAGTACTTGAGCCGCAAGGAGTAGTACAGAAACCCGCCCCCGAGCAACAAGGCCCCCAACAGATAGAGCTCCCCGCTCATGCCCGTCAAATAGGGCAACACCGACACGATCACCAGCAAGATCGTGTAGCTCAGCACGAACGCCTTGGTCATCTCGATGCCGTGGGTCACGGGGAGCATCGGAATGCCGGCTTTCTCGTAGTCGTCTTTTCTAGCGATGGCCAAGGCCCAGAAGTGTGGTGGCGTCCACGTAAAGATGATCAGAAACAGCAGCAGAGCGTAGCCACTGACCTCGTTCGTCACGGCGGCCCATCCCAGTACCGGCGGCGCAGCTCCGGCGGCGCCACCGATGACGATATTCTGCGGCGTGGCGCGCTTGAGAAAAATGGTGTAGACCACCGCGTAACCGATCAACGAGAGAAAGGTCAGCGCCGCGGTCAGCAGATTGATCGCGACGGCCAGCAGGACCAATCCCAGAACGCCGAGAATCAGCGCGAACGCGAATGCCTGGCGTTCGCCGATGCGGCCCGCCGGCAGTGGGCGCTCTCTCGTTCGGCTCATCTCGGCGTCGACCCGCTGGTCCACGACGTGATTGACGACGGCTCCCGAAGCCGCCGCCAATCCTATCCCTAGGCTGCCGAGCACGAGCACATCCCATGGCACCATGCCGGGCGTCGCCAGAAACATGCCCACGATCGCGGTAAACACCAGCAACTGAACGACGCGCGGCTTCGTCAGCGAATAGTAGTCGCGCCATTGACCGACCAACGGCGTGCCTTGACTAGTAAGCTCTTTGGTTAGCATTGAGTACCGTCAACAAGAGTAAGGCGGCGACGCCGTTATGCGCGACGGCCGCCGCCAGGGGCACACCCAAGACAACGATCGCGACGCCGAGCGCCAGCTGGCAAGCCAGAGCTGCCAGCACCGCCAGGCCATCCGGCCGGGTCGATGGCCTGCGCGTCAGCTTGAATCCCAGCCAGCCGATCACACACGCCGCGACCAGGGCCCCGACGCGGTGCGTGAAATGTATGGCCACACGGGCCGGATTATCCAATACTCCGCCCTCGTAATCGACGCCCAAGCCGCGCCAGAGCACGAAGCCCTCGCGAAAATCGGCGATTGGCGGCCACCACCGCGTCTGGCAGGTCGGGAAGTCGGGACAGGCGAGCGCCGCGTAGTTGGCGCTCGTCCAGCCGCCCAGCGAGATTTGCGCGACGAGCACGACCGCCGTAAGCAGTGCCAAACAGCGGATGCCCGGTTCCGTGGCCGGGTCCCGGGGCCGCCACTGCCCCAGCCAGAACACGAGCCCGAGCGTCGCAAGGCCGCCCAGCAGATGCGCCATGACGATCACCGGTTTGAGCAGCAGCGTCACGGTCCACATGCCGAGCAGCCCCTGAAAAATCACCACGCCTAGAAGCACCAGCGGCATGCGGCGCGGCTGCGCAGGATCGGCGCGATTGAGCCACGCGAGGCCCGCCAGCAGCACGCAGACCAGGCCGAGGGCCGAGGCCAGATAGCGGTGGATCATCTCTCGCCACGCCTTACCGCTGTCCAGCGGGCGTCCGCCGTAGGCGGCCTCGGTCCCGGCCGGCAACGCCGCGACATCCGGAACGACGAGCCGGCCGTAGCAGCCCGGCCAGTCCGGGCAACCGAGGCCAGCGTCGGTGAGACGCACCCAAGCACCCATCACGACGACCAGGAAAGCGAGCGCCACGGCGGCGCGCGCCAGTCGTTGGAAGCCACTGCTCACGGCTCGGAGCCGATCCTCGCGGTCATCGAGATCTCACTTCAAATAGTCGGGGCCCGCGCGGCTGCGCGACCGGGCTCTTGGTGTGTGGAGGAAACGGCGCCGAGCGCCGCGGCAGTGATTGTAGCAGAAGCGCGGCCGCGTGCGCCCCGCACGGGCCCGCTATCGCGGCCCCTCGCGGCGCTTCAGCGCTCCCGAGATCTGCTCCAGCGGGATGCGCACGGCCTCGCCCGCGACGCTCTCCGTCCCCTCGGAGCCCCTGCCCCAGGCTTGGCCGAAAATCAGCTCGACGGTCACCGCGAGCCGCCCACCGCGATGCAACGCCCTGAGAGCGTCCCGGAACGCCTGTGCTCGAGCGCGACTCGTCAGGGACCGGCGCCGACCCAGTGCCGCATTGCTCGAGCCCGATCCGCGGAGATCCCGCAGCAGCTCGGTCAGACCGGCGTAGTGAAGCTCGATGCGATCGACGTCCATGACCGGCTCACTCAAGCCCGCTCGCAGCGCGAGATCGCCGAGATCATGCATGTCCACGAAACCGTGCACGTGAACGTCCCGATCGACGGCCGCCCAAGCGCGGCGCAGCTCCATGAGGGTGTCCGGTCCGACGGTGGTGAACAGGGTCAAGCCATCAGCGGCCAGGACGCGCGCGAGCTCTCCGAAAGCGATCTCCGGAAGACACCACGGCAGCGTCAGATTCGCTAGGATGAGATCGACGCTGCGACCGTGCAGCGGCAACTGATGCGCGTCGCCACCGACGCGGATGATCCGCGGCGTCGCCTGAGTTCGGCAATGCGCTTCCCGAAGCATCACGAGACTCGTATCCAAAGCGATGACGGTCGCGCTCGGGAACCGCCCCGCGAGCTCCACGCTCAGAGCGCCCGTCGCCGCGCCGACATCCAGAATAGTCTTCGGTTGCAAGGAGAACAGCTCGAGCCGCTCCAGCAACCGCCGTCCTGCTTCTCGGTGCACGACGGCGGCGCCGTCGAAGCTCGCGGCCGTGCGATCGAAGCGACGGCGTGCAAGATTTCGCTGCGGAAATCCAACTCGATCGGGCGTCTTCACCTACTGCGCAAAGCCGAGAGCGGCCGCGCTCACGGCGGCGGTTGCGCGGCGAGCGCTTCGGCCTTCAGGCCGAGACGGGAGAACAGGGCTCGATCGGCCATGCGGTCGGGATTCTCGGTCGTCAGCAGTTTGTCGCCGTAGAAGATTGAATTCGCCCCCACGGCGAAACACAGCGCCTGCAGCTCGTCACTGAACCCGGTACGTCCGGCGGAAAGCCGAACGTAGGACTTAGGCATCGTCACTCTCGCAGCAGCGATGGTCCGCGCGAACTCGATGCCGTCGACAGCTTCGGCATCCTGCAACGGTGTCCCTGGGATCGGTATCAATTTGTTGATGGGCACGCTTTGTGGGTGCTCCGGCAGAGTGGCCAGCTCCTGAAGCAACGCCACTCGGTCGCCTCGGGTTTCGCCCATGCCGAGGATGCCGCCGCAGCACACCTTGATGCCGGCGGCGCGCACCCGCTCCAATGTCTCCAGCCTATCGTCGTAGCTGCGCGTGCTGATGACGCGCGGATAGAACGCCCGCGAAGAATCGAGGTTGTGGTTGTAGTAGTCCAGGCCTGCCTCCGCCAAAGTCTCCGCTTGGCCGTCCTTTAGTAAGCCCAGGGTCGCGCAGGTCTCAAGACCCATCGCCTTGACGGCGCGGATCATCTCGCCGATCTCTCGCAGCTGACGGTCCTTGGGCCCGCGATAGGCCGCTCCCATGCAGAATCGCGTTGCGCCGGCGTCCTTTGCCGCCTGCGCCGCCGCAGTGACGGCCTCGAGAGACAGGAGCTCGTGAGCTTCGATCCCGGTGTCGTAGCGAATGCTCTGCGGGCAATACGCGCAATCCTCCGGGCAGGATCCGGTCTTGATCGACAGCAGGGTCGAGACTTGCACCGCGTTCGGGTCGAAGCAGCGCCGATGCACCCACTGCGCCGCGAACGCGAGATCGTTGAACGGCAGCGCGAACAAGCTCGCGACCTCGTCCGAGGTCCAGTCGTATCGGGGTGCCGCGGAGACTCGGATTGCGCCGAGCTCGAGCGTTTCGCGGGCGTCGCCGCCTATTTCCATGGCATTCATAGACATAGTCGCCTTGCGCTCCGCCGCACTGCTGAGATCATCGACGAGTATCAGAAAACCGGTCGAGCACTGTCAACTCGAGCGAGGGCCCGTGGTTTACAAATTCAGTCTCTCGCGCCTGATTCCCGAGCGCTGCCTGAGCTGCGGCGGCCGAGCGCGTCGAGGGTTCTGCGGGGGCTGCCGGGCCGAGTTCCTGCCACTCGAAGCGCCGCAGCGGCCAATCCCGGGCGGATCGATCGGGGCGGTCGCTTCGATCGTCACGCCCTATACCTACGCCGATCCGCTGAAGTCTCACATTCACGCTCTGAAGTTCTCGGGCGCGCGCTTGATGGGTCGCGCCTTGGGCACGTTGCTCGTGGAGCAGGTCGTGGAGCTCGGCGCCGCGGCGAACGTCGACGCGGTCGTCGCCGTACCATTGCATCGCAGCCGGTTTCTCGAGCGCGGCTATAACCAGGCCGTCGAGATCGCGCGGCCCGTCGCCGGCGCGCTGCAGCTGCCGCTGTTGCTCGCGGGTATCCGTCGGCAGCGACACACGCGTCCGCAGTCGGATCTCAGCGCCGCGGAACGCCGCGCCAATGTTGCCGGAGCCTTCAGCGTCGGACGAACGTTCCGCGGTCTGCGGATAGCCGTGATCGACGACGTCGTCACGACCGGCGCCACCGTGACGGCACTGGCGCAAAAGCTCCTGCGCGCGCAAGCGGCGGCGGTTTGCGTCTGGGCCGTGGCGCGCTCGGCCTGAAGGACTTCAAGCCTGAAATACGTAGTCGAGCAGAATACCGAAAAAAACGCAGGCGCCCAGCCAGCCATTGTTGAGGAAAGCCGCGAAACACCGTTCCGGCTTGCGATCCCGGATCAGAAGCTGCTGATAGAGCATCAGGATTGCGGCGGCAAACAGCCCGAGCAGATACCAGCTGCCGAAGCCCGCACTGCGGCCTACTAGTATCAGGCCCAGCAACAGCAAGAGCTGCAATCCACCAATGAACGCCCGGTCGAGGTCGCCGAATAGAATCGCCGTGGAGTTGACGCCCAGTTTCACGTCATCGGGACGATCCGTCATTGCATACTCCGTGTCGTAGACAACGACCCACACCATCGTGACGACGAACAGCAGCCAACCAGCTCGCGGCACATAGCCCAGCTCGGCTGCGTACGCCATCGGCACACCCCACGAGAACGCAACTCCCAGCACGAACTGGGGCGTGGCGATGACTCGCTTGGCGAACGGGTAAAGCAGCGTGAGCAGGGCGCCGGCCACGGCGAGGTATTGGGTCGTTCGACTCAACATGAGCACCAGCGCCAAACCGATGAACATCAAGCCGAAGAACGCGACCAACGCCCCCGCGACGGGGATCTCCCCAGTCGCCAGCGGCCGATCGCGCGTTCTGGCGACGTGGCGATCGATCTTCCGGTCGGCGACATCGTTGATGATGCAGCCGGCTGAGCGCAGCACCACCGTGCCGGTGACGAAGATCCCGAACAGGAAGCCCGAGGGACGCCCCTCGGAGGCGATCCACAAGGCCCAGAGCGTCGGCCAGAGCAGAAGCCAAATACCGATCGGACGATCGAGGCGCATGAGCCGGCCGTAGGCCTTGTAGTAGTCGAGCAGGGCACCGATCTGGCCCGACAGCCCGGTTCCCAGCCGCTTCAGCCGGCGCAGCGTGCCGTTGATCCGCTTTTCCTCGACCGCGGGCCTACTCGGGCTCAAGATGCCTCCGCTCGATTCTTTGAGATGGGTTCTAGACTTTAGCGTATCGCATTTGGCCGCTGTTCCAGCGGCGAGCCAAGGTCTCGGCGCGCTCCGGGGAGCGCTCGAGCAAGGCGTCGGACAACTCGATGACCTGCGGCAGCAAATCGGCGTCGCGCACCAAGTCGGCGATTTTCAGTTGCATCAGGCCTGTTTGACGCGTGCCGAGAACTTCGCCGGGACCTCGGAGCTCCATGTCCTTTTGAGCCACCTTGAAGCCGTCCGTGGTCTCGCGCATCACGCCGAGCCGCTGCCGCGCGAGCTCGGACAGCGGCGGCTTGTAGAGCAATACGCAGCTGGACGCGTCGCTGCCTCGCCCGACCCGCCCACGCAACTGATGCAGTTGCGCCAATCCCAGGCGCTCGGAGCTCTCGATCACCATCAGCGTCGCCTTCGGGACGTCGACGCCGACTTCGATGACCGTGGTCGCTACGAGCAGATCCAGAGCGCCCTCCTTGAAGGCGAGCATGACGCGATCCTTGTCCGCTGCGCGCATCCGCCCGTGCAGGAGTCCGACGTTCAGCGCGGGCAACGCGGCTTGCAAATCCTCGAACAGACGCTCGGCCGCCTGCGAGTCGACCGCGTCGGATTCTTCGATCAGCGGGCACACCCAGTAGGCCTGTCGACCGCTTCGGCAATGTGCCTCGACGCGCCGCACGATGTCGGCGCGGCGGCTCTCCGGCATCGCGGCGGTGCGAACGGGCTTGCGTCCGCGTGGCAGCTCGTCGATCACGGAGCAGTCCAGATCGGCATACGCCGTCATTGCCAGCGTCCTCGGGATCGGCGTCGCTGTCATCACCAGCTGGTGAGGCACGCGCCTGCCGTGCCGGCCCTTCAGCATCAACGCGAGCCGTTGATGGACGCCGAAACGATGCTGCTCGTCCACGACTACCAGCGCCAGCGACTTGAAGCGCACGGCCTCCTGAAACAATGCGTGCGTTCCGATGACGACGCCGACTTCACCCAGCTCAATTCGGCGGTAGCGCTCGTTGCGCGCGGCCGCGGTCATCGAGCTCGTGAGGCACTCCACCGACACGCCGAAAGGAGTCAGCCAGGCGTCGAAGCTGCGCGAGTGTTGCTCGGCCAGAAGCTCCGTCGGTACCATGACCGCGGCCTGATAACCGGCGGTAGCCGCCACCAATGCGGCCGCTGCGGATACCACTGTTTTCCCCGAGCCGACGTCGCCCTGCAGCAGCCGGTGCATCGGCGTCGCCTCACACAGGTCACCAAGTACGTCTCCGAGCGCTTTGCTCTGCGCGTGGGTCAACTCGAAACCCAAACTCGTCAGGAACTGCCGCAGCAGCCCCGCGTCGGCCGACACTGCCGGCGAGCGCTCGACCCGCCTGTCGCGGCCGACTTGCAGCAGGCTCAAGCGCTGCGCGACCAGCTCTTCGAGCGCGAGGCGTCGCTGACAAGGATGTCTTCCGACCAGAAGCAACTGCGCGTCATCGGTGACCGGCGGCGCATGCAGCAGGCGAATGGCTTCGTCGAGCCCCGGGTAGCCGGCCGGGAGCTGCGGTGCGAGGATATCGACCAGCGGCTCGCGCTCCAACAGTGCCAGCGCCTGCCGAATCAAGCCTCTGATCCGCTGCTGATGCAGTCCCTCGGTCGCCGGGTACACGGGGGTGAGAGCGTCGTGGAGTGCCGCGGCCGCGGAGTCGACGCGGCTGTACTCGGGGTGCACCATCTCGAGCCCGGTCGGCCCCAGACGAACCTCGCCGAAGCAGCTGAGCCTAGCGCCGCGGCAGAGCGCCTCCTGCTGGGCCTTGGAGAAGTGGAAGAACCGCAACGTCAGGTTTCCGGTGCCGTCGGAGATGCGGCACAACATCGAGCGCCGGCGGCGGTAGACGACCTCGGCGAGCTCGACCGCACCGTTGATCAGAACCCTCTCTCCGGGCGACACGCCGCCGATCGGCCGGATCTCCGTTCGGTCCTCGTAGCGAATCGGGAGCAGGCAGAGCAGATCGCCGACGGTTTGGACGCCAAGTCGGCTCAGACACACCGCGATGCGAGGGCCGACGCCGCGTAGCGTCGCCACGGGTTTCTCCATCAGAGATGCGCGACCGGCGGCCGCCGCTCGACGCGTGGGCTCACCGGTGCCCGTCTTGAGGCCTTCCTTCAACAGTTCACTTGACCAATATCGCTTCGATCTCGACCGCTGCGCCGCGCGGCAGCGCAGCGACCTCGACGGCGGCGCGCGCCGGATAGGGTTCGCTGAAGTACTCTGCCATGATCGTGTTGACCGAGGCGAAATTGCCCAAGTCGGTCAAATAAACCGTGAGCTTGGCAATGTCGGCCAGGCTGCCGCCGGCGGCTTGCGCAACTGCCGCTAGATTCTCGATGACTTGGCGAATCTGAGCCTCAACCGGCCCTGCGACGAGCTCCATGCTATCCGGCTGAAGCCCGATCTGTCCGGAAAGATAAACAGTGTTGCCCGCGCGTACCGCCTGGCTGTAGGTTCCGATCGCTCGCGGCGCGGCTTGTGTATGTATCGCCCTCCGATCGACCACGCGCTTTCCTAACCCGCAGTCCGGGTGACCTTTACGACGTCCCGATTGGTTCGAATACTGCGTATGACCTGGGCGAGATGGCGGCGATCGCGAACGTTGAGGCGAAACAGCAACGTCGACGCGTCACCGTCGGTCTCGACCGACACGTGATCGATGTTGCTGTGCGTAGCCGAGATCCGGCCCGCCACCTCGGCGAGCAAGCCGACGCGATTCATGGTCCGCACCTGTATCTCGGAGTGAAATTCACCTTTTACGCCGCGATGCCAATCGACCGGAATCCATTTGTTGGGGTGCTTCCTGTAGTCGGCGACGTTCGGACAGGTCGTACGGTGGATCACCACGCCTCGACCGCTGGACAGAAAACCGAGAATCTCATCGCCCGGAATCGGGTGGCAACAGCGTGCATAGGTCACCACCAAACCTTCCGTGCCGGCGATCTCCAGCGGACGGCGCTCGTGGCTGCGCTGGTCGCCGCCGTCCTCCTGGGCGATCAACGCCGCGACCACCGGCGCGAGCCGCTCCCCGAGCCCGAGTTGCTCATAGACTTGCTCGATGTCGTCCAAGCCGAGCTCCTTGAGCAGTTTCTCGGTGCGTGATCTCGTCAAACGGCGATAAGTCAGCCCGAAGGGTCTCAGGGCCTGCATCAGCAGGCGGCGCCCGAGCTTTCGCGCCTCGTCTTGCTTGAGGTTCTTGAGGTAGCCGCGAATGGCGTTACGCGCTTTCGCGGTCGCGACGAAATTCACCCAGTTGGGATTGGGCTTCGCGCCGCGCGCCGTGAGGATCTCCACAGTCTCGCCATTGCTGAGCGTGCTCTTCAGCGGGACCAGGCGGCGATCGATCTTCGCAGCGACGCAGCGGTTGCCGACGTCCGTGTGAACGGCATAGGCGAAATCTACCGCCGTGGCACCGCGCGGCAGACGCATGATATCGCCCTTGGGCGTAAACACATAGACATTGTCGGGGAACAGATCGACCTTGACGGTCTCGAGAAACTCCTCCGAATTGGCGGATTTCTGCATTTCGATGAGGCCTGCGAGCCAATCTCGCGCACGCGCCTCGGCGCCGTAGGTATGCTTGTCGACGGCCTTGTACTGCCAGTGGGCCGCGATGCCTCGCTCCGCAACCTTGTCCATGTCCTCGGTGCGGATCTGAACCTCGAGCGGCACGCCGTTCGGTCCGAAAAGCGTCGTGTGCAGCGACTGATAGCCGTTGACGCGTGGAATGGCGATGTAGTCCTTGAACCTGCCGGGCATCGGCTTGTAGAGCTGGTGAATGAGGCCCAGAACCCGGTAGCAGCTATCGATATCGGCAACGACGATCCGCAACCCATGAACGTCGGCGATCTCCGACAGATGGATGTGCTTGCGCCGCATCTTCGAGTAGATGCTGTAGAGATGCTTCTCGCGCGAAACGAGCCGATGCGAAACGTCCTTGGCTTCCAAGTGTTTGGTGATATTGGCTTTGATCTTGCTGAGAAATTGCTGCTTCGCGCCCCTCGCCTTGCGCAAGGCACGCTCCAGAACGCGATAGCGAAGCGGGCTGTACGTCTTGAATCCGAGGTCTTCGAGCTCGACTTTGAGGCTGTAGATTCCGAGGCGGTTCGCGATCGGCGCGTAGATCTCGAGCGTCTCCTTGGCGATACGCCTCCGTTTCTCGAGCGAGAGCGCGCCGATCGTCTGCATGTTGTGCGTGCGATCCGCCAATTTCACGAGTATGACGCGAAGATCCTTGACCATCGCGAGCAACATCTTTCGAAAGCTCTCGGCCTGGGCCTCGGCGGCGCTGTCGAAATGCAGACGGTCTAGCTTGCTGACGCCGTCGACGAGCAAGGCGACATCCGCACCGAAAGACTGCTTGATATCCTCCAAGGTGCAGGCCGTATCCTCGAGAACGTCATGCAGCAGCGCGGCCTTGATCGAGCCCGCGTCGAGATGCAAGTTCGCCAAAATGCGGGCGACGGCGACCGGGTGGCTGATATACGCCTGGCCGCTCAGACGTTGCTGGCCCTCGTGGGCCTTGGCGCTGAACTCGTAGGCTGCGGCGATGTCGTCGAGCTCGCCTTTACTGAGGTAGCCCTCGAGCTCTCCGATAAGTTGGGCAAAGTCGTCGGCTCTCCAGGCGGAGGGCAGTCGTTCGCGAATTGCCGCGGCGTAGTCCATGTGTCCTCTGGGCACTCGCCCGAAGCGGCGCCCCGGGCGCGTCGGGTCGTCTCCGGAACCTATCAACCCCGTCCTGCAACACCGTCGTCGCAGCCAGGCAGGACCCCGAGGACGGGCTCTAGTCGTCCAATCCGAGTGACGACCGATCCAATGGAAGTTGGCTTGCGGAGGCCGCGGCTTGCTGCTCGATGTCCAGGAGATCGTCGAGGGACTGTTGCTCCCGTTCCTCGAGAATGCTTTCCGTAATGAAACCTTCGGCGATCTCCCGGAGCGCGACGACCGTGGCCTTGTCGTCCTCCCAATCGACCATTGCTTCGGCGCCATTCGATAGTTGCCGGGCACGCTTGGCTGCAACCAGCACGAGCTGGAACATATTCGGGATTCTCTCGCTGCAGTCTTCTACCGTGATCCGGGCCATGGGGCACCTTCCATCCTATATTGCCGATTCCAAGCCAGTTTACTAGAACCCCGCCCGAAGCCGCCAGCACGGCCCGCGCCAAGGGCTTGGCCAGGCCGCCATCAGCCGGCGCCTCGGCCTTCAATGATGGCTAGCACGGCCGCCCCGATCTCGGGCGAGTCGGTTCGAAAGCGTTGCCCCGCCCCGCGCAGGATCTCCGCGATCTGGCCGGTGGCGACGTCGATTTCCTCATTGATGACGACATAATCGAACTCGCGCCAGTGCCGCATGTCGGCGACCGCCTCGGCGAGGCGTCTCGAGATCACGCCTTTGGAATCCGTTCCTCGGCCACGCAGCCGACGTTCGAGCTCGGCTCGGCTCGGCGGAAGAATGAAGATTCCGACGGCCTCGGGAGCCGCCCCTCGAACCTGGCGAGCGCCCTGCCAGTCTATTTCCATGAGCACCGAGTGTCCGCTCGCGAGCAAGTCGTTCACGTGCGCGCGGCTGGTTCCATAGCAGTGATCGAAAACTCGAGCGGACTCGAGAAATTCGCCGCATCCACGCATGCGCTCGAACTCCTGCGCGTCGACGAAGAAATAGTCCTTACCGTGGATCTCGGCCTCACGCTGCGGCCGTGTCGTGTAGGACACGGAGAAATTCAGATCGGGGCGGCGCTTCAACAGCTCGTGCACCAGCGTCGTCTTGCCGGCCCCCGATGGCGCAGACACGACTACCAGCTTAGGCTCCGCCATCACTCCAAGTTCTGAGCCTGCTCGCGCATTTGCTCGATCAGCACCTTGATTTCCACGGCCGCACGCGTCAATTCCTCGTCCTGAATCTTCGACGCAAAGGTGTTGGCCTCGCGATTCAGCTCCTGGATGATGAAATCCAGGCGGCGGCCGATGGCCTCGTCCATGCTCAAGGTCGCCTCGATCTCCCTCAAATGGCTCGATAGCCGGTCGAGCTCCTCGCTGACGTCGAATCGCTGCGCGACGAGCACGAGCTCCTGCTCCAGCCGCTCCGAGTCGGCCTTCAGATCGAACCGCTCGAGGCGCTCCGTGAGCTTCGCGCGGTAGTGCCGCTCGGCGTCAGGGAGCTTCGGAACGATCGTCGTGACGAGCGAGGCGATCGACTCACAACGCTGGCGAAGCAGAAGCGCCAGTCGCTCGCCTTCGCGCTCCCGCGATGCGTGCAGCGCATCCAATACCGTCACCAAGGTCTCGATCGCCGTCTCTTCCACCTGTTCGGACAGCAAACCGGGCTCCTCGAGCACACCCGGCCAACGCAGAATCGCGGCGACATCGAGCGGCTCGGCCGCGGGGCAGCGTTGCAACACGACATTCTGCAGGTCGAGCAGGTGATCGAGACCCTCCTGGTGAAGGCCCACGCCGGCATTCGCACCGGCGATGCCGGCTATGCGGAGGTTGCACTCCAGCTTGCCGCGTCGTATCACCGTGCCGATGACCTCCTTGCAGCGCGGCTCGAGTCGCCGCAGTTCCTCGGGAAGGCGCAGGCTTACGTCCAAGAAGCGGTGGTTGACGCTTCGGACTTCCCAGACGATCCGGAACGAATCCTTGCTGAGCTCGGCGCTCGCAAACCCCGTCATGCTGCTCGGCATCGTTAAACTGCTTCCTGGATCCCAGACACGCTGGGTCGATAAGTCTAAGATATGCGGCGGGCTGACACGAGTTTTCGCGCATGAAGGTCGACGCCGCCGAACTGAGCTTACTGGGAAATCGCAAGGAAAATCAGGATCGAGTCGGCACCATCCTGGCGGACGGCAGCATGCTCCTCATCGTCGCCGACGGCATGGGCGGCCACTCGCAGGGGGCAACGGCCGCTCAGGTCACGATCGACACGCTTCGAAGCTGTTTCGTCGCCACCAGAAAGCCGCTGCTCGATCCGCAGGGGTTCCTGACGATGGCATTGAGCACGGCACACGACCGCGTCGTCGGTCTCGGCACGCAGCTGGCCTTGGATCATCGTCCTCGCGCCACCTGCGCCGTGTGCCTCGTGCAGGACGGCGGCTCCTTCTGGGCACACATCGGCGACAGCCGTATCTATCACGTTCGCGGCGGCGAGGTGATCGAGAGGACCCGCGATCACAGCCACGTCGAGCTGCTGCTGCGCGAAGGCTTGATCGAAGAGCAGCAGATCAGCAACCATCCGATGCGTAATCTCGTAGAATGCTGTCTCGGAGGCGATGCACCGCTTCCCGGGATGCACATCTCGGCGCAAAGAAAACTTCGTCCGGGCGATGCGCTGCTCGTCTGTACGGACGGGCTTTGGTCCGGCGTCAGCGACGAACAGATCGCGATGGCGGCGGGCGACCTGAACCGACCCTTGAACGATGCGTTGCATGCGCTCGGTGAGCAGGCCTTGGGCGGCAACGCGCCGCATAGCGATAACGCCAGCGTCGTGGGTTTGCGTTGGCTCGACGGGATCGCCTAGCTCGCCGGCAAGCTCAGGCAGCGGTCGCGATGACGGGGCAGAGGAGTTGAGTATGCGACCGAGTGGGCGGGCGGCGAACGAGATTCGCCCGATCAGGCTCACGCCGAATTTTACCCGCCACGCCGAGGGTTCGGTGCTGGTGGAATTCGGCGACACGCGGGTGCTCGTCACCGCCAGCGTCGAAGCCCGCGTCCCGAGTTTCCTCAAAGGCCGCGGCGAGGGATGGTTGACCGCCGAGTACGGGATGCTGCCGCGCGCGACTCACACGCGAAGCCTGCGCGAGGCGGCCCGCGGCAGGCAGAGCGGTCGAACGCTGGAGATCCAACGCTTGATCGGCCGAAGCTTGCGCGCCGCCGTCGATCGAGCCGCACTGGGCGAACGCACGATCACCGTCGACTGCGACGTGCTCCAGGCCGACGGCGGAACGCGTACCGCCGCAATCACCGGCGGGTTTGTGGCGCTGGTGCTCGCCTGCCGCGAGCTCCTGCGACGCGGTGAGATCGAGGGCAACCCCGTCCACGGTCAGGTGGCCGCGGTATCCGTCGGCATTTTTCAGGGCGAGCCTATTCTCGATCTCGACTACGCCGAGGACGCCGAGGCCGAAACCGACATGAACGTCGTCATGAACGAGGTCGGCGGATTCATCGAGATTCAGGGGACCGCCGAAGGCCATGCCTTCAAACGCAACGAGCTCACGAACCTGCTCGATCTCGCGAGCCAGGGTATCGACAGCTGCCTGGCCGCCCAGCGCAGCGTGCTCGTTCCGTGAGCCTGCCCGGAAGCCGCTGGGTGCTGGCAACGCGCAACCGCGGCAAAATGCGCGAGTTCGAAGCGTTGCTCGAGCGCTCGAATCTCGAGGTCGTTCCTTTGGACGCATTCGACCTGCGCTCGCCTCCGGAGACCGGCGCGACGTTTATCGAGAATGCGCTGATCAAGGCCCGCCACGCGACGCAGCACACTGGGCTTCCGGCGATCGCCGACGACTCGGGTCTCGTCGTTGCCGCGCTCAATGGCGAGCCGGGCGTACTATCGGCGCGCTTTGCGGGCCCGCAAGCCGACGACGACGCGAATAGGCGAAAGCTGCTCGAGCTCATGGCCGACCTGCCGCCCCCGCAGCGACGAGCGCATTTCGAATGCGTCATCGTCGCGTTGCGCGGCGCGCTGGATCCAACGCCCATCGTCGTCCAGGGTCGCTGGCACGGACGGATCGCGCTCAAGCCCGCTGGTCTCTCGGGGTTTGGCTATGACCCGATATTCTACGATCAAAGGCTCGACGCTACCGCCGCGGAGCTCCAGCCCGCGGTCAAGAACCGTGTGAGCCATCGCGGTCAGGCGATGGCGGAGCTGCTGCGGCGGTTTGAGGACGCCGGACTTGGAGCTTGACGGCCCGCGCCGTACGGACGCTTATTCACAGTCTCAGTTCCCACGTCAAAAAACGAGCACGTTGCACAGGATTGCTCTGAAACCATATTTCAATCCATCTGTATCCGATTGTTTTTTATATATTTATGGGCTTTGATCGTTTTTTGGTCAACCACCGAGATTTCCTTTGTAGATCAAGCCTTATCGTCCGTCCCGCGGCGTTCTCCACAAAGTTATCCACAGGATCTGTGGATAAGGCCTGACCGCGGTGAGCCTAGCTGCGCCCGAAGGGCGCGCTGACTTGAGTTTAGGCCGGCGCGGCAGTATGCTCACGCGCCCCTTGCGTGGCCAAGGCATGATGAAAGCGGACATCCACCCACAATACGGCGAAATTAAAGTATCTTGCAGCTGTGGCAACGAGTTCACCACGCGCTCGACGCTGGGTGAGAACCTGCAGGTGGAAGTCTGCTCAGACTGCCATCCGTTCTACACGGGCAAGCAAAAGATCGTCGATACCGGCGGCCGAGTAGATAAGTTCCGCCGGCGGTACGGGCTGTCCTCGGGCAAGTGACCCCTTAGCGGGGCCCGTGCGCGCAGCCGCTCGGGCGACAACCCGCTGCTATAATGAGGTTTTCTCGGCGCTGGTCCTGACAGCGCGCCGCCGAACCTTTGAGCCGTCTCTGGCCGAAGACGGCACCTAGAACACACGCGAACTCAGGTGCGACGCATGACGGACAAGCATTACACCTTGATCGACCCCGAGTCCGGGAAAGAGCTCGAGCTCAAGCGCTACGAGCCCACCCTCGGGCCGAGCGTGCTCGATATCACCTCGTTGTACGGCGAGCTCGGGGTCTTCACGTACGACCCGGGCTTCGGCGCCACCGCGAGCTGTCCCAGCAAGATCACGTTCATCGATGGGGAACAGGGCGTACTCATGTATCGCGGCTATCCCATAGAGCAGCTTGCGGAGCAGTCCAGCTTCATCGAAGTGTGCTACCTGCTGCTCCACGGAGAGCTGCCGACGCGATCGCAGCTCGAAGCCTTCGACGAATCGATTCGTACGCATACCATGCTCAACGAATCGTTGTTGCGATTTTTCAACGGCTTTCATCACGACGCCCACCCGATGGCCATGGTGACGGGCGTCGTCGCTTCGATGTCGGCCTTCTATCACGACTCGACCAACATCCACGATCCGAACCATCGCGAAGTTTTCGCGCACCGCATCATCGCCAAGATTCCGACGATCGCCGCCGCGGCTTACAAGCACTCGCTCGGACAACCGTTCATGTATCCCAAGAACGATCTGAACTACTGCGGCAATCTACTCAATATGTTCTTCGCAGTTCCCTCCGAGCCTTTCGAGGTCAACGCGGTCGCGGCAGAGGCTCTGGATCTATTGTTTATCCTGCATGCGGACCACGAGCAAAACTGCAGCACGTCGACCGTGCGATTGGCCGGTAGCTCCGGCACGAACCCCTACTCCGCGATCGCGGCGGGCATCTCCGCCCTTTGGGGCCCGGCGCACGGCGGTGCGAACGAAGCGGTCATCACCATGCTGCAGGAGATCGGCGACACCAGGCGCATCAAGCAGTTCATCGCCAAGGCCAAGGACAAAAACGACACTTTCAGACTGATGGGCTTCGGACATCGCGTCTATAAGAACCACGATCCCAGGGCGACCATCATTCGCAAGATGTGTCATCGGGTCCTGGAGAACCTTGGACATGAAAATACGCCGCTATTCGAGCTGGCTCTGGAGCTCGAGCAGATCGCACTCAAGGACGACTATTTCGTTGAAAAGAATCTCTACCCGAACGTTGACTTCTACTCGGGGATCATCTATCGCGCGTTGGGCATTCCGACGTCGATGTTCACCGTCATGTTCACGATCGCTCGCTGCGTCGGTTGGGTCGCTCATTGGCAGGAGATGGTCGCGGACCGAACGTCGCGCATCGGCCGGCCGCGGCAGCTCTACAACGGCCTCGGCAAGCGCGATTACCAGCCGCTCGCGAAGCGGGGCGGCTGAAGCGGGCCACCCAGCCTAAGGTCTTCACGCCGCTTGCCGTGGAGCCTTTCGTCAGGCCTGGTCCAGCAGCTGCAGCACCTTGCCTCTCCCTGCGCGCGGCATCGGCCGGCCGTTGATAGGGCTCATCGGCGCCTGTCGCAATCCCTTCTCCGGAAACGTCAGCACATAGATCCGCTCGCCGCGGCACGAGAAGATGTATCCCGGCACTACCACGGCTTCCTGGCCGTTGAAACGAAGGCGCCGCTGGTAGTTGCGGATCGGGAAACCGTACCGCCGCAGCGCCTCGACCACGTCCTCGGGCGCATCGGTAAACAGGTGCAGCTCGATGGAGCTGCTCGCCGTAGCGGATCCCGTAAGCACGGGCCCAGCCAGCCTCGGTCGGAACTCGCTCAGGAGATCCATGAGCTCGGCCGCGAGTCGGCGCAAGGCCGAAAGCCTGCGACCGTGCTCATCGGCCTCGAAGATGCGCTGTCGCTCGAACAATCGCTCTTCGATCTCGGAGTTGCTCGGCAGCGCGCCGGCGGCGCGCACGCCGAAGCGCTCGGCCGCCTTACGCTTGGCCTGCCCGTAGTCCTGAATGCCGTGCTCGCTGATCAGGCGCGCTGCCTCCTGCGCGAGCTGCTCCCGCAGGGCCGGATTCATGGAACTGCGTTTCGACATAAGCTGCCCTTTCAGAGGGGATCCGGACCTATCTAGAAAAGCGGTTGCCGCACCTCGTCCTCGTCGGCGCGAGGGTAGCTCGGGCCGGTTTGCGGTTGCCATGTCGAGGTGTCGGCCTCGCGATCGGGAACCTCGTCGATGCGGAACTTCTCGAATACGCTGTCGCTTCTGTCGCTGGTCACCAGCCCGCTCTCGGGGTTGATGCGCACGTCGACGATGCCGGGCGGCCGCTGCATCGCATGGGTCTCGAGGCCCGAGAGGGCTTCGCTCATGTAGTAGATCCACATCGGCAAGGCGGTGCGCCCGCCTTCCTCGTAACGACCCAGCGGCCGCTCCTGATCGAATCCAACCCAGGTGGCGGCGACGAGATCGCCGTTGAAACCGGCGAACCAGGCGTCCCTGCGATCGTTGGTGGTGCCCGTCTTGCCGGCGAGATCCTCGCGCGCCAACGCCGTGTAGGCTCGGCGGCCCGTCCCGCGGCGCACGACGTCACGCATCATATCGTTGATCAAATAGGCATTCTGCGCCGTGATCACGCGACCCGCCTTAGAGCTGTCACGGTAGAGGCCGGCGCGATCGACGATCAGTCTCGGCGCCAGAGGATCCTCCTCGATCTGCTCCATGCAGATGGAGCATGCAATCTTTGGGTCGGCTTCGTAGATGACGTTGCCGTTGGCATCCTCGATGCGCTCGATCAGATAGGGATCGACCTTGAATCCGCCGTTCGCAAAAGTCGCGTAGCCGGTTGCGAGGGCCAGCGGCGCGACGCCTCCAGCACCCAGCGCCAACGCGAGATTGGCGGGCAAGGCCGCATCGTCGAAGCCGAACCCACGGATGTGTCTGACCGTGTGGCCGATGCCAACCGCTCGAACGACGCGGATAGATACAAGATTCAGCGATCGGACGAGAGCTTCGCGCAGGCGCGTCGGGCCACTGAACCTGCCCGAATAGTTTTCCGGTCGCCAGACCTCCTCGAGATCCGCGCTGCGTTCGACGATCGGCGCGTCGTTGACGATGGTCGCCGTCGTGAAGCCGTTCTCCAGCGCAGCCGAGTAGATGAACGGTTTGAACGCCGAGCCCGGCTGGCGTTGCGACTGAACGGCACGGTTGTAGTTGCTGAGCGTGAAATCGAAGCCTCCGACCAACGCGGTGATCGCTCCGTCCTGGGGGTCCAGGGACACCAGGGCGCCTTGAACCTCCGGCAGCTGGGCGAGCCTCGGTGCGCCGTCGTCGCCGGTCCGGAAGCGCGCCACGTCACCCACCGACAGCACGTCGAGAACGCTCGCGGGCGCGCCACCGACACGATTGTCGTCGACATAGGGCGCGGCCCATGAGACGGCATCCAAGCCCACGGAGACTTCACCCTGGTCGGCGAAATAGACCCGCGCGCGGGTCTCGACGGGCGCCGACGCCGCGTCGCCGCCGGCAGCCGGCGCCTCCGCCGGTGTCCGCGGCTTGCCCGGGAGCTCCTCGACGCCGACGACGAGCCCGACTTCATAGCCGCCGATCTCCGCGTAGTCTCCAAGCAGAGCATCCCACGCCTTCTCGACCGGCTGCCCGGGCTCCGTCTCGAGTGTCTCGAGCGCCACGCGATCCAAGGGCCCTCGATAGCCGTGGCGCTCGTCGTATTCGAGCACGGCCCTGCTCAGGGCGTCTCGCGCGGCCGCTTGCAACCGACTGTCGACGGTAGTCGTCACGCTGAGCCCGGTCTCGTACGCCGCGGGTCCCAATCTTCGGATCACCTCGGCGCGCGCCATCTCCGCGATGTAGGGCGCCGCAAGCTCGAGCTGGGGGCGGTAACGCCTGCCGAGCACCGGCTCGGCCAGGGCGGCCTGGTGTTGAGCTTCGGAGATCATGTCGAGCTCGCGCATGCGCCGCAAGACATAGGCGCGCCTCATGACGGCATTCTGCGGGCTGGTGAACGGATTCATGATCGATGGGCCCTGCGGTATCCCTGCGATGATCGCGACGTCGGAGAGCGTCAGCTCATCGAGGTCCTTACCGAAGTAGGTCTGCGCCGCCGCCACGACCCCGTAGGATTGGTGCCCGAAGAAATAGGTATTGAGGTAGAGCTCGAGGATCTCTTCCTTGGAGAACTCACGCTCGATTCGAAACGCCAGTATCCATTCCTTGAACTTGCGCACCAGCGTGACCTCTCGAGTCAGGAAGTACTCGCGAGCGAGTTGCTGGGTGATCGTGCTGCCGCCCGGCACGCGATCGCCGCCGGTCGTCAAGAAATTGAAGACTGCGCGGGCCGTGCCCGCGAAATCCATCCCCGGATGGCTGAAAAACTGATCGTCCTCCGCGGCGAGGACTGCCTGGATCAATCGTTCCGGAATGGCCTCGTAGGGAGCCGGCGTCCGCATCTGCTCGCCGAACTGGGCCATGAGGCGGCCGTCTCGGGAATATACCGACACCGGTATCTGCAGACGGACGTCGCGTAACACCTCGGCATCCGGCAGGCTCGGCGCGACGTAATAATAGCCCCCGGAGAACAAGGCCCCCAGAACCAGGACCATGCTCGTGAGCAGGCTGCCCGATATGACCAGAATTCGGCTATAGGGCTTCATATTCAAGGTGTATTGTACTTCCTTGCCTTACCCAGTGCCTTTGTGCATAGTCTGCCCGAACTCGGCAAACCCGGCGAAAACTGGGCACCCAAAGCCACCGGTCTAAAGGTCGTGAATCGCGCGAGCGCGGGCCTAGGATAGCGGGGCTGCTTGAGCAGTTGAAGCGGTTGCTGCTCCGACAGCCTCCCAGCTCCGCACGCGGCAGGCGATCGCGATGCCGCCGGGATTCGGAATCTAGGCCTTTCGCCAAGGTTCTCCGGCGGCGAGTTTCGAGGGAGGGGCCTAGCCTCAGTTGATTGGATCGTGAAGCCCATCACGGCTATGTATCTTGCAGTTAAGATATAGTTAAATTGGGAAGATTGGCCTAAATTGAGGATTCTACGCCAACTCTCGGAGTTGGAAAGGAAAACCAGTGCTCGGCAAGCGCGCTGCGAGGCCCCTTATCGGGCTTGACATAACGACCTCCTCGGTAAAGCTCATAGAGTTGTCGGAGAGTGGTCGTAGCTATCGAGTGGAGTCCTATGCCGCCGAGCCGACACCGCCCAATGCGATCAACGAGAAGGCCATCGTCGACGCCGATGCCGTGGGCGAGGCCATTCGGCGAGCGGTGAAGCGTTCCGGCAGCAAGGCCAAGGAAGTGGCCATTGCGATCAGCGGTGACGCCGCCATCACCAAGGTGATTCAGATGCCGGGCAGCCTCGGCGAGAACGAGCTCGAGGGCCAGGTCGAGCTTCAGGCCGACCAGTACATTCCGTTCCCGATGGAGGAGGTGAGCTTCGATTTCGAGGTCATCGGACCCAGCGAGCGCGACCCCGACATGCTGGACGTGCTGCTGGTGGCGACCCGAACCGAGAACGTGGAGCAGCGACAAGTGGCGGTCGAGGCCGCGGGGCTAGGCGCGCGAGTCGTCGACGTCGAAGCGTTCGCAGTGGAGAATGCATGCCAGCTGCTCACCCATCAGATGATCGATGGCGGCGTCGACAAGCTCGTCGCCATCGTCGACTTCGGCGCCAGCACGACGACCTACAGCGTGCTGCAGGATCTCAAGGTCGTCTACACGCGCGACTTCGCTTTCGGCGGTCAACAGCTGACCGAGGAGATCATGCGCACCTACGGCCTCTCTCTCGAGGACGCGGGACGGGCTAAGAAGGAGGGCGGTCTTCCGAGCAACTACCAGCCGGAGGTCCTCGACGCCTTCATCGACGACATGTCGCAGCAGGTCAACCGCTCCTTGCAGTTTTTTCTCGCTTCCGGCAGCGGCCGCGAGCAGCCGGACCAGATCCTCGTCTGCGGGGGCTGTGCGAACATCCCGGGTGTCGCCGACGTCATCGGCAGCCGGGTGGGCATACCGACCGAGATCGGCGATCCGCTCGGGCAGATGAAAGTATCCGGAAAGGCCAAGTCCCAGGGTGTTCGCGGCGACGCGACGGCGCTTTTGACTGCGTTCGGCCTAGCACTGAGGAACTTCGACTGATATGCCAAGAATCAACCTCCTACCGTGGCGCGAGGAGCTGCGCCAGAAGCGCAAAAAGGATTTTCTGACGGCTCTCATCGGCGCGGTCCTGATCGGCGGCCTGCTCGCCTATGGCGGCAAGCTCGGCGTGCAAGCGCAGATACGCGCGCAGAATACGCGCAATGCGATCTTGCGCGAAGAGATCGCGGAGCTGGACATACAGATAGCCGAGATACTGGGACTCGAGAATCAGAAGGAGCGACTGCTGGCTCGCATGGAGATCATCGAGCAGCTGCAGAAAGCGAGACCGGAGGTCGTGCATCTTTTCGACGAGCTCGTCGAAACGCTGCCGGAAGGCGTTCACCTGATCGAGGTCCGCCAAACCGGCGGACGCATCGAGGTCCACGGCATTGCCCAATCCAACACGCGAGTTTCCGCGTTGATGCGCAACATCGATTCTTCCGAATGGTTGCGTGAACCCGGCTTGGACATCGTCGAGGCTGTGAACCTCGGACCGATGCGTAACGCGCAGTTCACGATATACGCACAGCAGATATCCATGGATCAGGATCAAGAGGAGGTACTCCCGCAATGAAACTGATCGAAGAGCTGCGATCACTCGATACCAGCGATCCCGGGCGTTGGCCGCTGTTTTTCCGGGTCGTGGCGGTAGCCCTCGTGTTCACGGGCGTGCTTGCGTTCTGCGTCTATATGTTCGTCGTCAAGACCGATATACCTGTCCTCGAGCGTGTCGAGCGCGAGGAGCAAGAGCTTCGCGCGACGTTCGAAGACAAACAAAGGCGTGCCGCCAATTTCGATGCTTACCGCGCGCAACTGGCCGAGATCGAGCGTGATTTCGGCGCGATGTTGCGTCAGCTTCCGGGACGAACCGAGGTTCCGAACCTGCTCGTGGACATCTCCCAGACAGGCCTCGCCGCCGGGCTCGAGGAGGAGCTCTTTCAGCCCATGGGCGAGATTCAGCGGGAGTTTTATGCGGAGTTGCCGATCAGGATCCGGCTCAGCGGCAGTTACCACAACTTCGGCAACTTCGTCAGCGGCATCGCGGCGCTGCCGAGAATCGTGACCCTGCACGATATTGCAATCACGCCGACGAGCGACGAAGCCGTCGACGAGCTGACGCTCGACGTCACGGCAAAAACCTACCGTTATCTGGACGAGGAATCCACAGAAGGATGATCGCTGGACACCCACGTTTGAAGCAGATTCTGCTCATCGCGCTGGCGGCGGGCAGCGTCGGCGCTTGTGCCGGAGATCCCGACGATCTCCGAGCGTACGTCGACGAAGTAAAGGCGCGACCGGGCGGCCGCATACCGCCGCTGCCCGACGTCGTGCCGGCGCCGTCGTTCGCTTACGAGGCCGGAGACCGGCGTTCGCCCTTCGTTCCCGACACGCCGCAGGCCCGGGTCAGCAGTGGCCCCGATGCCGTGCAAGGACCCGACGCCAACAGGCCGCGAGAGTTTCTCGAGCAGTTTCCTCTGGACACGCTGCGCATGGTCGGAACGCTCGATATCCGCGGCGGTTCGTATGGTTTGGTGCAAACGTCCGACGGCTTGGTCCATCGCGTCGCCGTAGGCCAGTACCTGGGACAGAACTACGGTCGAATCACGGACATTTCGGACGCAGAGATTCAGTTGGTGGAGATCATTCCCGACGGCATTGGCGGCTATTTGGAACGCCCCGCGGCCGTCGGTCTGAGTGATTGATCCCCCTGGGGTAAATGGGAGTAACTTTATGAGTACGATAGCGCTCAGCAAGCCTGAGTTGGCAGTAACAAGGATCGGCCGGCGCCTCGCGCGGCTCGCTGCGCTTACCGTGACGTGTTTCGCCGCGCTACCCGCCATGGCCCAGACCGGCGCCGCACGCCAACTGGAAGCGATCGACGTTCAATCACTGCCTGGCCAGGGGCTCGAAGTTCGCCTGCGCCTCAGTGAGACGCCGCCCGAGCCCATGAGCTTCACGATCGACAACCCGGCGCGCATCGCGCTGGATCTGCCCGACACCGCCTTGGGGCTCGAATCGCGCCGTCAGGACGTCAATATCGGACCTCTGGCGACGGTCCTGAGCGCGGAGGCTAACGGTCGCACACGCGTCGTGCTCAACATGAACACCATGGTGCCCTATGCCACGCGGATCGTGGGCGATAGCATCTACATCACGCTCGGTCAGGGCGCCGCGGGGTCGCAGGCGACGCCTTTCGCCGCGCAGCCGGCCACCCAGGGCGCCGCCGGTGTGGCCGCCGCCCGGACGATCAACAATATCGATTTCCGACGCGGCCGCAACGGCGCGGGCCAGATCGTCGTCGATCTGTCCAATCCCAGAACCACCGTCGACGTACGCGAAGAAGGCGGCCGGATCATCGTCGACTTTCAGGACACGGCTCTGCCGACGGAGCTCATGCGGCGCCTCGACGTGACCGACTTCGCGACACCGGTGGCGACCGTGGATGCCCTGCGGCAGAACAACAATGCCCGCCTGGTCGTGACGACCAGCGATAACTTCGAGCAAGTCGCCTATCAGACGGACAACTTGTTCACCCTCGAGCTCGCGCCCCCGGTCGAGCAACCCGAGCCGGTCGGCATCTTCAACGAGAACCGCGAGTACACCGGCGAGCGCTTGACGCTGAACTTCCAGGACATCGAAACGCGGGCCGTGTTGCAGCTCTTGGCCGACACCAGCAACTTGAACATCGTCGTCAGCGACACCGTGCAAGGCAACGTCACGCTCCGCTTGCAGAACGTGCCCTGGGATCAGGCCCTCGACATCCTCCTTACCACCAAGGGCTTGGACATGCGCCGTAACGGCAGTGTGATCATCGTCGCTCCGGCCGAAGAAATCGCCGCTCGGGAACGCGCCGAGCTCGCAGCGTTGCAGGACCTCCAAACACTCGAGCCGCTGCGCTCGGAGTTCATTCAGGTCAATTACGCCAAGGCGGGCGACCTCGCCACGCTGATCGGCAGCAGCGGCCAAAACCCGCTGATTTCCGATCGAGGCAGTGTGGCTATCGACGAGCGCACCAACACGCTGCTGGTGCAGGACACGTCCGACCGCCTCGCGAACATTCGGCGCCTCGTGACGACCCTGGACATCCCGGTGCGCCAGGTCCAGATCGAGTCGCGCATCGTCATCGTCAACGACGACTACTCGCGCGAGCTGGGGGTGCGCTTCGGCAGCACCATCGTCAAGGAGAATTCGAGCGACGGGCTCGTGTCCTTGACGGGTAGCAGCACAGGCTCGGACGTCATCGTCGGCTCCGGACTGGACAACCTGAACACGACCGGCACGCCTTTCCCGGTCGCCGTGCCGTCGATCAATGATCGGCTCAACGTCAACGTGCCCGTCGCGAACCCGGTCGGCGCCATAGCGCTCGCGATCCTGGATTCGGATTATCTCATCGACCTCGAGCTCTCGGCTCTGCAGGCCGAGGGCAAGGGCGACATCATCTCGGCACCGCGTATCGTCACCGCGAATCAACGTGAGGCGAGCATCGAGCAGGGCGTCGAGATCCCCTATCAGGAATCGTCGTCCAGCGGCGCGACGACCACGCAGTTCCGGCCGGCGGTGTTGAGCCTGACGGTGACGCCGCAGGTCACGCCCGATGATCGCATCATCATGGATCTGCTCGTCACCAAGGACTCGGTCGGCGAGCTCGTGGCGAGCGCGACCGGCGGCTTCGTGCCGAGCATCGACACGCGATCGGTATCCACCCAAGTTTTGGTCAATGACGGTGAGACCGTCGTGCTCGGCGGTATCTATGAAACCGAGAGCAGGGAAACGGTCAACAAGGTTCCGTTCCTGGGCGACGTGCCCGGCCTCGGTGTGCTGTTCCGAGCCCGTACGCAGGTGAACAACAAAGCCGAGCTATTGATCTTCGTGACCCCGAAGATCCTGCGGGAAGGCGCGAGCTTGTACTAGGTCAATGCCGAAAAGGATTTGCACCCGCAAGGGAACCGGATACCAGAGGACTAGGGACATGGGCAAACTGAAATCGATTCTGCTGATTGCCGCCGCCGCGGCGCTTGCCGCCTGCAGCGGTAACGACGGGACGCTCGTCAATCCGGGTGGCGGCGGCGCAACCGGCACCGTCGACGTGGCGACGCTGACGCTGCTGACGTCCAATCCGCAGATCCTATCGGACGGTGTCGTGCCCGCGACCATCACCGCGCTGGTGCGCGATGCGAGCAACAACGTGCTCGCCGACGTGCCGGTGTTGTTCTCGGCGTCCACCGGGAGCCTGGTGTTGAGCCAGCCGATCACCACCGACGCAACGGGCACCGTTACCGCGTCACTGTCGACCGGAGGCGATCCGACGAACCGGACCATCACGGTTACGGCGACCGCCGGCGATAGCGTGCAGGCAAGCGTCGACGTCGCCGTCGTCGGCACCACGCTCGCGATCAACGGCGCGACCAACCTGCCCGTGGGCGCGACGGATTCGCCGTTCAACGTCGTCTTGACCGACGCCAGCGGCGACGGCATCGCCGGCGAACAGGTCACGGTGGCGTCCGCGAACAACAACGGCCTTTCGCAGACGACGCTGATCACGGATTCCGACGGCCAGGCCTCCTTTCTGTTCGACGCCAACACCGGCGGCGTCGATACGCTCACGGCCACGGCCTTGGGATTGCAGGCGACCCACTCGGTCGACGTATCGAACGACATTTTCGCCTTCACGACACCGCCGGCCGGAACTCAGGTGCCGCTCAACACCAACCAGAGCGTGACGGTCCACTGGGAGGACGCCAACGGCGACGTCGTCGGCGACACGGTGACGTTCACGACCACTCGCGGCACGATGAATCCCGCCGACGGGGTCGCGACCACCGATGCCAACGGTGACGCGACCATCACCGTGGCGGCGACGAACGCCGGCCCCGCCGTGATCACGGCGACCAACGCGCTCGGCACGAGCACGACGCGCTCGATACAGTTCATCGCCACCACGCCGGATACGCTCGAGCTGCAAGCCAATCCGTTTACCGTGCCGACCAATGATCAATCGACGATCACGGCCATCGTCCGCGATCCCGCCGGCAACCTGGTGACCGGCCGGACGGTCAGCTTCGTGCTCAGCGACGTGACCGGCGGCAGCCTGTCCGTCGCCCAGGCCGTCACGGACATCCAAGGCCGAGCCCAGACCTTCTATACCGCGAGCTCGACAACCAGTAGCGTCGACGGCGTGCAGATCGACGCGAGTGTCGTCGACTTCCCCGCCGTCGCCGACAGCGTTTTTCTCACGGTGGCGCAACGCGAGCTGTTCATTTCGATGGGCACGGGCAACGAGATCGAGGAACCGAACGCGGCTCAATACCGGCAGGAATGGATCGTCCAAGTGACAGACGCCAACGGCAACGGCGTCGACCAGGTGGACCTCACCGTCAGCGTGCTGTCGGAGCGCTATTGGGAGGGCTCGCGCGCGTTCGTCGACCCGCCCGGCGCCTGGGTCACGCGCCTCGGCATCGAAGCGCTGCCTGCCCTCGGCTGCCCGGATGAGGATATCAACAACCGCAACGGCATCCTCGATGTGGGCGAGGACTTGAACGGCAGCGGCCGTATCGAGGCCGGCAACATCGCCTCGGTCGTGGCCCAGGACGGCGGCGGCAATACGATCACGACCGACGTCAACGGCTTCGCCCTCGTCGATCTGTTCTATCCCCAGGACCACGCCCTGTGGGTCGAGGTCACGCTGGAGGCGCGCACGTCGGTGCAAGGCTCGGAGTTCGCGGCGTCTCAGACGTTCCGCTTGCCGATTTCAGCCGCCGACGTCGGCAGCGAAAACGTTGCGCCGCCTGGAGTAGACAGTCCTTTCGGCACTGACGGCGACTGCGCTACGCCGCCGCCGGGGCTGCCATAGCCGAAGTTGCTTCGCAGAGACTGCGAGACGAAAGGCCGGCGGAATGCCGGCCTTTTTGTTGCCGCCGCTGCGGGCGCCCCGCGCTCGTGCGCAACGCGGCGTTAGGCTCTAAACTGCCGCGATGAAGAGCGCGCGCAGGATCTTTCTGATCGGTCCGATGGGCTCTGGGAAGTCGGCCGTTGGCAAGCAACTTGCGCGGGATCTCGGGCTCGAGTTCCTCGACAGCGATGCCGAGATCGAAAAGCGCACGGGCGTCGACATCGCCTTCATCTTCGAGAAGGAGACCGAGGCCGGTTTCCGGCAGCGTGAGCGCGAGGTCATCGCCGAGCTCGCCGAGCGCGAGGCGGTGGTGCTGGCGACGGGCGGCGGTGCCGTGCTCGATCCGACGACGCGCGCACAGCTCGCGGCGAACGGCATTGTGGTCTACCTGCGTGCCAGCGTCGAGCAGCAGCTCGAACGGACCCGGCACGCGCGTCACCGACCGCTGCTCATCGGCGATGACCCGAAAGCCGTCCTCGCGAAGCTGATGGAAGCACGCGCCCGCCTCTATGAGGAGATCGCCGACGTTTGCGTCGATACGGGCGGGCGACGCGTCACCTCGGTCGTCACGGCGATCCGCAAGTCGCTGGCCGACGAGGACCGGCTGCCGTTGAATTAATGACGGCGGCCTGGGAACCTGCTCACCTAAGCACGATGGATACTCTGGAAGTCAGCCTGGGCGCCCGCAGCTACCCGATTCATATCGGGCCGGGCTTGCTGGCCGATGCGGCGCTGCTCGGGGAGGCCGTGAAAGCGAAACAAATCCTCGTCGTTACCAACGACACCGTGGCACCGTTGTATTTGCCGCGCTTGCAGAGCATCTTCGCCGCGGCACAGCTGGAGGTCTATAGTCTTCCGGACGGTGAGCAGTACAAATCCCTGCAAAGCTTCGCCGCCATCATCGACGCGCTCATCGCAAGACAGTTCCATCGCGACGCCTGCTTGATCGCGCTCGGCGGCGGCGTCGTCGGCGATATCGGCGGATTCGCGGCCGCGAGCTATCAGCGCGGTATAGACTACGTGCAGATCCCGACGACCCTGCTCGCGCAGGTCGATTCCTCGGTTGGAGGCAAGACCGCGATCAACCACGCGCGCGCGAAAAACATGGTCGGTGCCTTCTATCAGCCGCGCTGCGTCATCGCCGATACCGATACGCTGGCGACACTGGCGCCGAGGCAACTGTCGGCCGGGCTCGCCGAGGTGATCAAGTATGGCGTAATCCTCGATGCCGCCTTTTTCGACTGGCTGGAAGCGCATGTCGACGACATGCTGGCTCTCGACGACGACGCCCTGCGCGTCGCCGTTCGTCGCAGCTGCGAGCTCAAGGCTGCGATCGTCGCGGAGGATGAGCGCGAGCATGGGCGGCGAGCGCTCTTGAATCTCGGCCACACTTTCGGCCATGCCTTGGAATCCATCGGTGGCTACAGCCGCTGGCTGCACGGCGAAGCCGTGGCTATCGGCATCGCTCTCGCCGCCAAGACCTCGGCCGCGCTGGGCTGGATCGGCGATGCCGACGTCCGGCGGGTCGTGGCTCTGCTCGAGCGCGCGCGACTGCCGACGCACGCGGCGGACGTGGACGCTACAGAGCTGCTCGAAACTATGAGGCTCGACAAGAAAGCCAGTGCGGCCGGGCTCAAAGTCGTATTGATCCGGAGTATCGGCAACGCCGCCGTCGTGCAGGCGCCGGACGAGGACGTGCTGCACGCCGTGCTCGAGGCCGAGCTTGCCGCATGAGCCCGGCCGCCGATGAAGCAAGTGCTCGCGAACTACGCAGTCAACACTGAAAACTCCCGTGGCAGGCGTATTCCCGAGGAGTCGCCGGCCGAGCGTAGCGAGTTTCAGCGCGACCGGGACCGCGTCATTCATTCCGCCGCTTTTCGCCGGCTCGAGTACAAAACTCAGGTCTTCGTCAATCACGAGGGCGACCTCTATCGCACCCGCTTGACGCACTCGCTGGAGGTCGCGCAGATCGCGCGCAGCGTTGCGCGCGCGATGCGCCTCAATGAAGACTTGACGGAGGCGATCAGCTTGGCGCACGACCTTGGCCATACGCCCTTCGGCCACGCGGGCCAGGACGCCTTGAACGCCTGCATGTGGGATTTCGGCGGCTTCGAGCACAATCTGCAATCCCTGCGCGTCGTCGATGAGTTGGAGCACCGCTATGCCGCTTTCGCCGGGCTCAATCTCACTTTCGAAACGCGCGAAGGAATCCTCAAGCACTGTTCCTTGAGCAATGCCCGCCGGCTCGGGGACCTCGGCGAGCGCTTCATTCTGAGAAGACAGCCGAGCCTCGAGGCGCAGCTCGCCAACCTCGCCGACGAGATCGCCTACAACAACCACGACGTCGACGACGGTCTGCGTTCGGGGTTGATCGATCTAGCGGATCTCACCAGCATTGAGCTCTTCGCCGAGCAGCGCGCGCTCGTTCGCGAAGCCTACCCAAGGCTCCACCCACGCATCGAGGCTCACGAGATCGTGCGAGGGATGATCGGCGCGCTCGTCAAGGATCTCGTCATGACGAGCCGTGCCCGCATAGGGTCGCTGGCGCCGCCAAGCATCGATGCCGTGCGCTCGCATTCGGCGCCCCTGATCGGATTCAGCGAGCCCTTCCGCGACACCCAATCCGCATTGAAGCGCTTCCTCGGCGAGCACTTGTACCGGCATCCGAGGGTCAAGACCATGACCGACCGGGCCGCCGAGATCGTGACGGCGCTTTTCGCCGCCTTCACGGAGGACTATGCCCGAATGCCGGAGGATCATGCCAAGCGCGCTCGCGAGGCTCACGACGGCCGCGGCGCCGCCGCGGGTGCCCGCGTCGTCGCCGACTATGTCGCGGGTATGACGGACCGCTTTGCGATGCAGACGCATGAGAGACTGGTGGATAAACGCTAGGGCACCGCCGCACCTCCGGGAGCTTTGCTAAACTCCGAACCATCACAGACTCACTACGCGCATGTCCTCAAGCCCGTCCCGAGATTCGCTCCCGCCGCGTCAGCGCCTAATCGTCGCGCTCGACGTTCCGGACGCGGCGGCCGCCCGCGCGCTCGTGGGTCGGCTCGGCGATTCGGTCGAGTTCTACAAGATCGGCCTCGAGCTCGCGGTGTCCGGAGAATACTTCGAGCTCATGGCGTGGCTGCTCGAGCGCCGCAAGCAGGTGTTTGCAGACCTCAAGTTCTACGACGTCCCGGCGACCGTGGCTGCGGCCGTCCGCCGGATTCGTGACCGCGGCGCGGCTTTTCTGACCATTCACGGCGATCCGGGAATCATGGAGGCCGCTGCCGCCGAAAAAGGCGAGGTGCTGCGAATCCTCGCCGTCACCGTGCTCACGAGTCTCGACGACGACGACCTCAAAGCGATGGGAATCGGCATGGATCTGAGCACGCTAGTCCTCACACGAGCCCGTCGCGCGGTCGAGGCGGGCTGCGACGGTGTTATCGCCTCCGGCCGGGAGGCCGCGGCGCTTCGGAAAGTTCTGGGCCCGGCGCCGCTAATCGTGACCCCCGGCATCCGGCCGGCAAACGACCTGACCCGGGACGATCAAAAGCGCGTGGTGACGGCCGGCGATGCGATTCGTTTCGGCGCCGACTATCTCGTCGTCGGTCGTCCCATTCGAACGGCGCCGGATCCGCGCCGGATCGCGGAAGCCATCCAAGCCGACATCGCCGCCGCGCTGCAATGAACTCCACGGAAGCGGCGCTCGCTCGGCGCCTGGCGCGGATGCGTTGGATCGCGACCGGCTTGCTGCTGCTGATGGCCGCGCTGTTCGTCACCACCCGCGTTTGGCTGCCGCAGCAGCCCTGGCTCGGCGTCGTCATGGCATTTGCCGAGGCCGGCATGATCGGCGCGCTGGCGGATTGGTTCGCCGTGACCGCGCTGTTCCGTCACCCGCTCGGGCTACCGATTCCGCACACGGCGATCATCCCGTCGCGTAAGAACGAGATCGGGCACGCTCTGGCGCAATTCATTCGTGACAATTTTCTCGTCCGTGGCGCGGTCACGAGCAGACTCGCCGATATCGATCTGGCGCAACGCCTCGGAAGCTGGTTGGGCAACCGCGAGAACACTAAGCGAGTCAGCCGGGATGTCGCGCTCGCGCTCGGCTGGCTCGTCGAGGCGATCGACTCCGCGCGGGTCGGCGCCGCGATTCAAGGAAGGCTTCGCGTCTCGCTCGACAGCTTACCGCTGCGGGCGGGCCTGAGCGCCGTGCTCGAGGTGCTTTCCACGGGCCCGCACGCGCAAGCGCTCGTCGACCACCTGGTCGCCATCGGCCAACAGCTCTTGACCGACAACCGGGAACTCATTCGAGTGCGCATTCACGATCGCAGCCCGTGGTGGCTGCCGAAATTCGTCGACGAGGAGATCTACGATCAGCTCGTTGCCGAGCTCAAGCGGCTGCTCGACGATATCGCCGCCGATCCCGATCATCCGGCTCGCGTGGAATTCAACCGGCGGCTCGAGGAGCTCAACGATCTGCTTGGCGATGATTCCAAGCTCGCCGATCGTACCCGCCGCTTGAAACAGGAGTTCATCGATCATCCGGCGGTCCGGGCGTATCTCGAGGAGCTTTGGCTCCACGTTCGCGATCAGATTCGAGCCTCGCTCGAGGACCCTGAGTCGTCTCTGCGGGCCGGGCTGGAAAGGGAGCTCAGAGCCGCGGGGGCTCGGCTGCAAGACGACCGCGTAGGCCGCGAGCGCCTCGATCGCTGGCTCAAGGCCCTGATCGTCTATCTGATCGAAAACTACCGTCAGCCGCTGAGCGAGACCATCTCGGAGACTATCGAGCAATGGGATCCGACCGCGACCTCGCGGCGCATCGAGCTCTATATCGGCCGCGATCTGCAGTTCATCCGCATCAGCGGGACTTTGGTCGGTGGCAGCGCGGGCGTCGTAATTTTCTTCGCCGCCGAATGGCTGGGCCTCTAGCGGAGCGCCCGTCTGAGGACCTTGCCGACGTTGGTCTTGGGGAGCTCGTCCCTGAACACGACTTGATCGGGAACCTTGTAGCCGGTGACTTGCCGGCGGAAGAACTCGATCAGCTCCGCCTCGGTGAGGCTCGCGTCCTTGCGAACGACGAAGAGCCGAATCGCCTCCCCGGACCGCTCGTCGGGAACACCGACGGCCGCGGCTTCGAGCACGCCCGGGTGCATGCTTGCGACGTTTTCGAGCTCGTTCGGATAGACGTTGAAGCCGGATACGATGATGAGGTCCTTGCGTCTGTCCTCGATGAACAGGAACCCGTCCCCGTCCATACGGCCGATATCACCGGTGCGCAGCCACCCGCCCGGGAGCATCACCTCGGCGGTGGCCGCTGCATCGTTCCAATAGCCCTTCATGACTTGGGGGCCGCTAACGCAGATCTCCCCTGTTTGATTCGCGGCGAGCGGCCTGCCGTCATCGTCGTGGATACTGATCTCGGTCGAGGGCAAAGGCAGGCCGATGGACTCGCTGAAGCTCGTCGCGTCCAGCGGATTGGCGGAGACGATGGGGGAAGCCTCCGTCAGGCCGTATCCTTGGGCGAGAGGCTTGCCCGTGATCCTCTGCCACGCCTCGGCGACGGAGCGCTGCACGGCCATGCCGCCGCCCATCGCCACCTTGAGCCGGCCGAAGTCCACCTCGCGGAAGCTGGGTAGCTGCAACAGGGCGTTGAACAACGTATTGACGCCCGTCAGGTAGCTGACCGGCGCTCTCTTCAGATCCTTGACAACGCTCGTCAGGTCGCGAGGGTTGGTGATCAGCATGTTGGTTCCGCCGAGCTCGATGAAGCACAGCAAATTGGCGGTGAGCGAGAAGATATGGTAGAGCGGCAGCGGCGTCGCTGCGCGGTCGCTTGCGCCGAGTTGCGCCGGCCTCGCCCAAGCAACGGCCTGAAGCACGTTGCTGACCATGTTTCGATGCGTCAACATCGCCCCTTTAGAGAGGCCGGTCGTTCCGCCGGTGTATTGCAGAAAAGCGATGTCCTCCGGCTCGACCTCGATGTCCGCGTAAGCCTGCCGCTCTCCGAGCTGCAAGACTTCCAGGTAACTTACCGTGCCGGGTATTCGCCACCCGGGCACGAGTTTCTTGATGCGCTTGACGATGAAGTTCGTCACCCAGCCCCTGAGCCTCGGCAAGTGATCGCCGATGCGCGTTACGATGACCAGATCGAGATCGACGCGGTCGATGACCGCCTCGACCGTCGCCGCGAAATTTTCCAGAACGATGATCGCGCGGGCCCCGCTGTCCTTGAGCTGATGCTCGAGCTCTCGGGGGGTATATAGGGGGTTCACGTTAACGACGGTCAAGCCCGCCCTGAGCAAACCGAAAACGGCCACTGGATACTGAAGCAGATTCGGCATCATCACGGCGACCCGGTCTCCCGGGCTGAAGTCACCGCGAGACTGGAAGTAGGCGGCAACCTGACGGCTCAGCCGCTCCGTCTCGGCATAGCTCAGGACGACTCCGAGGTTCTCCAATGCGGGTGCTTCGCCGTTGCGGGCGAAGCTCTCCTCGAGCAGCGCTTTCAGCGAAGCGTATTGGTCCGGATCGATGCGGGCGGGCACGCCCTCCGGATAGGCGGCCAGCCAAGGCCTTTCCGTCATAGCCGGCTCAGAGGAACCCTGTAAGAACGGCCCAAACGTTGTCGAGCATCACCTTGCTGCCCAGGGCGTTCGGATGGATTCCGTCCGGCTGCATGAGCTCGGCATTCAACGCGACGTCCTCGAGCAGGAAGTCGACGAGCGGGACGCCGAAGCGTCGCGCGAGCTCCGGATAGATGCCGGAGAAGGCGGCCGTATATCTCGGCCCGTAGTTCGGAGGAATCTGCATGCCCGCCAGCACCGGTTGGGCGCCGCTATTCTTAGTCAGCTCTATGATCGCGGCAAGATTGGATTCCAAGCTTTGCACCGGCTGACCCCGCAATCCGTCGTTTCCGCCGAGCTCGATGATGACGATCGCCGGCGCGTGGCTATCCAGCAGGCTCGGAAGCCGCGCCAAGCCTCCGGAGCTGGTATCGCCCGCGATACTGGCGTTGACCACCTCATACCCGTAACCTTCCGCTTTCAGGCGATCTTCCAGCATGGATACCCAGGATTGGCCCAAGGGCAAGCCGTGGCCGCTGCTCAGGGAATCGCCGAGTACGACGATGGTGCTCTCGGCGGACCACCCAGGCATGGATCCGGCCAGCAACACGAGTGCCAACCAGACCGACTTGACATAAGAGTTCGTTGAATCGATGCCCAAGGATCGCATGGCGGATAAGGGCCCTCTGCTCGTCGCTCAAGCGCTGACCAAGAAGGTTACCAGCCCGGAAGGCAGCCTGACCATCCTCGATGACGTCAGCCTCAAGATCGGCCGGGGCCAGACGATGGCCGTCGTGGGACCCTCCGGCGCCGGCAAGTCCACGCTGCTGGCGCTGCTCGCCGGGCTCGACGAGCCGAGCTCCGGCCGGGTCTGGCTGAACGGCGTCGAGCTCACCGCCCTCGACGAGGACGGCCGCGCACGGCTTCGGAGCCGCCAAGTCGGTTTCGTATTCCAATCTTTCCATTTGCTGCCGTCGCTGACGGCGCTGGAAAACGTCTTGCTGCCGCTCGAGATCAGCGGCACCGATGACTACGAGGCCAAGGCGCGGCAAGCTTTGAGTCGGGTCGAGCTCACCAGCCGCCTGCATCACTATCCTCGGCAGCTTTCAGGCGGCGAGAAACAGCGCGTCGCGATTGCGAGGGCCTTCGTCACGCAGCCCACGCTGCTGTTCGCCGATGAGCCGACGGGAAATCTCGACAACAAGACCGGGGCCAATATTTTGAACCTGCTGTTCGAGCTCAACGCCGCGGCCGGCACGACGCTGGTCCTGGTCACGCACGATCTTAACGCTGCGCAGCGCTGCCACCGCGTGGTCGAGCTCGAAGCCGGTCGTATCGTCGCACCGGGCACGGCAGGTTCCGGTGCTTAAGCCGATCAGACCCTAGACGAGTCGTCGCAACTTGCCGCCGGCGAGGAAATCACGAACGTTCTCGGCCACTTGATCCAAGGCGCGCTGCCGAGACTCACGCGCCGACCAGGCGATATGCGGGGTCAGAATCAAATTCGGGATGCCCGGGTCGAGCAGCGGCTCATCCCCCGTCGGCGGCTCCTGTTCGAGAACGTCGATACCCGCTCCGCCGAGCCTGCCGGCTGTAAGCGCCGCCGCCAATGCGCGGCCATCGATGAGCCCGCCGCGCGCGGTATTGATGAGGATTGCGTCCGGTTTCATGCGCTCGAGCTCCGCCGTGCCGATCAGGCCGCGCGTCGCCGACGTCAGCGGGCAGTGCAAGCTCAAGACGTCCGCTTGCTCCAAGACACTCCCGAAGTGCAGGCGATCAGCTGCCATGCCGACCGTCGCCGAACCGGGTCGCGCGCAGATCAAAATTTCCATGCCAAGACAGCGGCCGAGGTCCGCGACACCCCTGCCGAGCGTGCCGTAGCCGACTATGCCGAGGCGCTTGCCTTTCAGCTCGCGAACCGGATACTCGAACAGTGCGAATGTTCGACTCCGTTGCCACGCGCCCGCGTAGATTGCCGCTTGGTATTCCTTCAGCTTGCGTGTCAACCCGAGAATCAGCGCAAATACGTGTTGCACGACTGCAGCCGTGCAGTAGCCTCGGATATTCGCGACACCGATGCCCTTGGCCGCCGCGGCACGAACGTCGACGTTGTCCGAGCCGGTTGCTGCGAGCACGATGAGACGCAACGCGAGGCTGGCTTCAATGAGCTCGGCGTCGATAACCGCCTTGTTGACGATAGCGATCTCGGCTTCGCGTAAGCGCGCAGCGGCTTCCTCGAACCTCGTCTGATCGTGATACGCCACCTGGGCAAGCCCGTCCAGCGAGGCCGTGTTGATGTCCGGGCCCAGCGTGGCAAAATCCAGGAACGCCGCTATTGGACGCTTCGTCATGGCTGCGAAGCTTACACCACCGTGCAGCACACGAGGCCGACTTCGATGAACATATGTCCGCGTCCCGCATGGTTGCAGCATGTCTAGCGATCGCTTCTGGGAAACCAAAACGCTGCGGGAAATGAGCGAGGCAGAGTGGGAATCGCTCTGTGACGGCTGTGGACGCTGCTGCCTGCACAAGCTCGAGGACGCGGACACGGGCCGCGTGTACTACACCGACGTCGCCTGCAGGCTACTGGACCTCAATCGCTGTAGGTGCACGCGTTATGCCGAAAGGCTGAAGCACGTGCCGGACTGCGTCGTATTGTCGCGTGACAAGCCGGAGCAGCTCGAGTGGATGCCGGCAACCTGCGCGTATCGACGGCTCGCGGAGGGACGTGGCCTCCCCGACTGGCATCCGCTCGTCTCGGGCTCCCCGGAAAGCGTGCATCGCGCCGGGATTTCCGTCCGCGGCCGCGTCGTTTCCGAGACGGCCGTGGATGCCGAGGAGATTCAAGGGAGGGTGATCCGCTGGCTCAAGACGCCGGGGCCACTGCGCTGAAGAGCGCAAACCCCGTCGGGCCGCACAGGCTCAGCCGGTGTTTTGCATGCCGTGAGCGATGCCGTTGACGCTCACGAGCAAGGCCTGGAAGACGGCATCGTCGCTGCGGCCACTCTGCCGCCATCGGCGCAACAGGTCCACCTGCAACAAGCTCATGGGATCGACGTAGGGGTTTCGCAGTCGTATGGCTCTGCGCAGCGTTTCCTCGCGCTCGAGCAGGCGTGATTGCCCGGTGAGCTGCAACACGCATTGCACGCAACGTTCGAATTCGGCGCGAACGATTGGAAAGAACTGCTCGTGCTGCGGGCCCGCCAGCTCGGAATAGCGCTGCGCGATATCGAGATCGGCTTTGCCAAGCACAATCTCTACGTCGGCAAGCAATCCGCGAAAGAACGGCCAATCCTCGGCGAGCTGCTTGAGCTCGGCTTCGCCGAATTCCTCGAGTGCCGCGCTGACTCCGGCGCCGAAACCGTACCACCCGGGCAACAGCAGGCGCGTCTGCGTCCATGCGAACACCCAAGGGATTGCGCGAAGCTCCTGTATATCCGTGGAGTCGGAACGAGAGGCCGGCCGTGAGCTTATGCCGAGTCGCTCGATCACATCGATCGGGGTCGCCTTGCGAAAATACTCGACGAAGTCGGGGTCATCATAGATGAGCCTCTTATACGTCTCTCGGCTTGCATCGGCCACGAGGTCCATGACGGCCTTCCAGCGGCGATCCGAGCGCTCGGGCATGCGATTGGTCACCGTTGCCCAAAGCACCGAGCTCAGCATTTGCTCCAAGGATCGCATTGCGATACCGCGCAGACCGTACCTCGCGTTGATCATCTCGCCCTGCTCGGTCAATCGAAAGCGCCCGTTCACCGTCCCCGCAGGCGACGCGCGAATCGCTTCGTGCAAGCGTCCGCCTCCGCGGCTGATCGTTCCACCGCGCCCGTGAAACAACGTCAGCTCCACACCGAGATCCTGCACGGTCTCGACGAGGGCTTGCTGGGCTTTGCGCAGAGTCCAAGTCGCCGCCGCGAGACCCCCGTCTTTGTTGCTATCGGAGTATCCAACCATGACCATCTGCTGGTTGCCTCGCTGACTCAGATGAGCTCTATAGAGGTCGTCCGACAACAGCCGGCGCATGATTGCCGCGGCATTTTCGAGATCTTCGACGGTTTCGAACAAGGGCACGATGTCGAGCGGCACGGGGCTGCCTTTGGGCCCCAGATCCCCCCAGTGCGCGAGCAACAGCACCGACAGCACGTCGTCCGGCCCGTGCGTCATGCTGACGATATAGGGTCCGATAGCATTAGGGCCGTACTTGCGCCGGCAATGCGCGATGGCCTGAAATACGGCCAGCGTGCGCCGTGCTTCGGATGACAAGGCTCCGGTCGGCGAACGCCGGCGTTCCAAGGCTTCCTTTAGTCGCGCCGTGCGTTGCTCGCTCGTCAGATCCAGCCAGTCCTTTTCCTTCAAGCCATCCGCCACGACCCGCCGATGCACGAGCGCGTTCTGCCTCACGTCCAAAGTGGCGATATGGAAGCCGAAGACCTCTATCCGGCGCAGCAAGCGACTGACGGAAAACAATCCCGCGTGCCGGCCCTTGTTCGCCCTCAGGCTGTCGGCGATGAGCTCGATATCCTCGAGAAACTCGGACGGCGATTCGTACGGAAACGCGGTGTCGTCGTAGGTTGCCTGCAAGCGCGCGCCAAGCAGGCGCAGATAGATGCGATACGGCATCTCTCGGTGACGAGCGGGCACGGAGTGCACCGCCTTGGGAAAGTGGCGGGCATAGAGCGAGCTGCGGCGGAGAATCTCCTCGCTGACTCCTATGCGCGTGTCCGTCTGACTCAGCTGCTCGCTCAAGTTCAAACAGTCCCGATAATAGAGGTTGAGCACTAGGGAGCGTTGCCGCGCAAGCGATTCACGTATGCTCTTCGCGGTGACGTTGGTATTGCCGTCCATGTCGCCACCGACCCAGGAGCCGAACCGTATCAACGTCGGCAGCCTGATGCGGCTGCCGTGCTCCGGGAACACGGTCGTGAACGCACTTTCCAATCCCTCGAAGAACGGCGGAACCATTCGGTACATGATATCGGTCAGAAAGAACAGCACGTGCTCGGCCTCGTCGCTGACGCTGAGTTGCGCGCTGGTATGCTCCTCGGTCTGCCAGCCGGTAGTCATCTCGGTGCGTATCCGCCCCAGGTTCGCCTGTTCTTCCTGCGGCGACATGTACGGATCCAGGCTTTCCATGAGATAACGGGCGATGCGCTGCTGCTTTCTCAACAAGGTGCGGCGAGTCGCCTCGGTGGGATGCGCGGTGAACACCGGCTCGACGCAGACCAAGCGGATCGCCTGCTCGACGGCCGCCGCGTCGAAACCGGCCTGCTTGAGCTTCAACAAAGTGTCCTCGAAACCGGAGGGCTGAGGCGTCGTGGTGTCGCGCAGGTAGGCGCGGCGCCGCCGGAGCCTATGAACCTTCTCGGCCATGTTGACCATTTGAAAGTAGGTCGAGAAAGCGCGAATGAAATCTCGTGCCGCGCGCGGCGCCAGAGCGCCGAGCAAGGTCTGCAGCTCCGCCAAGGCTCCGGCATCGCCTTCGCGATGCGCGATCGCCGAGCGCCGGGCGGTTTCGACGATGTCGAACAGGGCTTCGCCCCCTTGCTCCTCGACGAGCTGGCCGACGAGCTCGCCGAGACGACGCACATCCTCGCGTAGCGCTTTTTCCTTCTCGGCGAAGAATATTTCGCTGCGGCGTACGAGCTGCGATGACGGCTTGGACACGCTAGCAAACTCCTCGCTTAGCGATAACCGCGTGCCTGAAGCTCGAAGAGGCGAGCATATTGGCCCCCTAGCGCCAGCAGCTCCTCATGGCTGCCCTGCTCGATGATTTGCCCCTGATCCATGACGACGATCAAGTCGGCCTGCCGTACCGTAGAAAAACGATGTGAGATCAACACGACTATTTTAGCCTGGGTCAGGGATTGAAAGTGCGCGAAAATCTCGGCCTCGGTCTCCGAATCCATCGCCGCGGTAGGCTCGTCGAGCACCAGGATCTCCGCGCCGCTGCGCATAAAGGCCCTCGACAGCGCGATACGCTGCCATTGCCCGCCGGACAGCTCCTGACCGTCATGGAACCACCGTCCGAGCTGGGTGTGATAGCCGTCCGGCAGATCCTCGATGAAGGCGGCGGCCTGCCCCATTCGAGCCGCTTTGGCCCATCTTTGCGCATTTCTCAGATTGGGCTCGTCGCCGACACCGATATTCTCCCCGACCTCGAGCTGGTAGCGGTTGAAATCCTGGAAAATCACGCCGATCTTGCGGCGCAGCTGATCGCTGTCCCATTCGACGATGTCGCGCCCGGAGAAGAGAATTCGTCCTTGGTCGAGGCTATAAAGCCCCGCCAGCAGCTTGATCAGCGTCGTCTTGCCGGAACCGTTGCGGCCGACCACGCCGACGCTCTGGCCGGGCTTGATGGTCAGATTGATATCGCGCACGGCGGGATGTTTCGCGCCCGGGTAGGTGAAGCTGAGGTTCTCGAACACGAGGCCTGCCGCCGGATCGGGGCCGGAAGCGGCGCCGCCGAGCCGGGCCACCGATGGCTGTTCCAGGTACTCGTACAGATTCGATAGATAGAGATTGTCTTCGTACATCCCGCCTATCGCCCCGAGCATCGACGACACGGACGTCTGGCCCTGTTTGAACACCAGCAGATACATCGTCATATCGCCGAGGCTGATCGCGCCTTGAATCGTCGCCACGGCGATCCATGCGTACGCCCCGTAGAAAGCCAAGTTGCCGACGAGCCCGAGAGTCAGACCCCAGCCGTCCTGGCGGCGGCTCAACTTGCGCTCGTCCTCGAACAACGCCTTGAAGATCGTCTTGTAGCGCCTCAGAAGCTCTCTTCCGAGCTGAAACAGCTTGACCTCCTTGGCGTGGTCCTCACGGGCCAAAACCATCTCGAGATAGAGCAGCTTGCGTCGTTCCGACGAGCGGAACCTGAACATCCGAAACCGTTCGCCGGAGAAATACGTTTCCGCCATGAACGCCGGCAACCCGGCGGCGACGAGCACCAGCACCGCCCACCCCGAGAACTGCAACAGCAGAGTCGCGTAACTGGTCAACGAAATGCCGTGCTGGGCGAGGTTGAAGGTCCGCGTCACGAGGCTCAGAGGCCGGCTCGATGCCTCTTGCCGCGCGCGGTTGAGCTTGTCGTAGAACTCCGAGTCCTCGAACTGGGCCAGCTCGAGAAGCAGTGCCTTCTCGAGGATCAGGGTATTGACGCGCTGGCTGAGCAGCACGCGCAACAAGGTCTGGCAATGGCCGATACCTCGTTGAATCGCGGCGAGACCCGCGATCAGGATCGCTTCGACGGCGACGAAGGTCATGACGCCCGCGTAGTCGGGCTCCAGTCCGGCCTGGTTCGTTGCGATGGCCGCGACGACGGCATCGACGATCAACTTGCCGACGTAGGCAACGCCCGCGGGCAAGAGCCCCGCCGCCAGCGTCAGCGACGCCAGCCCGATCGTCAGACGCCGGTCGGTCGACCACACGAGCTGCAGGGCTCGCCGGCTATAACGGAATACGCCCAGATAGCTATCCAGCGATACGGATGATTTCTGGGACTCGCGAAGCATCGTTGAACCCTTGCCCTTCTCGGTCGTTGCCGGGCTTGCATTGTGAACCGTTTGTGAGGTCGAGCAGTGTCGGCGGGCTGCCGCCTATGCCTTGGTAGCCATGGTATTAGGGCGCTTGTCGAAACCAAATACCCGATGACTCGACGCGGCCGCAGCGCGCGCCACCGGCTTGACCCTCGGGGAAGCTTGAGGCCATACTTCCCGCCCATGAGTCGCTTCGCCCGTACAGTCTCCGAGGCGATCCGCTGGTGGCGAAAACCCACGGCGGAGAGGGTGTTGCGGGCCTACTAAATCCAGCGTCTGGTTCGATCAAGGCAAACCCATCTCCGCGCCGACGGAGATGGGTTTTTTTATTTGGAAACTCGCGAGACTGATGAGCAATGCAAGCGCCCTTCGACATTCCGGCCGATCTCGACACGCCGGTATCCGCGTATCTCAAGCTGAAGCCTTTCGATCCCTGTTTCCTGCTCGAGAGCGTGGAGGGCGGCGAGCGGCTGGGCCGGTACTCGTTTCTCGGGCTGGGAAGGAGCCTCGTGCTCGAGCTGTCGGCCGACAGCCTGCGCATCGACGGCGAGATTCGGAGAAGGCCCGAGGACGGCGACGCTTGGCTTGCGCTTTTGCGTGGGGTACTTGCGCGTTGCCCCGATCTGCTTCCTGCAATCAACGGACTGCCGTTCTCAGGCGGTCTGGTGGGCGCCGCCGGTTACGATCTCGTGCGCTACTTCGAGCGGCTTCCGGCAAATCGGTCCGAACCCAAGGCGTTGCCTCAAGCAGCGTTCGTCGCACCGCGCGCGCTGCTGATCTTCGACCACCTGACTCGGCGCGCGGCGCTTCTGCACTCCGCCTCCGAACAGGATCGCCGGGAGCTCAGAGACCAGATCATAAGAGCGCTGCGCGGCGGGATCGGCGAGCGCGCAGCGGGTCGCGGTTTCTCCGACGCCCGGGCGAGCTTGAGCCAGAATGCGTTCATTGATGCCGTTGAACGCTGCAAACAGCATATTGCGGCAGGGGATATCTATCAGATCGTGCTGTCCGTCCGATTCGGCGGCACGACCTCGCTCGATCCGTTTCAATGTTATCGCGCCCTGCGGCTTTTGAATCCATCTCCCTATATGTATTTCCTGGACCTCGGCGACGTTCGCGTCGCTGGCTCGTCGCCCGAGGCGCTGGTGCAGCTGCACGGTCGCGCGGCGTCGCTGCGGCCGATCGCCGGTACACGGCCGCGCGGCAAGAGCGACGAGCAGGATCTCGAGCTGGAGCGGGAGCTGCTGGCCGATCCCAAGGAGAACGCCGAGCACGTCATGCTCGTGGATCTGGCGCGCAACGATCTCGGTCGCGTGGCCCGCGCCGGCTCCGTGCACGTAGATCCCTACAGGAAAATCGAACGCTACAGTCACGTCATGCACATCGTCAGCGGTGTCCAGGGCGTGCTCGAAGACGGCAATGACGCCTTCGATCTCTTCGCCGCCGCATTTCCCGCGGGAACGCTGGTCGGCGCGCCGAAGGTACGGGCGATGGAGCTGATCGCGGAGTTGGAGCCGGTGGGGCGCGGCCTGTACGGCGGCACCGTCGGCTATTTCTCCAAGAACGGCAATATGGATCAGGCGATCACGATCAGAACGATGATTTTCAACGGCGACGAGTACAGCTTTCAGGCCGGCGCCGGCATCGTCGCCGACAGCGACCCCGAACGCGAGCATCAAGAGGTCATGGCAAAGAGCGACATTCTGCGGCGCGCGCTCGAGATCGCGGAGGAAGGCCTATGAAGCCGCGGCTATTGCTGATCGACAACTACGACTCGTTCACCTACAACCTGATGCAGGCGTTCCTGGTGCTCGGCGCCGAGGTGCTGGTATATCGAAACGACGCCATCGACCTCGAGCGCGCGCGCAAGCTCGAGCCCACGCACCTCGCGATATCGCCCGGCCCGGGGCGCCCATCGGACGCCGGCATCTCGCTGGCCATGATCGGCGATTTCGCCGCTAAGATTCCCATCCTCGGTGTTTGCCTGGGTCATCAGTGTATTGTCGAGCACTTCGGCGGAGAAGTCGTCTCGGCAAAAAGCCTGACTCACGGCAAGAGCTCGACCATTCATCATGACGGCAAGACATGCTATCGCGGGCTGCCGAACCCCTTCGACGCCGGGCGATATCATTCGCTGGCGGCGAACAGCTTGCGGGTTCCCGAGGCGCTGACCGTCACCGCAAGGACTTCCGAGGGGGAAATCATGGGAATCCGACACAAGAGCTTGGATATCGAGGGGGTTCAGTTTCACCCCGAGAGCATCTTGACGCCGCATGGCCCGCGGCTCATGGAAAACTTTCTCTATCCGGAGCGCACCAGCGCTTAGCCCCGATAGGATCACGACCATGGCCTTGGGAAGCAACTGGATCGAGCATGTGCTGGCGGGGCGGGATCTCAGCGAATCGGAAGCCGCCGATGCCCTCAAGGCAATGGCGGAGGGACGCCTCGAGGCCGCCGTGGCCGGCGGTCTGCTGGTCGCGCTGCGCTCCAAGGGCGAGGCCGCGAGCGAGATACGCGGTTTCGCGCAAGCAATGCGCGAGCTTGCCCGACGCCCGCAGCTTTCCGCCGACGGGCCCTATGTCGATATCGTCGGCACGGGCGGCGACAGCTCCCACAGCCTGAACCTCTCCACGGGATCCGCGCTGCTGGCGGCGGCTTGCGGGCTGGCGGTGGTCAAGCACGGCAATCGCTCGATCACCAGCCGTTGCGGCAGCGCCGACGTGCTCAGCGCGCTCGGCCTGCCGATCCCGCTGGACGAGCGCCAGGCGGGCCTTTGCCTCGACGAGACCGGTTTCACGTTTCTGTTCGCGCCTCACTATCACCCGGCGATGAAGAACATCGGCCCCGTGCGCACCGCGCTGGGCGTGCGCACGGTGTTCAACATCCTCGGACCGCTCGCGAATCCGGCGCAGCCGCCCTACCACGTCATCGGCGCGTTCAGCGACGCGATGGCCGAGCGGATGGCCGAGGCGCTGGCGGGCATGCAGGGGACGCGGGCGTTCGTGATCCACGGATCGCCGGGCTGGGACGAGGTCACGCCGGTGGGTCCGTTTCTATGTTTCGATGTCAGGCCGGGGATGGTCGAGCGCAGCGTCCGAGACCCAAAGGACTTCGGCATCGCGCGCTGCGACCCCGATGAGCTCAAGGGCGGCGACGCCCAAGGCAACGCGGAGAGGCTCCGGCAGGCGCTTCGAGGCGAAGACACGCGCGCGCACCGCGACGCGTTGATTCTCGGAGCGGCGCTGGCGCTCGAGGTGACGGGCCGGGCGCCCGATTTCGAAGCCGCCGTGCGCGAGGCGCGCACCGCCATCGAGGACGGTCGGTCGGCGGCGCTTCTCGAGCGCCTCAAGCGCGTCGGCGGGGAGCTCGCCGGATGATCGAGCCTGGCCTGCTGGAGCGCATGGAGGCCGCGTCGCGCGCCCGGGTCGAGGCGGCTCGCCGGCGCGAGCCGGAAGGCGCTCTGCTGGCGCGGGCCAGCGTCACCGCAGATCCGCCCGCGCTCAGGCTCTCGAGCTTCGACGTGATCGCCGAGCTCAAACAGCGCTCACCGGCCGCAGGGCGCCTGGCGCACGAAGGTTTCGACTTCGAGGGGCAACTGCAACGCTACGCGCGCGCCGGCGCGGCGGCCGTGTCGGTGCTTACCGAGCCCGAAGAGTTCCAAGGCGCGCTCGAGCACCTGGAGCGCGCGGCCGTGTTGCTGGCACCGCTCGGCGTTCCGGTCATGCGCAAGGATTTCCTGACCGCCCCTTACCAGGTGCTCGAGGCGCGCGCGGCCGGGGCGGCCGGCGTGCTCATCATCGTAGCCATGCTCTCGGACCGGGACCTCGACGCGCTGCTCGCCTGCGCTCAGGAATGCGGCTTGTTTGCCTTGCTCGAAGCCTTCGACGCCGATGATCTCGAGCGCATCGCCGCGGCCGCGGCGGTTCGGCCCGCGCTCGAGCACGCGCCGATCCTCGTCGGCGTGAACTCCCGCGACCTGAGAACGCTGGCGGTCGATTTCGGGCGCTTTGCCGCGCTGGCGCCCCACCTGCCGCGCGGCTTGCCGGCCGTTGCCGAGAGCGGTATCGGACAGATCGAGCAACTGCGCGAAGTGGCCGATCTCGGCTACTCGCTCGCGCTGGTCGGCTCGACGCTCATGCAAGCGGAAGATCCCGAGGCAACGCTGGCAGGGTTCCTCGCCGCCGGACGAGCGTGCATGCGACGAGGCCGGGCGTGTTCGTGAAGATCTGCGGCCTGACGACGGCGAGCGCCGTTCGAGCGGCCGTGGAAGGCGGGGCCGACGCGGTCGGCTTCGTGTTTGCCGACTCTCCCCGCCGCGTTAGCCCGGAGGCAGCCCACGCCCTGTGCGAGGAGCTTCCACCGGAAATCATTCGCGTCGCGGTGATGCGCCATCCGAGCCAGGCCGAGTGGGCGCGCGTGCGCGACTGTTTCCACCCCGACTGGCTGCAAACCGATGCCGACGATTTCGCCGGCCTGTCGCTGGACGCCTGCATGGGTCTGCGCGTCTACCGTGACCCACGGTCTCAACCCGCGTGCAGCTGGCCCTCGCCGATGCTGTTCGAGGGCGCCGAGAGCGGCAGCGGCAGGACGGCGGATTGGACGGCGGCGGCGGCGATCGCCTCGCGGACGGATCTGATTCTCGCCGGTGGGCTCGATCCGCAGAACGTCGGCGAGGCAATCGCGGCGGTGGATCCGTGGGGCGTCGACGTCTCCAGTGGCGTCGAATCCAGCCGCGGTCGCAAAGATCCCGCCCGCATCATCGACTTTATCGCCCGTGCGCGGGCTGCGGAGAAATACTGATGGCTGACGAGCTTTCCAACGACGCGCAGCGCCTGCTCGAGGCGCTGATCGGCGGTGAGCTGCCCGACCGCGACGGGCGTTTCGGCCCGTTCGGCGGCCGCTATGTGCCCGAAACGCTGATGCCGGCCGTCACTCGGCTGGCCGAAGGGGTGCGCGACCTGCTGCCGGACGCCGATTTTCAACGACGCCTGAGGGACGAGCTTCGCAGCTGGGTGGGCCGGCCGACGGCGTTGACGCATGCCGGCAGGCTCTCCGAGCGCTGGGGCGCCGAAATCTGGCTCAAGCGAGAGGATCTCGCGCACACCGGCGCGCACAAGATCAACAACGCCATCGGCCAGGCGCTGCTCGCGCAAGCGCTCGGCGCGAGCCGGGTCGTGGCGGAGACGGGCGCCGGCCAGCACGGGGTCGCCTCCGCGGCGGCCTGCGCCCGGGTCGGCTTGCCTTGCACGGTGTACATGGGCGAGATCGACGTCGCGCGCCAGGCGCCCAACGTCGATCGGATGCGGCGCCTCGGCGCGAAAGTTGTCCCCGTGAGCTCAGGAGATCGAACGCTTCGGGCCGCGATCGACGAGGCCATGCGTGACTGGGTGTCCGACCCCCTCGGCACTTACTACCTGCTCGGCTCCGCCGTCGGACCGCACCCGTATCCGTATCTGGTTCGCGAGCTACAGTCGGTGATCGGAAGGGAAGCGCGCCGGCAGATGCTGGAAGCGGCCGGTCTCCCCGACGGCGTGTTCGCTTGTGTCGGCGGCGGCTCCAATGCCATCGGCTTGTTTTACGGCTTCCTCGCGGACCGTGACGTGAGCCTATTCGGCGTCGAGGCTGGCGGCCGCGGCGGCGCGCTCGGGGAGCATGCCGCCACGCTCGCCTCCGGCAGACCCGGCGTGCTGCACGGCGCGTATTCGATGCTGCTCTACGACGACGACGGCCAGATTCAAGAAACCCATTCCGTGTCCGCAGGGCTCGACTACCCGGGGGTCGGTCCCGAGCATGCGTTGCTGCAGCACATCGGGCGCGTGAGCTACGTCACCGCCAGCGACAGCGACGCCTTGTCGGCGCTGGACGAATGCTGCGCCGCCGAAGGCATCCTCCCGGCGCTCGAGACCGCGCATGCGCTTGCCGGGGCGCGCCGTTGGGCTAAGACGCGACCGCGGAGCCGAATCCTCGTCGGCCTCTCCGGGCGCGGCGACAAGGATATGCCGATCTTGAGCCAATACCCTGTCGGAAGGCGCGTCGATGCTGCCGCATGAGAGCCTGCGCCAGACCCTGGCGAACGCGGAGAAACCCGCGCTGATCGCGTTCCTGACGGCGGGATACCCCGTCCGCGAGCGTTTCCTCGAGACCTTGGCCGAGACCGCCGCCGTCGCCGACGCAGTCGAGATCGGCGTGCCGTTCACCGATCCCCTGGCCGACGGCGTCACGATCCAGCGCTCCAGCCGAGCAGCGCTGGCCCAGGGCGTTAGCTTGCGTTGGATACTCGACCAGCTCGCCTCGCGCGATGTCGAGATCAAGGCTCCGATCCTGCTCATGAGCTACCTGAACCCGCTGCTCGCCTTCGGGCTGCCTGAGCTCGCGGCGCGTGCTCACGAGGCCGGCGTCAGCGGCTTCATCGTCCCCGATCTGCCGTTCGAGGAAAGCGCTGCCCTCAGAGCGGCGCTCAAGGAGCCCGGACTGGCGCTGGTGCAGCTCGTCACGCCGGCGACCCCGCCTGAAAGGCTGGCCATGCTGTGCAAAAGCAGCCAGGGTTTCGTCTACGCCGTGACCCGGACCGGGATCACCGGCGCCGCCAAAGCGCTGCCGCCGGAGCTCGCGGACTACCTCGCCGCCGTCGGCCGGGCGTCGGACCTGCCGGTGTGCGCGGGTTTCGGCGTCAGGGATCCCCAGCAGGTTCGCCTGATAGGCGAGCATGCGGACGGCGTCATCGTCGGCTCGGCGCTCATCGAGGCGCTGGAACAGCGTCGAGGCGTCCGTGACTTTCTCAACGAGCTGCGCGGCCGGCAGGCCGCAGGCGCATAGCTGGGCGATCGTGAGACGTCTCGCAAGCCACGAGTCGCTCGCCCATCTGGGGCATCTCAAGAACGTGCTGGAGCAATCGGGCATCGCCTGCCTGATCAAGAACGAGCAACTGTCGGGGGCCTTGGGCGAGATCCCATTTCTCGAATGCCTGCCCGAGCTGTGGGTGCTGCGCGATGCGGACCTGGCCGAGGCGGAGGCGTTGATCGCGAGCCTGGCGCGGACGCCGCTGGGAGCAGCTTGGACGTGCGCGGCTTGCGGCGAGTCCAACGAGGGTCAGTTTGCGATCTGCTGGAATTGTGGGGCGCCGGATGAGCAGGACCGCTAGGCACACTCCGGCGTCGCGCTCCCTGCTACTCATCGACAGCCTGCTGGGCTTGGCAGCGTTCGCGACAGCGGTGCCGACGCTGCTCGCGCTCGCGGCGGCACAGGCCTGGTGGCTGGAGCTGTTCTCGCACTTTCGCCTTCAATATCTCGCGGCTCAACTGGTGCTGCTCGCGGCGCTCGCGTTGCGTAGGCGCTGGCGCATGAGCTTGCTGCTCATTCCGCTGGCTGCTCTCAATGCGAGCGCGACCAGCGCCTATTGGCCGCGGGAGCCGAATCCCGTGAGCGGTCGCCCCGACGTAAGGATCATGACCGCTAACCTGTACGAAGACGCATCCGACGCCGCCCGGTTCATCCCGCAAGCGCAGCGAGAAGATCCGGACGTGCTGGCGCTGGTCGAGTTCAGTCATGAGTGGCAAGCGGCGCTATCGACGCTTACGGCCGAGTATCCATACAGCTCGTTAGAGCCACGACACGGAAGCTTCGGCATTGCGCTGTTGTCGCGCCTGCCTATTATCGAGCAACGCAGCTTCGAGCTACTGTCCTCGACCACGCTGGACGTGCGGCTCGCCCTGCCCGACGGGCGCGCGCTGAGGCTGCTCGCGGTTCACTTGAGGCCTCCTCAGTCGCCGAGGCTCGCCGGCGAACGCAATCGGCAGCTTACCGAGCTCGGAAAGATCGTGAGCCGCATCGACGAGCCGTTGATCGTGATCGGGGATTTCAACACGACGCCCTATTCTCCGCTGTTCAAGGACTGGTCGGCGCAGACGGGCCTGCGGGACGCGCGGACACGCTGGAGCTTCAGCTGGCCCGCCTCCTTTCCGCTGCTCGGAATTCCGATCGACCATTGCATGATCAGCGAGCACTTCATCGCCGGGGAGCAGCGCCGCGGCGAGGCCTTCGGGTCCGATCACTACCCTATACTGACCGAGCTTTATCTGCGAGGCGATCCGTGAGAGAAAGGAACGTGCGTCGAATCGAGCCGCCGACGGCATGCGTGATCATCATCGGCAACGAGATATTGTCCGGCAAGACGCAGGACGCGAACCTGCAGTTTCTCGGGCACGAGCTCGGCAAGCTCGGGATACGTCTCGCGGAAGCCCGGGTCATTCCGGACATTGAAGACACGATTGTGGCCACGGTCAACGAGATGCGCACAAAGTACCGCTACGTGTTCACGACCGGGGGCATCGGACCCACCCACGACGACATCACCGCGCCCGCGATCGCCAAGGCTTTCGGCCGCGACCTTGTGCTCGACGCGATCGCCGTGCAGCGAATGCAGCGCGGACGGTTCGAGCTCAACGAGGCGCGCCTGAAAATGGCGCACGTGCCTGAAGGCGCCACTCTAATAGAGAACCCCACGAGCTTCGCGCCGGGCTTCCGTGTCGACAACGTATTCGTGCTCGCGGGGATACCCAGCGTCGCGCGCGCAATGTTCGGCACGCTCGTCGCCGAGCTCGACTCCGGCGGCTCCATCTTTTCGGCAAACGTCGATGTATTCATGCGCGAGGGCGACATCGCCAAGCCGCTGGAAGCGCTCGCGCTCGAGTATGCGGATCTCGACATCGGCAGCTATCCCTTCTCTCGGGAAGGCCGGTTCGGCGCCAATCTCGTCGTGCGTGGCCTCGACAAGGGCCGGGTCGCGGAGGCCATCGGCAGGATCGTCTCGACGATGACCGAGCTCGGCGGTCCCGCGAACATGGGCGCGCCCGAGGAAGTCGCCTGAGATTCTCCTTAGATCCGTTTCGACCAAGCAGGACTTGAAGCGATCGCGGCGCCAGCGCCTACCGCGAGCCAGCCCGGCCAATCGGGCAAGCCGCCGAGCAGCAACCACGCGGTACCGGCCGCGGCAAGCACGAATCCGGGCCAAACGACGGGCCGCGCGGCGGCGCGGCTCTCGCCGGATACCGTGTCTGCCGGTGACCGCGCACCGGCGGAGGCGTCCGCGGCCTCGCGCACGATCCGGTGCAGCACGTCTGGGAGCAGCAACAGATCCTGACTGATCTGTGGCCACTGCTCCGCCAACCGGCTGAGGTGGGCCTGCAAGCCGACGCGGCGACCCAGCCAGCGTTCCAGGATCGGTCGACCCGTCTTCCACAGATCGAGCTCGGGATAGAGCTGCCGTCCGAGGCCTTCCACGTTGAGCAAAGTCTTCTGCAACAGCAGCAGCTGCGGTTGCACTTCCATGTTGAATTGCCGCGCGGTCTCGAACAGGCGCAACAACACCAGGCCGAAGGAGATGTCTTTGAGCGGCTTGTCGAAAATCGGCTCGCAAACCGCCCGTATCGCACCCTCGAGCTCGGTCGCGCGGGTCGCCGCAGGAACCCAGCCGGAGTCTATGTGCAGCTTGGCCACGCGTCGATAATCGCGCTTGAAGAACGCGAGAAAGTTCTGCGCCAAATACATCTGATCGCGATCGCCGAGACTTCCCACGATTCCAAAGTCCACGGCGATGTAGCGCGGATACTCGGGCTTGCGAGCATCCACGAAGATGTTGCCCGGGTGCATGTCGGCATGGAAGAAATTGTGCTCGAAAACCTGCGTGAAGAATATCTCCACGCCATTGTGAGCAAGACGCCGGATATTCGTGCCGCAGGCTTCGAGCGCGGATCGATCGCCGATCGGAATCCCTGAGATCCGTTCCATCGTCAGCACCTGCGTGCGGCAGTAGTCCCAGTACACTTCCGGCACGTAGAGTTGCTCCGAGGTACGGAAGTTACGCCTGAGCTGGCTTGCGTTTGCCGCCTCTTTCATCAGGTCCAGCTCGTTGAACAGGGTCTTTTCGAACTCCGCTACAATTTCCACCGGCCGCAGGCGTCGACCGTCATCGGAATAGCGGGACGCAAGTCGTGCAAGCGCATACAGCACGGCCAGATCCTGTCGAATTTTGGCATGCACGCCGGGTCTCAAGATTTTGACGACCACGGCCTCGCCGCTGTGCAAACGAGCAGCGTGCACCTGAGCGACCGACGCCGCGGCGAGCGGCTCGCGCGAGAACTCGGCATAGACCTCGGTCACCGGCCGCCCGAGAGCGCGTTCCACGATGCTGGCCGCCTGCTCCGATGGGAAGGGGGGAACCTGGTCCTGCAGCTTGGCGAGCTCGTCCGCGATGGGAGCGGGCAATAGGTCCCGCCGCGTCGAGACGGCTTGCCCGAACTTGACGAAGATCGGGCCGAGGTCCTCGAGGCAAAGACGGAGCCTGAGCCCTAGCTCGTCACCGGCCCTGCGCCGCGGGGTCAGGCGGCGCAAACACCCGATCGGCCTGAACAGGTGCGTCGCCCAGACCAGCTCGTCCAGGCCATGCTTCATAAGCGTGCGCTGAATCGCGAGCAGCCGCAGCGCTAGCCGGAATCGTCGCATCGGCCGTCTCCCGCCGCCGCCTCGCCGGACCGGATTCGCTCGGCCCGCCCGGAGAGTCTCGCCGCGTCATCGCGAAGCTCCTCGATTTCGCGGTAAAAGCGCTCCGCTTCCTGCCGCGCCGGGACGTCACGACTCTCCTCCTGCAGAAACTCCGAGGTGTTCGCCGTCAGGGCCGCAAGCGCCTTGCCGAGCCAGGCCTCTACATCCGCGGCGACGCGAAACAGCCTGTGCGCAACCACATCTCCCGTGAGATGTGACAGCTCGTCCTCGAGATCGGGCTTGAGCAGCCGCAGCACTCGCGAGAAACTCTCGAGAAGCTCCGCGTCGCCGTGCGGTGTGACTCCAAGCTCCGTCAAAGCTGCCGGCGTAGTCGCTGCGAGCGCGCTCATGAGCGCCAGCGGCGTGCCGCTCACGGCCGCATCGGCGCTTTCGATCGCGCCGCGGCGAAGACGAAACCGCGAGTCCTCGGCTCGAAGGACGAGCTCCAGATTGAGGCCCGCGATCCGCACGCCGAGGCACTTCCCGCGCAGGGATCGCGCGAGATCCATGGCGGCCGTGGATTTCTCCAGCGCGGCGTTGAGGTAACGCTCCGAGGATTCCAAAACGAAAGCGAGCATGCTCACGCGGCTCCGCACTTAGATCTTGTAGCCGACATGCAAGGCGACGATACCAGCCGCGAGGTTGTAGTAGCGACAACGCTCGAAGCCCTGGTCTTCCAACATCCGCTTGAGCGCGTCCTGATCCGGGTGGCGGCGAATGGATTCTGCGAGATAGCGATAGCTGGCCGCATCATCGGCAATGAGGCGGCCCAGCTGCGGCAGGACCTCGAAACTGTAGAAATCGTAGAGCGGCTCCAGCGCCCGCAGTCTCAGTTTGGAGAACTCCAGCACCAGCGCCCGCCCGCCGACATCGAGAACCCGGTACATCGACTTAATCGCGGCCGCCTTGTCGGTCACGTTTCTCAGCCCGAATCCGATCATCACGCAATCGAAGGCCTTCGATCGAAAAGGCAGTCGCTCGGCATCCGCCAATACGAACTTCACCGTTCCGGCGAAACCCGCATCGAGCAAGCGATCCCTTCCGCGCTTCAGCATGCGCACGTTGATGTCGGTTGAAACCACGGAGCCTTGCGGTCCGACCTGCTTCGCCAGACCGAGCGTCAAATCACCGCTGCCGGCGGCGATATCCAACGCCCGGCCCCCGCCCCTGAGGCCCGTATTCATGAGGGCGTAGCGCTTCCAGGCGCGATGCAGGCCGAGCGACATGACGTCGTTCATGAGATCGTAGCGGTCGGCGACCGAATCGAAAACTTCGCCTACCCGCGCTTTCTTCTCTGTAGCTGCAACGCGCTCGTAACCGAAATCGACATAGTCGGCGTGCTTGTCGCTATCGCCCGTCATCCGCCACCGTCTCAGCGCGGTGCCGCCCGGCCGCCGCGAGCCTATCGAGATAGCGCTGCCATTTCTCGCGGTAGCGAGCGCCGAGCTCGTAGAGATTCGCCCAAGTGTAGAGCCCGGTGTCGTGGCCGTCGTCGAACACCAGCCTGATGGCATACCGGCCGACGGGTTCGATACGGTCAATGTTGACTTCTTCTTTCCCCCAAACCAATACGCCCTCGCCCCCGCCATGGCCGGCGACCTCGGCGGACGGCGAGTGCACGCGCAGGTATTCGGCGGTCAGCTCGAAGCAGTTGCCGTCCGCAAAGCTGATTTCCAGGCAGCGCGAACGCTTTTTCAGCTTGATCTCCGTCGGCGAGGGTGGCAGTTCCGCGGCCGTCATAGAATGTACCGGCTCAGATCCTCGTCACGGACGAGCTCGCCGAGGTGCTCATCGACATAGTCGGCGTCGATCTCGACGGCGCGGCCGCCGCTGTCAGCCGCTTCGAACGAAATCGTTTCGAGGAGTCGTTCCATGACGGTGTGAAGGCGGCGCGCGCCGATGTTCTCGTTGCGCTCGTTGACCTGGAATGCGACCTCGGCGACGCGCCGGATACCGCTGTCGGTGAAGCTCAGCTGCATCGATTCGGTGCGCATCAGCGCCGCGTACTGCTCGGTGAGGGATGCATCCGGCTCGGTGAGGATACGGACGAAATCGCCGGTATTCAGGGCATCGAGCTCGACGCGAATCGGGAACCGCCCCTGCAGCTCGGGAATCAGGTCCGACGGCTTGGCGCTGCTGAAGGCGCCTGAGGCGATGAATAGAATATGGTCGGTGCGCACCATGCCGTAACGCGTGCTCACGGTGCAACCTTCCACGAGCGGCAGAAGATCCCTCTGCACGCCTTCTCGCGATACGTCGGCACCGAGCGTGTCGGATCGCCTCGCGACTTTGTCGAGCTCGTCGATGAAGACGATACCGTTCTGCTCGACCGCCGTCAGCGCTTGCAGCTTGATGTCTTCCTCGTTGACGAGCTTAGCGGCTTCCTCGTCGGTCAAAAGCTTCATCGCCTCTTTGACCTTGACTTTGCGCGTTCGGCGCCGGCCGCCCGACACCGACTGAAACATGCTCTGAAGCTGACTGGTCATCTCCTCCATCCCCGGCGGTGCCATGATTTCGACGCCGAACGCCTGCGACTGGACGTCGATCTCGACCTCGCGCTCATCGAGATCCCTCTCCCGGAGCATCTTGCGGAAACGCTGCCGCGTGTCGCCGGCATCGTCGGTGTTCTTGGGGCGCGGCAGCAGGACATCGAGCATTCGGTCCTCGGCGGCATCCTGGGCGCGGTGCCTGACCTTGCCGAGTTCCGACTCCCGGATCATCTTGACCGCCATGTCGGCGAGGTCGCGGACAATCGAGTCGACCTCGCGCCCCACGTAGCCGACCTCGGTGAACTTGGTGGCCTCCACCTTTATGAACGGTGCTTTCGCCAACTTCGCCAAGCGCCGCGCGATCTCGGTCTTGCCGACGCCGGTCGGACCGATCATGAGTATGTTCTTCGGCGTGATCTCGCTGCGCAGCGGCTCACCGACCTGAGCTCGGCGCCAACGGTTTCGCAACGCGATTGCGACGGCGCGCTTGGCTTGGAGCTGACCGACGATGTGCTTGTCCAGTTCCTGCACGATTTCGCGGGGTGTCATCGACATTTCAAATGCCCGCTCGGCTCTAGAGTTCCTCGATCGTAATCATGTGATTGGTGTAGATGCAGATATCGCCGGCGATTTTCAACGCCTTCTCGACGATGTCTCGAGCACTGAGGTCCGTGTTGTCCAGTAAAGCCTGCGCGGCGGCTTGAGCGTACGCCCCGCCTGAACCGATAGCGAGCAACTCTTTCTCCGGCTCAATCACGTCGCCCGTGCCGGAGATCAGCAGCGAACGCTCCGGGTCGGCGACGCAGAGCAGGGCCTCGAGCCTTCTGAGCATGCGGTCCGTGCGCCAGTCCTTGGCCAGCTCGATGGCCGCGCGCGTGAGGTTGCCATACTGGTCGAGCTTCTTCTCGAAGTACTCGAACAGCGTGAAGGCATCGGCGGCTCCGCCCGCAAAGCCCGCCAGAACCCTGCCGTCGTGGAGCCGGCGCACTTTGCGCGCATTGCTCTTCATGACCTTGTCACCGAGCGTCACCTGGCCGTCGCCCCCAACGGCGACGCGCCCGCCGCGACGTACGGAAACGATCGTTGTACCGTGAAATCCACTCATTGAGTTTCGTTAAAGAGCCCGGCTCGCGTCAGCGGCTCGACTCGTTTCTGCGGCGCGCCCGCGGATGCGATTGATCGTAAATCTGGGCGAGATGCTGGAAATCCAGGTGCGTATAGACCTGCGTGGTGGAAATGCTCGCATGACCGAGCAGCTCTTGGACAGCCCGCAGGTTGCGGCTCGATTCGAGCAGATGCGTGGCGAACGAGTGCCGGAGCAGGTGGGGATGAACGTTGACCCCGGCGCCCTGTCTCCTCGCCCATTGCTTCAGGCGGAGCTGGATCGTGCGCGGTGCCAGCCGGCTGCCGCGTCGCGACACGAACAACGCTTGCTCCGCGGCGCCGACGATCTCGCCGCGGAGCCGGAGCCAATGATTCAACGCATCGATTGCGCGCGCGCCCACAGGCAGCACTCGAGTCTTGTTGCCCTTACCCGTGACGCGCACGCTCCGGTCGCGCACATCGAGGTCCACGAGATCGAGCGACGTGAGCTCGGTCAACCGCAGTCCCGACGAATACAGAAGCTCGAAGATCGCCCGGTCCCGGACGGTCAGCCGGTCGTCGCCTCCGAGCGCGAGCAGCCTGGCAATCTGGTCGGTATCCAGGGTCGCGGGCAGGCGGCGCGAGGGCTTGGGCGCTTGCACGTGTATCGCGGCATTCGCGGAGAGCTCGCCGTTGCCGACCAGGAACCCGAGAAATTGGCGCAGAGCGGAAAGCCGGCGAGAGATACTTCGGGGGCTTGCCCCCTTGCGGTGACATTCGGCCGCGTAGCGGCGGACGCTGTAGGAATCGATTTGACTGAGCGCGAGCCGCTCGCGCGCGCAGAAATCGCTGAATCCCTTGAGATCCCGCTCGTAAGCCTTGAGCGTATGCGGCGACAGTCGCCGCTCGTCTTTGAGATGGCGCAAGTACGGCGCGAGGTTCAGATCACAGCTCACGTTCTTTGCGGCCGACATCCGTCGTGGCCGACAGCCGTCCCGTGAGTGCGACTGCGACGAGCTCCCCCAGTCGGCCCAGCAAATCCATGCTCTTGGCGGGGTTGAAGTAGTCTCGGTCGCTGCTGCCGATTGCCAGGAACCCCAGTTCCGTGTCGCTTGCCAGAGGCACCAGCGCGGCCGAGCCGATTTCCGACTCGTGCCCCGGGAACAGGAAGGCCTTTTGCCTTTCACGAATGAGGCCGCAGCGCGGTCGCCCCGACTTGAGAAAGCTCGCGAAGGGCTTCAAGCCGCCGTCACTGTGGTCGACAAGTTTCAAAAAGCCGTTCCCGGTGGTTGAAAAGGCGTCGGCGGACCGGAACAAAATGAGCACGGCGCGCTCGGCGAGAAAGTCCTCACGCAGGCCGGTCTCCAGAAGCTCCAGGCGCTCGCCGGGATCCGCCGTCGCGATCAATCGCAGCGACAGGTGATGAATCTTCTCGACGAAGGCGTCGTTGACCTTAGCCACGGCCACCAGATCCCGAAGCTGTCGCTCCAAGTCGGCGCTCCGCTGTCGCAGCAGGGCGACTTGGCGCTCCACCAGCGATACCGCGCCGCCGGTCTCATGCGCAAGCTCCAACTTGAGCAAAAGCTTCCGGTAGCGATTGAAAAAATCCGGGTGGGCTTCCAAGTAGGCCGCGACTTCATACTCCCCGAGTGCCTCCCGGGAGGCCATTTCGCCCTGGCTGTGACTCATAGCTCTATCTGCCCCTCGTAAACAGCGTTAGTCTGCCCGCATAACCACAGGGCCTCGCCCGGCCCTGGCCACCGAACTTCCAGCATGCCACCTGGAAGGTCGACTTGCACCTCTGCCCCCAGTCGCTCCCAACGGCGTCCCATCGCGACCGCCGCGGCGGCGCCGGTGCCGCAGGCGGGGGTTTCTCCGACGCCGCGCTCGAAGACTCGAAGCCTGATCTGCTTGTCGCTCACGTATTCCATGAAACCCACGTTGACGCCGGCTGGAAACTCCGGGTGCTTCTGAAAAGCGGCTCCAAGTATACCGACTGGCGCGCGATCCACGGAATCCGCGGCGATGACGATGTGCGGGTTGCCCATCGACACAGCGCCGCAAGAGACGTCAGTCCCGGAGACTCGCAGCGTATAGACCTTCTCCTTGGGCCGCGACGTGAGAAATACCCTCGAGGGCTCGAAGCTCGGCACGCCCAAGCTCACGCTCACCTGCCCGCCGCGCATTCGTCGCGCCTCCACGACGCCGCTCGGGCTCGCCAGCTTCAGCTCCGTTTGGCCGCGCTCCGCGCCCAGGAACTCGGCGAGACAGCGAACACCGTTGCCGCACTGCTCCACTTCCGCGCCATCGGCGTTGAAAACCCGGTACCCGGCATCGACCTCGGGCGAATCCGCGGCGACGAGCAGCAACAGCTGGTCGAAACCGACGCCGAGGCGACGGTCCGCCCGCTGCCGGACCCAGTCACCGTCGGGCAAGGCGACGCTGCTCGGCCATTTCAGGACCATGAAGTCGTTGCCGGCTGCTTGCATCTTGGTGAACTTGAGCTTCATGCTGCTGGAATTGCATCGCCCGTGCGGTTAAGTTGTTCGGCCTTTGATCGAGCGCCGTCGATGCGGCCTCTGCTTGACGTCCGGCCGAAAGGCCGACGCCGATTATAGTGGAATCACCCGGGATCAAGCCCCAAGCAAAATTTTCCGACCTCCGCAGCTTCCTCGGCAGTCTCGAAAGCCGCGGTGAGCTTGCCGAGATCGATGCGCCGGTGGATCCGAAGCTCGAGCTCACGGAGATCAGCCGTCGCACGCTGGCCAAGGGCGGGCCCGCGCTGCTGATCGCGCCGCCGGCAGGGTCCCGGGCCCGCATTCTCGCCAATCTCTTCGGCACGCGATCGCGAATCGCGGCCGCGCTCGGCGTCGACCCCGATGGCGGCTTTACCGAGCTGGGCCGGTTGCTCGCCGCGCTCAAAGCGCCGGATCCGCCGCGCGGGCTCGGCGAGCTCTGGGAGAAGCTCAGCCTCGCGCGCGAGGCCTTGAACATGGCGCCGCGCCGGCTGCGATCGGGACCCACGCAGGAGCACATTCTGGAGGGCGGAGATGTCGACCTGGCGCAGCTGCCTGTGCAGACCTGCTGGCCGGAAGACGCAGGCCCGCTGATCACCTGGGGATTGACGACCACGCGCGGGCCGACGGCGCCACGCCAGAATCTCGGTATCTACCGCGCGCAGGTGATAGCCCGCAATCGAGTCATCATGCGTTGGTTCGCGCATCGCGGCGGCGCCACGGACTATCAAGCCTGGCGCGGTGCGAGACCCGGCGAGCCATTCCCGATCGCCATGAGCATCGGCGCCGATCCCGCCTGTATTCTGGCCGCCGTAACGCCCATACCCAACACCCTTTCGGAATACGCCTTCGCCGGCCTCCTTCGCGGCGCGAGAACCGAGCTCACGCGCTGCCGCGGCCCCGAGCTGCTCGTGCCCGCCACGGCCGAGATCACCCTCGAAGGCCACGTTGCCCCCGGGGATGTCGCCCTCGAAGGCCCTTTCGGCGACCACACCGGCTACTACAACGAGGTCGAGCAGTTTCCGGTGATGACCGTGGACCGGATCACGCACCGTACGGACCCGATCTATCACACCACCTATACGGGCCGGCCTCCCGATGAGCCGGCGATCCTCGCTTTGGCGTTGAACGATATTTTCGTGCCGATTCTGCAGGCGCAGTTTCCCGAGATCGTGGATTTCTTCCTCCCCAGCGAAGCCTGCTCCTACCGCCTCGCCGTCGTCAGCATACGCAAGGAATACCCGGGACACGCCCGCAGGATCATGATGGGAATCTGGTCCTTCCTGCGGCAGTTCATGTACACCAAGGTCATCATTGTCGTCGACGAGGATATCGACGCGCGCAGCTGGCCGGACGTCGTGTGGGCGCTGAGCACTCGCATGGATCCCGCCAGGGACGCCATGCTCGTCGAGTCCACACCGATCGACTATCTCGATTTTGCGTCCCCAGTCGCCGGTCTCGGATCGAAACTCGGCCTGGACGCGACCAACAAGTGGCAAGGCGAGACGCAACGTGCCTGGGGCAAACCCATCCGTATGAGCGATGAGGTCGTCGCGAGAATCGACGAGCTCTGGCCGCGACTTGGCCTGGACTAGCGCGATTGGACATTTGGCATAATGCTGGCTAATTTATCGAGCGCAGTGAGTTTGGGTGTCTTGGAGCCGGATCGAACACGTAGAATCAGCTAGAAGCAACTGGGGAAGCTTATGCGACACATCCTCGTCACGAACGCCAAGGGCGGCTGCGGCAAGAGCACGCTGGCGACCAACCTGGCCGCGTACTTTGCTTCGGAGGGGTACCAGACGGTGCTCGCCGACTATGACCCCCAAGGGTCGGCCCTGGCCTGGCTCGACGAGCGCTCCGAGGAGTGCGCGCCGATCACGGGGATCTCGGGCTTCGACGAAGGTCTACGCCATCTGCCGCGCAGCGCCGATTTCGTGGTCATCGACGCGCCGGCTCGCTCTCACGGCAAGGAGCTCACGGAGCTGGTCAAGCACGCCGAGACCGTGATCGTTCCGGTGCTGCCTTCGCCGATCGACATCAAAGCAGCGCATTCCTTCATCGACGAGCTATTACAGCGGGGAAAAATCGAGCGGCACCAGGCGCGGGTCGCCGTCGTCGCCAACCGGGTCAAAGAGAACACGCTGATCTTCGAGGAGCTCGACGAGTATCTATCGGGTCTCAAAGTGCCCTATCTGGCCGCGCTACGCGAAGCCCAGAACTATATCCGCGCGTATCAGCGGGGGATCGGTATCCACGAGCTGCCACCGTATCTCGCCTGGCCCGACTGGGAGCAGTGGGATCCGATCATCGAGTGGCTCGACTCTCGACGGTCCCGGCCTCGCTAACATCGTCGTCGCTGCGCATCGGTGTTCGTGGGGCTCCGAGCGCGGGGAGGTCGTTCAATCCAGGCGTGACGAGCGCCAACCCGGAGCGAAATGCGCTCGCGGCTTCGTCTTCCTCGCCGAGTTCCTTCAACAGCTGCCCGTAAAGCGCGTAGGCGTCGGTCCTGGGGGAGATCGCCAGGCTCGATTCGAGGTAGCTGCGCGCCTTGCCCCAGAGTTGCGCCTTCATGCATAGCCGCGCCACCGTCAAGAGCAGCGCGGCGTCTTCGGGATGAGCCTTGAGCCACTGCTCCGCGCGTTTCAGTTGCCGGCCGGGGTCGGCGCTCTTGACGTGGCCATACGCGATCACGAGATCCTCCTGCCACTGAATCTTGAGGGCGTTCCTGACCGCCTTCTCGGCCGAATCCCCGTGGCCGAGCCCGCTCAAGCTGGTCGCGTGAATAGCCAGGAGTGCAGGCTCACGGCGGAGGCGCTGCGGCAGGCTCACCCAGAGCTGCTCGAGGGCTTCGTGGCTCAAATTAGGCCGAGCGACGTAATGCTCGAGCGCCGCGGCCGCCAGCTTCGCGATCGTGCTTGCGTCGATACGGCCATGCTGAAGTCTCGGCAGCAGCGCGAGCACGCGATCCCAATCCTTGAGCGCGCCGTGAACCCGCACCAGCAAGGCCGACGCGAGCGGATGTCCGGGATGCGCTTCCTCGATGCGGCTTAAAGTGGCCAGCGCGCGTTCGAACTCCGAATGCTCGAGCTGCAGCTCGGCTTGCGTAAGCAGTATCGCCGTCTCCGCCTCCGGCAGATCCTCGTACGCGAGCTTGAGCCAGTCGTCGCGGCGTTCGTTGGATCCTTGCAGTTGAGCCGCCCTGGCTGCGAGGAGATAGTTGATCAACGGCGAGTCGGTGCCCTTCAAGCCCTGGCTCAAGAGCCGCTCACCCTTGTGCCAGTCACCTTCCGCCACATGAATCAGGCCCCGGGTGAGCTTGTTGCCGGCGCGCCTGAGGCGCGCTTCGGCGACGGCTTCGCCAAGCCGCCGCGGGGCGCGCCAGAAAGCCGCGATGGCCCGAATGCCGAAGTAGGCCACGAACAAGACGACGATCAGCGCCGGCACCGACATCTCGACGTCGTAGCCGGCGAAGGTGATCAGCACATAGCCGCGGTCCTCGAGCAGGAAATGTGCGAGAAACGCGCCCAGGAAGATGGCCGCGAGCAGCCAAAACGCAAATCGCATCAACCGTCTCGATTCGGCAGATTACGGAGCAGCTCCAGCGACCGACTGATATCGGGATACCGCGGCGCGACGTCGAATCGGGACATCTCCTGCAGGAGCGCAATGGCGCCTTCGACGGCGGCCTCGCCGGTCATGAAGTGCGCCTCGAGAAGCGCTTGCGCTGCGGCCAGACCGCCCCTGAACACTTCCGGGTGACCTTGAACGAGACCGAGCCGCGCGAGCGTGAGCTCGAGCTCCAGCTGCCGAATCACGAGCGCCTGCTCGCTGCCGGACAATCTGTAGGGATTGCTGCTTTGGCTACGCTCGATGCTGATCATGCCCGATAGCGCGTTCTTGAAGCTTTGCCACAGGCGGGCGAGACCGGGCTCGGCGCTCGCCGGGGGGTCGCCGGACGATGCGTAGCGCTCGGGCGACGGCACGCGCATCGGCAGCTGCGGCACGCGGCTCGCCAAGCCGCTGAGGCTGAAGCTCAAGCCCTCGACGTCGGCTACGCGGATGCCGCGCAACTCGAGCAGCTCTCCGGCGATCTGCTCTCGAACGCCCGCAAACGCCGGGTTGCCGAGCTCCACGAGCCGGCCGTCGGCGAGCTCCAGCGCGGTCACGGCGCGCGCGCGGTCGCCGCGCAGCGTGAGCTCGGCATTCGCCACGGTCAGGAAATACTCGGCCTGAGCCCTGAGCCACCGGCCGCGCACGTCTGCGGAGATCCCCTGAGCCGCTGCGATGCTTTCCTCCAGCTCCAGCAGACGCGGCGGAAAACTATCGACGCGCTCACTGAGGCGCTCGGCCGTCGCGGTGATCCTTTGGTCCCGACCGTCCAACTCCTGAAGTCGATCCGCGAGCTGTCGCACGCTCGCCCGAAGCCCCTGCAGGGATGTGATCGTCTGGCCGTCGACGGCATCGAGCGCGACGTAAAATTGCCGATACTGCCACCAGAGGAAACCGGCGCCCCCCACGGCAAGGCACGCCAGGATCAGCGCCAACACGTTCGCTGCGTTGAGCCCGGCGCGGCCACTCGGCATCGCGCCACCGGTCGATGCCTCACGATTCTCTTGCGCGGCGCTCGCCGCGCCGCCGGCCTCGGCGTCGTCGCCGGGATGGCGGCCATCCTCGGACGCCGCAGATGGCTCTTCGGAGTGCTTTTCTGTCATCGTCCGCTCATCGAAGTCGCTGAGACTTACCTTTTTACCATATGCGTCGAGACCCTATCGATCCGGATTCGGCCGTCAGGTGGATCGCAAATGCCGTTTGAGCTCACCCAGCTGGCGCCGGCTGACGGGCAAAGTCTCGGCGTGAGCCCTTAGCTTCAAGAAGTATCGGCCGGCAGCGTCCTTTTCTAAAGACTCCACCTGCGCGGCGTTGACGAGCACGCTGCGATGCACCCGCAGGAACGTTGCGGCAAACTCCTCGGCCAAGTCCTTGAGCGACTCGTCGATCAGATCGACGCCGTTGCGGTGCAGCACGCTGACGTACTTCTGATCCGCTCGGAACAGGATTACCTGGCTGAGCGGGATCAGCTTGAGTTGCTCACCGACCCTCGCCGCAATATTTCGCCGCGGTGCATTCTCGCCGTCGGCTTTGGCGATCTCCTTGAGCTGAGCCGCGCTCAATCTCGCGGCCTGATTGAGGGCCTGCCGCAGGCGCTCCAGACGAACCGGCTTCAACAAATAGCCGACCGCTTGAGCATCGAAGGCCTCCATCGCATGCTCGTCATAGGCCGTCGTGAAGACCACCGCGGGCGGCGTTGAGATGCCCGCGAGATGCCGCGCCGTTTCGATGCCGCTCATCCCCGGCATGCGGATGTCGAGCAGCACGGCGTCGGGCTTGAGCTCGCGCACGAGATCGAGCGCCTCAGCACCGGTTCCGCAGCTGCCCACGACCCGCCACGCTGGCAACTCTCGCAGCAGATACTGCAAGCGCTCGCGCGCCGGAGGCTCATCATCAACGATCAGCAGCTTGAGATCTGGCGTGCTCATTCGTCATGGGGGAACCGCAATGTCACCGTGTAACGGCCGGGCGTTTCCTCGACCTCGACGCGCCCTCGTTCTCCGTAGGCCAACCGGAGCCGTTGCCGGATATTCTCCATAGCCAAGTGATTGCCGTCTCGCGCCGTGCGCCGCCCGTCCGCGCGCACCGGGTTGGACACGCTGATGACCAGATCGCCGTTTTCGCGAAGCCCGCGGACCTCGACCGTGCCACCTCCGTCGAGAGGCTCGATGCCGTGATAGATCGCATTCTCGAGCAGCGGCTGAACGATCAAGCTCGGGACCAGCGCGCGCATCGGCAGCTCGGCGACGTCCCATTTGACCTGCAAGCGCGGCCCCAGCCTCAGACCTTCGATGCGTTGATACATCCGCGAAAGCTCGAGCTCCTCCTTCAGGTGCAACAGTTTGTCCGAGTCCCTCAAGGTCACCCGAAACAGATCGGCGAGGTCCTCTACGGCTTCCTCCGCCAGTTTCGGCGACGTCCGCGTCAGCGAAGCGATCGTGTTCATGCTGTTGAAAAGGAAATGAGGCCTGATACGCGCCTGAAGCGCGTGGATGCGCGAGCGCGCCTCCGCGCGCACGTGGAGGCGCCACTGGTGCGCCACGAAAAAGTACCGCAGCAGCATCGCCGAAACGATGCCGCATATTCCGAGGTTTCGAATCAGGAAGCCCGCTCGCGAGCTCGGGAACAGCGTTTCGTTGATACCGCTGTCGCTGAGCGTCGTGCCCAGCCTGTACGCGATCTCCGACAGAATCATGGTGTTGAGCAGCAACAACCCGAAAGCCAGCAGCACCGCGACGGTCACGGACTGCGCCGCCAGCCAGCGCCGGGTATAGCAGAGCAAGGTCGCGCCGGTCAGCCCGAGCCATTGAACGAACAGCGATACCCGCGCGAGGTCCGTCAGAAATCCGACATTGTCGGGTCGGGCCAGCGTGAAAATCAGCGCCAGCAACTCGGAAATCAGTACCACGGCCAGCACCATGCGAGGGGCGCAGAAATCCGGCAGGAAGAAATCCTCGAGGGCAGGGTTGTTGGTCCGACCGCCCGGCGCGGCAGCCCGCTGATTCTTGAGTGCAGCCGAGGGAGAGTCGAGGCGACTGTCTAGCTTAATCGCACCACTCTTCGACATCTGCCGCGGCTCGCGCTCTCGCTTCGTCGATCTCAGCGTCGTTGAGGTATGCGCGCTCCCCGTCGGGCGTGCTCCTGTAGAGGCGCCGCGATGTCAGATAGCGGTCCAGGCGCTCACGCGCGATACCGCAGTTGCGCTCGCGCTCCTCGGCGCGTTCCTCCAGCGTCGGCTCACGAGGCTCCAGGGTCTCGGAATCCGCTAGATCCTCGGCGGGCGTCGCGGGCGCGCTCGCAGCGGGCGGAGTCGCGGGCCGCGGCGCGGTGGGAGTGCGGGTGGCGATGAAGATCGTCTCGGCGTTCTCACCGACCGGCCGATCGCTGTAGCTGACGGTCCCGTCGGCGTCGACCGATCGATAGACCTCGGCGCTCCACGCCGTCAGCGATGCCAACAGGGTCAAGGTAGTGAGGCAGGCCGCACGCACTGAAGCTGGTTCCTTACTTAGCATCGCTTGCCGAGTCTAGCACCCGGGGCCTGGAAGGGCTCGTGACTAAGTTCGCCTTTCTCGCAATCCCGTGGCCATAGATTAAGTTAAACGGCTCATCCGTCTCAACTGCGGTTATCATTCCCGGCAATTCCGGGCCGATTCGGCCCTCGTGGTTCTGACGGCGGGGTAGTCAAATGCTCGAAAATTCATCTCGCTCCTCGCTCGACGATCTCGTGCGGCAGCTCGTCGACGCCGTTCCTCCCAGCATCAAGGCGATGGGGGACGATCTCGAACGCAATTTCAGATCGTTGCTGCAAGCGGGGCTCGCAAAAATGGATCTGGTTACGCGTGAGGAATTCGATCTGCAGGTTGCCGTTCTCAAACGTACCCGGGAAAAGCTCGAGGCGCTCGACGCGAAGCTTGCAGAGCTGGAACGCAGCCGCTCGAGCTGACCTTGGGGACGCGTTCGCGCCGGCCCGCAACCTGGGGCCGTGACGCTCGCCAGACTATTGAGCCGCGGACAGCGCGGCCTCGATGCCTACGAAGTCATCGTCGAGGTGCATCGCGCCAACGGTTTGCCCGCATTCCGCATCGCCGGCCTGCCGGAAGCTGCTGTGCGCGAGAGCAAGGATCGTGTCCGCGCGGCTCTGGAAGCCAGCAACGTTAAGGTGCCGGCATCGAAGATCACGGTGCATCTCGGCCCCGCGGACATTCCCAAGGAGGGCGGTCGCTTCGATCTCGCCATCGCGATCGGCCTGGCGGAGACCATCAGGGAAGCGGCGTGGAAGACCGGAGGATACGAGTTCCTGGGCGAGCTCGGTCTGAACGGCGAGCTGCGGCCGATTCGCGGGGCAGTCCCCGCCGTGCTCGCTGCTCGAGACGCCGGCCGCACGACGATCCTGCCGTACGCCAACGCGCCCGAGGCGGCGTTGATCGGCGATGCGCATGTGCTGCGCGCCGACAGCCTTCTCGAAGTCATCGAGCACCTCGACGGCTACCGGTCGTTACAATGCGTCTGCTCAGCCGACTGGCCGAGCGCGGCTCCGCCGCCGGCCTTCGACCTCGCCGACGTCAACGGCCATGCCTGGCCCAAGCGCGCACTGATCGTCGCCGCTGCGGGGGGCCATCACGTACTGCTCAGCGGACCGCCCGGCACCGGCAAGAGCATGCTCGCGCAGCGGCTTCCCGGGCTGCTGCCGCCCATGTCCCCGGAGGAAGCTCTGAAGGTCATCAGCATCGAATCCGTCGCCGGTGAGCCGCTGGATCTCGAGCAGGCTTTGCGGCGTCCCTACCGGGCACCGCATCACAGCGCCTCCGTCGCGGCGCTGGTCGGGGGCGGGAGCCATCCGCGTCCCGGCGAGATTTCGCTCGCGCATCTCGGCGTGCTGTTTCTCGATGAGCTACCCGAGTTCCGCCGTTCCGCCTTGGAGGCGCTGCGCGAGCCGTTGCAAAACGGCAAGATCAGCATTGCCCGGGCGGCCGGGACGGTGAGCTTTCCCGCCCGGTTTCAGCTCGTCGCGGCGATGAATCCCTGCCCCTGCGGCCACCTCGGGGATCACACAGACCGCTGCCGATGCTCGCCCAACGTCGTTCAGCAATATCGAGCGAAGCTTTCCGGCCCGCTGCTCGATCGCTTCGACATCCACGTCGAGGTTCCACGGCAGCCGTTCGATGTCGGTCGCCGGCTGAACGCCCCCGGTGAAACCATCGAAGCCGCGGCTCGTGTGCGCGACGCGCGGGCGATTCAGTTCGCCCGCAGCTCGGCGCTCAACGCGCAGCTCGAGCCCCGCGAGCTGCGCCGCATCGCGGAGCTCGAGCCGTCGAGCCGCAGGTTGTTGGCGCACGCAGCGGAACGCTGGAACCTCAGCCTTCGAAGTTGCAACCGCATCACCAAGGTAGCGCGGAGCATCGCGGATCTGGCCGGCGAGCCCGAGATCCTGCCTCTGCATACCGCGGAAGCCATCCAGCTTCGATGCCTGGATCGTCCGCTTTGAGGCCTATTCCAATACCGATATAATCCGCCCGCTATCGTTACGGAGCGGGTTTGTGGCATCAAAACGAGATCAACAATTCTTCGACGCTTTCATGATTATCGTCGGCATCTTCGTCGGCATCATCGTGGCCGTCGCTTTTCTCGCCGACTTTGTCGGGGACGGGGCGACTGAGAGCGAGGAGGCGCAATCCGCCGTGGAAGAGCGGATTCGACCGCTGGGGCGCGTAGTGCTGGTCGGCGACGCGACGCTCGCGGCGGCGCCCGTAGCGGCGGCGCCGGCAGCACCCGTGGCCGCGCCGTTGTCGGGCGCACAGGTCTACAACGAGATTTGCCAGCTCTGCCACGCCGCACCCGGCGTCGGCGGCGCGCCGGTGCTCGGTGACGCGGCTGCTTGGGCCCTACGTATAGAGCAGGGCTCGCAGACACTCGAGGATCATGTGCTGAACGGCTATCAAGGGGAAGC
>Ga0302046_10000072_pt1 | contig 98853 bp, 72 predicted proteins | sample RVTome_11_FD_200261 | JGI IMG/M metagenome (GOLD analysis project Ga0302046, IMG submission 200261) | Soil microbial communities from uranium-contaminated site in the Upper Colorado River Basin, Wyoming, United States - RVT147D111 (version 2) ... | reverse complement strand
GCCGTCCGCGATCGCGTGCATCCCCGCGTGGGTGGAGAGCCCGATCCCCACGCCCCCCCCGTTGTGGATGTGCACCATGTCCGCGCCGGCCGCGGTGTTCAGCATCGCGTTGAGCAGCGGCCAGTCCGCCACCGCGTCCGAGCCGTCGGCCATCCCCTCGGTCTCGCGGTAGGGCGAGGCCACGGACCCCGTGTCCATGTGGTCGCGCGTGATCACGATGGGCGCCGAGATCGCCCCTTCGGCCACGAGCTCGTTGATCGCGTGGCCGAAGCGCGCGCGCTCGCCGAGCCCGAGCCAGCACACGCGCGCGGGCAGGCCCTCCCACGGGAGGTGCCGGCGCGCGAGTCGGATCCAGTCCGCGAGCTGGCGGTTCTTGGGGAAGAGCTCGAGGACGACGTCCTCCGTGGCCCGGATGTCCTCCGGGTCTCCCGAGACCGCGACCCACCGGAACGGGCCCCGCCCCTCGCAGAACATAGGGCGGATGTACTCGACCACGAACCCCGGGTACGAGAAGGCGTCCCGCACGCCCGCCTTCTGCGCCTGCCCGCGCAGGTTGTTCCCGTAGTCGAAGGCCACGGCCCCGCGCTGCTTCATCGCGAGGACGGCGCGGCAGTGGGCCGCCATCGACGCGAAGGACCTGCGGGTGTAGCTCCGGGGGTCCGACCGGCGCAGGCGGCGCGCCTCCGGGAGCGTGAGGCCCGCCGGCACGTAGCCGTTCAGCTCGTCGTGCGCGCTCGTCTGGTCGGTCACGACGTCGGGCGTGACGCGGCGCCGCACGAGCTCCGGGAGCGCCTCGGCGGCGTTGGCCACCAGCGCGACGGAGGCAGCGGCCCGCTCCTGCCGCGCCCCCTGGACGATCTCGAGCGCGTCGTCGAGGTCGTCGGTGACGACCTGCACGAACCCGTGCGCCTGCCGGCGGCGCGCGCGCTCGCGGTCCACCTCGACGACGAGCGCGGCCCCCCCGTTCATGGTGACCGCGAGCGGCTGGGCCCCGCCCATCCCGCCGAGGCCGCCGCTCAGCACGAGCCGCCCCCGCAGCGTGCCCCGGAAGTGGCGCCGCGCCACGGCCGCGAAGGTCTCGTAGGTCCCCTGGACGATGCCCTGCGTCCCGATGTACGCCCACGAGCCCGCGGTCATCTGGCCGTACATGGTGAGCCCGGCCGCCTCGACCTGCCGGAAGTACTCCCAGTTCGACCAGCGGGGCACGAGGTTGGCGTTGGCGATGAGCACCCGCGGGGCGTCCTCGTGCGTCCGGAAGACCCCGACGGCCTTCCCCGACTGGACGAGGAGAGTCTCATCCGCCTCGAGCGCCCGCAGCGCCCGCACGATGTCGTCGAAGGCGCGCCAGCTGCGCGCGGCCTTCCCCGTGCCCCCGTAGATGATGAGCTCCTCGGGGATCTCGGCGTTCTCGAGGTTGTTGTGGAGCATGCGCAGGAGCGCTTCCTGGCGCCAGCCCTTGCAGGTGAGGTTTAGACCCCGCGGCGCCCGGACCTCCCGCGAAACGCGCTGCCGGGCCATCCCGCGCCGATCGGCGGCGCCTTATTTCACCCATGGGGAGCCGCCCATGCCGAAACGGCAAGGAGCGTGCGCCGGCCCGGCCGCGCGCGGCGGCCCCGTCGGGGGCACCCCCGCGCGGATCCCCCATGGCCCCGCCGGCCGCCACCGTCATCCGGACTAGTCCTAAGCGTTGAAATACGGGTGTCCTGGATGCCCCCGGGTCGCGCGGCTCCTCCGCGCACGCCCGGGGGAAAATCCGTTGTCCAACCGCCGATTGCTGCTGGGGATTGCCGTCGTACTGTCCGGGGCCGGCGCGCTCGCGCTGGCGGCCGCGCCCGCCTCCGCGGTGATCTACATCGACGGCGACTGGGTCGTCAACGGCGTGGAGTCGTACACCGGGGAGACGATCATCGTAAACTCGACGGCGCCCAACAACGGGAACCTCGTCATCAACTCCCTCGGCGAGCTCACGCTCGAGAGCTGCCGCCTCGTCCTGCCCTTCAACCACACGTTCGATCAGGGAGGCATCCTCTACGTGCGGAACACGACGCTCGACGGGCCCAACTGGTTCTTCTTCATCCACGGACCGTCCTTCTTCGAGAACTCCGTAATCCGCAACGCCACGCACCGCTCGAGCGGCGGCTTCTCCGGGACCTACATCTCGGATTCCGACGTGCACTTCGACAACGTCACGTTCTCGCGCTCCGCGCCCCGCTCCTCGGCGTACCGCACCTCCATCATCCACGTGCGCGCCGTAATGGACTTCCAGAACGTCTTCCTCGACGAGGGGAGCGAATTGTGGTACGAACTCTCCACCATCACCGGCACGGCGGAGATGGACATCTCCAACATCACCTTCGTAGGGGACACCTCCATGGGGTACCGCACCACCGCACTCTCGTTCGCCTCGTCGTCCCACACGGGCCAGGTGCTTTTCAACATCCATGACATCAACGTGACGAACCCCAACGACGGGTTCGACATCCGCGCCTCCTCGGCCTCCACCGTCTACAACGTCTACAACGTGACCATGCAGGGGATGGCGAGCACCGCGATCGAGGTGGGCGACGAAGGCGATTCCCGGTTCAACGGCGACCTTCGGATCGAGAACTACACGGTCGTAACGACCGGCGGCGGCTTCGGGGGGACGCGGGCGTTGCGCGCGTACTGCCCGTCCGGGGCCACCACCACGATCACGGTCACCGACCTCTATGTCACAGGAAATGGGCGGGGCGTATGGGTGGACGGCTGCACGGCCGTCGTGACCGATTCGACCATGGCCAACGGCGGTTACCATTTCTACGCGGACGACAACAGCCGCATCATCGTCTACCGGACGGCCGACAACCCCTTCCTGACGGCCACCGGCTCCAACGCGCGTGTCGAGCACATGGCGTTCCTCAACATCGTCTCGGTCTCGTGGCAAGGCGGAGTGGCCTTCCAGGGAGACCTCCTCCTGCTGCGGAACGTCACGGGCGCCGGCAACATCGACATCGACCCGACCAACTGGACGCCGAGGTACTCGGTGTGGTGGGGCCGCTACTCAGGCGTGGGGCTCTTCGACAACCGCGACCTGCGCCCCTCCGTGACGGACGGGACGCGCTCCTTCCCGTGCTCCCCGAGCCAGTTCTACTTCACCGAGTCCATGAGCGCGCTTGGGATCACGTGCAACGACAACTGGGGGCCGACCCTCTCCGTCAACTTCCCGCGCACCAACGGCGTCGTCAACCGGTCCTCGTTCGTCGCCAACGGGTCGGTCGTGGACCTCGGCTCGGGCCTGGGAAGCGTCGGCTGGTCTTTCGACAACGTGACGTGGAACGCGATCACCGTCCCCTCCTCGGGGCTGAACTGGACGGCGCCTGTCACCGACATCGCCGACGGCCGTTACTTCATGTATTTCCGGGCCATCGACCGCGTGGGCCAGGCGTTCTACGTGACCGTCGGGCAGTTCCTCGTCGACACCATGCCGCCGGTCTTCACGCTCCCCGTACCGCCCGAGTACGTTAGCGGCTCCAACTACACGCTCGAGGGCCTGGCGGAGCCGCAGGCCCGGATGAGCTACCGCTCGATCACCGGACTCACCGGCCAGGCGACCGTGGGGTCGACGGGGGAGTTCACGCTCGTCCTGCCCCTCACCGAGGGGCTGAACGTGTTCACCATCACGGCCGTGGACCTTGCGGGCAACTTGGTCACCCAGACGTTCTCGCTCGTCGTCGACCACACCCCGCCGGCGCTCGCCGTGTTCCTCGAGGCCACCACGTACACGCCCTCGCAGACGCTCTTCGTTGAGGGGCTCGCCGAGGCGAACTCCACGGTGGTCGTGAACGGGGTTACTGCGCCCCGGACGGGCGAAGGGTTCGAGTATGGCGTCCTGCTCGCTCCCGGCCCGAACAACATCCTGGTGTCTGCCACCGACGGCGCCGGCAACGTCCGGGAGTGGATGGGCCTTGCCGTCTACGACAACGCCCCGCCCGACCTGTCCGTCGTCGTCTCGACCGGGAACACGACGAGCGCAGGCGTGCACGTCACGGGGAAGGCGACCGTGCCCGTCGCCGGGCAGGTCACCGACGCCCTTACCGCGGTTGCGTGGCTCTCGGTCAACGGGATCGAGTACACGTTCGACGGCGACGGCGTCTACTTCTTGGCGGTCAACGTGTCCGAAGGCGTGAACACGTTCACCGTGATGGCCGCCGACCTCGTCGGGAACACCGCGCGTTTCGATTTCTCGGTGCTGCGGGACAGCACACCACCGACGGCGACGGTCACCTTCGCATCGGAGGGCGCGCCGATCGTCGTCCTCAACGACGTGCCCCACACGCGCGAGGCGACCGTCACGATCGTCGTGACGATGTCGGAGGCCGGCTCCGTGATCCTGAACGGCCTGACGCACAGCGCGGCGGCCGGGGAGAACGCGTTCTACGTCACACTGGCCGAGGGGCAGAACGACTTCCGGTTCATCTTCCGCGACGCGGCGGGCAATGTCGGGACGTCCCAGACGCACGCGGTCGTGCGGGACACGACGCCGCCGGCGGTCGCGCTCACCCGCCCCACGAGCGGCCAGGTGATCGTGGGCGACTCGTTCGCGGTGGAGGGGACCGCCGATGGGGGGTCGACCGTGTTCGTCGACGACGTGGAGGTGCCGCTCTCGGCCTCGGGCGCGTTCGCGAAGACCTTGGCGCTGCCCAACGGGACGACGACGGTGACGGTCCGGGCGCTCGACGCCCTCGGCAACGAGGCGAGCGTCGTGGTCTCGGTCACACGTGGCGAGGAGGCGCTCCCCCCGCCGCCGCCGCAGCAGGACTTCACGATGAGCTTGCTGTTCCTGGCGGTCGGAATCGGAGCGGGGGTGGGGCTGGGCTTCATGGTCCGCGCGCGGGGCGCTTCGGCCATGCGCAAGGAGCTGGCGGACGCGGAGTCGGGCGGTCCCGCCCCGCCGCAGGCGGCCGGCCCCGCGTTGCCCCCGAAGGGCCCGCGCGGGCCGCAGCCGCCGGGTCCCTACTGATCCGCGCGGCGCGCGCTCACGGCTTCCACGCCACGAGGACGAGGTTGCCCCCCAACCCCTGGCGGTCGGAGAGCGCCATAAACGCGCGCCGGTGGCGCACGAAGACCTCGCGCGGCAGGCGCGCCTGGTCGGCCTCCAGCCGGCCGACGAACTCGGGGAGGCCGGTGCGGTCCAGGAACTGCGCCTGCCGCTCGAGCCGCCCGACCTCCATCCCCCCGGCGCCGAGGCCCCGCGACACCGCGGTGAAGTCCACGTGGGCCGTGATGTCCTGCCGCCCCAGGCGGACGAGCGGGTTGTCGGAGAGGCGGTGGCGGAAGAAGCAGCGCATCGTCCCCCGGGGGCGGGCGGCCGGGTCGTAGAGCTGGCCCGCCTCGTCGCCGTAGTCCACGAGGATCGCCGCGCCGCTTGCGACGGCCCCCGCGACCTCGTGCGCAAGCGCCTCGGCCATCAGCGACACCTCCGCCCGCTGGCCGGGCGCCAACTCGACGCCGCCGCGCTCGAGCGCGCGCGCCAGGGACGGGTCGCTGACCGGGCCCGCAGCCTCCACGAGCGCGCCCCCCGGGAGCGCGCCCACGTAGATCTCCTCGAGCCCCGCGCGCCCCCGCTCGACGAGGTGGAACGGGAGGGCGTCCAGGACCTCGTTGGCCAGCACCACGCCGCGCAGGCGCCGCAGCGGCAGCAGGGGGCCCGACGAGCGCACCCACCGCACGCGGCCCGCGTGTTCGGGGAGCAGGTTGCGCCGCTGGATCTGCGCCCACCCCACGTTCGGCTCGACGAGCGTGTACCGGAGGCGGCCGTGCAGGTCCGGCCGCTCCTTGGCCACCGCCTGGAGGAAGTCGCGCGCGAGAAGCCCCCGGCCGGGCCCTAGCTCCACGACGTCGAGGGGCCCCGCGCCGCCGGCGGCCACGCGGTCCAGGTGGCGCGCCGCCTCGCGGGCGATGAGGTGGCCGAATGCGGGGTGGAGGTCGACGCTGGTCACGTAGTCGGCGGCCGGCGCCCTGGCCGCCTCCTCCGTCTCCGGCCCGAAGGACGAGTAGTACCCGCGCGCCGGGTGGTATAGGCATAACTCCATGAACTGCGCGAACGTGACGCGGCCGCCGGCGGCGGCGATCGCGTCCCGGACGGCCTGCGCGACCTCCGGCACGTCGCCGACGGGCCGCGGGGGCGCGAGGCCGAACTCCGCCGGGTCCACGGCCCTCGGGAGCCCCACCGCGCGCGATGTACCTTTCTCCGCACCGGCGCGCGACGGCTCCGCGAGCGGGCCCCTCCGAACGCTTAACTATGGAGAACCGGTTGCCCGGCCCCTCATCTGGGGGACTGGACGTGAGTACTTCCGCCAAGTCCGTCCCGCGCGTCGACAACTACCAGACCGAGGTCAAGGCGCGCGTCGATTCGGACAAGGACATCCCCCTCGAGAAGTACCACGAGATCTTCGACCGCTTCGTCCGCCCGAACCTGAATTTCGACGAGACCTACACCTGGGACGCCAACATCAACGGCATCGTCGTCCGGTACGTCGGCAACTCGCTCCACCAGTACCAGTTCTGGACGGGCAACTGGTGGCCGTCGACGAACAACCACACGCTGCTCGCGCAGGCGTTCATCTACTCGGTCCGCGGGGTCGGCGACCACAAGCCGTTCGCCTACTATTGCCCCGCGAACAACACATCCGTCTTCATCAACACCGAGTACTACGGCCAGTGCAAGTCGTGGGCCCTCGGGATGGCGGCCGCCGCCCTCGAGCGCCACTACAACACGCACTCGATCCACGGCGCCTGCGCGGACGTGGACGGCAAGGGCATCGTCATGATCGCCCCCACGGGGACGGGGAAGACCACCCAGGTCAACCGCCTCTTCCTCCACCCGAAGGGCCGGGTGCTCGGGGACGACTGGGTCTACATCCGCCACCCCCCGCGGCGCGCGCCGGACGAGGCGCCGAACCTCGTCGTCACGCAGCCGGAGCGCATGCTCTACGTGCGCACGGAGAACGAGGAGGCCGAGCCGTGGCTGCGCCCGCTCTTCGACCGGTGCATGGTGGAGAACGTCGTGGACCGCTACGCCGACTGCGAGAACGACGAGTGCAAGGCGAAGATCGCGGCCGGCGAGCGGACGTGCGTGTTCGACGAGGGGCGCCCGGTCTGCTACTGGTCCTTTGGCAACTCGCGGGCGCTGCTGCCGCGCGAGTGGATGAAGGGCCCCAACAAGGTGTCCGACTCCGCCCCGCTCAAGCTCCTCGTCCTCCTTCGGCGCAACAACGAGTCGCCTGCGGAGGAGTGGCTCACGCCCGACGAGGCCATCGGCATCCTCCGGGAAGGCAAGACGATGATCCGGCCGGGCGCGGGTCCGCGGGAGAAGTGGGGCACATATGGCTACGAGCCGTGGTACAACCCGTACCTGCTCGTGCGCAACGACGAGCGCCAGGAGCGCTTCTTCCGCGAGGAGATGCGGATCGCGAAGTGCGTCATCTACAACACGGGCGCCCCCGGGGAGACCATCCAGAGGACGCACGAGCGGATCCTGGACGCCGTCTCGAAGTGCGAGTGAGCCCGCCGCGCGTCAGGGGACGGAGAGGGTGAGCAGGAGCGCGCTCTCATCAAGCGCCTCCACGGAGTGCTCGACGCCCGGGTGGAGTGTAAGGAGGCGGCCGGCTTCCAGGGTGACGGTCCCGGCCCCCGTGGGGACCTTCACGCGCCCGGAGATCACGTGGAGCTCGAGCTCGCCCTCGGCCTTGTGCGTCTTGAGCTTGGCCCCCGCGCGCATGGCCACTGCGACGACGCGAAGGCCCGGTCCCTTGTGGAGCGTCATGGAGTTGACCTTGCGCTCGGCGAAGGCGGGCTCTGCGCGCAGGCGCGCGATGGCCTCGGCCAAGGAGAAGGTCTGGAGTGGCGCGTCAAGCGGCTGGTCGATCGTGCGGGCGGGCTTTCGCGTTCCTGGCGTGGCTGTCCCCTCCGACGGCCATGGGGCCACATGCAATCAAGGTCACGCTTGGCGCGCAGGGCTAGAACTTCGACAGGAGCGCCTCGAGCGCATGGCGGTCGACGGGGCAGCGGTCGTCCCGCACGCCCTCCAGCACCTCCCGCAACTCGAGGAGGTCGCCGTAGGGGTAGGCGCCGGGCCCGCGCTGCCCGAGCATCGCCTGCGCCCCCTCGACCGCTGTGCGCGTGGCCGCGCCGCACTCCGTGCGGGCGTGCTCCAGGATGGGCCCTAGGGCCTCGAGGTCCCCCGCGGTCAGCACGACCTCCGCCGCCACCCGGGTCTCCCCCCCTCCTTCTGCGGCGGCCCGGGGCGCGCGCTGGCGCCCGGCGGCCGCCCGCGACATGATGAGCCTTTCGCACTTATGAGCAGGCAGGAGAGCGTCACGCCGACCCGGCCTTTCGGCGTCCGCGCGGACTCAACGGAAAACGCTTAAATGGCGGGCCCGGGTGCCCGTCCCCGGGGCGCCTCCTTGGCCAGCAAGGACCGCGGCACGCGGACGCCCATGCTCCACCTCGCCCCGGGGGTGCGCGTCCACAACTTCAACGAGGTCGACCTCGGCTACAACACGGAGGAGGCGCAGCGGGAGGCCGCCCGCTGCCTGAACTGCCGCCACAAGCCCTGCCAGGTCGCCTGCCCCACGCGCCAGCGCGTGCCGGAGTACCTGATGAAAATCAAGGACATGGACCTCGTCGGGGCCATGCGGACCATCCTCGAGGACAACCCGTTTGCCGCCTCCTGCGGGCGCGTGTGCTCCCACCCCTGCGAGACCGTCTGCGTTCTCGGCATCAAGGGCGAGCCGATCGCCATCGCATGGCTCAAGCGCTTCGCTTCCGACCACTCGGACTTCGTGCCCGTGGCCGACCCGCCCACCCACAAGCACGTCGCGGTCATCGGCGGCGGCCCGTCGGGGCTCACGGCCGCCATGTACCTGCGCCTGCGGGGGCACGACGTGACGGTCTTCGAGGAGATGCCGGAGCTTGGCGGCGCGCTGCGCTACGGGATCCCGCCCTACCGGCTGCCGCGGGAGGCGCTCGAGCAGGACGTGGGCCGTGTCCTCAAGCTCGGCGTCGAGGTCCGGACGGGCGTCCGCGTCGGCCGCGACGTGACCGTCGAGGAGCTGCAGACCAACTTCGACGCCACGCTCATCGCCATCGGGGCGTTCAAGCCCCGCCGGATGGCCATCGAGGGGGAGGACCTCGAGGGGATCTACCACGCGACCCCGTTCCTGCGCGAGCTGAACACGCACATGGACGTCGCGCGGTGGGCGGAGATGGGCAAGGCGGTCGCGGTGATCGGCGCCGGCAACGTCGCGATGGACTGCGTGCGGACGCTCGTGCGCCTAGGGAAGGAGGTCACGCTCGTCTACCGCCGGTCGTTCGAGGAGATGCCCGCGATCAAGGAGGAGGTGCACCAGTCGCAGGAGGAGGGCGTCAAGTACCTGTGCCTGCGGACGCCCAACCGGTTCCTGGCCGGCGACGGCGGGCGCCTCAAGGGGATGGAGCTGCAGGTCATGGAGCTCGGCGAGCCCGACGCGTCCGCGCGCCGGCGGCCGGTGCCGGTCGAGGGGAAGACCGAGTTCTTCGCGTGCGACTCTGCCGTGATCGCGATCTCGCAGACGCCGGAGATCGACGCGTTCGCCAACCCCGAGGCCCTCGGGATCACGCGTTGGAACTCGATCGAGGTGGTGGAGGGCGAGTACCGGACGCGGCTCGACGGGGTGTTCGCGTCGGGCGAGGCCACCACGGGGCCAGGCGACCTCATCGACGCCGTGGCGGCGGGGAAGAACGCCGCGGTGAAGGTCCACGAGTTCCTCACGGGGGTCGGCGAGGAGGTCGGCGTGGGCTCGCGGGCCGAGGCGCCGACGGCGTAGGCGGCACGCCCCACGGTCCGCCGGCGCTCGCCCCGCGCGGCGGCGAAGCGCTCATTTGGCGACCGCCCCCTTCTGCCCACGAAAGACCTTGCCATCGCCCGCCAAGCGGTCCCTTGCCATCGACGGCTCCTTCGAGGCGTTCTTCACGCCGCCGCCGGAGGGAACGATCCGCCTCACCGTCGGCGAGCCCGACTTCCCCACGCCCCGCGCGGTCGTCGAGCGCGCCAAGCAGGCGCTCGACGCGGGCGACACCCACTACGTCCCCACGGCGGGCAAACGCGCGCTCGTCGAGGCGGTCGCCGCGAAACTGAAGGCCGAGAACGGGCTCGACTACGACCCCGGCTCCATCACGGTCACGGTCGGTGCGAAGGAGGCCATCCTCGACGCCGCCCTCGTGCTGCTCGACCCCGGCGACGAGCTCCTGGTCCCCGCCCCGTGCTGGCACTCGTACGCGGCCATCGCCGCGATCGCCGGCGCGCGCGCGGTCCCCGTCCCCGTGCGCGACGGCGACTTCCACCCCGACACCGGGGCACTCCAGGCCGCCGCCACGCCCCGCGCCAAGGCGATCCTGGTCAACTCGCCCAACAACCCGACGGGCGCCGTCTACGCCAAGGCGGAGCTCCAGGCGATCGTCGACCTGGCCGCCGACCGCGACCTCTACCTGATCTCGGACGAGATCTACGAGCACCTCGTCTACGGCGGGCGTAGGCACTACGCGGTGGCCTCGCTGCCCGGCGCGTTCGAGCGCACCGTCACCGTCAACGGTTTCTCGAAGGCCTTCGCCATGACGGGGTGGCGGATGGGCTACGCCGCCGCGCCCCCCGACCTGGCCAAGCTCATCCGCCGCATCCACATGCACGCGGTGACCCACCCCTCCTCCTTCCAGCACGACGCGGCCGTCGTCGCGCTCACGCAGTGCCGCCCCGACGTGGACGCCATGGTTGCGGAGTACGACCGCCGAAGGCGCGCGCTCCACGAGGCGCTCTCGAAGGTCCCGGGCTGGAGGTGCGCCGAGCCGGAGGGGGCGTTCTATGCGTTCCCCGACATCCGCGGGACCGGCCTCTCGTCCCAGGCGGTGTATGCCAGACTGCTCGCGGCCGGCGTCCAGGTGATCCCCGGCCACCTCTTCCCCGGGGGCGAGGGGTTCCTGCGCGTCTCGTACGCCGCCGAGATGCCGCTCCTTGCGGCCGCCGCCGCGCGCATCGAGGCGGCGTTCTCGCCATAGCAGGAGCGGCGGCGCAAGGTCTTTATCGCCGCCGCCCCCGCTCCCCCCACGAGGAATCTGAAATGCCCAACCTCGCCGCCCGCTCGACGTCGCTGCCCCCCGGCTTCCACGGCTTCTTCGCGCCCCCCCACGACGACACCGTCCACCTCACGCTCGGCGAGTCCGACTTCAACACCCCGCAGCGCGTCATCGACGCCGCGGTGGAGGACCTGAAGGCCGACGACACCTTCTACATCGCCCCCGAGGGGAAGTCCGTGCTCCGCGAGGCGATCGCCGAGAAGCTCGCGCGCGAGAACCACGTCCGCTACGACATGAGCGAGGTCACCGTCACGGTGGGCGCCAAGGAGGGGATCTTCAACGCCGCGCTCGCGCTGCTCGACCCCGGGGACGAGATCCTCATCACCGCCCCCCACTGGCACTCCTACGACCCCATCGTCGACTTCGCGAGCGCCAAGGCCGTGCCCGTCCCCTTCCGGCCGGAGAACTACCACCCCGACCCCGAGGCGATGAAGCACCGCGTCGGCCGCCGCACGAAGGCGGTCCTCGTGAACACACCCAACAACCCGTCGGGCGCCGTCTACACGCGCGACGAGCTCAAGGCGATCGTCGACCTCGCGGTCGACCACGACCTCTTCATCATCAGCGACGAGATCTACGAGTACATGGTCTACGACGGCCGCGAGCACGTCTCCATCGCGTCGCTCCCGGGGGCCTTCGACCGCACGGTGACCGTGAACGGGTTCTCCAAGTGCTTCGCGATGACGGGCTGGCGCATGGGGTACACGGCCGCCCCCAAGTGGATCGCCCACCCGATGCGGTTCGTGCACATGCACGCCGTCACGCACCCCTCGTCGTTCCTCCACCGCGCGGGGGCCGTCGCCCTGCGCGAGTGCCGGGGCGAGGCGACGGCGATGGTCGCCAAGTTCGACGAGCGCCGCCGGTTCCTCCACGGGGCCCTGCAGGGCATCCGCGGCTGGCGCCTGCCGCCGGCCGAGGGCGCGTTCTACCTCTTCCCGGACATCCGGGGGACGGGCCTCACGTCGCTCCAGGTGAAGCAGAAGCTCCTGGCCGCCGGCGTGGAGGTCGTCGAGGGGACGATCTTCCCGCGCGGCGAGGGGTACATCCGCATCTCCTACGCCGCATCGCTCGAGTCGCTGAGGAAGGCGGCCGGGCGGATCGAGTCGGCCTTCGGCAGGGCCGGGTAGGCCGCCCCCAGGTCGCGATTTGCCGGCAAGAATTGCCGGGATCGGGCCGCCTTTATGCCCCCCGCGGGTTCCGCCCCCCGATGGCGGGACTCCCCCTGCTCGCCCCCGGGGCCGTGCAGCTTGGCGAGGCGCCCGACGGCGGCGCGCTGAGCGAGATCCAGGAGGCCATCCAGGCGCTCAAGGCCGAGCGGGACATCGTGGTGCTCGCGCACAACTACCAGTACCCCGAAATCCAGGCGGTGGCCGACATCCGGGGCGACTCGCTCGAGCTCGCCATCGCCGCCACGCGTGTGCCCCAGGAGAACATCGTGTTCTGCGGGGTGGACTTCATGGCGGAGACCGCCAAGATCCTGAACCCCTCGAAGCGCGTCTTCATACCCGACGCGAAGGCGCACTGCCCCATGGCCGCGATGACGGATGTCGAGGGGCTCCGGCTGTCCAAGGAGCGCTACCCGGACGCGGCGATCGTGGCCTACGTCAACACGCGCGCGGACGTGAAGACCGTCGCGGACGTCTGCTGCACCTCCGCCAACGCGGTGAACGTGGTGCAGAACATCGACGCCCGCACGGTCATCTTCACGCCCGACCAGAACCTCGGGCAGTACGTGGCCCGCAAGGTGCCCGAGAAGAAGGTCGTCATCTGGCCCGGCTACTGCCACGTGCACCAGAACATGACGGCCGAGCAGATCCTCGCGCTGAAGCGGGAGCACCCGGACGCCGAGACGGTCGTGCACCCCGAGTGCCCGCCGGATGTGATCGATGTGGCCGACCACGTCTTCTCGACCTCCGGGATGCTGAAGCACTGCCGCGAGTCGGCGGCCGACGAGTTCATCGTGGGGACGGAGCGCGAGATCACGTTCGGCCTCAAGCGGGACTCGCCCGAGAAGGCGTTCTACGTCCCCTCGCGCGCGGTGTGCCCCACCCACAAGAAGATCACGATCCACAAGGTGCTCGCCTCCATGGAGGACCTCGGCCCGGAGGTCACGCTCGACGACGAGACGATACGCAGGGCCCGGGGGGCGGTCGACCGCATGGTCCGTTTCTCCCGTCGCGAATGACGGGCGCGCGCCGCCGCGGCGCCGCGGCGCCGCAAGGGTTATCAGGTGGGGGAGGCCCCTTCCGCCCGAGGGCCGCATTGGACCGGGCTTTCCCCACCCCCATGGAGCACGGTGACGCCGCGCGCCGCAAGGTGGGGGAGCTGCGCGACAAGGCGCGCGCCGCCCGGGGGCAGGCCGGGATGGACGCCTGCATCTCCGGCCTGCAGAAGGCGGCGCTCGTCGCGCAGTCGGCGGGCGAGCCTGGCCTCGTCGTGGAGTGCCTCGTCGAGTGCGCGGAGTCCTACCTGCCGCTGCGCGAGTTTGCCATGGCCGAGCGGTTCCTCGTGCGCGCGCGCGACCTGGCGCAGGAGGCGGGGACGCCCGCCGCGCGGGCGGAGGTCTACCGGGGGTTCGCGGCGCTCTACCGCGCCCGGGGCGACCTGAGGAGCGCCGCCGTGTGCGCCGACCGGGCGCTCGAGGCGATCGAGCAGGAGGGGGCGGCCAGCGCGCGGGCCCGCGCGCTCGTCGAGCTCGGCGAGGTCTACCTGGGAGAGCGCCGGGTGGAGCAGGCCCGCGCCGCGCTCGGGCGGGCCGAGCGGCTCGGGGAGGCGGGTGACGCCGCCCTGCGCGTGCGCATCCTCCTGGACCTCGGCCTGCTCGCGCGCACCGCCGGCGACCCGGACGCGGCCCTGCGGCACTACGCGTCGGCGGCGGCGCTCGCCCGCGGCAGCAGCCTGCCGTTCGAGTGCGAGTTGGCTTGCATGGGCCTTGCGGCGCTCTACGAGGAGGCCGGCCGGCTCGGCGAGGCGCTCGCGGCGCTGCGCGAGGCGCTCGCGCTCTCGGCCGTGGCGTGCGCGGGCGACGGGCTCGAGGCGATCGAGCGCGCGCGGCTGGCGTCGATGGGCAAGCGCCTGCTGTCGGTCGAGCGGCGCGCTGCCGCGATCTACCCCGACGGCCCGCCGCGGCGGGCCGTCGACGAGACCGTGGCCCTGCACAACATCCACCCGCTCGTCGTCGCGCGCCGCGCTCCCCCCTATGGCGCCATCGAGGCGCGCCTCGCCGCCCGCGAAGCGCCCCCGACGGGGCCGCCAATGGCTCCACACGCGGAGCACCCAAACGCTCATTAGCGGCGCCCCCCATCGCGCGGCGGGGGCCTCCCCCTTTGGGCGCGAGTGATTCCCCCGGCACGACGCTACGGGCGCAGGCGCGCGCCAAGGTCAGCCGCGGCGACTGGGAAGAGGGCTTGAAGCTCTACATCCAGTCGGTGAACGCGCTGCGCGGGGCGGAAGAGCACAACGAGCTCGCGTTCACCCTGGCCGAGGTCGCCGACGGCCTCGCCGAGCGCGGGAAGTCTTCCCACGCGGGGGCGTTCTACGAGCAGGCGCTCTCGGCCGCGGCCAAGACGAGCGACCCCGTTTTCCTCGCGCCCATCCTGCGCGACGCCGGACTCTTCTTCCGCAAGCAGGCAAAACCCGACCGGTCGCGCGAGATGCTCCGCGACGGGTTCGACCTCTTCGAGCTGCTCAAGGACGAGTGGGCGCAGGCCCAGATCGCCCACGAGCTCGGGCGGCTGGCCGGCGAGGCCGAGGCCTCCGACGAGGCCCTCGAGTGGTACCGGCGGTCGCTCGCGCTCTGCCCCGAGGAGCGGGACGCCGACCTGCGCATGCGGTGCTTCTACGACATGGGGCGGGCCTTCCAGCAGAAGGGGCTCGCCGAGCGCGCGCACTCGTGCTTCAACAACTCCGCGCTCATCGCCAAGAAGATCTTCGACGCCGACTACCTCATCTCGTCCCTCGAGGAGCTCGGGCGGCTGGCCTTCGACGGCGGCGAGCTCGGGCAGGCCAAGCGGCTGCTCAAGGAGGCCTACGCGATGAACGAGGGGCTGCTCACCTCGCGCCGGCCCGGGAGCCCGCGCGACGAGGCGGACGCCGTCTACGACCAGCGGAAGGACGCCCTCGTGGACCTCATGATCTCGACGTACCTCGGCGACCCCAACGTGGCCGTCTCCGAGAAGGAGATCGCGGAGTTCCTCGCGCACCTCCACCGGCGGCGCGACGCCAAGGGCCTCACGGCGGCCCTCGAGAAGATCGGGGCATACTTCCGGGTGCGGGGCGAGCACGCACGGGCCGCGCGGTTCTTCGAGAGCGCGGCCGGGGTCTTCGAGCGCGCGGGGATGGTGCTCGTCGCGGCGCAGGTGGCCGAGATCCTGGGCGACCTCTACCGCGACCGCGGGCTCCCCCGCAAGGCGTTCAACCGCTACTGGAGGGGCGCGAGCATCCTCGAGGAGGCGGCCGGGTCCGACGAGGCCGGGCTGCGGCGGAAGCTCAAGGACCGGATGGACGCGCTCAAGCCCGCGCTCTCCCAAGGCGCCCGTGAGGGCGACGACGCGGTGCTCTCGGGCTCCTCGGCCCGCGCGTGACCGGCCGCCCGGCGCGCCGCCGTCACGCAGGGCGCCGGGGGCGCCTGGCCCCCGCGGCGGCAAGCGCCACGGCGGCCATCGCCAGCGCACCGAAGAGGCCCTCGAAGCCCGGCGTGTTCAGCTTGTGCTCGGTGACGGTGAGCTGCACCTCGCGCTGCACCGTCTGGATCCCGTCGCTCACGGTCACGATCACCGTGTACGTGCCGGGCTCGAGGTGGCTCGTGAACTGCTCGTCCGTGCCCACGACCACCTCGTTGCCCCGCGCGTCTAGGTACTTCCACGTGATCGTCAGGTTGGAGTCCTCCGGGTCCTCGTCCGAGACGAGCGCCTGGAACTGGATCGGCGTGCCCTCCTCGAAGGTGTACTGGGTCGGCCGGATCACCTGGATGGACGGCTGCCGGTTCGTCTTCTTCACGGTGAACTCCCACTCCGGCTCCTGCTGCGCCTGGGCGCCGGCCGCGTCGAAGACCTGCACGGTCACGACGTAGTCGCCCTCATCCCACTGGCCGGGCTGCGTCGCGTCCTGCACGGTCCGGAAGACGAAAGTCTGCGTCGTCTGGCCGAGGATCTCGACCCCGTTCACGTACCACTTGTAGAAGAACTGGGTGTCCGTGTCCGGGAAGAAGGTGTTGTCGGGGTCGACCACGCGCGTCACGGCGAAGGTGATCGAGTCGCCCTCCCGGTATTCGTTGATCGCGACCTCCGACGGCGCCGGCTGGATCTCGTCCACGATCGGCGCGTCGTTGACGTTCACGATCTCGAGGAACGTGGTCTTCTCGACGACGACGGGGATGCCGTTCTTCCCGTCCACGTTGTTCGACGAGTCCAGGACCCAGAACTTGATCGGGATCGGCCCGTTCGTGAAGTAGTTGCTCCGGTACTGGTCGAGCACGTAGACCCGCATGTTAGGGTCGGTCGGGTCGAGCTGCGTGTTGTTGACGCGGATGAAGTCGGCCACCGACGGGTCGACAGCGCCGTAGTAGCGCAGGTAGTCGCCGTCCTCGAAGTCAAAGTCGAAGAAGTGGCCGGAGAGGTTGATGAAGTAGTCCTGCCCCTCGTCGATCACGATCCGCGGGAGCCGCGTGTCGGTCGCCTTGGGCGGGTCGTTGACCTCGCGTACGCGGACCAGGGACGTGAAGTCCCGGAGGAGGCCCGCGCCATCCGTCGCCGTCCAGGTCACCTCGAACTCGCCGTTCCAGTTGAGGTCGGGCGTGATCGTGGCCACCTGCGACACGTTGTTGATGAGCACGTCGGCCTTCGTGGTCGTGATCCCGCCCGCCGTGAACTCGAGCGAGGTGTCGTCCACGTCGAAGAAGATCGAGCGCAGCGGGACCGTCGCCGACCCGTCCTCGTCGATCTGGATCACGCTATAGTTGGCGGCCCCCGGGTGGACGCGGGGAACGTCATTCACCGGCAGGACGGTCACGTTGATGCGGACCTGCTGGTTGTTTCGCAGGTCATCGTCCTTCACGGTGACGGTGAAGGAGTCCGAGCCGAACCAGTCGGGGATCGAGCGTACCGTGACGACACCGCTGCCGATCGTGACCGTCAGGTTGGACGAGTACTGGACGGGGCCGTAGCTCAGCGACTTCCCCTCCGGGTCAATGAAGCTCCCCACCATGCTGAAGCGGAACTCGCCGTCCTCGTTGAAGACGATACCCTCGGGCGGGGGCGAGCTCGCGTTCACGTACGGCGGGCGGTTGGGGAGCTGGACGTTGAGCGTCCACCCCGCCGAGTTGCGCCCGACCCCGCCCGTGTTTATGAGGTGCGGGTCGATGTAGTTCAGCGCGCCGTCGGTCGTGAAGATCCCCACGTGGTAGACCCCAGCCTCGCCGGCCGTGAAGGACTGCACGGTGATGTACGGGTTGAAGAACAGGTTGCCGCCGGACACGCCCCAGTTGTCGTCGTCGGCCATGATCGTGCCGTTGGGCGCGAAGACGAGGACTCGGTACCGAAGGCCCAACGTCGTGATCTCGCTGTTAGGCCGCGTGAACTGGAGCCCCATCCCGACGACGTCGCCCTCGAGCAGCTGCAGGCGGACCCAGTCCACGCTGTCGTCCCGTTGGTCGATGGTGCCCGTGGCTGCGCCCGTGCCGGAGATGGTGACCAGCGGGCCGTCGCCCAGCCGGTCGTTGCCGTCCTTTGCGAAGCCGCCCAGCGTGCTCACCCCTAAGGTGTAGGTGTAGCGGTCCGCGGTTCCGATCGAGAATGACCCGTTCTCCGCCGCGTGCACGCGGAGGAGGTAGCGCCCGTCGTAGTACACCGGCGCGAAGTCGAGGACGTTCGAGGCCGTGGTGGATGCCGCGCGGTTGAGGCGCCGCTCCATCGCGAACGAGTGGTTCACGAGGTCGAGGCGCTCGGAGGGGTAGTCGAGGTACTGGTAGAGGAAGAGGTCGTACATCGCGGTCGAGCAGTCCGCCGTGAGGGTCAGGCGGTAGTTCTGGTGGTTGGACCCCGGGGCATCGCTCGCGTTGACCCAGTAGAAGTCGTCCGTGTGCCGGAAACCGTAGGCAGAGAAGTAGTCCCAGCCGAAAATCGAGTCGCCGTTGGGCGTGGTCGTCAGGCTGTCGCCGGCCCCCAGGACCGTCGCGTTGTAGGCGCGCATGTACAGGTTGTAGTAGTTGTCGCCCGAGGCCGCGCCCGCCGGCGGGCTGACCTTGATGTAGAGGGTCTCGGTGCGGTAGATGACCATCGTGATGCTAGCCAGCGAAAGGGGGCCCACGCCCCCGATGTTCACGGTCTGGCCCGCCGCGTCCGAGGCCAAGTCCACGAGGTTGCCGCCGACCGACCGCTGGACCGTGACGGTCACGCCGGGGCCGGCCCACAAGACCGCCTGGAAGACCTGGCCCTGCCAGACGCTGCACTTGAAGTAGTCCTCCTCGACGGGAGGCCCCGCGTTGATGTAGTTCGGCCCGATGCTGTTGGCGTCCGTGTAGTAGATCGACTCGAAGAGCCCGGCGCCGCAGTCCTCCGCCGTTGCGGGCGAGTTGCGCCCGGGGGTGGCCGCCGCGGGGGGGACCGCCAGGACGAGGAAGGCCGTGGCCACGAGGATCGCATTCATGAGCACGGCGCCTAGGCGGATTCTTCGGAGCATAACTGACCCTCTGGCAAATCCCAATGCAGTTCGCGTCGATCCGGATGACCATTTATAAGCGTTATGGGTTGTGGCAGGAGCTCCTCCACGGTTTGCCGACCGCGCGCCAACCGGGTTGGGGCGGTCGCGCCCCGCCGTCGGCGGGACGCTTTGCGGGCGCCGGCCACGCGCGCGCGCGTACGCGCGCGCGTTGGCGGGCCTGGCACCGGCGCAGGCCTTAAATCGGGCACGCCCGATCGGCAAGGCAGGGGCACGGCGGGCAACCGCCGGCGCCGATGGATGGGATGCCAGTGACGTTGGTCGCTGAGGAACTGGCCAAGAAGCAGAAGGAGATCTCCGTCGCCGAGTTCTTCGAGCGCAACAAGCAGCTCCTCGGCTTCGACTCGCCCACGAAGTCGGTCATCACCGCCGTCAAGGAGGCGGTCGACAATGCGCTGGACGCCTGCGAGGAGGCCCGCATCCTCCCGGACATCGCGGTCAAGCTCGAGGACGTGGACAAGGCGAAGAGCCGTTACAGGATGACGGTGGAGGACAACGGCCCGGGGATCGTCCACAAGCAGATCCCCCCGATCTTCGCGAAGCTGCTCTACGGGTCGCGCTTCCACGCCATCCGGCAGTCCCGCGGCCAGCAGGGGATCGGGATATCGGCGGTCGTCATGTTCGGGCAGCTCACGACCGGCCGGCCCGCCCTCGTCCGGTCCAAGATCGGCCCCGACCACCCCGCCCAGGAGGTCGAGCTGCGCATCGACCTGAAGAAGAACGCCCCCGAGGTCCTGCGCTCAGAGCCCGTCGCCTGGCCCGAGAAGGCGCAGGGGACGCGCGTCGAGGTCTGCTTCGACGGCCGCTACATCCGCGGGCGGCAGTCGGCCTACGAGTACCTCCGGCTCACCGCGATCGTGAACCCGCACGCCCGGATCACCTTCGTCGAGCCCGACGGGACGCGCACGGTTTTCGAGCGCGTCACCGAGAACCTGCCGGAGGCCACGAAGGAGGTCAAGCCCCACCCGAAGGGGATGCAGCTCGGCGAGCTCATGAAGCTCGCGAAGGCCACGAAGGAGCCGCGCCTCAAGGGTTTCCTCGAGAACGAGCTCACACGGGTCTCCCCGCGCGTGGCCCGCGAGATCTGCGAGGTCGCTTCGCTCGACGAGGCCTGCCGGCCCGCGGACCTCGACCGCGAGCAGTGCGAGCGGCTCGTCGAGGCGTTTGGCAAGGTGAAGATCATGGCGCCCCCCACGGACTGCCTGTCGCCGATCGGCCAGGTCCTCGTGAAGAAGGGGCTCAAGCACGCGTCGAACGCGGAGTTCGTGGTCACCTCCACGCGCGCCCCCACGGTCTACGGCGGCACGCCGTTCCAGATCGAGGCGGGCCTCATCTACGGGGGCGACCTCAACCCGGAGGACCCGGTCTCCGTGCTCCGGTTCGCCAACCGCGTGCCCCTCCTCTACCAGCAGGGGTCGTGCGCCATCACCCAGGCGATCGAGGGGATGAACTGGCGCCACTACAAGCTCGACCAGCGGGGCGGCAAGGGCATCCCCTACGGCCCCGTGGCCATCATGGTGCACGTGGCGGCCACCAAGGTGCCCTTCACCAGCGAGTCGAAGGAGGCGGTGGCCGAGGTCCCGGAGATCATCGAGGAGGCCCAGCTCGCGCTGCGCGACTGCGCGCGGCGGCTGCTCACGCACATCCACAAGAAGGGCAAGTACCAGCGGATGCACGAGAAGGAGACGATCATCCGCAAGGTGATCCCGCAGATCGCGGCGAAGTCCGCGCAGATCATCGGCAAGCCGACCCCCGACATCGAGTCGATCATCTCGCGGATCATGAACACCGTGCTCATCGAGGACACGATCGACTACACCGAGCGGCCGAAGGCGCACACCGTGACGGTGACCGTCTCGAACTACACGCGCGCGCGCAAGCGGTTCCGCCTGATCGCGGTACTCCCGGAGGCAGTCCCCGTGCTCGACGCCGACCCGAAGCCCGCGGTCGCGGAGGGGACGATCGTCGCGTGGGACCTGAAGTCGATCGCCTCGGCGGGGCAGGCGAAGGTCACGTTCAAGCTGAAGGGGCTGGCGAAGGACGACTATGACGAGAACGACCTCTATGTCCACGGGATCGACGCCGACCTCGTCTCGGGCGCGGAGCAGTGGGACCAAGACGCGTGGCGTGCGGCGACGGGCAAGCTAGCCGACGAGGAGAAGGAGATGCTCGTCCGCACGTTCGCGGCCGACGGCACGGAGATGGAGACCCCGGCGGGCGACGGGGACGGAGGAGACGGCGAGGACGAGGGCGAGGGCGACGACAAGGACGACGACGACAAGGACGACGACGACGAGGACGACGAGGACGCCGCGGAGGAGCAGGGAGGGGAGGCCGGCGCGGAGGTCGGCGACGACGCGGACGACGGCCCCCCGCCGCGCGGGCGCGGGCGCGCGCGGCAGGCGAAGATCGGGGCCGAGGATTGGTAGGGGGGCGGAGGCGTGGCGCGCAGGAAGGTGAAGGGCGATGCGCCCCTGGCGCGCGGGGCGATCCCGGCCTCGCAGCTGAAGGCCGAGAAGGAGCTCGAGCGCGTCGCGCAGGAAGTGTACGACACCCTCATGGCCTCCAAGGTGCCGGCGATCCACATCCCGTCGCGGACGAAGCAGAACATCGTCTTCCACCCGCGCCACCATGTGTACAAGTACGGCAAGGCGCTCACGGCCAAGACGGCCAAGACGAAGGCCGGCGCCTACGGGATCCTGAAGTCGCTCTACATGATCGAATTCATCCAGAAGATGATCGAGGAGGGGAAGTCGTCCACACTCCGTGAGATGTACTACATCTCCGAGGGGTGGGACCTCGCGAAGTTCGAGAGCCAGGACGAGTCCAACAACACGGCCGAGGACCTGGAGATCATCACCGCGGCCATGCGGGAGGACTTCAAGCTGCGGCCCGAGGAGAACGGCGCTTCGGTGCTCGGCAACATCACCATCGTCGAGCGCAACCGGAAGGGCGACCTCAAGACGATCAACTGCCGTGACGACGTGGGGGACTCGGGGTACGCACTGCCGTACAACGTGGAGAAGGAGAAGATCCAGATCAAGGACTACGACGCCAAGTTCATCCTGGCCCTCGAGACCGGCGGCATGTTCGACCGGCTCGTCGAGAACGGCTTCGACGAGAAGTACCAAGCGGTCCTCGTGCACCTGAAGGGGCAGCCCGCGCGCTCCACGCGCCGGTTCATCAAGCGCCTGAACGAGGAGTGCAAGCTGCCCGTCGTCTGCTTCACCGACGGCGACCCCTGGTCCTTCCGGATCTTCGCGTCCGTGGCGTACGGGGCCATCAAGACGGCACACATCTCCGAGTACCTGGCGACCCCCTCCGCCCAGTTCCTCGGGGTCACGCCGTCGGACATCGTCAACTACGAGCTGCCCTCCGACAAGCTGAACGACCAGGACGTGCGCGCGCTCAAGGCGGAGCTCACCGACCCTCGCTTCAAGGGGTCGTTCTGGCACGACGAGATCCAGCTGCAGCTGCAGCTCAACAAGAAGGCGGAGCAGCAGGCGCTTGCCAAGTACGGGCTGGACTTCGTGACGGACACCTACCTGCCCGAGAAGCTCGGGGCGATGGGCGTGGTCTAGGGGCCCCCGCCCCGCGCGAGCTTCTTCGCGCGGAACACGTAGACGTAGCGGTCGTGGGCCTCGTCGACCCGCGCGTCGATCTCGATCTCGCTCTCGATCGCCTTGGAGAGCGAGAGCATCCCCTTGATGCCGCCCTCGAGGAAGTCCATCCAGTACGCGTCCTTGAAGGGCGCGCGCGGGACGCTGATGGTCGTCTCGCCGGGCTGGAGCTCGACGTCGGGCGTCCCCACGTTGAACGAGAGGTCCCACGCCTGCCGCGTCTCCTGCAGCATCTGCTCGGGCGTGTAGAACTTGCGCTCGTAGCGGCGCTCGTCGCCGATGAGCTTCGAGGTGTGCTCGCCCGCCGTGCGGACGCGCTTCGGGCTCTCCGCCCAGATGCGCTCGAGGACCATCTCGAGGTGGCCGATCGGGTACCAGGAGCCGATGTAGATTTCGGCCACGCCCATCGACCGCGTGAGCTCGCGGGCCGCGACCTTCCCCCAGACCTTCGCGTAGTAATCGAGCACGCCCGCCAGCACAATCCCGCTGACCTGGCCCTCCTCCTTCCCCTGCGTCGCCACGGCTCCCCCGCTTGGCATCGGGGGCCCCCTGTTAAGGTTTGCGTGACGCCTCGCGCCGCCCGCCAGCGACGGCGCGGGGCTGGCGCCGCACGGCGGGTGCCCGGGCGCGCATTCAGGGGGGCCCGTGGCCCGGGTGGACCGCCTCGGTGATGAGGTCGACCTCCACGGACTGGATTCCCTTGCCCTCGAGGTGCGCGCGCATGAACTTGCGCAACTCGTCGGGCCCCTCGAAGTCGCCGATGGCCACGATGTTTGCCGCACCCGCAACGACGAAGACCTGCGAGAGCGAGGGGCTCGCGCCCAGCCGCGCGGCCACCGGCCCGACCGAGGACGGGTCGGCCCGGACGCGCAGGACAGCCGCGAGCGGCCGGCCCATCGCGGCCTGGTCGACGACGACGGTGTACCGGCGGATGATGCCGCGCTCCTCCATCTGCCGCACGCGGTAACGCACGCCGTTGTCGGTGAGCCCCACGCGCGAGGCAATCCGGGAGAGCGGCGTCCGGCTGTCGAGCACCAGCTGCCGGAGGATCCGCGCGTCCTTCTTGTCCATGCGGCGGCGCACGCGGTAATCCCCCTTCAACCTTCGGATTCCGAAGAAACGGACACGTGCGTTTCGGATTTCGCGGCAAAGCATCAAGTGCTTCCGCGGTGTAGTGGTGGCAAGGCCCGTGCGCGTGCGCGCAAGGGAAACCATAAATCGTGGAGTTCAACCACAACGCTGCCTGAGTTGATCCGGCACTAGCCAACGCTTTCTGGGTGGGGAGTGACCCGCATGTGTTCCATCGTAGGCATACACCAGCCAACCGCCGACCCGTGTGCGTCAGCAACCGCGAAAGCCATGCTCGAGGAGACCGCCCACCGCGGCCCCGATGCGTGCGGGACCGCCTCGGTGGGCTGGCAGGCCCGCGCAGATGCCCCTTCGGGGCTGCGCGTGGCCCCGCGCGGCCTCCCGTGGGCCATGGGGCACGCGCGCCTTGCGATCACCGGCACGCTCGGCGACCAGCCGATGCCGGGGTCGGGGCCGGACGGCCTCCGGTTCGTGGTCGGCGTGAACGGGGAGATCTGGAACTGGGCGGCGCTCCGGCGCCGGGAGGCCGGCGGCGCAAGGCTGCGCCAGGACTCCGACAGCCTCGTCGTGCCGCTCGTGCTCTCCCGCCACCTGGAGGAGGAAGGCGCGGGGGACGAGGGCGTTCTCTCCGCCGTCTCGCGCACAGCCGAGGAGCTCGACGGTGAGTTCGCCTTCGCCTACATGGACGGCACGCGGACCGTCCTTTGCCGTGACCCCTTCGGCGTCAAGCCCCTCTACTACGCGGCTAGAGCGGGGACCGTGGCGTTCTCGAGCGAGCGCAAGGCCCTCTGGGCCCTCGGCCTCGAGGCCGTGCGCGTCCCTCCGAACAGCGCGGTCCTGCTCAGCCCTGGGCGGGTCGCCACGCGCGGACGGTCGGCCGTCATGCCGCCCGAGCCACGGCCCTTTGCTAGCCGCCAGGCGGCCAAGGCCGGCTACGGCCGCGCGCTGGCGCGCGCCGTCGGCAAGCGGGTGCGCGGCCACAAGCAGGTCGGCGTCGTCTTCAGCGGCGGCGTCGACAGCGCGCTCATCGCGGGCGCCGTCGGCCGCACGGACACGCAGCCCGTCTGCATCGTCGCGGGGCGCGAGGGCTCGCCGGACGTCGAGGCCGCGCGCGGCGCGGCCGACGCCATGGGCCTGACGCTCGTCGTGGCCCGGCTCGACGCCGGGGGCGTGGCCGAGGCGCTCCCCGCGCTCCTGCGTGCCGTCGAGGAGCGCAACCAGCTCCACGTGGAGACGGCGCTGCCGCTCTATTTCGTCGCAAAGGAAGCGCGCCGCCGCGGGCTGCGCGTCCTCCTCACGGGCCAGGCGGCCGACGAGCTCTTCGCCGGCTACGCGTGGTACCCGCGCATCCTCCAAGAGGAGGGTGAGGCCGCGCTGCGCGCCCGCATGGACGACGACCGCGACATGCTGCACGCCGAATGCCTCGAGCGCGAGGACAAGGTCACGATGGCCCACAGCGTGGAGCTGCGCGTCCCCTACCTGGACCCCCTCGTCGTCCGGGCGGCCGCACGCATCCCGATCTCCTACCAGGTCTCCCCGGGCGACCCGTTGGGCAAGCGGCTCCACCGGGAGCTCGCCGCGTCGTGGGGGCTCCCGCACGAGGTCGCGTGGCGCGTGAAGGTCGCGGCCCAGCACGGGAGCGGGTCGCGCGCGCTGCTCGCGCGGGCCAGCCGATCCGCGGGCCCCGTCCCCTCGGGCTACGACGCCGTGCGCAGCGTCGGCGAGCGCATGGGCTCCAACCAGCGCTACGGGCACCGGTACATGCCGGATGCCGAGGCCTGGGACCTCGACGGGCCCATCCAGTGGGCCCTCGACCAGCTCTGGCACCGGGAGGGGCTCGGCGGGCCCGAGGGCCGCGCCGCGCTGGCGGCCGACCTCGAGGCGCTCTCGGCCGAGGGGGCGCTCGCATGAGCGGGCCCGGGCCCCGCGTGGCGCCCCCCCTGGGGCCGCCCTCGAGCGTCGTCGGGGTCATCCCCGCGTACAACGAGGCCGCCAACATCGAGCGCGCCGTGGAGATGCTCGCCCGCGTGCCGGAGGTCGACCGCGTCGTCGTCGTGGACGGGGACTCGACCGACGGCACGCCAGAGGTCGCCGAGCGCGCGGGGGCGCGCGTCATCACCCAGGACCCGGTGGCGTACCCGGGCAAGGGGTACGCCATCCAGACGGCCATCCGCAAGACGGACGAGGACGCGCTCGTCTTCTTCGACGCCGACATCCACAACATGGAGCCGTGGATGCCGCGCAAGTTGGTCCGGCCCCTCCTCGACGGGGGCGTCCACCATGCGTGCGCGACCTACGGGCGCAAGGGCGGGCGCGTGACCGAGCTCACGGCCCGCCCGCTGCTCGACCTCTTCTTCCCCGAGGTGGACCGCAAGCAGCCGCTGTGCGGTGAGTTCGCCACGCGACGGGAGGTCATCTCGTCCATCGACCTCGTCCCCGACTGGGGGATCGAGAGCGGCCTCGCCATCGACTTGGCCATGGGGGGCTTCCGCTTGGAGGAGGTGGACATCGGGTACAAGGAGCACGACATGAAGCCCCTCGCGGAGCTCAAGGTGATGGCGTCGCAGGTCGTGCGCACGATCCTTGCGAAGGCGATCGAGTATGAGCGATACCAGCAGTTGCTTGACCAGCCCATGGCCCCCGCCGCCTGGGAAGCCCCTCTGCCTGTTTGACCTCGACCGCACGCTCCTCGCCGGCCGGACGGTCGACGCGCTGGGTGTGGCTTTCGGGGTCGAGGGCGAGGTACGGCGCGCCCTCGGGGAGCGTGCCGACGGCGAGCCCGCATCGAGCGTGGCGGAGGCCATGCGCGTCGCGGGCCTGTTCGCGGGCCGCAGCTTGCGCGAGGTCGAGCAGGCCGCCGCCACCGTGCCGTTCCGCGAGGGGGCCGCTTCGGCCGTCTCGCTGCTCGCGTCGAACGGGTTCAATGTGGGTGTCGTCTCCGCGAGTTACCTCGTGGCGGTCGGCCGCGCGGCGCGCGGGGTGGGCGCCGACTTCGGCGTCGGCCTCGGGCTCGTGACCGAGGGGGGCCTCCTCACGGGGCAGATCGTGACCCCCGACATCGGCGGTGACCGCCACGGGTGCGGGCGCGCCATCTGCAAGGGCTCCGTCCTCGAGGCGGTGCGGGCGCTCACGGGCGCGCCCTTCGCGGGCGCCGTGGGCGACGGGGAGAACGACGCCTGCATGCTCGAGCTCGCCGACGTGGCGGTCGCGGTGGAGCCGTGCCACCCCCGGGCGCGCGCGGCTGCGCACGCGACGGCCCCCGACCCCGCACGTGCGGCGGCCTTCGTGGTCGCGGCCCGCCGCAACCTGCAGAAAGCGCCGTCGGGCGCTTGAGGCGCACGAGCGGCCTGGGCGTCACCGGGCCTTGCCAAAGCGCATCTTGGCTGGCCCCGCGTCCGGGGCCGGCTCCCGCCGCACCACGCCCTCGGGCACGACCCGCGCGGCGACCTCCGCGGTCACGGAGACCGTCGCCCGGAACAGGTGGCCCCCGCGGACGACGTGGTCGCGGCCACCGAGCGCCACGTGGACGTGGGGCTGGAAGCCCTGCGCCGCGTCCCACCCCACCGTCCCCGACACGGAGACGAGCTCGTGCGAACCCTCGAGCTTCGCGCGCTCGTACTGCCTGGAGGCGGGGTCGAAGTACCCGACCTCAACGCCGTCGACGGCGCCGATCCCCGAGACCACCACCACGCTCGACACGCCCTGCTCCTCCATCGCCTGCAGCAGGGTGGCCAGGAGGTCCTCCCCGGGGTCCATCCGGACGAGAAGGAGCGGCCCGTCGCGCGTGTGCTCCACGTCCACCTTCCCCCCGCCCCGCCGCCGCCTACCGCAGCGCCGCGCGCGAGATGACCACCCGCTGGATCTCGCTCGTCCCCTCGTAGATCTCCGTGACCTTTGCGTCGCGGTAGAAGCGCTCCGCGGGGTAGTCCTTCGTGTACCCGACGCCCCCCAGGACCTGCACCGCCCCCTCCGCCGCCCGCATGGCCACCTGCGACGCGAACAGCTTCGCGATGGACGCCTCCTTGTTGTGGTCCTCCCCCCGGTCCTTCAGCCACGCCGCACGGTGCATGAGGTGCCGCGCCGCCTCGATCCCGACGGCCATGTCGGCGAGCCTCCACTGGATCGCCTGGAACGACCCGAGCGGGCGGCCGAACTGCTGGCGCGCCTTCGCGTACTCGACGGCGAGGTCGAGCGACCCCTGGGCGATCCCGACCGCCTGCGCCGCAATCCCGATCCGCCCCGCGTCGAGCGTCTTCAGCGCGATCTTGAAGCCGTCCCCGGAGGGCCCGAGCCGGTTTTCCTTCGGCACCTCGCAGTCCTGGAACACCATCTCGCAGGAGCCCGAGGCCCGGATGCCGAGCTTGTCCTCCTCCGCCCCCACCTCGAAGCCCTTGAACCCCTTCTCCAGCAGGAACGCCGAGATCCCGCGGTGCCGCTTCGCGGGGTCCTCATTGGCGTAGACGACCACGAAGTCCGACGCCGGCCCATTCGTGATGAAGTGCTTCGTCCCGTTCAGCAGGTAGTGGTCGCCCTCGAGCCGCGCGGTCGTCTTCAGCGACCCCGCGTCCGACCCCGCCCCCGGCTCGGAGAGCGCGTACGACCCGAGCTTCTTCCCCTCGCCGACCGGCCGCAGGTACCTCTCCTTCTGCTCCGGGGTCCCGAAGGTGTTCACGGGGTACGCGAAGAGCGAGTTGTTGACCGACAGGATCACGCCGGTCGAGGCGCACACGCGGGACAGTTCCTCGACGACCCCCACGTAGGAGACGTAGTCGGCCCCGGCGCCGCCGTACTCGGCGGGCACCATCATCCCGAGGAGCCCGAGGTCGGCGAGCCCCCGCACCGTCTCGGCGGGCCATCGGGCTGTCCGGTCGATCTCGCCGGCGATGGGCCGCACCTTCGACTCGGCGAACTCGCGGGCCACCTGGCGGATCATCTTCTGCTCTTCGGTGGGCTCGAAGTCCAACGGGAACCCCCGGCCGCGGACGTGGAGGGGCGCACTTCAACGTTTGGAGCGCGCGGCGCCCCCCGAGGCGCGGGGCCGCCCCTAGTTCGGCTCGCGCTCCTCGGGGGGCACGAGCGTCCGGATGAACGTCGTCGTGCTCATCCCGCCCGAGAGCCGGAACGACCACAGCCGCGCGTCCGGGCGGATGATGAGGAACCACGGAGGCTCCTCACGCCCCTCGATGCGGGGAAGGTGCATGGCGACGGGCTCCTCCTGGGCCGCCGGACGGGAGGCGCGCCCGACATACCATGGGGCTTAGCCGTTATAAGATGCCCGCGCGATGCGTGCACGATGGGTGAACAATCCCGCGCCCGCGGGGCCGGGGGCGCGCGCGTGGCGGTCGGCGATGTCGTCCTCGTCCGCTGGCCGAGGGGCGAGGCGCTGGCCGAGGTGGGGGGGGAGCGCACGCGCGTCGGGGGGCTCGGCGTGTTCAACACGTCGACGCTCGCCGGGACGCCTTACGGCGGCTCGCTCACCGTGGGCGCCCAGAGCGTGCGCCTCCTGCGGCCCGCCGCGGCCGACTTCGTGCGGCTGCTCCGGCGGTCGGCCCAGGTGATCACCCTGAAGGACGCCGGCGCGATCCTCACCCAGTGCTCCATCGGCGCCGGGGCCCGCGTCGTCGAGTTCGGTGTCGGCTCCGGGTCGCTCACCATCGTCCTGCTCCACGCCGTCGGGCCCGCCGGCCGCGTCCTTTCCGTCGACAACCAGCCGAAGCACATCGAGAGCGCCCGGCGCAACGTGGGCGCCACCCCATGGGCCGGGTGGTGGGAGCTGCGCGAGGGGGACGCCGCCGCGGGGGTCGGCGCCGTGGGGGCCGACGCGGTCGTCATGGACCTGCCCGAGCCGTGGGCGGCGCTGCCGGCCGCCCGCGAGGCGCTTGGGCCGTGCGGGCGGCTAGCGTCGTTCAGCCCCACGATCAACCAGGCCGAGCGGGTCGTGCTCGCCCTCGAGGAGGCCGGCTTCGCCGACGTCCGGACGGTCGAGCTCCTTGAGCGCGCGCACGCAGTCCGCCGGGGCGCGACCCGCCCGGAGTTCGACATGCTGGGCCACACGGGCTACCTGACGTTCGCGCGGCGGCTCGACTAGCCTCCCCCGCGACACCCGCGCTTCAGGCGCCGCTCTCCTCGACCTCGGCGCCTAGCCGGTCCTTGAACCGCCGGCCGACGACCGCGCCCGTGAGCATCGTGATGACGCCGAGCACGATCAGCGCGAGGGCCGGGGTGAGCCCCCAACCCCGGTCCGGGCCGAGGAACGCCGAGACCGCGTGCAGCGCCCCGAAGGCGATGAGGAAATACGCGGTGGCCCCCACGAAGCGGAGCGCGAGCCCGCCCGAGTACTTGTTCCGCCGCAGGCGGAAGTCCATGAGGCGGAACGCGAGCCGCACCATGAGCGCCGCGTACATGACGGGCGCGTAGACGAGCATGAAGAGCAGGACCATCCCCACGATGTCCGTGGGCGGGACGGAGCTGCCGCCAAAGGGGGACGTGCCCGTGAGGATGTACTGGACGACGAGCACCCCCCCGAGGAGCAGGATCACGCCGGCGAGCACGCTGCCCCCGAGCGACAGCCGCGAGGTCGCCACGCCGATGCGGATCGTGCGCGCCACCCCGTAGGCCCACTCGCCCACGTTGAAGGACACGAGCACGAGGTACGCGCCGAGCGCCAGGGTGACCCCCATCATGTAGAGCCCCTCCTTCTCCGCCCACGCGAAGATCGCGTACATGATGAGCCCGAGCGCGACGGGGAAGATGATCCCGATCTTGAAGCGCTCCTCCTGCATGTACTTCCGCAGGATCGACACCGTCTCCTTCCCCGTCGGGAGCGACTTGACGATCACCCGCTCGACGTAGACCACCTTCAGCCGGCTCTGGATGAGGGGGAGGACGTACTCGTCCTCTGCGCCGTCCGTGACGATGACCGCCGAGTCCGCCTTGAGGACCTGCACCACGACCTCGACCTGGTGGGAGATCCGCTCGCCGGCCGCGAGGCCGAGCGCCCTGTCGCCGAGGACCGTGACGACCTCGACGTCGCGCCCCTCGAACTTCATCTGGTCGTGGAGGCGCACGGCCGCGAAGATCGTGTTGACGTCCGTGTCCTCGGGGTCGGCAAGCGCGAGCTTCATCGCGGCCGCGAGGTTGTCCTTGCGCCCGATGATCGGCCCCTTGATGCCCGCCTTCTCGCCGACATCGTTGTCGCGGTCGATGCAAAGGACGACGGTCTTCACGGGGCGCTTTTCGCAGATGGCCGGGGATAAGGGTTTTGTCACGTTTCCGAGAACATCGGCACCGCCGGGGACGTGCGGTGCGAGCCGCCGCCATCGCGCTTTGCCGACTACCGGGCGCCGCGGCGGCGGCCCGCCCGCGCGGCGGCGAGCGCGGCCATCGCGAGGAGCGCGAGCGCGGCGCCCGCCCCTGGCAGGAACCCGCCTGGCGGCGGCGGGTTTTCGACGATTACCGTGAGCTGGACGGCCTCGCCTGTCACGTTGCCGTCGCTCCCCCGCACCTCGAAGGTCGTGGGGCCGTTCGGCAGCCCCGACAGGTCGACCGTCACGCTCCAGGTCGAGCCCGTGACCGGGACGGCCGCCCACGTCCCGTTGGCGATGCGCCACTCGACCGTGAGCGCGTCCCCGTCGGGGTCGTCCACCGTCCCGGCGAGCGTCATCAGCGTGGCCACCGTCGTCCCCGCGCGCGGCGTGAGGACCGAGACCGCGGGCGGCGTGTTGACGAAGGGGTTGTCGACCGTGTAGGCGCGCGACAGGACGACCGTGTGCTCGGCGTCGTGCGCCCGGAACGAGATCACGATCGCGCCGTTGGCGACCGTCCGCGTGTCGAAGTCGACCGTCCAGCTCGCGGTGCCCTGGGCCGGGACCCACGCCGCCCCCTGCCCGAATTGGACCTCGACGAGGACCACCGGCCCCGCCGGGTCGTCGACCATCGTCCCGTTGAACGCGACGAGCCCGGTGAGGACGGCGCCGTCGGCGGGGAGCACCGCCTCGAAGGCGGGCTCGAGGTTGAGGGGCGGCCCCACGGTCAGTTGGATCGTCTGGCTCGACGTCTTCCCCCCGTCGCTCGCCTCGACGAGCAGCTGGTGCGTCCCCTCCGTGACCGTGCGGTTCAGGATCAGGCCCCGCCCGACCTCCAGCCCGTCGACGACCCACCGCACGGTGAACGAGGGCGAGTCGGGGTCGCTGCTCGCGCGCGCGTCGAAGGTGATGGGGATGTTCGCGTGGTAGAGGACGCCTGCCGAGGGCGAGGCGACCACGAGCACGGGCGGCCGGTTGCCGGGGATGACGCTGAGGGCGAACGTTCGGTTCGCGGAGAGCCCGGAACTGTCCGTCACCGTGAGCGTGATCTGGTGCGTGGCTGCCGTGAGGGTGCGGACGACCACCGAGCCGTTCCCGAGGACACCGTCCACGCTCGACGTCCACAGGAAGGTGAGCGTGTCACGGGCGTTCGGGTCGTAGCTTGGCGACGCGTCGAACGTGATCGGCTGGTCGTCGAGCCATGTGACGTTCGCGTCGGGCGCCGAGACGACGGGGACGGGCGGGAACATGGCCTCCCGCACGGAGACGGAAACGGACGCGCTCACGTTGTGCCCGCGCCCGTCGTCCACGAAGACGGTGACCGTGTGGTTCCCCTCGGGAAGCTGCGCGCCGAACGAGGCGCCGCGCGTCAGGAAACCGCTCGCGTTGTCCCACCAGGTGAACGTGAGCGGGTCGTTGTCGGGGTCGAACGACTGCGACGCGTCGAACGCGATGGTGTCGGCGGTCGTGAAGTTCGCGCCGGCGGGAGGCGAGCTCAGGACGACCTGCGGGGCCAGGTTGGGGAACGTCCCCTCGCGCAGCGTGAAGGCCAGCATGCGCGACCCGACAACGAGGGCCTCCCCCGTGACGGGGTTGTAGTCCGCGGCGTAGTAGTCCGCGTTGTAGCCGGCGTAGAACCGGTTGACGCCCGAGGCGTTCAGGTAGCCGATGAACGTGCTGTCGCCGAGCAGCAGGAGCGCGTCGGCTCCGGGCCTGCCTGCGACCGCGCGGAGCCAGGCCGCCTCCATCGCGGGGGCGAGCGTCTTGGTCTCCCAGATGCCGGTCGACGCGTCGTACCGGCGGGTCGCGTTGTTGCCGACGATCCACACGTCGTCGCCCTCGTAGCCGACGCCGTAGAACGTCCGCCCCTGCGTGATCGTGGAGACCCCCTGGCCCGGCGTGTAGACGACCACGACGTTGGCCCCGACGATGTAGGCATAGTCGCCGGTGCCGCTCGCGTCCGTGTGCCAGGCGAGCGAGAGCAGCGTGTTGAAGATGGAGGTGGTCACGGGGTTGAGCGCGGTGCCGTCCCAGCGGCCGAGGTAGCCGGAGGCGCCGACGACGAGCGCCTCCGTCCCGTTCGGGCGCCACTCCACGCCGTAGAGCGCCAGGGCCGAGGCGCCCGGCAGGACGGTCAGGTTCCCGGAGGCCTGGTCGTACCACCAGAGGGTGTTCACACCGGAGAGGATCGCGCCCGTCCCGTTGGGGGCCCACGAGACGCCCGTCAGGAACGCGGCAGGGTCCGGGACGGGGACGCGGGAGACCGCGTCGGCCGCCCCGTCGTAGCGGAAGACCGTCCCGCTGGCGCCGACCATCAGCGCCTCGGCGCCGTCGGGGCTCCAGTCCGCGTCGCGCAGCGACGGCTGGAACGCGTCGGAGATGTTGGCGACGGTGCCGTCCGGCCACACGCGCACGAGCGCCCCGGCCACGCCGGCGTAGAGCGCCGACCCGTCGCGCGCGTCGAGCGCGATCGCGCGACCGCGCGTGAGCCCGCGCCCGAGGGGGACGACCTGGTCGGCCGTCGCGTTGTGGAAGATCACCCACCCCTCGGTCTGGTTGGCCACGGCGACGACGGCGGGGGCCGACGAGTTCGAGGCGGCGACCCCCCAGTAGTCGGACGGCTGGGCGGCGTGGGTCTCGTTGGCCACGGTGCCCCCTGCGTAGGAGAGCATGACGCCCACCCCGCCGACGATGAGCGCCCGCCCGGTGTCGGCCTCGAAAGCCACGCCGCGCAGCCTATCGGTGACGGGCGAGGGGACGAGGGTGGCCGCGCCCGTCCGCTCGATCCGCACGACGGCCCCGCCGTCGCCCACCGCCAGCGCGAAGTCGCCCACGGGGTCGTACGCCACATCGAGGAGGTTCAGCGAGGTGGGGGACGCGACGGGCGTGCGCGCGGAGCCGCTGAGGAAGAACGCCTGCCCGCCGGTGCCCACGACGAGGTACCCGAGGCCTGGGAACCAGGCGACCCCGACCCACGTGGCCGACGTGTTCTCCGGGGGCAGCGCCGCCACCCCGGACGGGCCGTACGCGAAGAGGCCCCCCTGGTCGCCGACCGCGAGCGCCTCGCTCGAGTTCTCGGCCCACGCGAGCCCGTAGAGGACGCCGAGCGTCCCGTTGTTGAGCAGGCGGGACTCGTTGGTCACGGGGTCCCAGCTCAGGACCTGGTTGTGGCTCCCCGCGGCGAGCACGAGGTGCCCGTCGGGCGCGAACGCCACGGCGTGCAGGTCGTCCGCGGTGGGCGGCGGCGTGAGGAAGTGCGTCTCCAGGCCCACCATCGCGCGGTCCGTGTAGGGGAAGGTGGCAAGCGGCGTGGGGCCCTCGGCGCCGGCGAGCGGCGGCCCGGGGGCTGCCACCGCGATCATGAAGAGGACGACGGCCGCGGCCGCCACCCGTGTGCCGCCTTTCGTCCGGTCGCGCCCCACGCGTGGCCTCCCCTGCCGATCCCGGGTCAGGGTATTTACGCTTTCAGAATCGGGTTTCGAAACGAGGCGCCTGCGCGGGAGGGTCGGAGCGCGCGCTCGCCCCCAACATCCAAGAGCGCCGCGCGCCGTCCGGCGGCCGTGGGGGCCCGGGACTGGTTCCGCGCGCTGCAGGTGCCCGTGCTGCCGGTGAGCGCGGGGCCCGCGGTCGTGGGCGGGCTGGTCGGCGCGCGCGTCTCCGGGACCCTCGACGTGCCCGTCCTGCTGCTTGTCGCCACGAGCCTCGTCGCCGTGCAGGTCGGCGCGAACCTGCAGAAGGGCCTCGTCGAGTCGGCGGACAGCCCCACGGCGCCCCGCCGCCCCCGGTCCGCGTTCGTCTTTGACGCCGGGGCGGTGCGCCGCACCGGCGCCAGCGACCGCTCGCTGCGCCGGGTCATGTACGCCTGCTACGGCGGGGGGGCGGCGCTCGGCGTCTTGGTGGTTGCCCTCACATCCGACGTCAGGCTGCTCGTCTTCGGAGGCCTCGGCGCCCTCCTTGCGTTCTCCTACAGTGGCCCCCCCCTCAGGCTCTCCTACCGGGGCGTGGGGGAGGTCTCCACCTTCCTCGCGTTCGGCCCCATCACCGTGCTTGGCGCGGCCCTCGCGCAGGAGTCGGCGTTCCTCGACCTCGACCCGTGGGTGACGTGGGACCACCCGCGCAACCACGTGACGTTCACCGTCCTGCTCGGCACCGCGATGGGCGCCCTTGCCGCCTTGATCTCCTTCGCGCGGTACTTCCCGGCCGCCGCCGAGGACCGCCAGAAGGGGAAGCGGACCCCGGTGGTCCGCCTGGGCGCCCCGGCGGCCTCCCTCGTGTTCCTCTTGATCGCGATCTTCGGCGCCGCGAGTTTCTACCTCACGGCAGGGGGCCACGCGCTACCCGGTCCCTACGACTGTTGGCCCACCGCTAGCGTGGTCCAGTCCCTCGGCCTCGGCGCGACCGCGCTCGTGTGCGCGGGTTTGCTCCTTGCCGCGGGCGCGGCCGCGGCGTACTACCTGCCGCGCGGGGGCCGCGCGTGCGAGCGGGCGGTTGCGCTCACGGTCCTCCTCCACATGGCGCTTAGCGCCATCGTGGCGCTCGACGTGGGCCCGGTCGGCCCGTGGCTCGTGTGCTCGTAGGGACGGGGCGCGCCCGCCCGGTAGGGGCCGCGCGGCCCGTCAGGCCCCCGCCCGCTGCACCTCTTCCCTCGCCCTCCGCACCGCCGCCATCCGCGCGACCTCCGCGTCGATCTCCTCTTTGTTGCGCGGCGTCGAGAAAACGCGCACCTCGAGCAACGTGAGGTCGCCCGGCCCGTCGTTGATGATGGTATGCTCCTCGTAGTTGAGCAGGCGGAGCACGTGCCCCCCCGCGATCTTGAACTCCTCCCCCTCGATGACCGCACGGCCCTGGCCCTCGAGGATGAGGAAGATCTGCGGGTTCCGGTGCCGGTGCGGCGGCGACTTCACGCCCGGCCCCATCTTCGCCACGCCCATCAGGAAGTGCTCCCCGGACGCCCTCGTGTCGGGGCCGGTCACGAGCTTCCTGTCCACAATGCCCGGGCCGATCCCGGGCGTCCACTCCATCGCATTCATGTCCAAGTGCGTGCCGTCTGGCATGGCCTCACCTGTTCCCTCAACGGCTTCGAAAGCCTTAACCCTCGGGTTAACATGTCAACCGTGCGGGCCATAGGCCAGCACCCCATCGGTGGCGCCCGTGAAACAGGTCCGGCTCTCGATTCCCACGAGCGCGCTCTTCGACGCGTCCGTGCTGCCCGACCGCTTCTTCCGCAACAACGGGCGCCTCGACATCCTGCGCGTGTTCGCGGTGGCTGACCGCACGGCCATCCTCATCGCCGAGGTGCACCGGCGCTCCCGCCTGTACTCCGAGGAGGAGCTCGCCGAGCAGGCCGCGGAGCTCCGCGGGCGGTACAACCTGGAGCACTACGAGGTCCTCGACGTGGACAAGGAGCGGAAGGTCTACACCGTCCTCTTGCGCGCGCACATCCCGGACGTGCTGCAGGACGCGTGGCAGGCCGTGGGCTCCGAGGCCTTCCTCGACGGGCCCGTACGCGTCGACCCCGAGAAGGTGTCGCTCTCCTTCCTGATCCTCGGCGACACGAAGGGCCCCTTCGAGCTGCTCGACGCGGCGGGCGTCCCCTACGACGTGCAAACGGTGCGCAAGGGACCCGCCGAGGGACTCGGCGTCGACCTCACGCGGGAGCAGCGGGCGCTCCTGCGCCTCGCGCTCGACCTCGGGTACTACGAGGTGCCGGCGCGGGTCAACCTTACGGCGCTGGCCCGCTACACCGGCGTGTCCAAGGCCGCCGTCTCCAAGAAGCTGCGCCGCGCCGAGCGGCGCGCCCTGTCGCGGTGGCTCGGCTCGTCCTGAAGGAGCCACCAACTTTCGCTCACCCCCCGTTCCGCTTTTAATACCCCCGGCGGCGTTGGTGCCTCCGTACCCCGCAGGAGATCCCCGTGGCCGAAGCCCTCGAACATTTGCCGGGTGTCGGACCTGCCACGCTGGAGAAACTGAAGGACGCCGGCTACGACGACCTCCTCTCCATCGCGGTGGCCAGCCCCTCCGAGCTTGCCGACGACGTCGACATCGGCGTGACAAGCGCCCAGAAGATCATCGCGGCCGCGCGCAAGGCGGCGGACGTGGGCAACTTCGAGACGGGGGATGTCCTGCTCGACCGCCGCAAGACGCTGCGGAAGATCCTCACGGGCTCCAAGGCGCTCGACGACCTCCTCGGCGGTGGGGTCGAGAGCCAGGCGATCACGGAGGCATTCGGCGAGTTCGGGTCGGGCAAGACCCAGGTCGCCCACCAGCTCGCCGTGAATGTCACCCTGCCCGAGGAGGAGGGGGGCTTGAGCGGCCACGCGCTCTTCATCGACACCGAGAACACGTTCCGCCCGGAGCGCATCGTCCAGATGGCCGAGCACAGGGGCCTCGACGCGCGGGAGACGCTCAAGAAGATCCACGTCGCGCGCGCGTACAACTCGCACCACCAGATGCTGCTCGCCGAGCGCGCGTTCGAGCAGGCGAAGGAGCTGCCCGTGCGGCTGCTCGTCGTCGACTCGCTCACCGCCCACTTCCGCGCCGAGTTCGTGGGCCGGGGGACGCTCGCGGAGCGGCAGCAGAAGCTCAACACGCACATGCACACGCTGCTCAAGTTCGGCGACCAGGCCAACGCGGTGATCTACGTCACGAACCAGGTCCAGTCCAAGCCCGACGCGTTCTTCGGCGACCCCACGCGCCCCGTGGGGGGGCACATCGTCGGCCACATGGCGACCTACCGGCTGTACCTGCGCAAGTCGAAAGTCCCGAAGCGCATCGCGCGGCTGATCGACTCGCCGAGCCTCCCGGAGGGGGAGGCGGTGTTCTCCGTCACCGAGGACGGGCTAGGCGATTAGAGCAATTCCCCCAAGTTCAAATGCGGCGCGCCACGTGCTCCGCCCATGGCCCGCACCCCCGCCCGAGCGGCCGCTCGGCACAGGCAGAAGCGGACGGGCGCCGCGCCGGGCGCCCGGCGCGGCCGCGCCCCGAAGGGGCACCTCGAGCGCGTCATCCTCTACACGGGGAAAGGCGGCGTGGGCAAGACCACGACCGCTGCCTCCACGGGGCTCCTGGCCGCCGACCGCGGCAAGCGGACCCTCGTCATGTCGACGGACAGCGCGCACTCGCTCGGCGACGCGTACGAGGTGGAGCTCTCCGGCGAGCCCAGGCAGGTCGTGCCCAACCTGTGGGCGCTCGAGATCGACCTCCAGCACGAGATCGAGTCCCACTGGCGGGAGGTCGAGGCCTACCTCGTCACGTTCTTCGAGTCCCAGGGGGTGGACGCGCTCACCGCCAAGGAGCTCGCGTACATCCCGGGCTTCGAGCTGCTCGCGGGCCTCTTCCAGGTGCAGCACATCCACAAGGCCGGCAACTTCGACATCCTGATCCTCGACACCGCGCCGACCGCCGACACGCTCCGCCTCCTCTCGATCCCCGACGCGATCGACTGGTACTACCGGCGGTTCTTCCGGACGTTCCGCCGCGCGGTGAAGGTCGGCCGGGGGACGCTCGGGCGCGTGTCGAATATCCCATTTCCCACGGACAAGGTCGTGGACACCATCGGTGCGCTCCACGAGCGGGTGAAGGAGGTCAACCAGATCCTCACCGACCCCGCGCTGTCCTCCGTCCGGATCGTCGTGAACCCGGAGAAGATGGTGCTCCGGGAGGCGCAGCGGACGCTATCGTACCTATGCCTCTTCGGTTTCCACGTCGACCAGGTCGTCGTGAACAAGGTGATCCCCGAGGAGGTGTCCGACCCCTACTTCCGGCGGATGAAGGCGGACCAGAGCACCCACCTCCAGACGATCGAGAAGGAGTTCTTCGGGATCCCGATCCAGATGGCGCCCTTCTTCCGGCGCGAGGTGCTCGGGCCGCAAGCGCTCCGGGAGTACGCGGCGGCGCTCTACGCGAAGAGCGACCCGCTGACCACGGTGGACCTGCCGGCCCCGATCCGGGTGGAGTCCCTGGAGGACGACGAGGTGCGCGTCTCGCTGCACATGCCCTTCCTCGAGTCCGAGAAGTTCGACGTGTACGCCCGCGGCCCCGAGGTGATTGTCCGCTACGGCAACTTCAAGCGGTCGCTGATGCTCCCCCACACGCTGCTCGGGCGGGACGTGCGGGACGCGCGGTACGAGGACCGGCGGCTCGTGATCGCCTTCGGCCCGCGGGTGCGGGCGGCGGTCGCGCCGCCCGACGGAGGGCCCGCCGAGGACGCCGAGGCCGCGCCGGGCGGCGGTGAGAGAGGAAGAGGAGGAAAACCCGTTGACCAGCAAATCGGCCTCTAGGCATGCGTCGGACTCGCAAGACGACTTCGTATCGGCGGTCGAGCGGCTGCGCGGGCAGGCGGCCCCGGCGATCGCCAAGGCCCTTGACCTGGACCGCGCGGAGGCGGTCGAGGCCGCGCTGAACGCGGTGGCCGAGCTCGCGCTCGCCGCGCGCGAGCTCCTGCGCGCGCTCCCGCTGCCGCCCGAGTCGCGCACCCACATCGAGAACGCGGAGCGCGAGGCCGTCCGCGCCGCGCGGCTCGCGGTCGCGAGCCTCGACAAGGCGGCGCGGGGGCGCGCGGGGGGCGCGCCTCTCAAGCGGGTCCGCGTCGCGTTCGGTAAGGGCGCCGCCGGCAAGGGCGCCGCCGGCAAGGGCGCCGCCGGCAAGGGCGCCGCCGGCAAGGGCGCCCCCGCGCGCCGGCCCGGCAAGCGCTGAGCGCCAGCGGCGAAGTTTCAATACCCGCGCGCCGCCATTGGCGCGGCGGGGCCAGCGCGGTTGCGCGCGCCCCGGGCCACGGTGTCGTCCACGCCCGACCAGCGCAAGATCAAGAGCGGGATCTATGGCCTCAACAGTATGCTCCACGGCGGCCTCAACCAGCACTCCGCGACGGTGGCCATCGGGCCCTCGGGGGCGGGCAAGACGACGATGGCCACCCAGTTCCTGCGCCGGGGGCTGGCCGACGGCCAGGAGGGCATCTACATCACGCTGGACGAGCCGCCGGAGCAGATCATCGAGGAGGCCCTGCAGATGGGCTTCGAGGACCTCACCCACGCCCTCGAGCGCGAGCAGATCATCTTCATCGACGCGTCCGGCAAGCAGTTCCGCGAGTTCATCCTCAAGGAGCTCCAGGGGTTTGTCTCCTCGTGGGGGTCCTCTGACGCGCGCATCGTCATCGACCCGCTGACGCCCGTCCTCTGGGCCACTCCGACGAAGTACGAGCAGCGCGAGCTGCTCTCCTTCCTGTTCAAGCAGGGCAAGCGGATCGGCACGGTCCTCGCCACGCTCGAGGAGCACGGCGACGCGGGGCAGCTCTCTTCGGCCGAGACGGCGATCCCGATGTACCTCGCGGACAACATCCTGCACCTGCGGATGGAGGTGGAGGGCCACATGGTCTCCCGCACGCTGCGCGTGCTCAAGACGCGCGCGAGCGGCCACAGCCACCGGATCGCGCCGTACGAGATCCGGCGCGGGCTCGGCGTGGTCGTCGAGCCGCAGCACCGCAAGCACCGCCCGCGGGACGCTGGGGGGGGCGACGGCGAGACGCCGGAGGCCTGGCGCGCCGGCGTCCGGCGGCACCTGGACGGCCTTGGCCTGCCGCCCGCGAGCCATGCGCGCGTGCGCCAGCTCGTGGACGCGCTCGAGCCCGAGCCGATCCTTGGGCTTACCGCCGAGCAGCTCATCGACCTCGTCCTCGAGGACAGCGCGAAGGGGACGTGAAGGGGGGAAGGCGGCTGGCCGACGGCAGGAGGCGCCGGCCGCTCGGCCGCGCCTTGCAGGAGGTGCTCGCACCCGCGGGCGCGGGCGCGGCGGCCCGCGAAGAGCGGGCGCCGGGCGCGGGGCTGCTGGCCCACCCCGCGCGCGCCGCGCTCCTCCAGACGCTGCTCGACCGGCCGCTCTGCAATGTGGCGCAGCTCGCGCGCGCGGTGGGGACCACCGCCCCCTCCGCGCGGTGGCACCTAGCGGTCCTCGAGGAGGCGGGCCTCGTGGAGACCCGGCGGGAGGGCCGGTCGCTCCTAGCGTGCGTGCCGGGGACCGCCGACGGCCCCCACGCGCGGGCGCTCGGCGTCCTCGCCCGCCCGCGGGCCCTCGGCCTCATCCGGGCCGTAAGCGCGGCCCCCGGCCTGACCGTGGCGGAGGTGGCGCGCGCGGCGCAGACGACGCCCCAGTCAGCCCTGCGCGCGCTCAAGGCGCTCTCCACCGTCGAGCTCGTCGAGACGGTGCGCGACGGCCGCTATGTCCGGTGCTACCCGGGCGACGGACTCGAACGGCTCGTCGAGGAGCGGGCGGACGCCCTCCCGGCCCAGGTGCGGCGCCTCCAGGCGGCCGTCGAGGGGGCAGGGGAGTCGATGGCGCTCGTGCGGCGGGCGCGGGGCGAGGTCACGTTCACCGTCGGGCGCCGCGGGGCCCGCCGAGAGTTCTCGCTGCGGTCGGACGGCCCGCTCATGCCCGGGGCGGGCACGTAGCCGCGGGCGTACACCCAAAGGCAAAAATCCAGAGCGCCCGATGCGGGGGCCGATGCCCAAGCGGCGCCGGCGGAAGTACCGGAGCAGGCCGCGCGAGAACCGCTGCACGGCCTGCGGCAACTTCCGGAACGACGATGAGGTCTGCGTGAACCCCTTCTGCCCGATGTCCCGGGCCGCCAAGCCCAAGCCGCAGCCCTAGCCGGAGCCCTGGACGCAGCCCTAGCTGCAGCCCTAGCTGCAGCCCTAGCTGCAGCCCTAGCTGCAGCCCTAGCCGAACCCCTGGCCGAAGCCCGAGCTGCCGCCCTCGCCGCCCGGCCCCGGGCCGCCCACGGCCTCGAACTCCCCTGTGGTCCGGCCGGCCTCCACCTTGGCGCCGTCGGCAACGACGGTCCCCCGCGACAGGCGCGCGTGCGCGCCCACCGACGCCCCAAACCCCACCACCGCATACTCCAGGGATGCCCCCTCGCCCACGGTCGCGCGGTCGAGCACGACCGTGTTGGAGAGGTGGGCTCCAGGGCCGACGCGAACCCCCGCGCCCAGGCACACGTTCGGGCCGAGGCGCGCGCCGGCCGCCACGGTCGCCGTGGCGGGCGCGAGCACGGGCGGGACGAGCGCCACCCCCGCTGCGCCCGTAGCCGCCAGGCCATCCCCCCGCCGCTCGAGCAGGAGGCGGTGCGCCTCCAGGTAGTCGAGCGGCTTGCCGGCGTCAACCCAGAAGCTCCCGCCTTGGAATGCGAAGAGGCCGTCGCGCGCAAGGGCCGGGAACACCTCGCGCTCCATGGACACCGGCCGGCCGGCCGGGATGCGGTCGAGCACGGCGTGGTCGAGGACATAGGTGCCGGCGTTGATGAGGTTGGAAGGGGCACGCCCCGCCGGGGGCTTCTCGACGAACTCGTGGATCCGCCCGGACGGGTCGGCCCGCACGACCCCGTACCGCGAGGGGTCCTCGACGGGCCACACGTGGATCGTCCCGACGGCCCCACTCGCGCGGTGGGCGGCGACCATCGCGCGCAGGTCGGCGTCGCAGACGACGTCCCCGTTCATCACGAGGAACCGCTCGCCCCCGAGCCGGCCCTCCAGGTTCTTCACGGCCCCGCCCGTCCCGAGCGGCTCCTCCTCCACGACCACCTCGACGGGGACGGGGGGCGGTTCGGCGTGGAGGTACGCACGGATCCGGTCGGCGAGGTAGTTGACGGCGAGGACGACGCCGTCCACCTCGGGGGGCACGCGCTCGATGAGGCGGCGGACCATCGGCACGTTGAGGACGGGGAGCAGCGGCTTGGGCGTGGTGTACGTGAGCGGCCGCAGCCGGGTGCCCAACCCGCCCGCCAGGATGGCCGCCTTCATGGGGTCGCCCGCCCCGTCACTCGAGGCCCACGGAGACGACGTGGTTGCCCCGGACGACGACGGTGCCAAGCAGCCGTGCGCCGTCGGGCGCGGCCTCCTCTGCGTCCTCCAGGACGACGTTCATGTGCTCGTCGAACCCCGCGAGGGTCCCGCGGACCCGCCGGTCGCCGGAAAGCAGGAGCTCGACCCGGCCGCCGAGCGACTTCTCGAGCAGGTGAAGCGGGAGCAGGCCCTCACCCCCGCCGGGCAGCGGCCGGGCGCCCGCCCGACCGGGCGCAAGGGGGGCCGTCACAGGGATGCGAGAGCCGGGATTTGAACCCGGGTTGCGGACTTGGCAAGCCCACGTAATGACCAGCTATACTACTCTCGCGTATCGCCCGAAAGGTGCCCATGCAGGGTCTCCTGACGATCGCTTGGCGCGTCTCTCGATGCGATCAGTTGGGGCAGCGAGCGTGCGCTATTTAATGGCGCCGGGGGGGCGCGCCAGGGGGCGCCTAGCCCTCGCGCGCCGCGCGACGTGTGGCGCAGCGAAGCAACCTTTTTTGTCGGGGCTCGGCCTGCGCGCCTAGGGGGACGGGATGCGCGACAGGATTGTCCATGCAATCGCATCGGCCGGCGCGCTCGCCGAGCCGCCGGCGGTGGACGCCATCGAGACCTCACCCGACCCCGGCGCCTCGCTCGACGCGGTCCTGCGGCGGCTCGCCGACACCGACGATGCACCCGTGACGCTCACGGGGGAATGGGTCCGCGCCGTCCTTGGCGGGGCGCCCGGCGGCGCGGCGCGTGCCCCCGCGCGCGCGCCAGCGCGTGCCCCCGGGCCGTCCCCGCGCGCCCCCTCGCGCCGTCCGGCGGCCGACGTCGACGGCGAGGTGAAGGTGGTCAAGGACCCGACGGGCGAGTCCCTCTGCGAGGGGAAGCTCGACGACTTCACCCAGTACTTCCGCGACCGGCTCGTGCGCCTGCGCAGGCTGCTGCGCCAGCGCCGCGAGTCCTCCGGCGCGCAGGAGGTGGCGCGGCTGCGCGCCCGCGCCGGAGGCGTCCGCGCGATCGGCATGGTCGGCGAAGTCCACCGCACGGCCAACGGGCGCGTGCACTTCGAGCTCGAGGACGAGACCGGGTCCGTCCACTGCATCGCCGGGAAGAAGGCGGCCGCGCCGGCGGACCTCGTGAACGACGAGGTCGTGCTCGTCGTCGGGTCCATGGCCGCCGGCAGCGACCCCGCGCTCTTCGCCGACGAGATCGTGCGGCCCGACGTGCTCCCGGGCCGCACGCCGGCGCGGGCGGGGGCCGACGTGTGCGCCGCGTTCATCTCCGACGTGCACATCGGCTCGAAGACGTTCCTCGAGCAGCGTTGGGAGCGCTTCCTCGAGTGGCTCTCCGATAAGGGCGGGCACTCCGACGAGGTGGCCCGGCGCGTGAAGTACCTCGTCGTGTCCGGCGACCTCGTCGACGGCGTGGGCGTGTTCCCCGACCAGGAGCGCGCACTCTCCGTCAGCGACCTTGCGGAGCAATACGAGATCCTGGCGGGATACCTGAAGCGGCTGCCCGACCACATCGAGGTGATCCTGCTGCCGGGCAACCACGACGGCGTCCGCCCCGCGGAGCCCCAGCCCGCGCTGCCGGAGCGCACGCGCCGCGCCTTCGACAGCAACGTCCGTTTCCTCGGCAACCCCTCGGACTTCGACCTCCACGGCGTGCGCGTCACCGCCTACCACGGCCGCAGCTTCGACGACCTGGTGACCAACATCCACGGGATGAGCTACCGTCGGCCGCTCGACATGATGGAGGCCCTGCTGGCCAAGCGGCACCTGGCGCCCATCTACGGGGACAAGACACCGCTCGCCCCGGAGCGGCGCGACTGGCTCGTGATGGACGATGTGCCCGACATCTTCGTCACCGGCCACGTGCACCTCACGGGCGCGCGCGCCTACAAGTCGGTCACGCTCATCCACGACTCCGCGTGGCAGGACCAGACGGACTACCAGCGGATGATGAACCTCGTCCCCGACCCCGCGCGCGTGCCCGTAGTGGACCTCGAGAGCGGGGTCGTGAAGGTCGTCGAGTTCTAGGCCGCCCGCTCAATAGTTGCGGACACCGTAGGCCCGCCACTTCTCGCGGACCGCCCGGTTGTAGACCGCCGACGCCGCGTTCACCGCCATAATCACGATGAGGAGCCACGTCACGCTGCCGATGAACCCCGCGTCGAGCACCCGGTCCTGCTCATAGAGGATCCTCGCCGAATCGACCTCTTTCCGGTCCACGACGATGAAGTACGCGCGCGCCTCGAGCGGGTCGGTGACCTCGAGGCGCAGGCCGCTGTTGTTGGCGATGGGGAACGTGGTGACACGCTCCTCCGCGAGGTCGAAGTGGAAGTACGAGACGCCCGTCGCGTTCACGAGCTCCTTGCCGAGGTTCTGCGTGTCGTTGACCTCGTTGTAGTCCTCGAAGTAGTAGACCTTGACCGTGAAGTGGCCGCCCTCGGTGGCGTTGATGTCGACCCAGTTCAGGTAGCTCGACCCGGTCGGGTCGGACGACACGTTGAACGGCGCGGAGATGCGGCCCTGGGGCGCGCTGTAGCCGAGCTCCAGCTGGCGCTCGAAGTCCATCTGCTCGTCGATGTAGGGGACGAACATGAGGATCACCACGAGGAAAAAGGCCGCGAACGCCGTGGTGGCAAGCCCCGTGATGTACGTGTGCCGCGCGATGATGTACCGCTGCTCGCCGCTCGAGGCCGCATGGATCTCCAGCGCCCCGAACACGGCGCCCGTCACGTTGAGCAGGACCGCGCCGAAGAGCAGCACGAACATGAGCTGGGGCAGGGGGAAGAACGCCCGCGGCGCCGTGTCCCCCCCGAAGGACCCGCCCGCGTCGAACCAGACGTAGAGGAGCAGGGCCACGATGAAGATGCCCATCACGGCGTAGCCGAGGCGCCGGACCGTCCTGAAGAACGCCCGCTTCTCGCCGAGGGCCAGCTCGCCGGCCTCGCGGGGGCTGGCCTCACCTTGCACGGGTCGCGAGACGCGGGGGCCGGTGAATTATACTTTCCTCTTGGTCGCGCGCCCTGCGATTCGGGCGGCTACCGGAATTTCGAGAACACGCCGCGCTTGCCTGCGATCTGCCACCCGCGCAGGTCGGCCAGCTGGCGCAGGAGCTCCTCCTCCTCTTTGGTAAGCGACCTGGGGACGTCCACGACGAGGTGGACGATCATGTCCCCCCGCCGCCCGCCGTCGATCCGCGGCATCCCGAGGCCCGGCAGGCGCAGCTGGGCGTTGCCCGCCGTCGCCCGCGGGACCTTGACGCGCGCGGTCTCCCCGTCGACCGTGGGGACCTCGATCTCGCCGCCCAGCGCCGCGATGGGGAAGGGCACGCGGGCCTCGTGGTGCAGCGTGGGGCCCTCCCGGTCGAACCGGGGGTCGGGGATGACCTCGACGAGGACGTACAGGTTTCCGCGCGGGCCGCCGTTGACCCCGGCTTCGCCCTCGCCGGGGATCCGCAGCCTCGAGCCGACGTCCACGCCGGAGGGCACCTTGACGCCGATCTTCGGCCGGTGCTCCACGAGGCCGTGGCCGGCGCACGCCGCGCACCGCTCGCGCAGGACCTGCCCGCTCCCGCTGCACGGCATGCAGCTCGTGATCGTCACCATGCGCGCCACGCCCCGCTGCGTCATGTGCCGGACCTGGCCGCTGCCCCCGCAGTTCCCGCACCGCTCGGGCTTCGTGCCGCGCTTGGCGCCCGTCCCGCCGCAGTCCGCGCACGGCTCGTGGCGCTGGATCGTGATCTCCTTCTCCACGCCGCTGGCGGCCTCGGCTAGCGTGACGGGGACCACGACCTGGAGGTGGTCGCCCTGCCGCGGCCCCCCCCGGACCCGCCCTCCGGCCCCCTGCGGGCCGAAGAAGGCGTCGAACACCGAGCCGCCAAACGGCGCCCCCCGCCGGCCGAAGAGGTCGCCGAAGATGTCGGAGACGTCCCCGAAGTGGGTGAAGTTGTCCCAGGTGAAGCCCTGCGACCCGAAGTCCTGGCTCACCCCCGCGAATCCCGCGCGGTCGTAGCGGGCCCGTTTCTCCGGGTCGGCGAGCACCTCGTAGGCCTCCGAGACCTCCTTGAACCGCTCCTCGGCCTCCTTCTTGTCGCCCTGCGCCATGTCCGGGTGGTGCTTCTTCGCCAGGCGGCGGAAGGCCCGCTTGATCTCGTCTTGGGCGGCGGAGCGCTCCACGCCGAGCACCGCGTAGTAGTCCCGCTTTTGCGCCACGGCGTGGCCCCTCCGTTCGCCGGGCCATCCGAGGGCCCGGTATTTCAGCCTGCCCAACCGGCGCCGCGAGCGGTTACCCAGGCGCCGGTCGGGCGCTCACTTGTCGTCGTCGACCACGGTATACTCCGCGTCGACCGTCCCGGCGTCGGAGGGCGACGCCTTCCCCTTCTCCCGCGGCTGCTTCTCCTCGTCCGTCCCGCCGGCCGGCGGGCCCTCGCCAGCGCCCGCCGGCGCGCCACGGGCCGCCACACCCTTCGTGTACATGTCCTGGAGCATCGCGCTGTACGCTCCCTTCGCGGCCTCCAGCGCCGCCTGCACGGCCCCGTCGTCCGTGCCCTGCAGCGCCTGCCGCAGCGCGTCGATGGCCCGCGTGCAGTCGCCCTTCAGCTTCGCGTCGAGCTTCTCCCCGTACTCATTGAAGTCCTTCTCCGCCTGGTAGATGAGCGACTCGGCCGCGTTGCGCGCCTCGGCCGCCGCCCTGCGCTTCCGGTCGTCCTCGGCGTGGCCCTCGGCGTCCTTGACCTTCTTCTGGATCTCCGCCTCCGAGAGGTTCGTGCTCGCCGTGATGACGATCTTCTGCTCCTTGCCGGTCCCGAGGTCCTTGGCCGAGACGTTCAGGATGCCGTTTGCGTCGATGTCGAACGTGACCTCGATCTGCGGCATCCCCCGCGGCATCGGCGGGATCCCCACGAGGTGGAACTGCCCGAGCGAGATGTTGTCGGCGGCCATCGGGCGCTCCCCCTGGAGCACGTGGATCTCCGCCGCCGTCTGGTTGTCCGACGCGGTCGAGAACGTCTTGCTCCGCCGCGTGGGGATCGTCGTGTTCCGCTCGATGATCCGCTCGAACAGGTTGCCCTCCGTCTCCACGCCGAGCGAGAGCGGCGTGACGTCGAGCAGGACGATGTCCTTCACGTCGCCCTTGATGACCCCGCCCTGGATCGCCGCGCCGACCGCCACGCACTCGTCGGGGTTGATGTTCTTGTACGGCTCCTTGCCGAAGTACTCCTGCACCCATGACTGGACGCGCGGCATCCTCGTGGCCCCCCCGACGAGGATCGCGCGGTCGATCTCGGCCGTCCCGAGCTTCGCGTCCTTGAGCGCCTGCTCCGTCGGCCCCCGCAGCCGCTGGAAGAGGTCGTGCGTCAGCTCCTCCAGTTTCGCGCGGCTCAGGTGCACGTCGAGGTGCGCCGGCCCCTCGGGCGTGACGCTGAGGTACGGGAGGTTGACGTTCGTCGTGGTCACGCTCGACAGCTCGATCTTCGCCTTCTCCGCCGCCTCCTTGAGGCGCTGCATCGCCTGCCGGTCCTTGCCGACGTCGAGGCCGCTCTGCTTGCGGAACTCCGCGGCGAGCCACTTCACGATCAGCTCGTCCCAGTCGTCGCCGCCCAAGTGCGAATCACCCGAGGTGGAGAGCACCTCGAAGACGCCCTCGCCGACCTCGAGCACGGAGACGTCGAACGTCCCCCCGCCGAGGTCGAAGACCAGGATCTTCTCGCCCCGCTCCTTGTCGAGGCCGTATGCGAGCGACGAGGCCGTCGGCTCGTTGATGATCCGCAGAACCTCCAGCCCCGCGATCCGCCCCGCGTCCTTGGTCGCCTGCCGCTGGTTGTCGTTGAAGTAGGCGGGGACCGTGATCACCGCCTGCTTGACCTCCTCCCCGAGGTAGGCCTCGGCGTCGCGCCGCATCTTCTGCAGGATGGAAGCGGAGATGTCCTGGGGCGTGTACGACTTCCCGTCGACCTTCACCGTATGGTCCGTGCCCATCTTGCGCTTGATCGAGGCGATCGTGCGCTCGGGGTTGACGATCGCCTGCCGCTTGGCCGCCTGCCCGACGAGGACCTCCCCGCCCTTCGTGTAGGCCACGACGGAGGGCGTCGTCCGACCGCCCTCGGCGTTGGGGATAACCTCCGGGCGGCCGCCTACCATGTAGGCCATGCACGAGTTCGTGGTTCCAAGGTCAATTCCAATCACTTTTGCCATGCGTTTTCCTCCTCTTTGATGTCCTTCTTGTCATCGACGGCGGGCCGCGCGGACACAACCACGCGCGGGGCGCGAAGGATCGCGCCCCGCAGGGTGTAGCCGACCTGCACGACGTCGAGGATCGTCCCTTCGGCGGCGTCGGCTCGCTCCACACGCGCGACGGCCTCGTGGCGCTGCGGGTCGAAGGCCTCGCCCCGCGGGCTGACGCGCTCGACGCCCTCCGAAGAGAGCACCGCGTCTAGTTGCCGCTGCAGGGCCCTCAGCCCCTCGACGGACCGCAGCAAGACCGGCTGGAGCGCCTCGGGCGCCAGCTCGTGGACGCGCTCGACCTCGCCCACGGCGCGCTCAAACGCGTCGGCGGGCTCGAGCAGCTTGCGCACCACCCCCTCGGCGGCCATGTCGAGGAGCGTGCGCCGCTCGCGGGCCGCGACCTTCCGGTAGTTGTCGAGCTCCGCGAGGGCGCGCAGGTAGAGGTCCTCGTAGTCGGGCGCCGGCGGGGCCGCGGGCTGAGGCGCCGGCGGGGCGGCCGGCGGAGCCGCGCCCTCGGGCGGGACGGCGTCGCCGCCGTGGGGCGCCGCTTCCTGGGGCGTCGTGGGGCGGGGCGTCACTTCGGGCGGGGGGGCCTCCGGCGCCTCACCGGATTTCCTGGGCTTCGCCATGCCGCCACCACTTAGTAACCAATAGTTGTCTACTGACGGTTATGGAAAGCCTGGCTCGGTATTTAAGGAATGCCTCCTCCCCTTGCCAGACCGCCGCGCCCCCGCCTTGGGCGTCCCGAATACGTACTTAACGAACGAGGGGGCCTGGGATGCGGATGCGGCGCACGCTCCTGGCGCTCGGGCTTGCGTGGGCGCTCGTGGCTTTGGCGCTGCCAGCCACGGCCGCGCCCGGTCCGCCCGTGCCGCAGGTCACCGTGCGGCTCGAGGACGTCCCGCCCGTGGATGTCAACCGCGACAGCGCCACGGAGGTCGTGGTCAACGGGACCGTGAATGTGACCGTCCCCGGGTTCGTGGAGGTCTCCGTGGCGCTGAACGTCTCCGTCCTCAACACGTATTGGGGGGCGGTGATCACCCCCACCCGCGCGAACCTGACCGGGTCGGGCGACGTCCCGTTCACGGCCACCGTCACCGTGCCCCCCCGAGCGGGCGCCGAGGACGGCGCCGCCGTGGAGGTGGTGGCCAACGTCTCCGCCTACGGCGTCGGGCGGGACTTCCTCGGGCAGACCCCGGTCCCCGTCATCCAGTTCTTCGCGCTTGAGGTCGACCCCGCGGTACCCAAGGATAGCCCCGCCACGTTCAGCGCCGAGGTGGGGGAGGAGACCGCCTTCTCGTTCCGCCTCAAGAACACAGGCAACGGCCACGACTCGTTCGAGGTGCGCGTCTCCAACGGGGCCGAGCTGCAGAACCTCGGGATCACCACCGAACTCGCCTCGCCGATCACCAACGTGGGGTCGGGTGTGACCGTCGTCGTGTCCGGCACGGTCGACCTGCCCGGCGGGCTGGACCTCGCGGACTACCCGCTCGCCATCGAGGCGCTCTCCACGGGCGCGGTGGCGGAGGGGATGCAGGCCGTCGCCGCCACGCAAAAGCTGATACACGCGACCGAGGCGGCGCCTCCGCCGGACCCGGGGCCCGGCCCAAACCCCGGCGACGGGGGCTCCGAGAACAGGACGGACGGCGGTTTCCTTGCGGGCCCGGGCGCGGCGGGCGCGGCGGGCGCGCTGGCGGCGGGCGCGCTGGCGGCCGTGGCCTGGCGGCGCGCTAGACGCCCATGACGAGCCGGAGCATGTCGCGCGTCCCCGGGCCCATCCCGACGGCGATTACCGTGAGCTTCAGCAGCCCGACGAGGGTGCCCGGCTTGCCGTCGGCGTCCTTGAGGTCGTCGCGGAGCTTGACGTCGATCAGGTAGAGGATGAACGTGAATACGACGAGCTTGAGCGGGAACATCACGAAAGCGGTCCCCGCCTGCTCGATGAAGAAGCCCGCGACCACGTGCTTCTCCTCGTAGCCGAAGTGGTCGATGCCCCAGTAGGTCGCGGCCCCGTCGAGGTACTGCCCAAAGTACACGAGGCCGTTGATTGGCAGCAGGAGGTTGCGCGCCCATCCGACCTTCGGCGCGGCCAGCCACAGGCCGGCGATCGTCAGGACGGTCGCAACGGCCGCGAGCCCGAGGATGACCGGGCCCTGGTCGAGGTGGGTCTCCACCGGCGAGGCTGCCGGGTCCCAGGCGCCCAGCGCGGCCCACCGGACGATCAGGTAGCCCACGACCCCGAGGAGCAGGCCCCCCGCGATGAGCACGAACCCGTGGGGGCGCGCATCGGTCGCGCGAAGCACGCCCGCGACCCCTGCGAGGAACGCGGCCGCCAGCGCCGACACCATGATGGGGGCCGGGACGGCCGCCGCGACAAACGTCGGCTGCGCCGTCCCCAGGAGGAAGATGGCGGCGGCCCCCGGCGCGAACGCCGCGCACCAGGCCGCCACGCCCCGCGCCGTTCCCCCCGTGGCCGCGGCGGAGGCGACCCAGGTCGAGGCCACCACGAGCGCCAGCACCAGGAAGCCCTCCGCCACGTAGATCAGGGGCGAGATGAAGGCGTAGACGAACGGCTCGCGGAAGTACACGGCGTCCTCGAGCGCGCGGCCAGCCCCGCCGAGGACCAGGAACGGGGTGAGCATGAGGACGAAGCGGTTGTCGACGCGGACGCGGACCCGCTCGAGGACGCGCCAGATCAGTAGGAGCGCGGGGACGAGGAGCAGCGCGTAGGCGACCGTGTCGACCACATTGTACGCCTCGGCCGCGCCCCCGACGCCCCGCGCGTCGGCCTCGATGGACCTCCAGAAGAACGGGTACAGGAAACCGTCCCACACGACGGCGGGGGCGACGAGGAGGCCCACGGCGAGCGCGATCGGCGGCAGGGCGATCACGAGGTTCACGGCGAGCTTGTAGCGCGGGTCGGGGACGGCCGCCGCGCGCGCCGCCTCCGCGTCCGGGGGAGCGGCCGCGCGCGGGGGGGGCGCGCGGCTCGCCCGCCCCTTCCGCACCTCGGTCACCGCCGCCCCGGCGTCGCCCCGCAGGAGGGACTCGATGGGGGGGGCATCCCCCGTGCCCGCCGCCGCATGGAGCAACGGCTCTAGGTTCGCCCACGGCACCTGCGAGGCGCTCTGGTTACCGCCGCCCGCCGCGCGCACCACGCCGCGCGCATGGGCAACGGCGGCCACAAGGTTCGTCAGGCGGTCGAAGTCGAGGCCCTCGACGAAGACGTGCCCGGGCACCTGCGGCGGCGCGAGGACCGCCGCTACCCCCGCGCGCTCGGCCTCGGCGCGCGAGCGGATGGCTGAGGCGACCGCCTGCTCCTGCCCGACGGTCGTCTTGACGGCGAAGAACGGGCCCCGCCCGCGCTCCGCGCCGCGCTCCTCCGCCCTGTTGTCGGCCAAGATTCGCGCGCCCGCCCGGCTTGAGCCAGATCGACTCGGTTAAGGGTTTCGCCGGGCCGCGGCGCGCGGCGGATCGAGACGCGGCCCCCCGAAAGGGTCAAGTGCACGCCGGCAAGTCGGGCTCCCGGTGCACGGCGAGTTCCGAAAGTCTCGGGCGATGCAGTTGCCGCGCCAGATCACCGCCGGGCACGGCGTCCTCCCGCAGATCGCGGCGATGGTCCGCGACTTCGGGCTGAAGGGGACGGGGCTCATCGTCTGGGGCCCGCACACGCGCGCCCTAGCGGGCGACACGATCGCCAAGACGCTCTCCGACGCCGGATACGACCTCCAGACCTACGAGGCGGGGGAGGCCACGACCGAGACCGTGTCGCGCGCCAAGGAGATTGCGCAGGAGGCGAAGGCATCGTTCCTCATCGGCGTGGGCGGCGGGACGAAGATCGACATCGCCAAGCTCGCGGCCCACGAGCTCTCCGTCCCCTTCATCTCGGTGCCGACGAACTGCGCGCACGACGGGATCGCGTCGCCCCGCGCGACGATCAAGGACGACGGCAGGATCCGCTCGTTCGACGCCGACGTGCCGCTCGGCGTCCTGGCAGACACCGCGGTCCTGATCAAGGCCCCCTGGCGGTTCCTTGCGGCCGGCTGCGCCGACGTCGTCGCGAACAAGACGGCCATCCTCGACTGGCGGCTCGCCCACCGCCTGCGCAACGAGGAGTTCTCCTCGTCGGCGGCGACGATGTCGGAGATGAGCGCCGAGGCCATCATCCAGGAGGCCGAGTTCCTGAAGCGCAACCTCGAGGAGAGCGCCTGGAGCATCGTGCGGCCGATCATCGTCTCCGGCGTGTCCATGGCGATCGCCGGGTCGTCGCGGCCGGCCTCCGGCTCCGAGCACCTCATCTCCCACGCGCTCGACCAGATCGCGCCCGGCAAGGCCCTGCACGGGGAGCAGTGCGGGGTCGGCTCTATCATGATGATGGCGCTCCACGGAGGGGACTTCAAGCGCCTGCAGCGCTGCCTCCACACCGTTGGGGCCCCCACCACGCTGCGGCAACTCGGGATCTCGAAGGAGCAGATGGTGCAGGCGCTCACGACCGCCCACAAGGTGCGCCCGGACCGGTACACCATCCTCGGCGACCAGGGGATCATGCCGGAGGCCGCCGAGCGCCTGCTGGAGACGACGGGCGTAGCCGCCTGAGAGGGGGGGGCGCCACGGCGACGACCATCTCGCTCCTCGGGGAGCTGCAGGCGAACGTGGGCGACCGCTTCGTCTACGAAGGGCCGAACCTTGGCCCCGCGGCGCTGTGCGCGCCGTGCAAGCTCCAGGGGATCTGCTTCAACCTCGAGCCCGGCGAGACGTACGAGGTCCGGCAGGTCCGGGAGAAGGGGCACCCTTGCTTCCTCCACGAGCGTGGGACGGTCCGCGTCGTCGAGGTGGCCGCCGCAAGCCACGACTCCATCCTGCCGGCCCGCGGGCTCGTCGCGGGCCAGGTGATTGTCTACCCGCAGCGCGAGTGCCCGAACCGCGGGTGCGCGCTCTGGCGCTCCTGCGTCGGCGGCGCGCCCAGGCCGGGGGCCTCTTACCGCGTGGAGTCGGTGGGAGCGGCCGCGGATTGCCCCCTCGGGTACGGGCTGCGCCACGCGCGCCTGGCGCCCCGCTAGGGCCGGCCCCCTGCCGCTACTCAGCGAGCGTGAACAGGCGGTCGTCACCGCCCACGTCGAAGAGTCCCAGCCGCGCGCCCGCGTCGAGCCACCCGTGGGCGTAGTTCACGCACGAGAGCGCGTTCACGAGGTCCCCCGCGTCGCGGAAGTGGAGTGCGTCCCCGTAGTAGGAGCGCGCCATGTCGAGGAAGTCGGACGCGAGCCGGTGGTGGTGCGAGCGCTCCGGGGCAGCGACCCGCACCTTCGCCAGCGCGGCCGCCGTGGTGGCCAGGTACCGTTCGAGGTGGTCGGCGGCCACCTCGCGCCGCGGGCGGCTCGGGAGCCCCTCCCCGCGGCCGGCCATGGGCGGCGCCTCACCCCCGGACGACCTGGACGCTCCCGCCCCCGTGGCGGGTCTCGCGCACCCGGGTGCGCACGACGATGGGTGCGGCGACCGCCCCGCCCGTGATGAGGGCCTCGCCAACCGCAAGCTCCCGGATCTCCTCGACCATACCCTCCGTGAGCCCCTCGATCGACTGGGAGATCGCCTTGAGGTCGTTGGGGTTCGTCACCTTGAGGATGATCTGCGTCGTGCACTGCGAGAGGATGTTCTTGTCCACCTTCGCCGGCCGCTGCGAGACCACGCACAGCCCCAGCCCGAACTTGCGGCCCTCGGCCGCGATCGTCTTGAGGATGGAGGTCGACTTGGCCACGCCGACCTGCGGGCACCAGTTGTGGGCCTCCTCCATCACGAGCATCATCGCCGGGATCTTGTCGAGCTTGCGGGCCTCGAAGAGCTTCGTGCACAGGCGCGCCACGATCATCTCCCCGACCTCCGGCGGCACCCCCTTCAGGTTGACGATCGAGACCTGGTTGTGCTTGACCAGGTCGGAGATCTTCGTCGGGTTCTTCGAGAAGAGCCCCATCGAATCGAGCTGCTCGAGCGGGGGCATCAGGCTCCACCGCGCGGTCGAGCTCGAGTTGCGGATCGCGTCGATCAGGTTGCGCAGCGTGTAGAAGGGCGTGTCCTTCTTCAGCTCCTTGATGATCGTGTCGAGCGCGGTGATCTGCGGGCCGGAGAACGGGACCCCCGTGAACTCCGCGAGGTCCTCGATCGCGAGGTTCACGGAGTCGAAGGCGAACTGCAGCGCGCCGGGGTTGAGCTTGCGGTCTGGCGAGAACTCGGCCACGTGGTCGGCGTACCCCCGCGGCTTGACGGAGAACGCCTCCATCAGGGAGTGGTCGCGCTCGGAGTTGTTCGGGTGCATCAGCGAGCTGTACTCGCCGTGCGGGTCGATGATGACCGCCGGGACCCCGCGCTTGATGAGCTCCTCGAGGAAGACGCCCACCGTGTACGACTTGCCGCCGCCGGTCTTCGCTAGGATCGAGACGTGGTTCGACACGAGCGTGTTGATGTCGAGGGAGACCTTGATGTCGTCGTGGCCTTTGAGCAGGCCGACATAGGCCATCCCCTTAGCCCGCCGGTCGAGGCCGAGGACGTTCTTGATGATCGCCGAGTCCGCACGGTAGATGAGCGACCCCGCGGGCAGGGGCGTGTCGGGCCGCTGCAGGATCCCGCGCGCGTCGCGGTACCCGGCCATCTCGACGGCCGCGATGACCTTCTCCTGGACGGTGACCTGCTCGCCCGAGAGCATCCGGGAGGCCTTCTCGTAGGAGACGTCGGACTCGCGGTGGAGGTCGGTAACCTGCCCGAGGACCCACCCGCACTGCGGGTGCTCGCACTTCACGTAGTCGTTGCGGCGCAGCTCCGCGTCCGACACGGCAATGCGGAAACTGGACGAACCCACGGTGCCGAATACGGCACCGATTGGTTTGAGTGCCATCCCGTGGAGGATTGACGGTTGAGGCCTATTAAGCGTTTCCACCTTGGTGGCTGGCCGGGCGCGCGCTTGGCGGCCGGCCCCCTGGGAAGGGCGCGCCTCACGACCAGAAACGGCGCGTCCGCGCGTAGAGGACCTCGGCGGCCAGGAGGTCCTTGAGCAGCTCCTCCTCGCCCGCGGGCTGCCGGGCGAGGACGCGGCCGGCCGTGTCGGGCCCCACCCCGCGCGCCGCGAGCGCGAGCAGGGCGGGGCGGCCGTGGGCCGCCACGAGGGCCGCCGTGGTCTGCAGGCGCTGGCGCTTCTTGTGGTCGGCCGCCCCGCGGGGCCGCCGCTCGAGCAGCCGGACGGTGTCGCGGTCGCGGGGGTGGAGCACCGCCTGCATCTTCCCGCCGCAGTGCGGGCAGCCGTCCTCCGGGCGGGCCTCCCGGACCGTGGTGGTGCGCGACCGGCGGCACGCCATGCACACGAGGAGCACGCGCGTGTCGTCGAGGCGCCGCCGGAGCGCCTGGATGATCGCCGCGTCGGCCCGCTGCGGGGCAACGAGCTCCCGGATGCGGCTGCCGCCGGCCACCCCGATGGGCGAGAGCCCCTGGTGCACGACGCGGAGGCGCCCCTCCCGCAGGTCGCGCAGCACGGCAGCGGCGGTCGCGATGTCGAGCCGGTCGTGGAGCGTCCGGTCGATCGCGTCCTCGACGAGCGGCGTGCGTTCGAACCGGTCGAAGATCGCCCTGGTGGAGACGAACCGGTGGTCGGCGCCCCGGCGCAGCGCGCCGAACTTCTTGGCGGAGTGGAGGAGGTTCCACTTGAGCAGGGCCGACGACTTCAGGACGATGCGCATGAACGCCTCGAGGGCGTCGGGGTCAAGCGACCGCAGCGCCTGCTCGACCTCGGCCTCCCGCACGGCCCGCGGGCACAGCAGGAGGATCCGGTAGGGGTCTACCGTGAGCCCCACCGACGCGCCGATGCGCTGCGTGAGCAGGCCCACGAGCGCCCGCCCGATCGTCTCGTTCACGCGCGTCCCCAGGCACGCGTTCACGATGACCGTCCTCCCCTCGCGCTCGATCGTCACCGTGCGGTCATCGGGCACCGCCAGACCGCGGGCGCGCTGCTCCGCGACGGCCGCGGCAAACACCGCGGCCGCCGCGGGCGAGGCCGGGAAGCCCTCGAGGCCCCCGCGCCGGCGGGCCGCGCCGACGCCCTGGGCGACCGCAAAGGGGACCGGGATGTCCTCGCCCACCCACGAGGGGACGGCGCCGAGGTCGTCCGAAGGCTCGACGAGGAGGGAGTCCTCGCCCACCTCCGCCACGCGCCATGACCGCCCCTTCACGATGAACTTCGAGTTCTCCTCGTCGAGCGTGGCCACGAACGCCTCGTCGAGCGTCCCGATGAAGCGCCGGGAGACGATGTCGATCACGGCGTACGTGCGCTCGTCGGGGATCATCGAGATGTTCTCGAAGAAGTAGAGGGGCGTGGCGCCCCGCTTGGCGAAGCCGCGGGGCGTGGCGCGCACGCAGCCGAGGGCCCCGACGAGGGCGAGCGTCTCGTCGAAGAGCTTCCGGGGGAGCTCCGCGAACGGGTGGCTGCGCCGGAGGAGCGCGTAGGCGGCGTCGGAGTCGACCTGCCGCTCGGAGTTGGCCATGGCCATGATCTGGTTGGCAAGCACCCCGAGGGGGTTCGCGCGGCCTTGCTTCCGCTCCAACTCGCCGCGGCGGGCGAGGTCTGCCACCACCGCGCTCTCGACGATGTCGTCGGTGTTCGAGGCGATGACCACCCCGCGCGAAGTCTCGCCGATCCGGTGGCCCCCGCGCCCGACGCGCTGGAGCAGGCGCGCGACCTCGCGCGGCGAGTTGTACTGGATGACGAAGTCCACGCTGCCCACGTCGATCCCGAGCTCGAGGGAGGACGTGCAGATGAGCGCGCGCAGCTCACGCGCCTTGAACCGGTTCTCCATGTCGATGCGGACGTCCCGCGAGAGCGACCCGTGGTGGATCCCGAGTTCGACGCCCGTGGCGACGAGCGACATCCGCGTCGCGAGCAGCTCCGCCGTCTCGCGCGTGTTCACGAAGAGGAGGACCTGGTCGTGCCCCGCGATCTCCCGGAGGCACTCCCGGATCGCGGCGACCACGAGCGGCGCGACCTTGAGGCGCTCGGCGAGCGCCGCGGCCACGGGGTCACCCTCGGGCGCGAGGGTGGGCGCGCGGACCTCGACGCGCGTCTCCTTGGGCGAGTCCGCACGGAGGACGCTGACCGGCCTACCCGGCCCCCCGAGGAAACGCGCGACACCCTCGGGGGACCCGACGGTGGCGGAGAGGCCGACCCGCTGGAAGGGCCGGCCCGCGAGCGCCTCCACGCGCTCCAGCGCGACGGCCAGCTGCGCGCCGCGCTCGTCGGTGGCCAGCTCGTGGATCTCGTCCACGACGACCGCCTCGACGGCCTGCAGGTGGCTGCGGAGGTGTTTGCCCGACAGCAGGAGCTGCACCGTCTCGGGCGTCGTGATGAGGACGGGAGGTGGGCTGCGCGCCTGCCGCGCCCGCTCGCCTTGCGGGGTGTCCCCGTGCCGGACGCCCATGGTGAGGCCCGTCGCGGTCCCGAGCTCGCCCATCCGCCGGAGCATGTCCCGGTTGAGCGCGCGAAGCGGCGTGATGTAGAGGACGCGGAACCCGCGCGGGGCCTCGCGGGCGCGGAGCAGGCGGCTCACGATGGGGACGACGGCCGCCTCCGTCTTGCCCATCCCGGTCGGCGCGATGAGCAGCACGTGCTCGCCCCGCAGGATGGGCCCGAACGCGAGCGCCTGGGGCGGCGAGGGCGTCCGCAGCCCCGCCTGCGCGAGCCACCCCTGGACCCGGGGGTCGAGCCCGCGGAAGTGCCCATCGAAGGCCGGCGGCTCGAGCACGTCGCCGCCGATGCGCCCCCGCGTCAAAAAGGGCCCGCTTGGGGCCCTGCCTGGCGCGCGCTCTCGCGCGCGGCAGGATAGCGCCGTGGCGCGCCGGCGCCATGCCACGCCGGGCCGCTGCCGGAAACCCTTATGGCTGCGCGGGAAGGTCGGCGCCGCGCGAGGCTGCGCGCGTGTTCCGGAACCGCTACCCGATCCGCGACAAGGAGGCGAAGGAGGTCGCAGACGCCCTCTCCCGCACCTTCGGCGCCACGTTTGGCTGGGAGGGTCGGCGCGTCGAGCGGGGGGACGCGCAGGGGTTCACCGTCTTCCTCGTGGACCACGTCCCCATGGCGTTCCTCGACGGGGAGGCCGTGCTGCCCACGGTCCGCGGGCTCCTCGCGTTCGGGGCGAAGGAGCGGTACGTGACGGTCGACAAGGGGGCCATCGGTTTCGTCATCAAGGGCGCGGATGTCATGGCCCCCGGCATCGTCGACGCCGACCCGAACATCGCGCCGGGCGACGTCGTGTGGGTCCGCGAGGAGAGCCACTTCCAGCCGCTCGCGGTTGGCCGCGCGCTCATGTCCGGCCCCGAGATGGCGGCGTCGGCCAAGGGCAAGGCGGTCAAGACGCTCCACCACCTGCGCGACCGGCTCTGGGAACTCACCCAGGAGGAGTAGGCGCTGGCCGCGCCGCCCCCGGTGTCAAGATTTTATACCCGCCCGGCTGTTTCGAGCAACCGGAAGGGAAGGGGGAACGCACGATGGCGAAGGGACTTTTCTCGAAGATCCGCGAGGAGCGCCGCGCCGAGGCCGACGCGGACAAGTTCATCGACCTCGGGGAAATGGACGTCGCCGACCTTGAGATGGAGGGGGCCGGCGGGGCATTCCAGGTGAAGGTGGCCGAGATCCACCGGTTCGAGGACCTGTCGAATGTCACGACGGAGGTCTACAAGGGCAACGTCCTCGTCGTGGACTTCGGGGCCATCTCGAGCGACGACACGGCGATGCGGCGGATGAGCAACGAGCTCAAGGCGGTCGCGCGCGATGTCCACGGGGACGTCGCCGGCATCGCGAAGAACATGCTCGTCATCACGCCGGGCGGCGTGACGATCGACCGGAAGGTACTCCGCGGCCCCTTCTAGCGACGGGGCCAGGCGAGGGCCCCGCGGCCCCGGGCGTCGCACGGGGTTGGACGAGCCGACGAACGCTTAAATAGCGGCGCGCGGGGTCGCAGAAGCGGGCCAGCACCCCCTGGCTCCGAGGACGTCACCCCATGCGACTCCGCGCTTTCCAACCGCCGGCCGTCGGCGGCCGGGCGGGCGTGTCGGAGGTCGTTGGCTCGGTGCTCCTCTTGCTCATCACCGTCGCGGCGTTTGCCGTCCTCTTCCTGATGGTGCAGGGCGTCCCCAAGCCGGCCCCGGGGGTGAGCTCCGACTTCGAGGCCACGATGGACTTCATCGCCCCCACCACCGCGGTCGTCGAGCTGCGCCACCTCGGGGGCACCTCGCTCACGGACGACACGGCGGCGCTGATCCTGGCCGTGGACAACACGACGGTCACCTACGGCGTCTCGGACGGCCTGGTCGGCCCCGGGGACACCCTGAATGTGGGTTCCACTTGGCGCGTCACGATCCCCATGGCCGTGGCCAACGACACGCGCGTGACCGTCAGCGTCGTCTCCTACGTCTCCAACGAGCTGCTCTTCCAGGCGGTGCTCCAGGCAGGAGACCAGGGGGGGCCCGGGGGTCACGCGCCCATCATCACGGTCGCGTGGGCCGTGTCCTCGGCGGGGACGCCCCGCGTGTACAACAACGGCCTGCAGACCTACCGTGTCCACGCCGTCGTCGTGGATGTGGACGGCGACCTGGACGCGGCGTCCCCGCCGTCGGCGCAGCTGACTGTGGTCCCGGCGGGGTCATCGCTGGCCACCACGGCGATCGGCTCGGGGGCGTTCGCCATGGTCGGCACGGGCGGGTCCCACTTCCAGACGCCGGATCTCGTCATGAGCCCGGGCGTGGTCCCGGCGGCCTACAGCGTCGTCGTCGTGGCGCAGGACGAGGAGGGGCTCACAGCACAGGCGTCCTTGCCCCTGGAGGTCGTGAGCAGCAGCACGGAGGGCGGGCCCACCCTCAACATCACGTCGGTGTCGACGGCCCCGGTGTCCGTGTCCATCCAGCAGCAGAACGTGAGTGTCCTCAAGCTGTCCGTCTCGTCGGCGGGCGAGGCGACGAGCCTGGCGCAGGTCGTCGTGGGCAAGGGCGGCTCCCTGCCGGACGGGGACGTGACGGCGGCCCTCTGGCTCGACGGGGACAGCAACGGCGCGTTCAGCGAGGCGGGCGATGTTCGCCTCACGCCCCCCGCGGCGTTCGCCGCAGGCTTTGCCAGCATCTTCGCGGCGCCGATCACGACCGTCCCGGCGGGCGGCACGCTGGCCCTCTTTGTCGTCGTGTCGTTCGACGACGCCCTCGACGGTACGAACGCCTCCTTCTGGGTGAGCGCCCCCGGCGACGTCCGCGGGACGGGGGTCACGAGCGGCGCAGCAGCCACGGCCTCGGGTCCGTTCCCGCTGGAGTCGGACACCGTCGTCATCGGTTCCCGGCTCGAAGTGGCGCTCGCCGCCGGAATCCCCGACCGGATTCTCGAGGACTCGACGAACGTCCGCGCGATAGGCCTCCTGGTCCGCGCGGCCGGCGAGCCGATCACGCTGACCGAGATGAATGTCACCCTCGCCGGGAACATCGACCGCTCCAGCGTGAAGGTGCACGTACGGATCGACGGCCAGCACGCCTCCCAGACGCGGTCGTTCAACGGCGCGCGCATCGCGCAAGTCCCGCTCGCATGGACCATTGAGACGGCCGCTGACTGGGTGCCCCTGGAGGTCTACGTGAACCTGACCAAGGGCAAGGACAAGACGATCGGCCTGGATCTCGCAGCGTCGATCGACCTCCACGGCTTCGGAATGGAGACGGGTGAGGGCCGGAACTCGGTGTCCGCGCAGCCGTTCCCCATCTCCTCGGGGCTCGTTACGGTCACCGACCGCGGGAACCTCTCGGCCGACCTCCAGTTCGACGGGGCGCTCTCCACGGCCATGCGCGCCGGGCTCTCCAACGTCTACCTTATGACCGTCAAGCTCCGCGCCCACGGCGAGCTCATCGACTTCAACAAGTTCGAGGTATCCAAGTCCGGGACGCTCACGGACGCACAGTTCTCGGCGATGACCCTTCGGGTGCGCGGAGGGCCTTGGTTCTCGGCGACTTTCTTCTCCGGGAAGGTCACGTGGGACGCCGGCGTCACCGGCAAGCTCTTCGCGATCCCCATCAACGTCACGAACACGGGCGAGGCCGTCGTCGACCTCTACGCAAACCTGACCACGGGCACCCAGGGGAAGAACGCCACCTTCACGGTCCTCGACACGACCAAGTTGCGCGGGTACGGCAAGGTCTCGTTGCAGACGCTCACCGCCAACGCCGAGGCCGAGCCGTACCCGTTCACCTCGGGAGACCGGCGCGTGATGGGCGACGTCCACGTGTTCGGGACGCAGGTGGCCCCCGCGTTCGTGCTCGCCCCGAAGGCGCTCGTCCCCATCCTCAAGCTGACGCTGCGCCCCATCGGCGAGAACCTCACGCTGAACGAGCTGTTCGTCGGCTCCCTCCAAGGCGTCCCCCCGGCGGGGTCGGTCACGCTGCGCCTCTTCCGCGATGTGGGCAACAACACGACGACCGCGCTCGGAGGCGACGATGTGGAGCTCGCTCCGGGGCAGGCCGGCGGGTTCGACGCGGACGCCTTCAAAGCGTTCGTTCCCTCGCTCTCCGTGCCCGTGGCCGTGGACACGAACCTGGTCGTCGTGATGGACTTCACCGCGCAGGCCGCGGGCTGGTCGGCCGAGACGCGGGTGAACACGACCCTCGCCACCTTCACCGGCGCCTATTCCGGGGCATCCGTCCCCCCCAACAGCGTGATCGGCGGGCCCAACCCTCCCGCCTCGATCTCGCAGACGCCCCCCGTCCCCATCTACGACCGCGGCGGCCTGACCGTGACCTCGGCCCCCCTCAACCCCTCGGGGTCGATCCCCCTCGGCCAAATCCAGTTCTTCCTCCGGGTCGAGCTGACCGCGTCCTCCGTGGAGGGCGTGAACGTCACTTCGATCACCTTCCACCTGAACGGCGACGCGGCCCCGTCAGGTGTACGCATCGACCTCTGGTGGGACAAGGACAAGGACAACCAGACCGACGGCTCGGACGGCGACTATGGCGACGCCACGTTCTCCTCCTCCTCCGACCTCACGTTCACCCTCTCCCCGGCGGTGTCGGTGGCCGCCGGCGCGACCGAGCACCTCATCGCGAAGGTGTCGGTCTACGCGCCCGTCGACGGCGGCGACACGGTCGGGATCCAAATCTCCTCGTCGAGCAGCCTCGCGGCCACCGGGGCCCTCTCCGGGCTCGGCATCGTGCCGGCGGGTTCATTCCCGAGGGCCTCGTACACCGTCCCCGTCGCGAACTAGCGGGCCCAACGTGGGGGAGGAGAGCGTCTCGGTGGCACGCAGGCAAGCGCGCGGGGGCCTGCGCGCGCCGCTACGGACGGACCGCCGCGCGGTGTCGGGCGTCGTCGCGGCCGCCCTCGGGGTCGTCCTCATCTCCATTCTCCTCACGATGGTCGTGACGTTCTGGGTCCCGGCGTGGGGGTACGACAATGAGGTCGAGCACGCCCGCGACGTGCTCGGGGCCTTCGGGGACTTCAAGAGCTCCGTGGAGATCCGGGCCGTGCAGGGCTCGACGAACCAGACGGTCACCTCCTCCGTGCCGCTCGGCGTGGGCGCCGTGCCGCTCTTCGGCGCCGAGACCCAGGGGCAGCTCTCCTACCGCTACCTCGAGGGCGACACCCCGCGGTTCGAGGCGCGCATCACCGACTCGGGGGGGAGCGTGAACCTCTCGGCCGCGGGGGCGCTCCGTTACGAGATCGTCAACCGGTACTACGACCCGCAGACCTACAGCTACGAGTCGGGGGCCGTCGTCCTCGACCAGCGCGAGGGCGCGGCCGTCCGGCTCCCCCCCGCGTTCTCCATCTCGAACACGACCGGCGGGGTGCTCGTCTCGCTCACCCTCGTCACCCTCGAGGGCGAGGCCAGGACGCTCACGGGCGTCGAGCCGCGCACCATCACCTCCCGGGTCACGGTGGCCCACGCGCAGGAGTTCGCCTGGCCGGCCGGGACCGTCCTCTCGTTCGAGGTTTGGACGTGGTACCCCTCCGCGTGGGCGCGGTACTTCAACGACACCGCCGCCTCCGCGGGGCTCCCCGAGGGCGCCTCCGAAGTCACGACCACGGGGCTGGAGGCCCCCTGGCGCGTGGCGCTCATCCTGGAAGGCGTCTCGCAGCTTGCGGTCACCTCGGCGCTTGTCCAGGTCCAGCTGGACTAGCTTGCGTGCGCTACCACCGCGTGCCGCACACGCGGCACGAGTTCTTGCCCTCGCGCTGCACGACCCAATTGCCGCCGCAATTCGGGCACACCGGCGCGGCGGCCCCTTTCGCCGACGCTTTCGGGTCCGCCTTGCCGCCCGCGCCGCGTCGCTCGAAGCCGGGGGGGACATTCTTCGCGGGCGTCGAGAACACGTCGAAGGCCGACTTCCGGGACTTCTCCGGAGCCTCCATCGTCTGGTCTTCCGGGCGCGCCGGCGGCGTGGGCGTGGATCCGCGCGACCGGCCAGGCCGCTGCCGCTCGGCCGCGGCGGGGGCCTCGCTCCGCGCGATCTCCTCGAGCTCCTTCCGGATGTCGCTCGGCAGGAGCTCGTCGGTGAGCTCGGGCGCGGCCTGACGGAGAATCTCCCTCAGCATGTCCGGCGTGACCTCTTCCCCCCCGGCCGGGACCGGCGGGCCGGGGGGCTTCGGCTGCGCCGACGACGCGAGGTCGGGTCGGGTCGTGCCGAACGAGAGCGGCTCCTGGGCTGCTCCGCCCGAGTCGCCGCCCCCCCCGATCTCCCGGACCGGGGACTCCTCGTCCTCGCGGCGCGGCAGGCCCATCCGCTCGACGGGCTTCTCCGGCGCCTGCGCCCATGGGGGTGGGGGCGAAAACCCCGTTTCCTCCGCGGGCGAATCGCGGGCTGGACGGGGGCCCGGCGGCCCCCCCCCGAAGCTCGGCGTCTCGCCGGCCTCCCCGAGGTCCAGCGTCTCCGCCGTCCCCGGCAGCTTGAACTCCAGCTCCTCCAGCCGGCCCGCGCCCGCGCGCCGCGCGCTCGCCGGGGCGCCGCCGGCCGGGACCGCGTACTCCACCTTCGCCGCCACAGCCGGGGCCCCCCCGGGTTCCCGCCCCTCGCCGGCCTTCCGCTCGACCGCCTTCGTGAATGCGGTGCCGCACTGCGGGCACGCCTCCGTCTCGGCGGAGATCCACGCGTTGCAGTGGCTGCACTTGGCCAGCCCCGGCTCGAACTCCACCTGGCAGTGCCGGCACTTCGGGTCGGCCGCGTAGGTCGGCCGGCCGCAGTTGCCGCACTCCACATACTGGCCCCTGGCGACCCTCCGCTGGATCATGGCGAAGTAGAACACGCCCCCGCACCCGGCGAAGAGGACGCTGCTGAGGATGACGGCGACCAGGCCGAGGCCGCCCGGGCCCTCGGTCTCGGTGGGCGGTTGCGCGATGGAGCCGACCGTGTAGTTGAACGCCTGGGGGTCCGAGGCGCTCGCGCGCGACGCGCTTACGGTAAGCACCACGGCAAAGGACCCGTTCACGGCGCCGGTGAGGCCCTGGACGTAGAAGCTGCCGCGCGAGTCGGCGGTGACGTCCGCGGGGATCACCCCACCTTGCGTCGTCAACGAGACCGCGGCTCCCGCCACGGGCGTCCCGTTCTCGAACGTGACGCGGCCGGAGAGCCGGATAGGCTCCTTCTGGTCGAGCACGGCCTTCAGCAAGAAAGCGGTCACCACGAGCTTTGCGGGCTGCGAGATCGACATGGACGGGTGGAGCACGAGGGGCTGGGGCACCGCCGGAGCGGTCACCGTGAGGTTCAGCGTGAGGTTGCCGGCCTGCGGTGGCAGGGCAAAGGACGTGCTTGCGATCCCGGACGCATTGACGGTCCCCTCCGCGATGACGGTTCCGTTCCACTCGAGCGACCACGACCCCGCGGCCATGGGCTCGCGGTGGGTCTGCCCTCCCTGGGCGTACACGAGGTCCGCGGAGATGCAGATCTGCGCCTCCTCAAGCGGGTAGAGGGTCCCGGGAGGCGTCAGCGGACCCGCGGGGATGCCGCACGCCGCCAGGAGCGCGATCGCTCCGGTGGGCCCCAGCGAGCTCGAGACGAGGTGCGTGGCCGTCCCCCGGTAGATGATCGCGAAGAGCGCGTCGGCCGACGGCTGCGAGAATACCGCCCCCATCCGGAGGTGGATGTTGTCGTCCGACGAGGGGTCCCAGGTGGTCTCCTGCGAGGAGGCGTTGCCCCGCGTGGCCGATACGCGATACGTCGCGCCTGGCGACGGCCCCGCGGGCGTGGCGCTCGAGCGGTGGAGGAAGAGCGTGGCCGTCCCCGTCGAATCGGTGACCGCCGTCTCGTTGGCGTCGCCGACGAGCAGGGCCGACGCGCTCACCTGAGCGCCCTCGACCGGGAGCCCCACGCCGTCCACCACCTCGACGACGATGGGCTCGTACAGGTGGACCGTAAGGTCTGGCGCCTTGGTCCACGGGGCGGACGTGAGACCGCGCAGGCGCACCACGCCGTCACCGACGAGCGAGAGGGTAGCCTCCGGGTCGACCCATACCTCCTCGACGAGCAGTTCCCCCCCGTACACGCCCAGGGTCGCCTGCGCCGCGACCAGCCGCGTGGCCGACACCCGTGCGGGGGAAGACGTCGCCGCCATCGAGAACGGCCCTCCCGTCCACGCGGTGAGGGCAGTCGCGTTGATCGCACCGGACCGGAGGGCGATCGGCGGGGAGGCATCGACCTCTGCGACGGGCGACCCCGCGAGGCCGTTGAAGTCCGCCCAGGTGGGGATGGGCATGGTCATGGGGTCCGCCGGCTGGTACGTCCCCGTGAGCCCTGTCCGCGTCAGGTCCGCCGCGCCGGAGCCGAGGTCGATGAGCGCCGCGCTGGCCACGACGGAATCGGTCGAGACGAGCCGGCCGACGTCCAGGTCGACCCGCGGCGCCCAGACGAGCGACCGCGTCACCGTCACGCCGGCGGCCTGCCCGAGCAGCGACCCGACCAGCCGGGAGTCCGTCAGCTCCAGCGACCCGCCGCCGGACATGAGGATGTTCGCGTTGAGCAGGGAGGAACCGCGCACGATTGCCGAGGTGCCGTTGAGCAGGTACAGGTTGAAAGGGTACTCGGAGCGGATTGTGGCCCCGGACATGTTCATCGTGCTGCCCGTGTCGAACGCAAGGAAGAGCTGGAAAGGACGGGACTGCTGCAGGAGGACGTCCGCCGCCGAGAAGTTGCCGGCGCTGCGGAAAACAAAGCTCGTGTTCCATACCTGGGTCGTCTGGGGGTTCTCCGTGATGAAGTCCTGGTACGTGTCGTAGATGTCCCAGGGCTCGAAGATCTCGAGCGCCACGGGGATGCGCGCCTCGAGCGAGCCCGGGGCGAGGTCGGGGACCTGGGGGAAACTCAGGTTGATCGTCGGTGCCACGACGGCGCCCCTTGAGACGTTGAGCTTGTAGAATCCCACGGGCAGCGACGTGTTGTACGCGACGATGTCGGTGAGCAGCGGGACCCGCGCGCTGCCGTTGGCCGCGACCACAGAGGCGACCACGGTGGCGTTTGACGAGGCCTCCCGGACGACCACGGACGCGTTGGCGACGGGCACGCCGTTGGGGTCGGTCACATCGACCGCCGCAATCCGGTAGACCTCCGCGCGCGCCCCGAGGTGCGCGTGGATGGGGATGTCGGAACGGACGTCCGTCGCGCCCACGCGCACGGTGGCCTCCACGACCGTGGCGGTGAACGAAGCGAACGAGGCCCCCGCCATGTGCACCGCGGGGAAGAAGCGCCCGTGCCCGGGGCCGAGAGCCGCCGTGATCCCGGGGAACGCGGCTTCCGCCTGCGGGACGGTGGCGAAGGAGGTGGCGGCGCGGACGGCCGAACCCTCGAAGTCCACGAGCGCGGGCCCGGAGACCTCCAGGGTCGAGGCGAGGCTCACGACCGAACCGCGGCCCGTCAGCGAGGAGCCGTTCAGGGCGCCCCCCGAGAGTGTCACCTCCGACCCGGTGAGCAGCACGGAGCCCCCATCGACATCGAGCCGCGCGCCCGCCATTCGGCCATCGATGAACGCGACCGTGCCCGTCGACGTCGAGGAGACCGACGCGGAGAGCGTGCCGTTGTGGGACACGGTGAGCGTGGCTCGGTCTCGCAGGACCACGGTGATCGGGAGGTCGGAGGTCACCAGCCCGCCGTCGATGTGCAGGGACGCGTCGTCGAAGAGCGAGATCTCGAACTGGTCGGCGCGCTGCTGGTTGACCCACAGCGACCCGTCGCCGTGGACGACGACGCTTGCGGCCCCGCGCAGCGTCACGAACCCGGTGGTGTTCACGCGCTGGTGGATGTCCCACGCCGTGGAGAGGTCGATCTCCCCCGGGATGTGCACGCGGAACCGCGCTGAGGCCTCGTTGTCGGCCGGCGTGCCGTTCTCGGCCGGGACGATTCCGGCGATGCGGACGGTCACCGTCTGGTACCCCAACAGGTCCTGCGTCGATAGCCACGCGCCAACGGCGGCGCTGCTCTCGTTGCCGACGGTGAAGTCGAGGGCGTCGAACGGCGTGGCGCCCGGCTCGTCGCCCAGGTAGAATAGGGCCGTGGCGTCGGCCGGCGTGTCCCCCGCGTTGCGTACCGTCCCGTTCACCCACACGAGGGTGTCCGTCCGCGGGTCCGCGTCCGAGAGCGTTATCCCCGAGGCGTCAAACGCCAGGTCCACGCCCGCGACCGCTAGCGGCTGGGGGGCGGCGCCGCTGGGCGGCGCCGGGAGGACCGAGGAGAGGAGGAGCGCGCAGACAAGGAGGCCGAACCGCGCGTGACCCGCGCGTGGCGCGGCACGTCCCCGCCGCCTTCGCACCGCGGCCACGGTTGCTCGCGACCCCCGCAGGACGGGCATGATACAACGGCTGGCCCGCGGCCGCCATGCCCACGCCATCAAGGCGTGGCCAGCATGAGCGAACGCGGCGTTCGCATTCGGCGAGCCGTATTTAAGAGTAGCCCCCCGGCCGCGGTCAATGAAATCGGGCGGCGACGCGGAGTCGGCGCCTCCTTCCCGCCGACCGGACACGCCCCGGAATCCGCACGCATCGCGCGGCCCGCGCCGCCGCGCGGCCGGCGGCTCCCGCCCTCCGTACCCTTTTATATCGCGTCTTTACGTATTCCGAAACGCAGAAGGGGGACGTGGAATGAAGTCGTTCATCGCCGACACGCTACGACAAGTTGAGGAGAACCAGCGCCTGACGCAGGCCGGGACCGCCGGCCCTGTCGGGAGCCAGGAGGACGCCGAGCTCGAGAAGATGCTCGAGGGCTTGCGCGTCGACGTGCGGATCTTCGGGTGCGGGGGTGGCGGCTCGAACACGATCAACCGGCTCGTCGAATCGGGAATCCACGGGGCCGAACTCTTCGCCCTCAACACGGACGCGTCCCACCTGCTTCACGTGAACGCGCCCCACAAGCTGCTCCTTGGCAAGCGGCTGACCCGTGGCCTCGGCGCGGGAGCGCTGCCGCAGGTCGGCGAGGAGGCCGCGAGGGAGGCGGAGGAAGACATCCGGCGGCACACCTCGGGCTCGGACATCGCGTTCGTGACGTGCGGCCTCGGCGGCGGGACGGGGACGGGGTCAGCCCCCGTGGTGGCGAAGATGGCAAAGGACGCAGGCGCACTCACGATCGGCGTGGTCACGCTTCCCTTCTCGGCCGAGGGGCACACGCGCATGCAGAACGCGCAGTACGGCCTCGACTCCCTGAGGCACGTGTGCGACACGGTCATCGTCATCCCGAACGACAAACTGCTCGAGATCGCGCCCAAGCTCCCGCTCGACATGGCGTTCAAGGTCGCCGACGAGGTTCTCATGCGCGCCATCCGCGGGATCACGGAGATGATCACGACGCCCGGACTCGTGAACCTCGACTTCAACGACCTCAAGACGATCATGCAAAACGGCGGGATGGCCATGGTCGGGATCGGCGAGTCGACGGACCCGCGCGAGAAGGCGCAGGAGGCCGTGACCGGGGCGCTCAACTCCCCGCTCATCGACGTGGACATCAGCCAGGCGCACGGCGCGCTCGTCGACGTCCGTGGCGGCGACGACATGACCATCCAGGAGGCGGAGGGCGTCGTCTCCGAGATCGGCCGGCACATCCACCCGCAGGCCCGGATCATCTGGGGCGCGTCCGTCGTGCCCTCATTGCAGAACACGATGCAGGTGATGGTGGTCCTCACGGGCGTCGTCGCGCGCGAGACGAAGGCGCCGGCCGCCGCCGCGGCAAAGGCCGGCGCCAAGCAGGCGCCGAAGCCCGCGCCCGCCGCGCCGCCGACGCCCGCGGCCGGGCGCGGGCACGGCGGATCGATCGACTTCATCCGGTGACCGCCCGCGCGCGGGCGGCGTGAAGCGTGAATCAGGACGCGCGCGCCACGCGCGCGCGCGCGAATCGGCGCCACCGTCAAGTATTTTAGCCGCCGCTCTCGATAGCGCGGACGCGCGGTTGGGGGCGGGGTGGCTCGATGAGGTCGATTGTCAAGGAACTGCAGTCGGGGGCAGTTCCAGAGCAGTACAACACGCCCCAGGGGCTCGATTCCCGCGAGGATGATTCGGAACTCGAGAAGGTGCTCGAGGGCCTGCGGACGAACATCAAGATCGTCGGCTGCGGGGGGGGCGGCTGCAATACCATCAACCGCATGGTGGAGGCGGGGGTCATGGGCGCCGACCTCTACGCGGCCAACACGGACGCGCAGCACCTGCTCACGGTCCACGCGCCCAACAAGATCCTCCTCGGGCGGCGCCTCACGAGGGGGCTCGGCGCGGGCGCGCAACCCCAGGTGGGCGAGGAGGCCGCCAAGGAGGTCGAGGAGGAGATCAAGCGGCGCATCTCGGGCGCGGACATGGTCTTCCTCACGTGCGGGATGGGCGGGGGCACGGGGACGGGCTCGGTCCCGGTGTTTGCACGCTTGGCCAAGGAGCTCGGCGCGCTGACCATCGCGGTCGTGACGCTACCCTTCCGCTCGGAGGGGAAGGTCCGGCTCGAGAACGCGGAGTACGGCCTCGACCAACTGCGCTATTCGGCGGACACCGTCATCGTGATTCCCAACGACAAACTGCTCGAAATCGTCCCGCGCCTTTCTCTGAACGCGGCGTTCAAGGTCGCTGACGAGATCCTCGTGCGCGCGATCAAGGGGATCACGGAGACGATCACCAAGCCGGGCCTCGTGAACCTCGACTTCAACGACATCAAGACGGTGATGAAGAGCGGCGGGGTGGCGATGATCGGCCTCGGGGAGAGCGAGGGCGACGAGCGGGCGAAGGAGGCCATCGAGGAAGCCATCAACTCGCCCCTCATCGACCTCGATATCTCGCAGGCCAGCGGCGCGCTCGTGAATGTGGTCGGGGGGCCCGACATGACGATTACGGAGGCCCAGGAGGTCGTCCAGATGGTGCACGACCGGATTAGCCCGACGGCGCGGATCATCTGGGGCGCCGCCGTCGACCCGTCGCTCGAAGGGCGGATGCGCATCATGCTCGTGGTGACGGGCGTGCGTTCGAAGCAAATCCTCGGGAAGGAGGAGAGCGCCCGGCGCGCACGCACCGAGATGGGGATGGACTTCATCCGCTAGTTCGTCCCCACCCGCCTGCGCGGCGCCCCCGCAACGATTATATGCGGGGCCGGGCTTGCGCGCAAATACCCTTCCAGCGGGTAGCCTCCCCCTTGTGTGGTTCCGGAGGCCCCTGGGCGGGCGCCTATGGGGAACCTCACGATGGTGGACGTCGTCGAGCGCACACAGCGGATCCAGGACCGGGTCGAGACCTGGCTGCGCAACCGGCGCCGCGGGAAGTACATGCGCGTGCTTCGCCTAGCCGTACGGCCCGACAACGAGGAGTTCTCGAACACCATGAAGCTGACGTTCGCCGGGCTCCTCCTCCTCGGGTTCACCGGGTTCGCCATCCAGCTTGCGGTGCTCTACGTGACGGACGTGCTCGTCGCCCTCTGGGGCGGCTGACGGAGGCGTGCGCGTTGGCCGCAAGCGAGGAGCAGCCCAAGTCGCCGGACGACATCAGCCTCACGCCGCCTGCCCCGAAGGTGGAGGAGCCAGCGGCCGAGGAAAAGCCCGCGGCCGAGCCGGGGGAGGGGGGCGAGCGCGCTCCGCCGGCGCGCACCCGGAAGGAGAAGCCCGCCAAGGCGGCGGCCGCGTCGCCCGCCGACGAGGAGCCCGTCTTCCCCACCGCCATCTACGCGATCAAGACCTCGATCGGCCACGAGAAGACGGTGGCCGACGGGATCGCCTTCAAGGCAAAGCGCGAGAAGGTGGAGGTCTTCTCGATCCTCTCCCCCGCCCCGATGCGCGGCTACGTGTACCTTGAGGGCGTCAACCCGGACCGGCTCTCGGACCTCGTGAAGGGCGTGAAGCGGGCGCGTGGGATGGTGCGGGCGCGGGGCACCACGGACGCAGCGGCCTCCGCGATCCCGGTCGAGGAGATCGCGCACTTCCTCGAGCCGAAACCGCTTGTCTCCGGGATCGTCGAGGGCAACATCGTGGAGATCACGCAAGGGCCATTCAAGGGTGAGAAGGCGCGCGTCATCCAGATTGACGAAACGAAGGAGGAGATCACGGTCGAGCTGATCGAGGCCATGATCTCGATCCCGATCACGGTCCGCGGCGACGCCGTGCGCGTCCTCGAGAAAGAGGAGGACAGCGGGGGCGAAGGCGCGGAGGCTTGAGGCCCCCGCTGCGTGGTCACCCGAGGGAAGGAGCGTCAGGCGATGGCGGAAACCGTTGAGGTGCTGGTGGACGGCGGCGCGGCGACCCCAGGCAACCCCCTCGGGCCCCGGCTCGGGCCGCTCGGGGTCAACGTCGTCGCGATCGTCCAGGAGATCAACAAGCAGACGGCCGGGATGAAGGGGATGAAGGTCCCCGTCAAGATCGTGATCGAGGCGGACAAGTCCTTCAAGGTCACGGTCGGCACCCCGCCCACGTCGGCGCTCATCCTTGCGGAGGCGCAGCTGCCGAAGGGCTCCGGGCAGCCGAAGTCGACGATGGTCGGCAACCTGACCATGGAGCAGGTCGTGCGCATCTCGCAGATGAAGGCTGGCGACCTGATGGGCAAGTCGAAGCGGGACCGCGTCCGCGAGGTCGTGGGGACCTGTGTGTCCATGGGCGTCACCGTGGACGGCCGGGACCCCCGCCAGGTACAAACGTTGATAACGGAAGGCAAGTATGACGCGGCCCTCCGTGAGGGGGCGCAGTAGCGCGCCCTCAGGGATACCCTGTAGGAGGGGGCGCACGCCCCCGCAGGCACTACGGTGGTGGAACGCCCGTGACGGCAGAGGCAGAAACGCTCCGCGTGGTCAAGAAGGCGCTCGAGCAGCGGCCCTCCCGCAAGTTTGTGGAGACGGTGGAGCTCGCCATCAACCTCAAGGACATCGACCTCGCGCAGCCTTCCAACCGGATCGACGAGGAGATCCAGCTCCCCCACGGCAAGGGGCGGCCGGTGCGGGTGGGCGTGTTCGCCTCGGGCGAGCTTGCGGTGCGCGCCAAGGGCGTGGCCGACCTGGTTATCGCTCCCGAAGAGATCGAGAAGATCGCCGGCGACAAACGGGCGGCCAAGACGCTCGCCAGGCAGACCGACTTTTTCCTGTCGGAGGCGCCCCTGATGCCCACGATCGGGCGCAGGCTGGGTGTCGTGCTAGGGCCCCGCGGCAAGATGCCGAAGCCGATCCCGCCGAACGCCGACCCGAAGCCGGTCGTCGACCAGATGCGGCAGACCGTCCGCGTCCGTTCGCGGGACAAGCCCACATTCCACGCGCCGGTCGGCTCCACCTCCATGTCCGCCGAGGAGATCGCCGAGAACATCGACATGGTCATCAAGCGGCTCTCGACGAAGCTCGTCCACGGCCGCATGAACATCCGTTCCGTGTACGTGAAGACGACGATGGGGCCGTCGGAGCGGCTGATCTAGGGGGCACCGCATGTCGAAGCACATCCCGCAGCGGAAACAGGACGTGGTGGCGTCCATCGTGGCCGAGCTCGAGCAGCGCCCGGTCGTGGGAATCCTCGACATCCGAGGGATCCCGTCCGGCCAGTTCAACGCGATGCGGCGGGGCCTGCGCGGGACGGCGCACATCACGGTCGCGAAGAAGACGCTCATGCGGCGCGCGTTTGGGGCCGCCAAGGCGAAGGCGGGCGACGTCGCGCAGCTCGACTCCCACCTCACGGGCCAGCCGGCATTCATCTCCTCCGACCTCAACCCGTTCAAGCTCTTCCAGCGACTGGAGGCGACCAAGTCGAAGGCGCCCGCGCGCGGCGGTGAGGTCGCCACCGAGGACATCATGATCCGGGCGGGCGACACGCCCTTCAAGCCCGGGCCGATCGTCGGGGAGCTGCAGAAGGCCGGGATCCCAGCCGCCATCGAATCGCAGAAGGTGGTGATCCGGAAGGACAAGGTGGTCGTCAAGGCGGGCGAGGTGATCACCCCCACGGTCGCGTCCGTGCTGACGAAGTTCGAGATCTTCCCGGTGGAGGTGGGCCTCAACCTCAACGCGCTCATCGAGGAGGGGCTGGTCTACACGCCGTCCATCCTGGCCGTGGACGTGGACCGGATCCTAGGGGACGTCCGGCGGGGCGCGGCCTCGAGCTTCAACCTGGCGGTGTACGCGGCCTACCCGAACGAAGTCACGATCCGGCCCATCCTTGCGGTGGCCGGCCAGAAGGCGATGAACCTGGCCGTCAACGCGGGAGTCGTCAACCGCCGGACCGCAAAGGTGATGGTTGGGCGTGCCCACGGGCAGATGCTTTCGCTCGCGTCGCGGCTGGGCGACGCGGTCGACGAGGACCTTAGGATGGTCCTGCGCGGTCGGGCGGCGGTGGCCCCCCAGGCGGCCGCCGCAGCCGCCACGCCGGGGGCGAACCAGAAGGCGGAGGAAAAGAAGGAGCCCGAGGTGTCGGAGGATGAGGCCGCAAGCGGGCTGTCGAGCTTGTTTGGATGATCACGAAGGACCTGAAACGAACCGGAGGAGAACACCATGGAATACGTGTATGCCGCGATGCTCCTGCATTCGGCGGGCAAGCCTGTGAACGAAGATGCCGTGACGAAGGTGCTGAAGGCCGCGGATGTGGCCGTCGATGCGACCCGCGTCAAGGCGCTGACCGCAGCCCTGGAGGGCGTGAACATCGAGGAGGCCATCCAGACGGCCATCGCGGCGCCGGCGGCGGCCGCCCACCCGGCGGGCGCCCCCGCGGCGGGCGCGAAGGCGGAGGAGAAAAGGGAAGAGAAGAAGGAGCCCGAGGTCTCGGAAGAGGAGGCCGCGGCGGGATTGGGTGCGCTGTTCGGTTGACGGGAGGGGCGCCGCCCCCTGTTCCCCACGCCCCTCGCAGCTCCTTGCCCCCGCGCGGGCTCCGGCCCGCGCCGGGGGCAACCGTCGCGCGGACGAGCCGTCGTCCCGCCCCCGGCCGATACCCCAAACCCTTTATCGAAGCCGTCGGCATCCAGAGCGCCTCCTGGGGGTCGGTTTCAGGTGGGGGCGCCAAGGGCGAGCATGTCCTCCAGGAACCGCCTGGTCGTCGTCCTTGCCGGCCTGGCAGCCGCAGGGGCGATTCTGGCATGGATTCCGGGAAGCGCGAGCGCATCCAGCTACTCGGGGTCCGGGGACTGGGTCATCGCCGCCAACGTGACGGAGACGGTCGTAAGCGAGACGATCAACATCTCGGGGAACCTTACGGTCGGCGGCACATTGAACGTGATCGCCTCGGCCCTGGTCATCGACAGGAATGTGACCGTGAGCGGCGTGCTGCGGCTGTGGGCCACGAGCGTCACGCTGACGGCCGACGGGCCCGGGACCAATTACATCGACGTGCGGGCGGGGGCGACCTTCGACCTTCGCGACCTCGACGGCAACCCCGCGACGGCGGCAGACGCAGGCGTCCTGCGGACCGACGCGTTCGCCTTCCACGGGACGGTCGGGCAAAACGCGACGCTTGAGATCGTGAATTCGCGCGTGACCAACGCCGGCTGGCCGGCGGCCCAACCCTCCGTGGCTGGCGCGGGGTTCTCGGTGCAGGACGGCCATGTCCTGTTCTCGTTCGCGACCTTCGTGAACGGGTGGGAGGTGCTCCTCGCCCGCGGATCCACGAACCTCACCGTGGTGAACACGGTGTTCGACGGCGCGGTCGTCGCGGTGAATGTCTCGGGAGGGTCCGGGCAGCGGTTCTCGACCGTCACGTTGGTCAACCACACCTACGGGATCCTCCTCACGAACACGCGGGACACGAACATCACCGGGCTCACGGTCAACGTCCCCCGCCTTGCCACCTACCGGCCGCCGGGCTCCGGGCCGGCAGGGTCGGGCCTCGACGCCCTCGGCTGCATGAACCTCACCCTGGACGGCCTGGCGATCCAGGGCCTCCCCGCCCCCGCGGGCACCATGGCACACACGGGGTTCCAGATCCGAAACGCGACCCTCGTCACCATCGCCCAGGTGAGCGCGGTTTGGGCGGGGTCGGTCGGTAGCATCACCGGAAGCAGCGACATCGTGGTCCGCGAAGCCGTGGTGGCGCAGTCCATCGGCCCCCTCGCGGTGGCCGACAGCAACCGTGTCTCCATCCTCAACCTCACGGCGCAGCTGGGGGATTCAGGCGTCGGGCTATCGAATGTATCGTCGTGGCGCGTGGACGGGGTCGCGGCGGTGGGCCTGTCGGGGGGCGCCATCGTTGGCGTGGCCCTCACCGGGGACGGGACGCTTGCCAACATCACGGTGGAGGACGGGCCACTGCTTGCCGCGCTCGCCTGGGCCGGGCCCGGGAACGCGGTGGTCACCAACGCGACCGCGCTCACGCTCGGTGCGGGCATCGCGATCCGCGGCCAGTCGACGCTCTCCGTGGTGATGGACGGCCTCTACGCGTGGACCATGACCGCCGAGTCGCTCCTCGTGGACGTCCACCGGCTGGAGCGGGCGCTGATCGCGAACGTGACCGTGAATGTCACGGAGGGTGTGGCCATCTCCCTAAACGGGAGCGAGATGTCGAACGGCTCGGTGGGACCTGTCACCGTGCTGCAGGGGGCCGACGCCGCGATGCTCGTCGGGTTCACGTGGGTGAACGGGACTTCCTTCCACGACCTCGAGGCCGACAACATCACCGGCCCGATGCTCCTCGTCAGCGCGGCCGGGGGGCTAGACGGCTCCTCCTTCAGCCGGCTGAAGGCAACGAACACGACGGGCGTAGTGCTCCAGGTCGCCGCCGCGCTTGTGGGGGGCGTGACTGTCTCCGACATCCACGTCGTGGACGGGATCGTCGTGCCTGCGGGTGCTGAAGCGGCGGTGGCCGTGGTCGCGGGCCGGGTGGTCGGAAGCGACTTCACGAGCGTCCTGCTTGAGCGGTCGCTGGTGGGCGCCGTGAACGTCTCCGCCGGCTCCCTCTCCCAGTTCAATGTCACGGGCGTGCGGGGGGACACCGTATCGGCCCCCGCGGTCAGCGTGGACTGCCAAGGGCAGCTGTGCACCGTGACCGTCAGCCAGGTGGCGCTGACGCGTTCGCTTGACATCGCCGTCCTGCTCACCCGCACACGCGGCCAAGTGCGCGTGTCCGACGTCGCGACCGACTCACCCTGGGGCGTCTGGGGCGACCGCGCGCAAGACGTGACGATCGAGGCGCTCAACCACAACGGGACGGCGTCCGCCGTCGCGCTGGTCGACTGCGCTCGGGTATCCCTGGCCAACGCCACGCTGCGCGGCGGCGTCGGCCTGGCCACGGAGCGGGGTTCGGCAATCTCGATGGCCGACTCCATCTCCTACACGGACGGGCCGACCGTCGAGTCCCGGGGGACGGCGAACCTCACGGTCTCGCGGATCACGTTCGTCGATGCGGGAGCGGCCGTGCGCCTCCTGGGGACGGTCGGGACCACCGTCGAGGACCTCGTCGGGTCGGTCCTCGGCTATGTCCTCTACGCGAGCCAGGACGCCTCCACCGTGGTGCTCCGGCGCGTTCAGATGGGCACGGCTTCGGGAGCGACGGCGGGCGTCGTCATCACCGCCACGCGCGCCTCGGGCGTTGCGATCTCGGACTACAACTTCACCGGCCCCTGCAACCGGTCGGGCTTCTTCCAGCTCGTGGCGGGCCTGGACATCACGCGCCTGCGGTCGGACGGGTGCGACGACGGCATCGAGATCTACCAGGCGCAGGGCGTCAACCTCACGGCGGTGACGGTCCGGGATGTGGTCCGAGGCATCGCGCTGTCGGTCAGCGAGTCGACCCGCGTCCGCGTCGCCGGGGCCGAGCTCCAGCGCGCGGGGGGCCAGGCCCTCTCCCTCGGCGGCGGCGGGGACATCGAGATGAGGGACGTCAATGGTTCCGATTCCCGCGGAGACGGCGCCCTGTTGTTCTTCGCGAAGGACGCGTGGATCCGCGATTCCGTGTTTGACCGGGCCGCCGCCGCTTCGCTCTTCTTCTTCTTCGCGGGCCCCAACCTGACCGTGTCCAACGTGACCGCACGCGGCTCCCTTCTCGGCGCCGACCTGCTCTCGTCGCGTGGGGTGGTCCTCGACGGCGTCGACCTGTCGGACAACCGCGACTTCGGGCTAGCGAGCGACGCCCAATCGTCGGGCAACACGCTACGCAACCTGACGGTGCGCCGGAACGGTCCGGGCGGCGGGATCATCATCGGGGCCAACGGGACGCTGCTCATCGACGGGAACTTCTCCGACAACCGGGCCAGCGCGATCCGCGCCGAGCCCTTCATCCGGCTCGACTGGCGGGTCGCCCGTTCGGCGTCGCTCGTCGACGATGGGGTCAACCTGACCGGTGACCTCACGGTCGAGCCCGGCGCGACGTTCACGCTGCGTCGCGCCCGGCTGACCATCGACCAGGCCGCCCGGCAGGCGGCCTTCCAGCCCATCGCGGTGATCAATGTGTCGGCAGGCGCCTTGTTCGTCATCGAGGACGGGACCGTCTCCCCGCGGGACGCGGCCGCGCCCTACGCGATCCTCCTCTCGGACGGCGGCCGCGCCCTCTGGGGGAACGCAACGGTCCGCGGGGGGAACGTGACGAGCCCCCTTTCCGCCATCCGCCTCCGGTCGGCTGTCGCCGACCTGGTCGGCGGGGAGGTCAGCCGTTGGCACCTCCCCTTGGAGGCCACGGACTCGGTGGTGACGGTGGACGGGACGCGGTTCGCCGACAGTTGGACGGGCCCCCGCCTCTCGGGCGGCACGGCCCGCCTCGCCAACGTCACGTCGCAGTCGAACGCCGGTGACGGGTTCGGGGCGACCGCCGTCACGAGCCTCCACCTCACCGCATTCTCCGCATTCAACAACGGGGGGGCCGGTGCCCGGCTGGACGCGGTCGTGTTTGCCGCCCTGGCGGGCTACGACGCGCGCGCCAACGGGGCCGCCGGGCTGCGGGCAGAGGGGACGCACGTGGAGGCGCAAGGGCTCTCGCTCGTGGGTAACGCCGAGGAGGGCCTCGCGCTGGTCGGCTCGAGTTACGCCCGCATCGAAGCGGTGGAGGCCAACTCCAACCTCAGGTCAGGCGTCTCCCTTGCCGACGTCGCGTCGTTTGAGATCCGCGGCCTAACCGCCCACGGGAACGGGGGCAGTGGGCTCGTCGTGGCGGGCGCCTCGCGCGGCACCGTTACGGGCGCAAGCATCCGCCAGAATTCGGCCTTCGCAGTGCACGCCACGGGAGGGGTCTCGCTGACCGTCACCGGCGCCGACCTCGCCGACGACGTGCTCGGCGCGCTGCGCCTCGAGGGCTCAGTGGAGGTCTCCCTCCGGGCCGCCTCCATCAGTTCGCCCGCCGACTACGCCATCGCGGCCATCGATGACGTGAACCTCACGATGACGGATGTCGTCTCCACCGCGGTCGTGGCGGTGCTCATCGCCTCGGACAACGCGCAGGTCCTGGCCATCAACTGCTCGATCGGCAGCCCCATCGTCGTCTCGCAGGCCGTGGTACGCATCGGTTGGCACGTGCGCGTGGTGGTCCAGGACGCTTCGGGCGGGCCCGGCGCCGGCGTCGCGGTGACCGTTCGGGATGCCGGTGGGGCGGCGGTCGCCAACGGGACGACCGGGCCGAGCGGCGTCCTGCCTCTCATGGCCGTCGTCGAGCGGGCGCACTATGGGGACGGGACGCGCCTGACGTATGGCCCGCACACGATCGTTGCCCAGTCGGCCGCGCTCGGCCGCGCGCGCGTGACCGAGAACGTCTCCCGCTTCCTTACCGTGGGCCTGCGCCTGGACGCGCTCCCCCCCACGCTCGACGTCGAGTTCTCCTCCACCTCAGGGGTCACCGGTTGGTTCCTGGGCCCCGTCGGCATTACGCTGCGGGCGTTTGACGACCGCGCCGACGGCGTGACCATGTCGTACCGCGTCTTGGGGGGCCCGTGGCTCGACGCAGCCAGCAACACGTCGGGCGCGACCGTAACGATCGAGGTCGAAGCGGAGGGGGTCACCCTCATCGAGGTGCTCCTGCGGGACCATGCGGGCAACGAGCGCGGGCCGGAGACGGTGGAGGTCCGCGTGGACCTGGCGGCCCCGTCGGGCTCGTTCGGGCCGGCGGACGCCGTCTACTTCGTCCCCTCGTTCGTGCCCTCATGGAGCGGCACGGACGGCCGGGGGAGCGGCGTGGCGAACTACCGAGTCGAGTACGCGGTGAACAACGGGCCCTACGTGATGTTCCTGAACGGGACGACGCTCCGCCAGGCCGCTTTCAGCGCCACGGACGCCGACTACCGCTTCCGGTTGACGGTTTTCGACGTCGCTGGCCGGGCCTCCCCGCCGGCCTACATCGACGTTTCGTTCGCGCTGTTGGGTGCCTTCCGCGTCCGGGTCCTCGACGCCTCGGGCGCGGCGATCTCGAACACGAGCGTCTTGGTCGAGGACCTCAACGTGTCCCTCTCCGGGGAAGGTGACCTGGAGATCACGGGGCTGCCGGCAGGCGCCCACACGATCGTGGTCTCGGCGCCCGGCCACGGCGCCGTGCGGATGGAGGTCAACATCACCGCGCGGCAGACCGTGGACCTCGGCGAAGTCGTCCTCCGGCCGGAGGCCGGGGGGATGCCGACCGAGCTCGTGGTGCTCTGGGGCCTTCTCGCCGGCGTGGGGGCGGCGACGATCGGCTACTGGGTGTACTTGCGCCAGAAGTGGACGCGCCCGCGCGGCCCGAAGAAGGAGGAGCCGTAGGCCCTCACCCGAGGCCTAGCGCAGCGAAGAACGCCCGGATGGCGCCGAGTGTCTGGGGCCACACGGGGATGAGCGCGAGGAGGGCCACCAGCAGCGCGGCAAGCGCGAGGGCCGCGGACCTCGAGCGGTTCCGCTTCGCCTCCACCTGGACCAGCTCGCGCAACTTCTTCGTCTGCTCCAGGTGCTTCTCCTGGATCATCTCGGTGTACCGCTCCATGTAGAAGAGGCGCCTCTCCAGCTCGCCCACACGGGACTCGAGCTCCGCGGTCTTCGTCCGCAGGTCGTCGGCCGCCCCGGGCGGCGGGCCCCCCGCGATGAGGTCCGCTGAAGGCAGCCCGAGTTCGGTGCCCGATTCGAGTTCCCGCACGGTGTCCGACTGGGGGAAGTCGTAGTAGGACACCTCCTGGAAGACATGCGCGGGGCTCTCCGGGACATTGGCCACCTGGGGCTCGGTAGCCCGCGTCGAGCCAGAACCCGTCCCCCCCGCGACGATGTCGCTGCCGGCGGAGCGCGGCGACGGCCCTGCGGCCGCCGGGGTCGGGGGACCTTGCGCGTCGGGGTGCGGCGCCAGCGCGGGCGACGCGCGGATGATCTCGTTGTACAGGGTTCCCCCCGCCTGCAGCAGTCCCTCGCTCTCCCCGCTTACCTTCTCCAGGGCATTCCTCCCCCGCGCCAGGCCTTCGGCCAACTTGGAGGCCTGGGGCCCAAGCCACGGGTTCGTCTTGCCCGCGGCCTGGATGTCCCTCTCCACTTCGAGGAGGACGGAGGCCAGCTCCTTGGCCTCCGCCGCCGACCTCGCGTCCGCGAGCGTCCGCTCGGCGACACGCTCTGCGAGGTACTTCGCCTCCGCCGACTCGAGGCGCGCGTCGTTGTCCAGCGCCACGACGAACGCGCCGCCTGGCTTGTCCAGCAGTTCGGCCGCGCGGTCGTACCCCGCGTCGGCCGCCTCGAAGCCTGGCGCGTCCGCCGAGGGGCGGAACGCGATCAGCAGGCACTTGTTCGGGAGGATGTGCGCCGCGATCCGGTACGGGTACGCCCGGTAGAACGGTGGCTGTCCGCTGGCGGGCGGCGAGGTTCCTTCGACCTTCTTCCGGTACGTCTTCACGAACTCCCGGGCGAAGAGCTCCGCCGTGTGCGCGTTGATCCGCTCCTTCCGCCGGTCGCCTTCCTCGGCCAAGAACCGCTCCGCGCGCTCGACGGCGTCCTCGTAGTCGTCGTACGGCAGCGCCCGCTCCTGCAGAGCCCGCGCCTGGGCCAGCGCGGTCATCCGGTCCTCGGCCGCCGCCAGCCGCCCCGAGGCCGCCGAGAGCGTCTTCTCGAGCCACGGATTGGACGTGAAGAGGTCCTTGAGCCGCTCGCGCACCTCCCGCGTCTCCTTCAGCGCGAGCGCGGCGGAGGGCTCCCACAGGCGGCGCGCGAGCGCGCGCTTGCAGTCCTCAACCGCCTTGGCGGCGAGTTCCTCCTCGCCGGTCGCGTTGGCGGGGTAGAACACCGCGAGGTGCGCGTAGTCGCGCTCGCCGATCCGCTCGCGAACGGCTTCCCAGGCCGCGTCCTCTCCGCGCCAGAAGTCCTCCTCCACGTCGGCGCGGTAGACCACCACGATGCAGCCGTTTTCCATCGCGAACCCTTCGGCGCCCACCTTCGCGGCCCCGCCGAGCGGGACGCGCTCGGCCTCCGCCCAGAAGGAGCGCTCCACCTCCGCGCGCGTGGCCTCCACATACGCCCGGGCCAACTGCTCCGCTTGAAGCGCGCGTTCGGACGGCATGTGTTCCCCCCACCGTCCACCGGGCGGCCGAAAAGCCTCAGCCGGCCGTTAAGAAACTATCGACCCGGGCCCACGGGCCTGCGATGGGCCGCGCCGGTGCCAACGTATAAATGCCCACCCGCGGGGCTCTCCCTGCTCCGTTACAAGTGGGCAAGGATCCGTGAATTGTCCCGACGACGCGGAGCGACAGGGGCATCCGTGCCCCAACGCGGCTGCGACCCTCGCGCCCCGAGCGCCAACGCGCGGTGAAGAGGCGTGCTAGCGCGGCCGCACAAACCCCCAGCGGGGTCAGGAGCGCGAGGGGCGGGAACCGCCACGATGATCCGCTCCGTTAACGCTGGGGGACACCCTCACCCCTCCGCACGGCCACCCCGCGCGCCCCGGCGGCTAGGCCTCCTCTTCCTCGTCCGAGTCGTCCCCCCCGCCATCGGGCCCCTCGGACTCTAGGTGCGGGTCCCCGCGCCCCTCGTCGTCCGTGATCGCGCCCTCCTCGAATGCCGACGCGCCGCTCGGGCCGAAGGACGACTTGATCTCGAACTCCTGGGTGGCACCGAGCTCCCGCTTGACCGTCTCCAGGGTCTTCTCGACCTTGACGATGTGGCAGATCGGGGCGCCCGGCTCGACGAGGGGCTCCGTCGTCACGCCTACGACGATCCCGTTGAAGGGCGCGAGGATGCGGTCGACCGCGGCCCCGAAGGGCGACGTGATCTGCGCGAGGAGGTCGCCTTCGAAGGCGAGCGTCTCGGGGCGCGTCTTGAGCAGGAGGATGCCCCCGCGGTTGGCGCGCAGCCATTGCGTCTCGCGGACGATGGCTCGAAACGGGGGTGGCAGCACGGTCCCGTCGATCAGCCCCAAGTCGACCATGACGTTGAGGATGCCTGCCAGCCCCTCCTTGATGTAGTCGAACTGGAAGTGGTGCGCCTCGCCCATCTCGACGGTGATCGCGGTAATCCCCGCCTTGTTCGCATTGTACCGGAGCGTCGAGCGGTTGCCGGGGTTGTTGATGATCACGCGGGACCCGAAGGAGCGGGCGACCTTCCGTACGGCGGGGCGCTCCATGTCGGCCCGCGTGTGGGGCATGTTGTCACGCCCTTCGGCGGCCGTGTGGAAGTCGATCACGTAGTCGCACTTCTTGACCACCTCCTCGAAGAAGACGGCGGCGATCCGCTCCGCGAAATTGCCCTCGGGGTCCCCGGGGAACGCGCGGTTCAGGTCGCGGCGGTCGGGGAGGTAGCGGGTCGAGTTCAGGAAACCCGGGACGTTCACGACGGGGACGCACACCAGGCAGCCCCGCATGGCGCTGTGCTCCACCTCGAAGATCAGCTCGCGGACGACCTCGACGCCGTTGAGCTCGTCGCCGTGCACCGCCGCGTTCACGAGGACGGTCGGGCCGGGCCCCTTCCCGTTCACCACGGTGATCGGGACGCGGATGGGCGTTGCGTCCGCGAACTCCGAAACCTTCAGCGCGAACGAGCGCGTCTCGCCGGGGGAAGTCTCGACCTCACCGATGGTGATCGGCAGGTTCGGCCACTCCTTCCTCTGCGGTTCCTCTTTCTTGTCGGGCTTCTCGGGCTTCTCCGCCTTTTCCGGTTTGTCGGCCTTCTCGGGCTTCTCCGCCTTTTCCGGTTTGTCGGCCTTCTCGGGCTTGTCGGCCTTCTCGGGCTTGTCGGCCTTCTCGGGCTTGTCGGCCTTCTCGGGCTTCTCCGCCTTCTCGGGCTTCTCCGCCTTCTCGGGCCTCTCCGCCTTCTCGGGCTTCTCCGCCTTCTCGGGCTTCTCCGCCTTCTCGGGCTTCTCCGCCTTCTCGGGCTTCTCCGCCTTCTCGGGCTTCTCCGCCTTCTCGTCCCTCATGCCGTCCCCACCCACCATGCCCGGGCGCCTCCCCCCCCATCCGCAACCGCCGCGCCTGCGAGACGATGTACTCGATCATGGCGCGCGCGATGTCTTTCCCCGTGGCCCGCTCCAGGCCCTCGAAGCCCGGGGACGAATTCGCCTCAATGACCACGGGGCCGGCCGAGGATTCGAGCATGTCGATCCCGGCGATCTTGAGGCCGAGGACGCGGGCGGTCTTCAGTGCGAGTCGCTCCTGCTCACGTTCGAGGTCCACGGGCTCCCCGTGGCCCCCCTGGTGGATGTTCGACCGGAACGATGTCCCCGCCGCGATACGGCGCATGGCCGCCACGACTTTCCCCCCGATCACGAAGGCCCGCAGGTCGCGCCCCCTCGACTCCGCCACGAACTTCTGGATCTGGATGTTCGCCCCGAGGTCCCACAGGGCCTCCAGCACCGACTCGACCGTCTCGAGGCTGTCGGCAAACATGACGCCGGCGCCCTGCGTCCCCTGGTTCATCTTGAGGATCACCGGCGTGCCCCCCACCAGCCGGATCGCCTGGAAGACCGCGTCCGGCGACCGGGCGAGCACCGTCTTGGGTGTCGGGATCCGGTTCTTCTGCATGATCTGGAGCGACCGGAACTTGTCCCGGGAATTCAAGATCGATTCGTGCGAATTGATCACCGTCACGCCGATGCTCTCGAAGTGCTGGGCGACCGCGAGCCCGTACTCCGTCACCGTCGTGCCGATGCGGGTGAGGACGACGTCGAGGTCCGACATGTCGCGCTCGCCGTAGAGCACCCGGAAGTCTCCCTTGTCGATGACGAGCGAGCACTTCAGCGTGTTCATGAAGTGCACGTGGTGCCCCATGTCGCGGGCCGTGTTGATGAGCTTCCGCGTCGAGTAGAGCTCCTTGTTGCGGGAGAGGATGCCAATGTCCATGGGTGCGTGGCCGGCGGAGCCGGGTGTGCGGATTAAAGCGTTCGCCAGCGGCGCCCCTGACGGGCCCCTTTATCGGGGGCGACGCGCGTTGGCGGCCCCATGGCAAGGCGCCGCAACGCGGGCGCGGCGGATCCCGTGTCGGATAGCCCGGAGGGCGCCGTCATCCGTGTCCACGTCGTCCCCTCCTCGCGGTCGCCGGGGATCGAGGGCGCCGACCCGTGGAGGGCGGCGCTCGTCGTCCGCGTGGAGGCCCCGGCCCGCGCCGGCGAGGCCAACGCCGAGCTGTGCGGCCGCCTAGCCCGCGCGATTGGGGTCGACGCTGGCCGTGTCGTCGTCGTCGGGGGCGCCCGGTCGCGCGACAAGGCCCTGCGCGTCGTGGGCGTGCCCGGCGAGGAGCTCCGCAGGAGATTGGGGGGGTTGCGCTGAAGGACCCGGTCCGCCTCCTTGCGGACCTTGACGAGGCGCTTGAGGCGCTCGCGGAGGCGGCGGGGCGCGGCCCGATCCTCGTGGAGGGACGCCGCGACGCGGCAGCCCTCGATCTGCTCGGCGTCGGGCCGAACGTCGAGGTCCTCCACAACGGGCGGGCGCTGCTCGACCGGTGCGAGGACCTCGCGCGCAACGAGCACCACGTGACGGTCCTCATGGACTGGGACACGAAGGGGGACGAGCTGGCCAGGCGCTTGGAGGAGGGCCTTGCGCGGGCGGGAATCTCGGCCGACTTGGAGGCGCGCGCGGCCCTTCGCCGGCTCACCCGGGGGAGCGTCTACGCGGTCGAGGAGCTTGCGTCGTTCTACCGGCGCGTGGAGGCGGCAGCCCGGTCGAAGGGGAAAGCGCGGCCCCCGCCCGGGACATGGCGGGAGACGAAGGCGCGCAAGGCCACGCTCAGGGCCGCCCGCCGACGGCGCGCCGCACCGCGGGGTTCGAAGCGCTGACGCGTGCCAGCGCCTGCTCGGGCGACTCGCCGTCGTTCACCGCACGCGTCAGAAAGATGCCCGTGCGCCCGGTCCGGGCCCGTCGGCCTAGGACTCGGATCCGCGCTTGCAGGACATCCTCGTCGAGGGCCAGCAGTCGCGCGCACTCGCGTACGCGGTCGGCAACCGAACTCTCCCGGTGCCCCTCGGGCAACGGCTCGATGAGCATGAGGCGCTTGTCCACGCCGGGCACCCGCCGACCCCGCGACAGGTCCGTTGCGCCCATCGCACCCGCAAACCGCGTGAAGCCAACCTCGACGCCAGAAGGCCGCGTGAGCGGCAGGGTGACTGTCACGTCCCCGTAGTCCCATGCCGCCTTTACGACGGAATTCGGCGTCGCCTGCGTGAGCACGACGGCGTGGGCGCCCTCCGGCAGCCCTGCGAGCGCCACCTCGACGGCGAAGGAGGTGGCGCCGAACGGGACCTCGATGTCGACATCAGACCGCTCCCGGACATCGCCGCGCGCGACCGACCCGTAAACCACGGAACCAGGGGGAGCGGCATGCAGGAACGGGGCTGCCCGCGCCCGCTTGCGTTCGAGCGTTTCGAACCGCTCAGGCCGGTACCGCACGACCTCCGGGTCGCGCTGCGCAACAACCCGCTCGCGGGCCATGCGCGTCCCTATGCGAGCCGCGTATTCCAATGCGTCGCCGGCGCAGGACCAGGAGCCCTCCAGATACCCGGTTCCTTTAGACCCCCAGCTCGTCGAGTCCGTCGTCGCCGATGAAGGTGGGGACCAGTTTCGTCGCGACGCCATCTCGCCCGTATACCTCAACCGGGTATGCGCCGTCACCGATACCCGACGAAGATACGAGCCCTCGACCGTCCGCTGTCCCGACATCCCTCCCCGACGAGGTGTCGCAGCAACGCCCGTAGAACGTCTTGTGGTCTCCGTGCTCCCCGGTCTGTCCAGGGGGGGAAATCGAACTGCAGAAGAACCCCGCCTGACCCGAAAGAGACCCCGGTTTCCTTTGCCGGTCCCATCCGTTCGTCCCCTTCGCGAAACGTATCGTGCGTATCGATGATCTTGGCAACCCGCGATCCCCATTGGACCGTCGTTCGTTTGACGGCCTCTGCCCGCCAGAGCCCATTTTGCGCGCTCCCGATGTACACGCCATCGTCCACCCGGGCGTAGCTGGGGTCGCTCACTACGATACGCGCGGAAACGACCTCGAACTGCAACGCAGGGACTCGTTCGGGTTCCACTGAAGTCCCGATTCCTACCGGCCGCGACGGCGACGGTGGATGTCTGGTGACCCCGCGTCGAGCTCCCGCGCACCGGCCTCCGCATCGAGGTCCTTGCGGCCCGACGACCCGGACGACTCGTGCGCCGGGGGCGGAGCCGGCCCGGACGCGGCGTGCTGGGAAGCCCGCTCCCGCTCCTTCCGGCGCGTCAGCGCCCCCAGGTCCTCGTCGACCGCCAGCTCGTCAGCGTCGCTGTCGATGTCGCGCTCGCGTCCGAAGGCGGACAACTCCCGCGGGCCGCCGCCTGCGGCCGCCGGCCCCGCCGAGAAGTACCGCGACCCCGCAACGGTCACGTCCGGCCCGCGGGGCGTGGGCGCCTCCGGCTCCTGGCCCCGGGGCGGCCGGGGAACGCCCGGCGGCCTTGCGGGGGGCCGCACCACCGGGGGCCCCGTCACCCGCGGGCCCGTCGTCGACTCCGCGAGCCCCGTCTCGCCGGCGAACTCCCGGCCGCCGGCGTCGGATCGCGGGGGGCCCCGCTTCGCGGCTGCCCGCTGTGCCTCCTTGGTCAACGCCCACAACCCCCCGAAGCGCCGGACGGCTGGCTTCGGACATCCGGGGATGGGGGGAGCCGTTATATGAGCGCTTTGCCAGTCTTCGCCAAATGTTCAGAGAACGAGGAGGCCGCACGTCCAACGGCCCGTTGCGGCTCGCCGTTTTCGACATGGACGGCGTCTTGGTGGACCACCTCTCCTCATGGGCCGTCGTCCACGATGCGCTCGGCACGGACAACACGGATGCGCTCGTCGCATTCATGGAGGGTCGGATCGATGACCGGCAATTCATCCGACGCGACGTCGCCCTCTGGCGGAGCCGCCGGCCCGACCTCTCCGAGGCCGAGTTGCTGGCCATCCTCGCGCCGACCCCGCGGATGCCCGGGATGCGGGAGGCCATCCGGTCGTTGCGTGCGCAGGGGACGAAGTGCGCGATCGTGAGCGGAGGGTTGCGCCCCCTTGCGGAACTTGTGGCGCGGGAGGGGGGCTTCGACACGGTCCGCGCCAACGGGGTCTGTTTCGGGCCCGACGGACGCCTTGCCGACGACGCGCGGATCGAAGTCCCCCTGCGCGCCAAGGGGGAGGTCGTCCGCGCCATCCAGGAGGAGCTGGGGGTCGGCCCGGCCGACACCGGCGCGGTCGGCGACTCCGCGTTCGACCGGGGGCTCTTCGAGCGCAGCCGGGTCTCCGTGGCCTTCAACCCCGTGGACGACGAGGTCGCCCGCGCGGCGACCCACGCGGTGTGGGGGAAGGACCTGCGGGCCGCGGTCGCGCCGCTGATTGATGGTGCGAGGGTGTTGCGATAACCATCACAGTCGCCTCATTAGCTGCGGCCGCGCACCAGGTCGCCGGTGCACGCGGTGCTCGGCTTGTCACGGGACCGCCGCGCGGCCACAGGCGGCGCGCCCCTCTTCGCGGTGGCGGCGCTCGTCCTCCTGTTGGCCGCAGACCTCCCGCTCCACGAAGGGGCGGGTGGGGGCTCGCGGGGCGTGGAACGGCTCGATGCCCTCGTGGAGCGGGAGCGGGCTGAGGTCGTTGCCCTCGCCAAACAGGGGTGGGAGGACGCGCCCGCTCCCGAGGCTCCTCTCCCCCGCGGCCGGTGGGCGGCCGACGCCGTCCGGCGCGCGCTCGCCGACCGGTACCCCCTCGAGACGCCCGACGGGGCCGCGGTCCGTTTCGAGGGCGAGGTGACCGTGGAGGTCGGCGGGGGCCTCCTCTCCGACGTCGAAGTCCGGGTCGTGGGGGGCCTCCGGGCGCAACGGGGCCATTCGGCCGTGGAACGCACGGTCGACGCCCGTGCGGAAGACCCCACGCGCGCCCTGCCGCGGGCCGTAGTGGACGCGGCGGTCTTCGGCGGCATCGAGGACGGCGCCTCGCGCGCGGGGGCGGCGTTCCGTGCGGCGCTTGCCCGCGACTTGTCGCGCCGGGCGGGGGCGCTCCCGGAATCGGCCCCGGCAGCCGTGGCCCGCGCCCTCGAGCGGGCGGCCTGGGCCGCGCAGTTGAGCTTGGGGCTGCTGGAGGACGAGGGGGCCGCGGGGGCCCCGGTGGCCACGCCCCTCCCCCCACCCGACTTGGGGGGCCTCGTGCGATCGCTCGCGCCCACCTCGCTCGCCGACTTTGTCCATGCGCTCTGCCAGCGCGAGGGGTGCCCGTCCACCGTGAACGCGCTGCTCGGGTACCTAACGGCCCGACCGGCCACGCTCTCCGCGGTGGCAGAGCACGTCGCACGCCACGCCGCCGTCGGCTGGTCGCCCTTCCCCACCGGGGAGGCCACGCTCCAAGCGCTCGTCGATGCGGCGCGCGTGTTCCTGGCGTACGCGATCCACCGGCTGCAGCAGGCCGTCAGCCAGGCCTGGGAGCGATGGGCCGCCTGGAACGACGCGGGCGACCGCCTGCCAGCGCCGCGGGCGCCCGCGCACGTAGCCTACCTTGCCACGGGCGTATCCGCACGGGTCGAACGCGCGCTTGGACCCGCGCTCGCCGGGGGCGAAGTGGTCTTCCCGTTTGAGTTGGAGGCCGCCGTCCGGTTCCAGCTCCACTCCCTCATCTCGGTTCCGCTCCCGGGTGGCGGCCGCCTCGTCGCCGAGGACTCCCGGCAGGTCGAGGTGCGCGTTGGCGTGCCCACTCTGGGCGCTGGGCCCGCGGGGCTGGCCGTCGTCGCGCGGCCGCCCGGCCCCGCCTCCTTCCCCCTAGCGCCTGCCATCGCCCACGCCCTCGACCTCTCCCGCACCGCCACCGAGTGGGCTGCCGAACTCTCCGCGCGCTTCGCCCGCCTGCGGGAATCGGTGCACGACCGCCTCGAGGAGGAGCTTGCGACCGCGCTCTCCCGGCTCGTGTTCCGCGTCCTCGACGCCGCCATGGATGGCGACCAGAACCGGACGGCGCGCGCGCTCCTCCAGCTGCTCGACGGCGTCTTCGCCGGCGACCTGAAGGAGGCCCTCACCGTCAATTTTACGGCCTACGGCCGCGACTTCTCGCTCGTCCCCGACCCCTTGCGCCGCGAGGTCACCCTCACACACCGAGAGGGCCCCCACTCGTTCGGCGTGCGCCTTCGCCACGTCGGGAGCACCGACAACCCGTTCCATGGCCGACACGCGGACTACCTCAGCCTAGCGTTGGAGTTCCTCTGGACCTACCGGCAGGGGAACCTGAGCGCCGACCTCGTGATCGACCCGCTCATGCGGACCGGCGACGGCCTCGTGCGTTTCTCACTCGTGTCCCGGGCGGGCCGCGGCATGGCCCTCGACCTCGTGGCGCCCCGCGTGACTCGGGTGGCCCACGTCGTTGAGGTGTCTTTGTCCAAGGTCGTCCCGGGGGGCCTCCCCCTCATGGCGACGCCTACGGGCGGCGTACTGGAGTTCGACATGGCCGCGCGCGCCGAGTTCCTGGAATTCCGGCGCACGACCGTCGCCCGGTGGTTGGTCGGGGCCATGGAGGCGGCGTGGATCGACACCGTGGCCGGCATGTCGGTGGGCGAGGTCGGCGAGCACCTCGCGCGCCCGGAGGCGGCGGGGCGCCTTGCCGGGCGTTTCCTCGTGCGGCTGGCGGACGTCGTGGTGGCCGAGGCCTCCAAGCTCCTCTCACGCGTCGAGGTCGCCGTGTCCTTCGTCGACCGCGAGGCGGGGGGGCTGGCGGCCGGCGCCGCCGAGTTCGCGCTCACGCTGCTCGAGCCGGCGGTCATCTTCCGCGAGATGGCCTCCGATATCGCAGCCGTGGCCGTTGCGGGGCCACGGCCCTACGCGCGGGCGACGCCGGTCGAGCTCCTCCCCGAATCCGTGCACACGCGCGTGGGAGCCTCGACCCGCCTGCGCCTCTCCGCCGGGCTCGGGGCCGCGGTGCCCGCCGCCCGCGACCTGCTCACCTGGCCCGAGGCCGACATCGTCCTCGACCTCTTCGCCTCGCTCGGCGCCATCGCGACGATGGGCGGCCGGGAAAGCCTCCGGTCGGTCGAGCGCCTGTCCGTCGGGTGGGCTGGCTTTGCGCTCTCCCCCGCGGGCCTGCTGCCGCACACCGACCTCGACCGGAATGACCGCGTCGAACTCTTCGCAGCCACCGTCCGGTCGCTCGTCGGAACCCGGCTGCTCATCACCGAGGTGATGGCCGCCCCGGAGGGGCGCGACGCACGCCGCGAGTATGTCGAGATCCACAACCCGGGGTTTGCCGAGGCCCGGCTCGACGGGTGGGCGCTTCGGGACGCCTCCGGGCGCATGTATGCCCTCCCGGCAGGCACGCGCATCGGGCCGGGGGGTTTCCTCGTGGTGGCGAGGTCGTTGGAAGGGTTCGTCGGTGCCTACGGGCGCCTCCCCGATGTGAGCACGCTCACCGTCGCGCTCAACGACGGGCGGGAAACGCTCGAGCTCGTCAACGCCGAGGGGTGGACGAGCGACTGGGTGGAGTGGGGAGGGCAAGGCACCGAGGGACTCGTCCCGGGGGCCGACCAGGCCATCGCGCGCCGCACGGCGCGCGTGGCGCCGAGCGCGCTGCCCGGGTCGGCCGTCCAGTGGACCGGGAGCCTGCTGGACTTCGCCCTGGCCCCGCCGACGCCGGGATCGGCGGGGCAGTAGTCGCCGCTATACGGTTGGCGGGCGGGGCGGCCGGGGGGCGCGCGGAAGCCGAGGGGAGCCGCCCGCGGCATCCGGCACCGGGGGGGCCGGCTGCGCGGCCTCGTACGCCCGCACCTTCCTGCCTACCATGCGGCGGGCCAGGAGGAGGCCGGCCACCCCAAGGCCGACGGCGAGCGCGCCGGCCACCCCGGCCGACGCGATGAGCGGGCCCGTCGTGTCCACCTCGGCCGGCGTGAGGAGGACGGTCATCGACTGGGAGGCGCGGTTGCCCGCCCCATCCTGGACCTCTAGCACGACGATGTTCGAGCCTTGCGCCGGGAGCCGCACATAGGCGACGAAGTCGCCATTCTCGTCCGCCGGGATGAGGTGCCCGCCCACGAGGACGGTCGCGAAGGGCTCCGTCTTTCCGACGACGCGCAGCAGAGCGTCGTGGACAGTCGCGCCCGCTGCCGGTGTCGTAACCGTGATCGGGGGGGCCTCGGTGTCCAGCACGACGACCTTGTCCACGAGGAACTCGTTGCCCGCCGCGTCCACCGCGCGGACCCGGATGGAATTCTCGCCCTCCGCGAGGTCCACCGGCGTGTCGAAGTCCAGCCCCGCCAGGCTGACGTCCACGCCGTTCACGGCTAGCGTCACCGGCTCGGAAACGGAGCCGCGAACGATGACGCGGAAATTGGAGACGGTCAGGCCGTCCGGGAGCCCCAGGAAGGTGATCGAAGGGGCCACGGTGTCCACCACGATGTTCACGGTCGCGGTCCCCGCGTTGCCCGCACGGTCGACGGCTCGGACGGTGATCTCGTTCGGCCCGTCCAGCAGCCCCACCGTGGCCGTGAAGGCTCCGCTCGCAACGGGGACGACGAACAGGCCAATCGTCACGAAGGCTACGTTCTCGTCCACGGTTCCAGCGATCACCACCCGCGTGGAGTTTACCCGCTGGCCCTCCGATAGCGAATCGATCGTCACGCCGGGGGGCACGGTGTCCGAGTGCACGACGACCGTGCGCTCGGCGGTGTTACCGGCCGCGTCCTGCGCGAAAATCCGGATGGCGTTGCGGCCCGACTGGAGCGTGTACGGCACCACCCACCGGCCGCTCGCCACGGTGACGTTCGTTCCACCCACCGAGACGTTCGTGTTGGCGTCCGTGATCCCGGCAAGCAGGATCACGTTGCTGTTCCAGTAGAGCTCCGACGACACGTCGTGCGAATCGATGATGAGCGTGGGGTTGAAGGTGTCCCGCACGACCGTCACCGTGATGGTGCGCGTGTTGCCGGCCGCGTCGAGCGCGAGGAACACGAACGTCTGCGGACCCTCGCTCGTGAGCTCCGGGGCCACCGAGAAGTAGGAGCCGGTGGGCACGATCGGGATGCCGTTGACGAAGAGGGCGACGATCGACGCGTCGACGGCGCCCTGGAACACCATCACCGGCTGGTTTGTGTAGTAGACGTCTCCGTCGTGCAGCTCGGGCAGGACGAGCTCCAGGAGCGGCGGCTCGGTGTCGATCCGGACGGCATAGAGGACGACGAGCGAGTAGTTCGGGGCCACCAACCCGTCGTTCGCGCGGTCCCATGCACGCAGGTGGATGTCGAACGTGCCGTCCGTGAGCCCCCCAAGCCGGTGGGAATAGAGGCCGCCCGACCGGTTCACGTCCGTCCAGTTCGACCCGTCGAGCGACACCTGGAGGCCCGCGACCCCCGAGATGTCGTCCGTGACGATGCCCGAGACATTCAGGTTGAGGGTCGTGTAGACCCCGTTGTCGCGGGGCGTCTGCACGATGATCACGGGGGGGCCATCGTCCCGGAAGACCACCTGGCCCACGATGTTGGCGTACATGTCGAACGGGTCGGCGCGCGACTCCACGGCCTGGGGGACCACCGCCACCGTGAGCGGCGCGAAGTCTGCCTTCTGGTTCTGTGACGCCGGGAGGTCGCGGTCGAAGATCCAGTCGTATACCCAGCCTGTCCAGCGGCCCTGGGCGTTCGTGATGAGGCTCGTCGCGAGCGTCGGCGGCGTGACGGACTGAAAAACCGCCGCCGATGATCCGGAGCCGTTGATGAAGCGAAGCGAGGTGTTCTGGACCGGGCGGTCGTTTTGCCACACCGCGGTGATGTCGACCGCCTTGTAGGAGTGGATCGTCTTCACCCCCGTCGTCGTGCCGGCGAGCCGGTTGTGCACCGTCCCGACGATCACGAAGTCCGTCTCGACCCCCTCGAACTCGAGCGGGTTGTCCATCACCGAGTTCCAGACTTCCACGCGGGCGTTTTGCGCCCGGATCCCCACCTCTTGGCCCCGGATGACGCTGTCTCGGAGCTTGGCCTGCTCGAAACGGCCCGTGGGGGACGTCCCTCCAATGAGCCACATCCCGTACTCCCCGTTCTCGATCGCCGTGTTGCCGCTCATGAAGGAGCCCGAGATGACCAGCGAGCTGCGCACGTTCACCTGGATGGCGTGGCCCCAGTGGCTCGCGGCCGTCGGCGGGACGGGCACATTGCCAAGCGCGGTGTTGTTGTTGTACCGCAGCGCCAGCGTGTTGGGGGAGCCGAGCTCGAGGACGAAACCGCCCGAGTTCTGGAAGCTCGTGTTGTCGGCCGAGTTGTTGATGGCGGCGTTGTCGTCGAATCGGGCGGTGGCGATGGCGGTGGAGCCGCCCGGGTACACGTTGGAGACCCGGAAGCCGCTCTGGTTGTTGTGGGAGGCGGTGGACGACGCCACGAGCGGGTTGAGCGCCGCGGCGACGTTCTCCCCGCGGATGTAGAAGCCCTCAAGCCCGTTGTAGGTGGCGTTGCAGGAGATGATCGTGAAGTCGTGGATCGAGGCCGCGCCTGTGTTGCGCGCGTGGAGCAGGACGCCGGCCCCCGAGCAGTTGCTGACCGAGACGTTGTAGAGTCGGAACGACACCTGGGCGGTGCTCCCGTCCGAGACGAAAGAGACGCCGTTGGCGCCGCAGACGTCGATGGTCATGTTCTCAAACGAAAACTGGGTGGCGATCGTGTACGCTTGCGCAGGGATGATGATGGGGGTGTCGGACATGGCGCGGATCGTGAGGCCCGACACCGAGAGCGGTTCCCCCCCGGGGGCGCCGTAGACGACCACCCCGTCCTGGCCGTCGCTGATCGAACCCCCCTCGACCACGACGCCGCCGGCCCGGGTCAGGAGGAGGGCCGCGCTCGACTCGGGGCGTGCGGAGCCTTCGGCGAGCATGCCGCGCGCGTCCATCTGGCCGATGTACAGGCCGCTCGTTTCCACCGCGACGATCCCCGCCACCCAAGCGCCGGACACCCCTTCGCCAGGGAGCGCGAACGCGCCCCGCAGGCCGATGCCGCTCAGCGACGGGGAGCCGCCGTCGACGCATACGCCGGCCGCGTACGCGCGGCCCGCGGCCACCGCAGGACGGACCTCTCGGATGGCCACACCCTCCAGGCGGGCGGAGGAGGAGACGACGGAGACGCCGCAGCCCGAAGCCGACACGACCGTGGTGTCCTGCAGGAGGACCTGATCGCTTGTGACGAGCAGGCCCGAGGCGGGCACGACAAAGCCGTTCTCCACACGCAGCGGGCTCGGCGGGAAGGCCGCCAAGGGAGCGAGGCCGTAGAACGTCGAACCCCGGACGTCGGCCGCCCCGTGCAGGCCCACCGAGATGGCGTCCGCGGGGGCCGCGCTCGACGCGGTGACCGTGCTGTCGCGCATGGAGAGGGCGGCGCCGGGCTCGACGACGAGCCGCGCCACCCCTCGAGCGTCGGGAGCGATGACGACGAGGACGCCCTCCAGCGAGAGGGACCCGCCGGCGGCCACACGCAACTCGCCGGTCACCTGAAGCGTGGTGTCGTGGAACTCGACGTCGCCGGTCACCACGAGGCCGTCGGGCAGGGCCACGCTCCCGGCCGCGCCCCCCGCGGCCACGAGGAGGGCCGCGAGGAGCGCCCCCGCGACGAGACCCGCATTCCTGGGCACGGTTCCGTCCATGTTCGCACTCACCTCGGGGGCCGCGCGGGGGGCCGCGCGTGGAAGTCGTCGCGGTACATCGCTTGCGCGTCCACCTCGTAGATCACTTCGGGCGCCGCGCCCTGCGGCCGCCGGCGCTCCTTACGCTTGCGCTGCTTGCGCGCGGCCTTTTCCCCGCCGATCCCCGGGTGCGCCTCGGCAGCCGCCGCATTCGTCCTGACCCAGAAGAGGGCAAAGAGGGCGAGACCGGCCGCCAGGCCGGCCGCCAACAGGGGCGTCCCGAGGTCGACGGGGGCCTGCACCGCCTCCGCCTCCCGCAGGATGTTGAACGTCTTGGCCTGGACGTTGCCCGCCCCGTCCCGGGCGAGCAGCGTGAGCGTCGACTGCCCCACGCCGACCGGGACGAGCATGTCGAAGTCGCAGAACCCGGAGGGGTCGCTCGGGTTGCAGACCACGGCCACCGGCGTCCCGTTTACGGTCAGTTCCACGCCAGGGCTGACGCGCCCCCGCAGCTGCACGTAGGCGTCCCGGGTCTCGTGGTTCGTGCCCAGGCCGATGACCTCGACTTCGGGCGCCTGGGTGTCGACGACCACCGTGATGGAGAGGGTCGCCGTGTTCCCGACAGCGTCCGATGCCTCGAACGTGAACGGGAACGCCCCATCGGCCGTCCGCGTCTCCTCATAGCAGAACTCGCCGGTGAGCGGATTGGAAAGCTGGAGCTGGAAACGGTTGGGCGGGCTCGTCACGTGCAGCTGGGCGTTCGTGTCGGTCCGTCCGCAGATGACGATGACCCGGTTGGACTGCACAGCGCCGTCGGCGGGGCGGTCGATGACAAGCCCCGGGGACAAGGTATCCACGCGGATGACTGGGGCCGGCGAGACCTCCGCCGTGTTGTTGGCAAGGTCGGTCACCGAGAGCACTAGGATGTGCGTACCGTCGTCGAGGTAGATCTCCACCGTGAACGTTGTCGGCGTCGATAGCGGGTAGGTGATATTGTTCAGGGTGACGGACTTCAGAGGCTCGCTCGCGCGCGCCACGAGCACAACGCGGGAGAGGCCCGTGTCGTAGGGGAACCTCGGGGGGTCGAGGAAGGTGACCGTCGGGGCTAGCGTGTCGAGCGTGATCACCCGCGTGACGACCGCGACGTTCCTCCCGAGGTCCGTCGCGACGACCGTGATCACGTTTTGCCCTGCGTTCAGCGTCACGGGGTGCGGCAGGGTCGCCAGCGCTCCGTTCACCCTGAGCTCCACCCCTGCCTCCACCTCGCCCATGACCGAGACGACCGCCCGGTTCGTCGACGACCCATTCACGGGGCTCACGACCACGAGGTGGGGCGCGATGGTGTCGCGCGTGATGGTCCGCGACGCCACGTTGGTGTTGCCCGCAGCGTCCGTGGCGATGACGGAGACCTGGTTCGGCCCCTCGGTGAGGTTGGTGATGTTGAACGAGAACAGGCCGCCCACACGAGGCGGTTGGTTGAGCGGGAATCCGTTGAACGTCACGCGGAAGACGCTCAGCGTGTTTGCTTCGACGACCTGGCCCGAGATCTCGACGAGGGACGAGTTCTGCGTGATGTCGCCCGGCGGCTGCGTGAACACGATGGAGGGCGCCACCGTGTCGATCACGATCCCGCCGATGACGACCTCCTTGAAGCCCGTGGAGAAGTTGCCGGCGGTCACGGCCCACCGCGCGCGGTCCCACGCGTGGATCGTGAGGTTGTACCCGCCGTCGGACGGGAATGTGACTTGCGTCTCCCACGTGCCAGCCTGGGTGTCAAGCGACGTGACGTTCGTGAAGGACGAGCCGTCGATCGAGACCTCGACCCCTGCCACGCCGGTGGTCCGGTCTCCCACATGGCCCTTGACGGTAACCGTTCGGGCCCGGATCTGCGCGTTGGGCGCCGGCGTGGTGTACGAGAGGTCCGGCAGCTCTGGGTCGATGATGGTGACATCCCCCCAGTAGGGGCTCGTGAACGGGACCTGGATTCCCGGCAGGTCGACTCCGCCCAGGCGGAACACGGGCGTGAGGTTCGCGTACTCGTCCTGGAGCGTCACCGTCCGCTTCCACATCGGCACGCTCGTGTTGTCGACGCGCGCTCCCACGAACGGCACCGTCATGAGCGTCTGCAGGCTGAACGGGCCCCGCCACTGCAAGTAGAGGTTCCCGCTCGGGATCGGCAGCCCCCCGTCGCCCTGCCACTGGACGCGGGGCGCCCCGAACCGCTGGAAGGCGGTCACTTCGCCATTGGTCGAGACCGTGGCCGAGAGCGGGTAGACATCGCTGTCGACCAGGCGGGCGGTGCACTCCTGGCACTGGATCGCGGTCGTCGCGCCTGTAAGGTCGGAGTTGTAGATGGACACGGTCGTGCGAAGGAGGTAGATGCCGATGTTCGTGTTGGTGATGAGCGCCCGGTCCATGTTGAAGGTCCATGGCGGGTTCGTTGGGATGTACTGGAAGTGGAGCGCCCGGATCGTGCGCGTCGCATTCCCGTACACCGTGATGTTCCCGAAGTCGCGCGGCGTGACGGCGGCGCTGATCACCTGCCAGAGCGCGCCGTAGCCGGGCGCGCGGTCGGCCCCCGGCCGGTCGAAGATGTTC
>Ga0302046_10000071_pt1 | contig 99132 bp, 69 predicted proteins | sample RVTome_11_FD_200261 | JGI IMG/M metagenome (GOLD analysis project Ga0302046, IMG submission 200261) | Soil microbial communities from uranium-contaminated site in the Upper Colorado River Basin, Wyoming, United States - RVT147D111 (version 2) ... | reverse complement strand
TGTAACTACTCAGGTCCACCGCGAATGCACGCGAATGGACGCGAATCGAACGGAGAGCAATGGGGTGGATCTGGTCCGATTCGCGTTCATTGGCGTCAATTCGCGGTGGACCACCTGAATAGTTACGTTTTTCTTTGATCGATTTCAACACGGCTGAAGCACCCGGATATCCATGACGCGATCTTGCGAACAACCGGTTCACAACCCAATCTTCACACACTGCTCGTGTTCTTCAGTTCCAACTGCTGCATGACTTCCGCTTCGTCGACGCATTGTTCGATGATTCTCTCCAGCGTGGAGCCGCGAGCATATTTGGCCCGTAACCGGACGGTCATTGTTTCACTTCGATCGTGATCGCCTTTTGTTCCGAACCATCGGGTCCTTCGTAGCCGATGCGGCCGATCCACTCGCCGGCCATGCCGATCTTGATTGTGCCGGAATACACGCCCGGAGATTCGCCCTTCTGGAGCACGCCGTCGGCCTGCATTTGCATGCCGGGCATGTCCATGTTCAATCGCAACGTAACCGTTCCGACATCGACCAACTGACCGGTGGAGGCTTCTTTGGCCTCAATACGCACGGGATTGTCGCCAACCCCGAATTGCGGTCGCCTGCCAAAAACCTCGAAGCGATAGTCTCCGACCTGCTCGATTAGGACGCGCTCTGCGAGCTTCGGCGCGCCCAATCCGCCAGCTTTCCAGAAAAACCAACCGCCTGCCAGAGCAGCGCCGGTTAAAATGACTGTCAACCAAATCTTCCAACCCTTGCGTTTTAGGTCCTCGTCAGCAGTTTCCGGCGGGCTTTCCGCCCGTGTTTCGCGACTGCGCCACAGCGAGTAGATCGCCGGAATAATGACAAGGGTGAGGATGGTGGAACTGACCATGCCGCCGACCATCGGGGCGGCGATGCGCTTCATGGCCTGGGAACCGCTTCCCACGCTCCACATCACCGGCAGCAGGCCAATGATCGTGGTCGAGACGGTCATCATTTTGGGTCGAACGCGGGACACGGCGCCTTCCATGATGGCTGCAGTCAGGTCGCGCATTGTGGGCCGGCCGATCCGTTTCTTGACCCCCGCCCAGGCTTCATCGAGATAGACGATCATCACAACCCCGGTCTCAGCGGCGACACCTGCAAGCGCGATGAAGCCCACGGCTACGGCGACGCTGAAGTTGTAATCGAGCGACCACAGCAGCCACACGCCACCCACCAATGCGAAGGGGATGCTCAGCAGGATGATCATTGTCTCGGTGACGTTCCGGAACTCGATATAGATGAGGACAAAGATCAGAATGAGCGTCAGCGGGATGATCAGCTTGAGCGTTTCTCGGGCCTTGAGCATGTATTGGAACTGGCCGCCCCAATCAAGAAAGTAGCCCGGCGGCAACGTGATGCTCTCGGCGATGAGCTTCTTCGCGTTCGCCACGTAGGAACCAAGGTCAGTGCCGAAAGTGTCCACGAAAACGAAGCCAGCTTTGGTGCCGTTTTCGTTGCGGATCATGGGCGGGCCGGTGGTGAGATGGATGTCGGCCAATTGGCCGATGGGAATCTGCGTTCCCATCGGGGTGGTCACCAACACACGACGCAACGCGGGCAGATCACTGCGAAAATCACGGGCGTAACGGACATTGATGGGAAACCGTTGCTGGCCTTCGACAGTGGCGGAAATGTTCTTCCCGCCGATGGCCGTCTCAATTACGTCGTTCACATCATCTACGGTCATACCGTGGCGGGCGATGGCGTCGCGCTTCACTTTGAAGTCCACGTAGTAACCGCCGGTCACGCGCTCCGCGAACACCGAGGCGGTGTTCGGCGCGGCCTTGAGAAGCTTTTCGATCTGCTCGCCGATTCGTTGAATCTCATTCAAGTCCGGTCCCATCACTTTAATGCCGATCTGACTGCGGATGCCTGTGGCGAGCATTTCGATACGGGTTTGGATAGGCATCCACCAGATGGTGGGCATCCCGGGGATGGGCAGTTCCTTGTTCAATTCCTCTTTGATCTTTTTAAAAGTCATTCCAGGTCGCCATTCCTTCTCCGGTTTGAGCGTGATGACGGTTTCGACCATCGAGAGCGGCGCGGGATCGGTGGCCGAACGTGCGCGTCCGATCTTGCCGTAAACCCGTTCCACTTCGGGCAGCCGCGCGATAATGGCATCCTGGCGTTGCAGGATTTCCCGGGATTCGCTGATGGCCATACCAGGCGGACTACTCGGCATGTAGAGCAGCGAACCTTCGTTGAGCGGAGGCATGAACTCCGAGCCAATCTGCCGATAGGGGAACCAAGTAATCACCAATGTCACCAGGGCTACTCCAATGATGAGCCAGCGAAAACGGAGGGCGAAGGCGACGAATGGCCGGTAGATCCAGATGAGGAACCGGTTCACTGGATTGCGATTCTCGTCCGGGATCTTGCCTCGAATGAACAGCATCAGTAGCAGGGGCACGAGTGTGATGGACAGCACCGCCGCGAAGCCCATGGCGAACGTCTTGGTGAACGCCAACGGCTTGAACAACCGCCCGGATTGCGCTTCCAGCGCAAATACGGGTAGAAACGAAACCGCAATCACTAGCAATGAAAAGAACAGGGGCTTGCCCACTTGCTGGGCCGATTTGATGATGACTGTGGTCCGGTCCATCGCCGCCAGTTCCCGGTCGAACTCGTCCCCGTCAGCGTTGGATTTGGCGTGCTCCCAGCGCCGCAGCCATTTGTGGGCATTTTCAATGAGCACGACGGATGCATCCACCATTGCGCCAATGGCAATGGCGATGCCGCCCAGCGACATGATGTTGGAGGAAACTCCCAGCAGCGTCATTGGAATGAAGCTGAACAGCACCGCCAGCGGCAGGGCGATGATCGCGACCAGGGCGCTACGGAAGTGGAACAGGAAAATGATGATGACGAGGCCGACCACGATCATTTCTTCGACCAGTGTCGAGCGCAGGTTGTCTATCGCACGCAGAATCAGGCTGGAGCGGTCGTAACCGGCGACGATTTTTACGCCAGGTGGTAGCGAGGGCTTGATTGCCTCGAGCTTTTCCTTCACGGCCTCGATGGTTTTCAGCGCATTCTCTCCGTAACGCATGACCACGATGCCGCCGACGGCCTCGCCCTTGCCGTCCACTTCCAGCAATCCCCGCCGCATGTCCGGCCCGCGATGGACGTTCGCAACCTGGCCCACCGTTACAGGAGTGCCCTGTTCGTCCAGACCGATGACGATGGAGCGAATGTCGTCGAGGCTTTTGATGTATCCCTCGCCCCGCACCATGTATTCCGTCTCCCCAAACTCAATCACGCGTCCGCCCACGTCGTTGTTGGATTTTCGAACGGCGACGATGACTTTGCTCAAAGGAACGTTGTAGCCCAGCAGCTTGTTAGGATCGATCTCGATTTGGTAACCGTTGACATAGCCTCCGATGCTGGCCACCTCCGCCACGCCGGGTGTGTTTTGCAGGTAGTAACGCAACGTCCAGTCCTGATAGGAGCGGAGGTCCGCCAGGCTGTTCTGCCCCGTCTCATCCACCAGAGCGTACTGATAAACCCATCCCGCGCCCGTTGCGTCCGGCCCCAGCACTGGGTTGACCTCGGCGGGCAGGTTGCCTTTGGCCTGGTTCATATACTCGAGCACTCGGGAGCGCGCCCAATACATGTCCGTGCCGTCTTCGAAGATGACGTTGACAAAGGACAGACCAAAGAAAGTTTGCCCGCGTGCGTATTTCACCTTTGGCGCCGCGGCGAGTGCGCTGACGATGGGATAGGTGACCTGGTCTTCAACAAGCGTGGGGGCGCGGCCCGGCCATTCGGTGAAGACGATCACCTGAACATCCGATAGGTCGGGAATGGCATCGAGTTTTACCTCTCTCACCGCGACCACACCCGCAGCTGTGAGAAAAATCGCGCCGATGAGAACAAAGAAGCTGTTCCGGGTACACCAAGCGATGAGACCGTTGATCATTCTATTTGCCCTCCCCGATCACCATTTGCGTTTCACCGCAGGTCAGCATCTTCTGCCCCATGAAGGGGTTTCGGAGTGCTTCTCCGGCTTGCAGCCAGCGCCCTGGGGACTTCTTCCACATCGGGCAGCTCGCTATCGTGAGCGGCTCCTGCATCGGAGGAACGAAATGGGCCAACTGGGAAGCCAGGGCATTACTGACGTGGCCGAACTGCGTGCGCGCTGTTTCCAAGTCCGGCCCAGAAAAAGTCTGAAGCTGTTTCTGGACTGCGGAAAGACCGCTACGATATTCCTCGACCCTTCCGGCGGGAGCCACATCGGAGGCAAGGATAGTCCCGATCTGCGCGAGCATGCGGTCAGCGGTGGCTTTCAGATTGGCCGTGCTGTCCTGAGCAAGCTCGCTCTGCATGCTCAGATAGTCCCTGACCAGAGGAGCGAACAGTTCTCCGGACTCGGCGGGCAAAGGCATCGTCATGGACATGTGTGCGTGGTCGCCGGAAGGCGCTTGATCAGTTGAGCCGCTCGCGGCGGCTTTCAACTGGCTTTCGCTGTCGAGCAGGAAGTTTCCGTCGATCACGACCATGTCACCCGCTTCGACTCCCTTGCGGACGACGAACCGGTCCTGGGACTTCGGGCCGAGGACAATCTCTTTCGGCACGAAGATGCCCTCGTTCTGTTTCACAAAGACATACTGCCGCTTTCCGGTGTCAAACACGGCGCCTGCGGGAACGAGGAGTTGCTGACCAAGTCGGACGCGAGTTTCCGCGTGTGCATACATTGCGGGCCGTAGGCGTCCATCGGGATTTGGAAGGACCACCCTTGCCTTGGTGGTTCGGGTTTTGTTTTCCAAGTATGGGTAGATGAAATCCACTTTGCCAACGAAGGTCTCATCCGGAATGGCGTCCACCCGGACGGTGACAGGCTGGCCAACCTGCAATAGGGGCAACTCGTATTCATAAACCCCGATCTCCAGCCAAACCTGTGAGAGGTCCGCAATCCGGTAGAGCATCATGCCCGCCTGAATCATTTGCTTGGGGAACACCTTTTTCTCCAGGACAACACCGGTGAGCGGAGCAATCAGCTCAAGCGTGTTCTCGGGAGTGCGCGACTCCTCTAGCCGCTTGATTTGCTCCGGCGAAATTTCCCAGAGTTCGAGTCGCTTGCGGGCCGATTCGAGCAGAGAAATGGCGGAGTCGCGATTGGCGGACAGGAAACCCATCAGTTGGTCACTCTGTCCCTGTTCTACGGAGGCGCTCTTCTGGTGAATGCGCTCCCAGCTAAGCAGGTATTCCTTCTGCGCGGAATAGAGCTCCGGGCTGTAAAGTGCCAGCAATGGTTCTCCCTTTTGGATGAACTGGCCCGGTTTGTCCGCGTAGAGTTGATCGACCCAGCCCATGACCCGCGCATTCACGTCGGCGACGCGAGTGGCATCGTAGGTGATGATTCCGACAGCCCGGATGGTTTGCGCCGCGTCCGACTCGACAACCGGCGTCACGCGGAGGTTGATCAACTGCTGTTGCTGCGCGGTGAGATCCACCGGCGCGCGTCCGGGTATCCCATTGGCATCGATCTTTTTCACTTTTTGCAGATCCATGGCGCAGATGGGACATGTTCCCGGCCTTTCTGAAACGACATTTGGATGCATCGAACACTGGAAAAGCTCCTGTTCAGCGTCTGCCTTGGCGGAAGTTGAGGATTCTGTTTCGGATTTCGGACCGCAACCGGTGAGAATGCCCAGCGACACTGTCAGGAGGGCCAGCACCGAGCCGGTGATCCACCATCGCGTTTTGATTTTGCTCTTCATGATCTTGTCAAAAAACGGTCGTTGTTCCATTAGTGCCTTATTTGCTCTGGTTCTTCCTGGACGACATTCAAGTCCACACCCATTGCGCGCTCCAAAGCCGCCAGAGCCTTGGCCAGTTCGGCCTCGCTCATGAGCAAGCCGAGGCGGAAATTCAGCAGAGCGCGTTCGCTGTCCAGAAGGTCGATGAAACTGACCGTTGCGGCTTCATAACCCGCCTGCGAAGCGTCAAACGTCTGTTGCGATTCCGGGAGCAAAGACTCGTTATAGAGCGTCACCTGATCCAAGGCCACTTGGGCACGAAACCATGCATCCTGGACTTCAGAAGAGACGTTGTTCTCCACGTGGATACGGGCTTCGCGCGAGGACTCCAACCGTTTCTCGGCCTCACGTTGCTGGGCACGAAGTTTTCCAAACCACAGAGGGATATTGATGCTGACAAAGCCCATGACCGCGTCTTGGCCGTTATCCGGTGGGCTTGAATAAATGTTGTTGTTGATCTGGGTGTAATCGACGCCGAACGTGAAATCAGGCCAACGTTCCTTTTTCGCCAGGGCCAGCGATATTTCATCCCGCTCAATCATGACGTTGGCTGCCTGCAATTCCTGTCGGTAACGCTCCGCAATGGAAAAGGCGACCTGACGATCCGGCAGACCGCCGGTTTCGATCTTCTCACCCACAGTAACGTCGGAAGCTTGGGGACGCTCACGCAGTGCATTGAGACGGGCCAGCGCCGATTCCCGTTGCTGATTCAGCGCCAGCAGACGGTTTTGGGTCGAAGTGGAAGCCAATCGAGCCTTCAATACGTCTTGTTGGTGAGTTTTACCCGCTTCGTAGCGAGCTTGTGCTGTTGCAATAATCGGCTTCAGGAGGTCGAGTTCCGCCGTTAGCACGCCCCGCGACCGGTCGATCCGGTAAAGATCGTAGTAGGCACTCTTAGTTCTCAGAATGAGTTCGCGCGTGAGCGTCTGGTATTCCCACATGGCCACCAACGCTTCTTGTTGGGCCTTGTCCGAAGCCAGGGATCGCTTGCCAAAGAATGGGATCTTCTGGGCAACGCCGACTCGCTGATTCATCGCCCCGACGCGTGTCTCGACATTTTGGAACCAGTAACCGTAGGTCACCATGGGGTCGGGCAACGCGCGGACGATGTCTGGACGCTCCTGCAGCGCTTCCCACTTGAGGCGGGCGGACCGAAGTGCGGAATTGTTGGTCAAGACTTCGGCGACAATGCATTTCAGGGAGCATGCTCGATTGATCTCGTTGAGCGACAGGTCGGAGACCGGCGTCGCGGCGGAGGCTCTTGTTGCCGAAACGACAATCAAGCAGAGCAAAATGGCAGAATTACAATTGGTATTTTTCATCATGGAGTTCGATTCAGAGCGAGAGTCATCCCCAAGTTTGCGCTAATGCGCTCCGGCTCGGGACACACTACGGGCGGGAAAAGGGGAATCTCAGATTAGCCAGGCGCAGTCCCGCTTGAAAATGGGGACTGTTCCGACCGTTGGAAGCGAAGAAGAAAGGGCGGGCAATTCCTCCGTCGGGAATGAGGGCAAGACAAACCGGATAAGGGAGGCCACTAATCCCTGCCATTCGTTATGTGAGGACGAAGGCGGGACAGCAGGCGCGGAAGGCGAAGGCTTCGCCACGCAACAGGTGAGTGTTGGGCAAGCCGTGGTATCGCATCCCGTGCGGCAGCAGCCTGACGTCCCAATGCGATTTCCGACCTCGGGTCGCGCGCTGGCGGCCAAGATGGCTTGCCCGGCCAGGAACACTCCCAGCAGCAATGCTGTTACTGATTTCGCAAATCGCGAGTTCATCGCTTTACGTAGGCCGTTCCACAATCCCGAACTTTACAGACCTTGGCACACTCACCTCATTGATGAAAGACTTTTCGTCATCGAAGGGGCCGTTTCGGATCACGGATGCGTTGTGGCGCGCCGGGCTTCAATTCTTCAGTTTGTCCACGAGACTGATCTGGTCTGGGTGGTTCAGGTCAACGATCCCAAGGCCATGCCGAGACGGATCGCAGTCGGTGAGTTGTAACCGTCCGGCGGAACCGTGTAACTCCGGCGACGGGTCGGGGAGTTCTACGTGGGGAGCGAACCGGCGGGATCGAGAGTCTGTGGGACTCAGCCGCTGGGACTGGGCGGCGGGCACTTGGGCGCGAAGGTTTCCTGCCAGCCCCTGGGCGTCCGTTGCCAGATGTCTTTGTTGGGATGACCGGGCAGCCGCCGCAGGATGTCGTGGGGGTAGGCATACGGTTCCACTTTCAGCCGTTTGCAAGTGATCATGAGCGAGAAGAGATGGGCCGCCTTTTCTCTTCGTATCGCTTTCAGGCCGCTTGCGCGGAGGAAGGTTCAGGGTGCACCGAGCGAGCCAAGTCTTGTTCCCCGGTAATCCTTGTCGCCTTCCCGCGGATGGGCTAACTTCGAGATCGTTCCCATGGAAGTCGGTAATTCCAAACAGGCTGCATGGTTTTCACCAGTGAATGTCAGGCTTCGGGCCTTTTCATGCCATGTCAGAAGATGGCTTTCACCGGACACACATCGCTTTCGCCCATGCGGTAACAGTGTGGAACGGGGACTGGCTCTCGGAAAACACCTTTTGTGTGGGGTGCTCAGCCTGAGCTTGGTGGTGTCGGTGGAAGCGGCAAACTTCCCCCCCGTAGCAAAGTTATCAGCCGAACCAATCGAAGCCCTGGAGAGCCAGCCCATCGAGTTTTCCAGTGTTGGATCGGTGGATCCTGACGGGCAGCCCAGTGCATTGTCCTTTTACTGGGAGTTTGGCGATGGCAATGCTTCATCCAACGCCAACCCGATTCATGCTTTCGCCACACCTGGAGCTTTCCGGGTCTCGCTTACGGTCGATGATGGTGCGGACACCACGGTGGCCCTGGTCACCGTCTATATTCTCGCTCCATCACTGGCTGATCGCCCCTCCGCGAGTAGCCCCCTCGCATTGTCGCCGGATGATCGATGGTTGTGGGTAGTTAACCCGGATTCCGACAGTGTCACGATATTGGATCTGCAGTCGGTGCAGCCGGTGAAGGCTGCGGAACTTGCCGTGGCAGCCAAGCCGAGAAGTGTCGCATTCAACGCCACGGGCGAACGTGTTTTTATCACCTGTCAGAGTCGCAACGAGTTGTGGGTGTTCGACACTGCGTCTCGGCAACGCTTGCATAAGCTGCGTGTCGGGCACCAACCATTCGGCGTGGCCGTCTCGCCTTTGGAGGATCAAATCGTGGTCTCAAATCAAGGAGCCGGTACGGTACATTTGATCACTCCTGAGTTGGTGGTGGAACGCGTCCTGGAGGTTGGTGATTCGCCACGGGCGATTGCCATCACAGCGGACGGAACTCGGGCTTACGTGAGCCACTTTATTACCCGGGGCGACGCCGGTGCCGTGACGGAGATTGATCTTGCAGCGCGAACTGTGACACGAGTCATTCCGTTGGTTGAGGACATGGGGCCGGACACGCCGTCATCCGGACGCGGCTTTCCCAATCTGCTGTCCACGCTCGCTGTTGAACCGTCGGGCCGCGGTCTGTGGGTGGGGGGGCTCAAATCCAATTCCGGGCGCGGCCTTTTCAATAATGGTTTACCCCTCATGTCGGAAAATACCGTGAGGGGATTTTTCGGCCGGATTGGCGTGGCAACGGGGATGGAGGATCTGATCCGGCGTGTGGACCTCAACAACGGCGATAGCGCATCAGCCATCGCATTCTCAAGCACCGGACGTTACGCTTACGTGGCCCACCAAGGCGCTGGCATGGTTTCGGTGTATGACCTCACTGCCGCGACATTGATTCCCCCGGGAGACGGCGCCGTGGTGCCCTTCCTGGCACGGATTGACTCGGGTCATGCCCCGCAAGGCATCGTTATCACGCGCGACGGTCGGCGAGCATTTGTCGCCAATTATCTGTCACGGGATATCAGCGCACTTGATCTCGATAATTCGACGAATCCAATCGTGGCCGCTACCATCTCCACCACGACCGAACCGCTTCCCGCAAACGTGGCCAACGGCCAACGGCTCTTTTACCGAAGCCGGGCCCCACGTCATTCACGAGATAATTACATTGCCTGCGCATCCTGTCATGCCGATGGATCGGGTCACGATGGGCAAACCTGGGATTTCACCCAGCGAGGGGAGGGCTTGCGCAATACGACCGATCTCAGCGGACGAGGCGGGATGGACCATGGCCCCGTTCATTGGACCGGCAACTTCGACGAGATCCAGGATTTTGAGAACGACATTGTTCGGGAATTCGGCGGTGATGGCTTGGCCAATGACGGTCAACCACCACATCCTCCATTGGGCCAACTCAACGCTGGGCGCAGCGTGGATCTGGACGATCTCGCCGCCTACGTGAATTCACTTAGCCGCCATGCCCCTAGTCCTTACCGGCGCTACGACGGGGCGCTCACGTCCAGCGCCCGCCGTGGAAAAGAGCTTTTCGAGGATGGAACTCTGGGTTGCGCATCATGCCATAATCCACCGAGATTCACCGACAGTGTCCTGACGGCTTCGCCCGTGGATTACGTATTTCATGATGTCGGCACCTTGAAGGCGGCCAGCGGACAGCGATTGGGCGGAACGCTAACTGGCTTGGATACGCCCTCGTTGAATGGACTTTGGGTCAGCGCGCCCTATCTACATGATGGAAGCGCGTCCACGGCCCACGATGTGCTGGTGGTTCGTAATCCAAACAACCAGCATGGTATGACTACAAATCTCACCGTGGCTCAGATCGCAGACTTGGACGCATACCTCCTTTCCCTTGACGGAACGAACGACGACGGTCCCCTTGATCAGGATCAGGACGGGATGACGGATGCCTGGGAGGATATGTATGGCTTGTCGTCTCAAGATCCCGAGGATGCAAATTCTGACCTGGACGGCGACGGTGCGAGCAATGGCGAGGAATTCCAGGCCGGAACGGATCCCACGGAATTTTTCTCGCGCTTTTTTATTCGACAAGTTTGGCACTTTGAAGAGCGAACGTGGCTCTCCTTTCCCACTGTGGCGGGCGTGCAATATGCCTTGGAATCCGCCCCGCAACCCGGTGGGATTTGGGATGAAGTGGAGCGCATTACCGGGGATGGTGCCGAGCGTATCGCCTCAAATGTCGAGACCAATGGAACCCAACGCTTTTACAGGCTGCGGATTGTCGCCCCGCAGCTTGAATGATGAGAACGGCGATGCCCATGTTTAAATTAAGCACATCCTTCAAGCTGCCCACCCGAGTGGTTGCCCAAGCCCCGGCATCGCAGACTAGATTCTGCGACTACCTTGCGCCTCCTGACGAATTGTGCCCAGCAAGTCGGGGCGCCTCTACTGCCACCTCGAAGCCTCTGTTCACATGAAAGCCAAGATTCTACTCTCCATCGCTGCTCCCTTGCCAGGGCTGGTTCTGTTGGTCTGTTGGTTGTGGGGGACAAGCACATCGGCCGCCGAATGGCCGGGATTCATCAATCGCAGCGCCGAACTGGGCACGGATATTTTCAGCTTTACCGGCACGCGTGATGAAGCCTACGACAGCAACGAGAATTACTACGATGGAGACTTTGCCGACTTCGATGGTGATGGCCAAATGGATCGCGCCCTGGGAGCCCGATACGGCTTGTTAAAGAACATGGGAATGGGGCGTATGACACCCTACGCCGGCACGTCTCTGGTGAATTACCTGTTTCGCGGCGTCTCTCCAGGCTGGGGTGAAGATGCGTTTCAATGGGCGGATGTCGACAATGACGGAGACTTGGACATTCTCCAGGGGGGCAATGGTGAACCCTTCACCCTTCAGATCAACTCCGCTGGGAGATTTCGCACCAAGTGGGTTAAGACAAGCAACGCCAGCGCCCTGAACATCATCAACATCGACATCGAAAGGGACGGGGATGTCGACCTGGCAGTGGCCCATGCCTTTTGCTCGGACGTGCTTTGTGGCCATGGCTGTCCGGAAGAAGGTTGCCAAGGGGTGGGCAACTGGCCAAAACAATTCCATCTTTGGGTCAACGACGGAGGTGGCAACTTCACGGACGAATCGGTCGCGCGCGGGTTTCCCGTCGATTTTGGCACCAACCTGATTGTGGGTTTGGTGGCGGGCGATGTGGACAATGACCGTGATTTCGATTTGATGGCCATCAATGGCATCGCTCGTGGCATTACCTTGGCGAAGAATGATGGTTTCGGAAATTTCATCCTTAGCCTGGTTCCCTTCGCCGTGGAACTGGCCCCCATCAGGCCTATAGGGCATGGATTCAGCCAGGCCATGAACCTGGGTGATATCGACGATGATGGGGATCTGGACTTGGTGATTGCCTTGGTCCGGGATAGCGCCGGAACTTCCCACCCCCAAACGGGCCACGCCATCTTCGTCAATGACGGCGAGGGCAATTTTACCGATCAGACTGCCGCTGGCTTTGACACCACCGAATACACAGGCTCCTTCCTTAACGGCAGCAACGGTAAACTCGCCGATTTGGATTACGATGGGGACCTTGACTTCCTGGTGTTTGATTCCGGGGTCAGTCGCCTCCTGCAGATTTATCTTAATAATGCGGCAGGACAGTTCCGTTACAGCTCCAATCTATCCCAAACGATGCCGCCGGGAAGTCCTACCGGAGGAACAGGGGCCGACACGGACGTGACTGATCTGGACGGTAATGGGACTTACGATCTGTGGATCGGGGCTGCCGGAACAGACGTGCAGATTCTGATCAATCCCTACCTCGCCCCGGATGGCTTGCCGGCCAACTTGCCTCGAGACCTTGCGCTTGTCTCCGCCGACACAAACGGAGTGAGGCTTGCTTGGCATCACCCGGCTTACGCCGATGTGGCGCAAAGTTACAGAGTCTATCGGTCCACCTCACCCGGGTTGGCCCGACGGCATTCAAGGATGATTAAAGAGATTGGCATCACGCATCATCAGGACGAAGGTTTTGCCGCACCGATCACTCGACACACCACCACCGCCTACCTGGGTGATCCGGATGCGGTTCTTTTCGGCGAAAGCAACCTGGTCGAATTCACAGATCGCACGGCCGTTCCGGGTGTGACGTACTACTACCGCGTTACGCACGTCGGCACGGAAAACACCGAAAGTCAACCGACCGTGCCCTTGACGGCCACGGTGCCGCCAGAGGAAGGCCCAGACCTCGTGCCGCCTTTTATGGACATCGTTCGCCCCACATTGGAGGATTGGTCGGTCTTTCCGTCGATCGTGCTTCTATACGGGGACGGCGGCAGCGGCTTGGATCTCTCCTCGCTGCAAGTTCGCTTCAATGTTCCACTTGGAACAGGACAACCAGAAACGGGTGGTCGACCCGCCAACAGCGACATCAGCGATCTGTTCCTGGTCAAGAATAGCGGATGTTACCTGAATACCTTGTCCCCGCAACTCGCGCTGCCGACGGACACACTGGTCACCCTGCAAGCCAGCATAGAGGATCAGGCTGGCAACGCGGTCACGAACCAGGTGCAACTGTTCCCCTCCGTTGCCCCCAATCTCCCACCTGCAGCCAACATTTCCACCAGTGTCACCAATGGATTGGCACCTTTGACCATGACCCTCACCGCCACCAACTCGGTCGACAGCGATGGCAAGATTCTGTCTTGGGAGTGGTTTTTCACTGACGGCACCAGTGCCGTTGGGCCAGTGATCGAAAAGACATTCACAAGTGAGGGGATTCAGGGTGTCACGCTCCTGGTGCGGGACACAAGCGGCGCCATCGACACCGAGTTCCAGATGGTGGTGGTTGAATCCTTCAGGATCCTGTCGGCAGATTTCGCAGGTCCGGACTTCACCATGACTTTTTCCTCCCTGACCAACCGGACATACACCGTGGAACGCGCGGACAATCTTCCAGCCGATTCGTGGGTTCCAGTGGCCGAACTACAGGGGACGGGCTCGCCGTTGCAAGCCACCGACAGCAATGCCCAGGGAACCCCTCGGTTCTACCGCATTCGGGCGGACTAAGCGGGTATCGATATCTGTTGCGGGATCGACATCTGGCATCCTGTTAAGTGCCCGCAAAGCGGCGAGGCCCCTCAAGGAGGAGCGTTCTGTGATTCTGTCCAGGAGTTCCATAAATCCTCCCAACGCCAATCCTGCGCTGCTAAGGATGGTAAGAATCGGCCAAGATCGGTCCAAGGGGGTGAACGTACCCCTGGCGTATGAACAGGTGGTGGCCGTTCAAGTGAGGTCAGCGGGCGTATCGCCTCGCTTAAAGAGACGGGAGCCAATAAACCGGGAAGGCAAACACACGGATCACATGAACTTCATTGCCAAACACATTCAATGGCTTGGCCTGCTGCTGCTAGGAACGTTTGTCGCCGGTGCGACGGCTTTGTATTTCGATGTCCCTGCACGTCTCCAAGAGAAGTTCTCTGCTGCGAGTGACACGCAGGGTTCCACATGTCCGATGCATGCGCCCCAAGTCATACAAGAAAGCCAAGCCATGCCAAACCACGCCGATTGCGGCATGAAGGCGGATTCGGACATTCAATCCGGACCGGGCCACGCCGCTTGTCAACGGACCTCAAGTCTTCGTGGAACATGTTGCGTCGAGAAAGAGACGGCGATTAGACTTCCGCCCGGACATCATCCCGTTATGGGAATGCCGACCGAGTCGGCGCTTACCCATGACAACCACCACTCAGATAAGAACCCATAGGTGAACCCATGCCGAACTTCGATGCCAGCGATCCATTATGTGACAATGTGCAATGCGCCGTTTGCGAGAAGGTAATCACAGGAGGGCGGTGGTTTGCGCGCATCAACCACGGCAAGTGGATGATTGCACTCTGTTGCCCGCTCTGCACAGAGACTTTCGAACGGCACCCGCACAGCTACGTTCGTCGGATCGAAACGCTCGAATACATGCGGTCTTTGCGGGAGTCTCGACCAGAATCACCACTGGACGATTAGTCGATTCACTGATTTCATTCCGGAGTTACCGGGTTTATTGCCTGGTTGCCGAGATCATTCCCTGAGTACACCTGTTCACCCCTCGCCTCTGCGCCTCCGCGGGAGACATCGTTTGGTCCGCCCCCTTACGGGAGGCGGCTACGTGCAGCATGCAACTAAGGGGGTAGTCTACGCCAATCCTTCCTCCGAAGCTCTCGACTGCACGCCTCGTATCCAACTCGCGCTTTCCCTCAACCGCCGGCCACTCATCGTGATGATTCCAATAGTTCGCGGCGTGATTCACAGCCTGAGCAAAGGTCAGCCCGCAGCCTAACCTCCCCCTCTACCCGGACTCTTGCTCTTGCTCCTACTCTGCTGTGGCGAGTAAGAATACGTCGTTCCCCAGACTCTGCTGGGGAATGAAGGCTGCGCAGCGGGTTGGGGCACAAGGTGAAACATGGGCGAGTAGGGCACTCTACATCGCACCCTATCAAAGGCCCCTCACCCCTTCCCTCTCCCGGCGGGAGAGGCCTTCGACGAGCTCAGTCGAGCGGGGACCTGTCCTCCGCGCGGAGAGAGGCTGCTGCCCTGATCCCTTCACCCTGGGGTGGCATGCTGTTCCCTCTCCCCCCGGGAGAGGGTCAGGGTGAGGGGCCCGGTACAACGACAACATGTTGGTCGTTCTTTTCGGGTAAAGAGTAAGAGTAAGAACCTGCGCCACAGGCGCCCGTGCCGACTTTGTCAAGCGTCCTGCGGGCGGGGTTGATCCCCCCTCATCCAACGCGTATTGCATATTGCCGCCCATGATGCTATGAAGCCAAGGCCTTGGGCCCGCGCCCCTTATGGATTCACGCCAGCTCAACCTCGTTCTCCTCGCCGCCAATGCGGGATTGGTCCTTACCATCCTGGTCACGCTCTATTGGATGCGGGACCGCCCCACCCCACCCCTTTCCGCCGATCGGACCGAGCTCGTCGAGAACACCATCACCCAGATCTCGGTCCGCAAGTTCAACGCTTCCAACCTGCTCGCCGAGCTTTCCAGGCGCTCCCTTGGCTGGTCCAGCATCGAGTCCACCAACTACCTGATGTATATCCACAACCTCCGCGGCTTCGGTTGTCCCGAGGAGACCATTCGCGACATCATCCTCACAGATATTGCCAAGCTCTACACCCGGCAGCGCGCCCGGTTGGTGGTGGCGGCGCGGCCCTTTGAGTATTGGCGCACGGTGGGCCCGGGTGAGGACGCCCTGTTCAATCCCGAGTTGGAGGAAGGTTTCGCCCAACTCGACCGCGAACGCGACCAACTCGTCCGTGACCTGCTGGGCGTGGATTTCACCTCCGAGATCAACCGCTACCTGGGGAAGGTGAGCGAGGCCGACCGCCTCTATGCCTTTCTGCCCCCCGAGAAGCGCCTGCAGGTGGTCAGTCTGCTCCGTTCCCTGAAGCAGATGCGCGAGCAGATTGTCGCCAACAGCGGCGGGATCCTTCTCCCGTCCGATGAGGAGCAGTTGCGCATCATCGACCAGACTCGCGACGCCGAATTGGCCGGCCTTCTCACGCCGGAGGAATACAAGGCCTATCAGCTCACCGCCTCGCCGCTGGCCGAGACGCTGCGCCACGAACTCGACGGATTCCAGCCCTCCCCCGAGGAATTCCAATCCATCTACAACCTCCGTCATAACTACGACACCATCATCGAATCCGCGCTGGCGCAGGGTGAGTTGACCGATCCCGATGCGCGTGAACGCGTCCTCAGCGACGCGGAGCAATCCCTGGAAGAGGAGATGAGGAAGACGCTCGGCGAGGAGCGTTATGAGGCTTACCAACGCGCCACCGATCCTGATTACCAGTTCCTCGTCAAATGGAGCGACCGCCTCCAGCTTTCCGGTCAGCTCGCCGACCAGGTCTATGCCATGAAGCGACAGGCCGAGCAGCAACGGGAGCAGATCGAGGGCAACCTCCAACTCACCTACGAGCAGCGCCAACAGGCCTACGAGGCCATCGCCGGCGAAACCGAACGATCCCTCTCGCAGCTCATGGGAGACCAGGCCTTCAAGACCTATCGCCAAGCCGGAGGGCAATGGCTCAAGCAGTTGGGTCCCACCGAGGACGCCTTCGAATTGATCGTGCCGGAAATCAAGGACGCGCTGCAGCCCTGAGCGCGGATCAACTCTGCAACAGGTCCGCCTGCCAGCGCATCAGCTCCTCGGAAGCCTCGCTCCAGTCCCGCGCCAGTGCCATCAACGTCGCCCGGCTGGCTATCAGCGTGGCATCGATCTCCAGCCGCGCCGCCTGTTCGTCCCGCCGCTTTTCCAGGTTGTGGTAGCGCACCTTCTCCGCGTCGGTCGGGCGTCGCCCGGATCGACGGGGGCGCTGAGGGTGGCTTGAGGTCGCCAATCCCTTGGCCACGGCGTCCCGCACCCCGGCCTGGCGGCGGGTGGACAGGCGCGGGGGCATGACGGAGCGCAGGCTGCCTCCGTTGAGGCTGGCTGCGGCAATGTCCACCATCGTGGTGGGCGCCATGATGAAGTAGGGGGGCTTGTTGCTGCGCACCGCCTCCGACTCGCGCCAATGCCAGATCTCCCGCAGTACGGCAAGCGCCGCCGGCGCCAGTTGATGGCTTCCCTTCACGCGCCAGACCTTGTCCGGATCATTCTGGCGCGGAACGGTGCACTCTGAGATGAGCCGCGCGCACCATTCCTCGTGCCAGTCCAGTCGCCCCTTGGCTTCGAGTTGGTCCCGCAGAAACTGGCAGAGCCGGTGGAGGAAGCGGACATCATTGAGGGCGTAGGCTTCCATGCGCTGGGTCAACGGGCGCCGGGCCCAGTTGGCCTTCTGCGGGCCCTTTTCCAATCGGGCGCCGAGGAACTGGAACACCAGATCCGTGAGGCCGAACTGGCGGCAGCCCGCCAATCGCGCGGCCAGCATGGTGTCGAAGATCTTCGCCGGGACGAAACCGCCGGTCTTGTGCAGCAGCCGAAGGTCGTAGTCGGCGCCATGCAGGATCAGCTCATGTCCCTGCAGCGACTGCCACAATCGGTCCAGTGGGATGTCGGACAGCGGATCGACCAACAGTTCACCGTCGGGCAGCCCGATCTGAAGGAGGCACAGCTTTTCCGGATACGCATGCAGGCTGTCGGCCTCCGTATCAAGGGCGATCCAGGAAGCCTTCCGGATCTTCGGCAGCCATTCATGCAACGTCTCTTCCGTATCGATCACGCGCGGGACTATAGGCAAATCCGTAGGCCAAGAAAGTGAAATTCTCCCCGGCGGTCCACCGATTTTTTTTCCCGTCGCCGCAGGCATTCATTCCGTACATAATCGGGGCAATGAACCTGGCTAAGGCCTTTTCCGACAGCGTGGAGCGTGCCCCGTCCAAGGAGGCGGTTTTTTGGGGGGAAGAGGTGTACACCTACGCGGCGTTGGAGGAGGCCTCCCACCGGCTGGCGACCCATCTGGTTCAGAACCTTGCGGTCCGCCCGGGGGATCGGGTCGGGCTCTGGCTGCGCAACCGGCCGGAGTTTGTGACCGCTCTTTTTGGCGTCCTCAAGGCCGGGGGTGTGGTGGTGCCCATCAACAATTTCCTCAAGCCTGAGGAGATGCGTTACATCCTCCAGGATTCCCATGTCCGGGTCGTGATCAGCGACGCCGGCCGTGAAGCCGAGGTGGCCGCCCTCACCGCCACCCTGCCCGGACTGCGCATCTGGGAAGTGGAACAGGCCGGCTCCCTTCCGCCCTCGGATCCAGCTGTGCCCTTGCCAGGCCATTCCCAGTCTCCCTCGGACCTGGCCGTGCTGATCTACACCTCGGGCACCACCGGGCATCCCAAGGGGGCCATGCTCAGCCACCAGAACCTGCTCAGCAACGTGGAGAGCTGCCGGATCGTGCTGGCGGCGGTCGATGCGGATCGATTTGTGGTGTTGTTGCCCATGTTCCACAGTTTCATGCTCTGCGTCGGGATCCTCCTCCCCCTGCTGGTGGGAGGCTCCATGGTGTTGATCCGATCCCTTCATCCACCCAAGAACATCCTTGCGGAAATCGCGGCCCGGCAGGCCACGATCCTGCCCGCTGTGCCCCAGTTCTTCCGCACCCTCCTCGGTGTTCCCTCCCCCGAGACCCTGCCCCTGCGGGTTTGCCTGAGCGGAGGAGCACCGCTTCCGGTGGAGTTGTTCCGTGAGTTCAATCGGGCCATGCACATCCCTCTGATCGAAGGCTACGGTCTCAGCGAAGCCAGCCCCGTGGTCAGCCTTAATCCCATTGCAGGGCCCCACAAGGAAGGCTCCATCGGCCTCCCCATCCCCGGTGTGGAGGTCGCCGTCATGGATGACCAGGGCCGCCGTCTCGACGTCGGCGAAGTGGGGGAGATCTGTGTGCGCGGCCAAAATGTGATGCTCGGTTACTGGAACCGGCCGGAGGAAACCGCCACCGCCTTGCGCGAGGGATGGCTTTGCACGGGGGACATCGGCTACGGGGACGCCGACGGTTTCTTCTTCATCACGGACCGCAAGAAGGACATGCTCCTGGTCAACGGAATCAACGTCTATCCCCGCGAGATCGAAGAGGTGCTATATCAATTCAAGGGCGTGCAGGAAGCGGCTGTGGTCGGCATCCAGGACCGTCGCCGTGGCGAACAACCCGTCGCCTTTGTCTCGCTCCAGGAAGGGACCGAACCCGATACCAAGGCCATGCTGGCCTTCCTCAAGGAACGCCTCGCCGACTACAAGGTGCCCCGGCGGATCCATGTCCTTCCCAAACTGCCGCGCAACGCCACCGGCAAGATCCTCAAAACCGCCCTGCGCGACATGGCCAAGGGAGATCCCGCCGACTAGCGCAACCGGCGCGCGGCGATGCAGGTCTTCCACCGCCGGCGGGCTGTCCCACGACCTTCTTGCCTGGGCTTGGGGCGTTCCAACGCAGTCGGAGGAAGGCTCCATGCCGGCGATTTCACGCGGCAAGCGAGGCGGGGAGCGGGCATCGGAATGGGCTGGTCCCATCCGCCCAAGCTTCTGGTCCCGGCATGGCGCGCGATCTGCAATATATTGGGGAAAAACGACTTGCGATAATTCCTTGGAAACCAGTGTTTCCCTGATTGACGGCCCGGAGGGTGCTCCCTATGGTATCGCCGCTTTACCGGCCCTCCGGCTTCGGCACTGCGTTCCGCGCGGGCAAGGGGTCGGTCCGGACAAAGCATGTATATGGCTGAAGGTTATTGCCCTCAATGCAAGGCACGCACCGCAATTGGTCAGGCTGTGGCCGCCGTTCTCAAGAACGGCCGCCGAGCCGTGAAAGGCCACTGTGTTTCGTGCGGAAGTTCCCTGTTCAAGATCCTCGATCGCGTCGATTGCCTGAGCCCGGAAGGCCCCTCGGTGAGCCGTGAACGTCCTTCCAGATTCCGGAGAATCGTGCCCAATGGCTGGTGACGGCTCCTTATGAGCGCGCAGGAACTGGCCTACGTCATTCTCACTCCTCACTCCCTGCAGAAATCCAGGACTGGCGGCATTCTGACCCGGTTGGTCACCCGAACCGGGCTGGAGCTGGCGGGCGCCCGGATGTTTGCCCCCAGTGAGGAGCTGATCCGCGAGTATGCCGAGGCCGTGGTCTCCGCCGACGATCCGCAGGATCGCAGGATCCAGGAGATGATCCGTGGCTATGTGGTGCGCCAACTGGGCCCGGACCGGGTTTCGGGACGGCGGAGGCGGGTCATGGTGTTGCTGTTCCAGGGGGAAGACGCCACGCGCCGGGTGCGCTCGGTCGTGGGTAACATCAGTGTCGATCGGCGGGCCGGCGAAACCATTCGGGACACGTTCGGGGATCTGGTGCTGAACGACGACGGGGAGGTTGTCTATTTCGAGCCTGCGGTGCTGGCCGCGCCGGTGGCCAAGGAGGCCCTCACCAAACTGAACATCTGGGCGCGCTATTCGGAGTTCGACGGTGGTCTGCTCCAGGACGTGGTGGATTGTCTTCCCAGCGAACGCCTGGAACGGACGCTGGTGTTGATCAAGCCGGATAACTTTCGGTTTCCCACGGGGCGGCCGGGCAATGTGATCGACTTTTTCTCACGCACCGGCTTGGCCATCGTGGGCATCAAGATGCACCGCATGAGCGTTGCCCAGGCGCTGGCCTTCTACGATCCGGTGCGGGAGATCCTGCGCGCGCGCCTGGGGGACTGGGTGGGGCAGACGGCGGCGGGGGCGTTGGAGCGCGATTTCGGCTATCCGCTGCCGCCGCCACTGCAGTCGGCTCTCGGCAACCTGCTCGCTCCGTGGTATGGCGATCACCGGTTTGAGAGCATCATTCGATTCATGGCCGGCCGGACGCCTGCGGAATGTCCGCCTGATCAGCGCGATGCACCCGGCACCGAAACCTCCATCGCCCTGGTGTACGAAGGCGTCGATGCCGTGAGGAAGATCCGCGAGGTGCTGGGGCCGACCGATCCGTCCAAGGCTCCGCCGGGGTCCATCCGCCGCGAATTCGGCCAGAGCGTGATGATCAACGCGGCGCACGCCAGCGATTCCGCCGCGAATGCCGAGCGCGAAATCCAGATCGTGAACGTGGCGGAGAACGACTTCATCAAGCTGGTGGACGCGGCCTGCCCATAGCCGCCCCGCAGTCGCGGGTTGGAATTCCATGTGGAGCTAGACGGGCGGGTTCGTAGTTCCGCGACTCGACTGAGCTCGCCGAAGCCCTTCAGGCGGTCCGGATTCCGGTTGGCTTGAAGCCCGTATTCGCCACAGGTCCTCTCCGGCTCGGAGAAGCGCCAGCAACCGTTGGTCCGCCGCCGGGAACTCGTATCGGTCCAGGTCACCCCGCCCGATCCAGGCCACGTCGGCGCAGTCCAGGGGCTGGGGTTCGTGACGTTGCCAGGTGCAGTGGAAGAATCGCAGGTGAACCGATTTTTCGGGATAGGCGTGGGTGAGGGACTCAATCAGGGCGCCCACGATCACCTCGATCCCCAGTTCCTCCATCAGTTCCCTCGCGAGGCACGACTCGAAGGTTTCCCCCTCATGACGCTTGCCTCCGGGGAATTCCCACAGTCCGCCCAGGTGCGCATGATCGGGGCGCTTGGTGATGAGGAGTTTTCCCCCGCGAAACACCAGTCCGGCCGCGACGTCGATCACTTGCATGGCAGGGTTCTTTCCAGCCGGGTAAGGCGCTTCACCGGCCGACGCTCTTGTAGATGAATCCGAGCCGCTCCATCTCGGCGACGTCGAACAGGTTTCGGCCGTCGAAGAGGATCGGGGCGGACATGCGTTCGCGGACGCGTTTCAGGTCGAGCGACTTGAACTCGTCCCATTCCGTGGCGATGACCAGTGCGTCGCAATCGTCCGCCACCGCGTTCTTGTCCTCCACAAACTCGACACCCTTCAACAGGTCGCGCGCCTTCTCCATCGCCTTGGGGTCGTGCACCCGCAGGCGGGCGCCCTCCTGGAGGAGCCGTTCGCACAACTCGATGGCCGGGGAAAGCCGGACGTCGTCGGTGTTCTGCTTGAAGGCGAGTCCGAGCACGCCGATCGTCTTGTCCTTCACGACCCAGAGCGTCTCGGTGATCTTCTTGATGAACCGGCTCATCTGGTCGCTGTTGATGCGCTGGACTTCCTTGAGGAGGCGGAAGTCGTACCCGAGCTGCTCGGCAATCTTGATGAAGGCGCTGAGGTCCTTGGGAAAGCAACTGCCCCCGAATCCGATGCCGGCATTGAGGAAACGGCGCCCGATGCGCTCGTCCATCCCCATGCCGTTGGCCACCTCGAGGACGTTCGCCCCGGTGGCTTCGCAGATCACGGAGATGGCGTTGATGTAGGAGATCTTGAGGGCAAGGAAGGAGTTTGCCGCGTGCTTGATCAGCTCCGCCGAATTGATGTCGGTCACGATGACCGGGGCCTCGAAGGGGGCATAGATCTGCTTCATCGCCTCGACCGGACGCAGGTCCGCCGTGCCGATCACGATGCGGTCCGGGTGCATCAGGTCCTCCACTGCGAATCCTTCGCGCAGGAACTCCGGATTGCTGACCACGTCGAAGTCCGCCTTGGTCCGGCTGTAACGCTGGATGGTCTCGGCCACCTTTTGCCCCGTCTGGACCGGCACGGTGCTTTTGTCCACGACGATTTTGTAGCTCGTCATGCACTGGGCGATCTCGCGCGCCACCTTGTCGATGAAGCTGAGGTCCACCGAGCCGTCGGGCAGGGGCGGGGTGGGCACCGCGATGAAGATGACATCGGATTGCTCCACACCTTCCGGTGTGGAGTCGGTGAACCGAAGCCGGCCTGCGGCGGTGTTCTTCTGGACCAGTTCCTCGAGGCCGGGTTCGTAGATGGGGATGCCGCCCGACCGGAGCAGGCGCACCTTTTCCACGTTGTTGTCCACGCAGATGACCTGGTGCCCCACCTCGGCGAAGCAGGCGCCGGTGACCAATCCCACGTAACCCGTGCCGATGATGGTCAACTTCATGACCGGGCTGGGTCAGGGTTGCTCAACCGGTGCCGGGGCGGGGTCAGGCGCGGGTGTGGGCGCCGGCGAGGGTGTGGCGGGGGTGGGCGCGGCGCCCGGTGGCGGCGTTTCCGTGGAGGGCGTTGCCGGTGTGGCTTCGGCCGGATTCAGCGTCACGGTCGGTGCCGCCCCGGGAGCCGGCGTCGGCGTCGTGGCGGAGGGGGCGAGGTTCAACTGGATCGGGGCGTTGCTCCCCATGGTCGGAAGCATGGCAGGCATCGCGTTGGTGGGGGCCAGGTGGGGATGCTTCTCAAGCATCTCCTGCTGGCGCATCCCGGCCTCGGCTCCCAGTCCGTCTCCCGGGTGCGTCTGCACCAGCTCATCATAAATCTCCAGCGCTTCTTCCAGGCGATTTCCGTCCTCATACAGCCGGGCCAGGCAAAGCCGCGCCTCGTCCACCACCGAGTGAGTGGCGAATCGGCGGCGCAGTTCCTCGTATTTGGCGATGGCTTCCTCGTTCATCCGCTGCGCATCGAGGCTGGCCGCCACCCCGAAGTGACCCTGGGCCGTCCAGGCACTGTCGGGATACTCGCGCAGGAACGTCTCGAACTGGGCTTGCGCTTCCGCGTAGTCCTTGCCGCTGTAGAGGGCTGAAGCGTAGAGCAGTTGGGCGCGGCCTGCCGCCTTGGTGCCCGCGTATTCGCGCGCAATCTTCTGCAGCCCCGCCTCCGCTTCCGCCGACATGGGCTGGCTTAGGCTCAGGGGCATGTCCAGATTCGAAAGCGCCTCACTGGCCTTGGTTTCACGCTGTGCCTTGGCGGTCACCACCACGACCAACGCCAGAACGATAGCGAAGGCGCCGCCGCCCCAGATGGCGACTTTCTTCTTGTTAACTTCCAACCAGGCCAGAAATGTGACCCAACTTGCCGAATGTGTGGCTTCCGATTCCATAAATTTAAAGGGGCACAATCTTCCGGTCGGCCTTCAAAAACGCAAGCGGTAAATCCCTTGTATGGCGGAACTTTCTGCCGTGGTTTCCGAGCCTTGCGCCCGGTCTGATCCGTGCGACCCCACTTCCTCATGGGGTTATGCCAACTTGTTTCAACCCCCCTTCCGCCGGGACTGATGCCGGCCTGCACGGGCAATATCCAGGCCAAACAAGTGGGCCCAGGCAATTTTCAGGGTGGCTGAAGGTGGGATGGTTCATGGGGAGCCCCCAGATCCTTTCGGACCTGCCCACGGCCCATGAGCCATGCGCAGCCCGGACCGGCTAAAGCCGGGACTACAAACGTGGCGGCCTCCGTTTGTAGTCCCGCCTAAAGCCGGAACCCGTCACGACGAGCTAGATAAGGAAGAAACTCCAACACGTTTCACAAGGAGTTTCTTAAGAGGCGGTCGGGGCTGCACGGTTCATGGAGAGGTTCGCATGCCACGTAGCCGTCCCTCGGCTGCGGGACGGCTACTTCGCGGGCAAACGCAGCGCGGCCAGGGCCTTCTCGAAGTCTTCCGGGATCGGCGCCTCCAGGCGCAGGCGCTCGCCGGTGGTCGGGTGGTCGAACGTGATCGCACGCGCGTGCAGCATGAACCGTCCCGGCCGTATCCCGCTCAGTTCCTCCAGCCTGGCTACTTGTCGCTTGCCATACACCGTGTCCCCAACCAATGGATGGCCAAGGTGCTTGAAGTGGACCCGTATCTGGTGCGTGCGTCCCGTGTGCAGGCGGACCTCCACCAGTGTGGCATCCCGCAGAGGTTCCAAAACACGATACTCAGTGTGGGCATCGCGCCCGGGCCCCTCCGTCACGGCCATCGACTTGCGGTGGCTCGGATGGCGGGCGATCCGGGCATGGATGTGGCCGGACTTCCTGGGCACCTTCCCGAACACGATGGCCAGGTAGATCTTTTCCAGCGTGCGCTCCTTGAACTGTGCGGAGAGCGCGTGGTGCGCCTGGTCATGCTTGGCCACCACAAGGCAGCCACTGGTTTCCTTGTCGAGTCGGTGCACGATGCCCGGGCGTTCCACACCGCCGATGCCGCTCAGGCTTTCCCGGCAGTGAGCCAACAGACCGTGCACCAGGGTGTCTTTCTCCGTCCCGGACGCCGGATGCACCACCACTCCGGCCTTCTTGTTGATCACAAGCAGGTCGGCATCCTCGTGGAGAATCTCCAGGTCCATCGCCACCGGCTCCAGCTCTGAAGGACGGGCAGGCGGCCAATGAACATGGATGACATCCCCGCGACGTGGCCGGCAGGTGGCCTTGACCCGTGTGTCATTGACCTTGATGTGGCCCTCCTCGATGAGGCGCTGCAGGGTGCCGCGTGAGACGACCGGATAGCGATCCCGCAGGAAGAGGTCCAGGCGTTCCTGCGTCGGCGCGGTCTCGATGGTGAATGTCTCCTCCCGGTCTGACATGCGGGGTGGGGCTGGTCGTCAATGATCCTCGACGGAGGCCGGGCGGGGTTCCGGCTCGGCCGGCTGCTTCAACGACAGGATGAACAGAAGCCCGACCCCGACGCAGATGGCGGTGTCGGCCACGTTGAACGCCGGAAAGCCCGCCTCCAGCGAGTCGCTGCGGATCAGATAGAAGTAGAGGAAATCCACCACGTGCCCGATTCGGAAGCGGTCGGTGACATTGCCCAGGATGCCGCCCAGGATCAGGCCCAGAGCCACCTGGCCGGTCATTGTGTTTACGCCGAAATGATGGCGCTTGAGGATCAGCATCACAATGGCCACCACGCCGACGAAGCCCAGCGTCAGGTTGCTGCCCGTGAACATGCTGTAGGCCGCCCCCGTGTTGCCCCAGTGCACAAACTTGAAGAAGCCATGCAGGATGACCTTCTCGGTCTGGAAGTCCATGAACCGCAGGACCAGAAGCTTGGTCAGTTGGTCCAACGCAAAGATCGCCAGCGCGATCACGCCGATCTTCCAGTCTCGAGCCAGGTTTTTCATCACACTCACCGGGCCCCAGCCCGGCATCCGCACGAGCGCCATTCTAGGGCAGGAGGTGGGCCTCGTCGAATGCGGAATGGGTGCGATGCAAAGTGGGTGATCCTAAGGGGCGCAAGTCCCTTTTGATGGATCGTCAACAGGGGAGAGGTCCGCAGTTGTACCGTCGTCTCAAGACCCCCCCATTAAAATGAGACTTCCGTCCTCGTTCCTGAGTAGCGAAGCGTCTTGGTGACGCCCTCGGGGAGAAGCTCGACGCGAAACTCACGCTCCACGGGAAGAGGGTTCGCTCCCTCCGGTGCGCCAGGCTCCAGGACGAGGCGCTCTTGCGCTTCATCCCACTTCATCCGGATCCAGGTGGCGCGCCCCTCCAGGTACTCCAGGCTGATCCCGTCGTCGTCGTAGAGTGTGAACGACCCGTCCGCGCCCCGGAAGATCTTGAGCGTGGTCGGATCGGTCACCGGCTGACCCGTGTATTGGCGCGCGGGGTCGAAGGGGATGATCGCGCCTGCCCGCACGTAGATGGGCATCGTGGCGAGATCCACGTTGCGGGTGACGGATCGACCGCCAGCTTCCCTGGCGTGGGTCCACCAGTCATACCAGTTGCCCTTCGGCAGATAGACGTCCCGCTGCGAGGCGCCTTGGGTGAACACGGGCGCAATCAACAAGTCCGGCCCCCATAGGTATTGATCGCCCCGGCGCAGGGCGAGGTCATCATCCGGGTAATGCAGCCACATGGCCCGCATGAATGGCAGGCCCGTAGAGCGCGCCTGCCAGGCCAGCGAGTAGGTGTAGGGCATCAGTTGGTAACGCAGGTTGCCATAGATGCGGCACACCTCCTCGATGCGCGGGTTGTTCATCTCCGAAGCCGGCGGGGGGTTTCGTTGCCCTTCAGTGAATCCCATCTCTGCGAGGCCCCAGCCCCAGGGCACGCGCAGGCGCCAGATGCGGCCATGCGATCGAAAGGACGGGCAGAACGCCGAGAACTGGAACCAGCGCGTGTAGAGTTCGCCGGACAGTTCGGGCGGCTCGATGTTCGCGTAGAACCCGCCGGTGTCGGAGCCCCAGTAGGGACTGAGGCTGAGCGAGTGATTCAGGCCGACCGCCACCTGCGCCTCGAGTGTCTTCCATGACGCGTCCGTGTCCCCCGACCACACCCAGCCGCCCCACTGCGCAATGCCGAGGTGCCCGTTCCGGTGCAGGCTCCAGGGCCGCACGTTGGGCCGCGTGGCAAGCGGGCCTTGATGGTACATCTGGTGGCGCGTCATCCGCTCCCACAGGTTGAACCAGTCCCCCTCGTCCGGCCACCACCCGTCAATGGGCGTGTTGAAGAGTTCCACGTGACGTTCCCAGTAGGTCTGGATGTGTCCCGAATCCAACGTCTCACCGGGTTTCGCCGGAATGGTGCCATGCAACGTGGGCAGCCCCTCCCCGCGCTGGGGAGGCACCATGTGCAGCACCACCTTGACATCGCGGGCGTGCAACTCGGCGATGACCTCGCCGGGGTTCCTCTTGAACACCTCCGGGTTGAAGGCAAACGACGGCTGGCGCCTGTTCCAACCGGTCGGGGTGAATCCGGTGCCCAGGTAGATGACGGTGTCGAGCGGGATGCGCTTGGCGCGGAAGGTGTCCACGACATGGAGCAGCAACGCTTCGCCGTCCATGTGGGCGTCGCGCAGTTCGCGGTGCGACTGCATGTAGCCCAGCGCCCACCGCGGCGGCAGCACGGCCGGACCGGACACGTCGGACAGATCCTTCATGAAGGCCAGGGGGTCGCGCGCATCTAAGACGATCAGGTCAAAGAGGCCGGGAACGATCTGTTCCACGGGCGGGCGGCCCTGGATCTCCCGTGTGATGTCCCTCCGTCCTTCGCCGGGCGCGCCGCCTCCTGCCTCATCTGAACTGGCGCCCTGGAGGTTGGGCGGCTGCCAAGGCAGCAAACGCCCGTGCTCCGCGTCACTGAGGTCCACCTTGACCCACGGCGTGGCGGCGAACAGCCCCCAGCCGCCGGTGCCGACGAGCAGGGGCACCGGGTTTCGGGAGCCATACGCGTTGGATTGCCAGCGGGGCCGCATCTCGTGCAGCCGCCCGCGCCGGTCGAACTCCACCTCCTTCGAGCGCCAGCCGCGACCTGGTTCCGGTCCTCCCTCCCCCATGCCCAGCACCGGGCGATCATCGATGTTGAAACGCACGGCCCCGTCGTCCTCGAAGATCAACTCCTGAACTGGCGTGCCGTCCGGGCGGGCGACCAGGACCCGGAGAGGATTCGGGCGCACCTCAACATGCAGGTGGCCAACTTGGCGGGAAACCGGCGCCTCCAAGGTGTGCAGGCTGATCGCCGGATCGGCGACCTTCCGCTCCACCAAGGCCGGCGTGTCGGGGTAGGGGGCCGCATAGCCAACTGGCTTGAGCGTGATGCGCACGCTCCATTCGCCGGCAGGCCGGATGTCAAGTTGAGCCGACTGGGGTGACGTAATGGCGGCTGCGCCGGACGATGGCGCGATCGGTCCGAGGAGGATTGCCAGCGCAACCGTGAAAAGGAAAACGTGGATCCGCATCAGAATTGGATTCTGCGCGGATCCACGTCATCCGGTCAAAACAAACAACCGCCAAGGGACATCACTGTCCCGCGTCGGACGGGTGCACCTCGAAGAGTGTTCCCTTCAGGACGAATACGACCTGCTGCCCCAGCGCAAGGATGGGCGCCGCTTCCGGATACTGGTTGAGCAGCTTGAAGTAGGCATCCGATCCGAACTCAATCCGCGTGGGTTTCGCGTCCTTGTGCGCCTCGGTCAGGCTTTCGCTGTCGGTCCAGCGATCGTCCTGCAAATAGAAAGCCCGGCCGGCCACTTCACGGGTGGTTTGGCTCGCCGCACGTGCCACAGGCTGACCTGCCGCGGTCAAACCGCTTTGGCTCGATGGCTTGGGGGTGGGGGTGGAGGAGATGGCAGGTGAGGGCGTGGTGGTCGCCGCGGGTGCGTTCGGACTCACTTCCCGATTGCCGGCCAGCAAGGCGTCGGTTGAGGCATTGGCCGACTTGAGCAGTTGCAGGGCACGCGCGCTGTCCACAGCCTCTGCTCCCGTGCGGGCCTGCTCGAGGCGGGAATAGGTGCGACCCAGGCTCTCTCTCGTTCGGTCCTGATAAAAGTCAGGCGCCAGAAGGCGGCGGTGTTCCGTGATGCCCCGGCGCTTTTCGTCTTCTGTGATCAAGTAAGCGGTATAAGGAGTGACAATGCCGTGGCGGCGGGCCAACTGGGTCACTTCCTCCTTCAGTTCGTCGGATTCGCCGCGTAGCCGGATCTCGTCAAGCAGGTAACCGACCCGGCGCGTGGCCCAGAGGCGTGGGATGAAGTCATGCCGGTCGGCGCGATCGGGGAAGTCGGCGTCGTAAGTGTGCTCCTTGTCCTTTGCCTGCACCTTCCCGCGCAGCCGGATCACGCCCGAGCCTGAGCCCTGGTAGCGTCCCACCACCACGAGCTGATCCCCCTGGAACAGGTCGGGCAAGACGTGTGGATGCAACTCGCGAGCCCGCACCCCTTCCGGGAATTCCAATTCCACGTCGGTCAGGACCGGTTCGTTGATCTTGGTGAAGAAGGAGGACACTTTCAGTTCAAGGTCTTCCTCCGGTCGCACGTATTGGCTGGCGGCCCGGGTCGCCTCGGTGATGCGGTCCAGGAGATGGGTGTTCACGTCGTTGCCGATGCCGAAGCAGAACACCCGGGTGAACCGTTCCCGCCGATCGGTGATGGAGGCGACGATGGATTCCTCCTTCGTTTCCCCCACGGTGGGCCGGCCATCCGTCAGGAAGATCACGACAAAGGGCCGATCGGATTCGGGCGGGCGTCGAGCCAACGCCTGATCCAGGGCGGGTGCGATGGCCGTGCCCCCCACCGCTCGCAGGTCTTCCACAAACTCGCGCGCCTTGCGGCGGTTGGAGTCATTGGCGGGCACGAGCGAGGTGAACAGAGGTTCCACTCCCGATGAGAACTGGATCACCTCGAATCGATCCGAGTCCCGAAGATTGTCCACGCAGAAGGCAAGGGCGTTGCGGGCCTGATCCAGTTTCTTGCCTGACATCGATCCCGAAGTGTCCAGCACGAAGACCACATCCTTGGGCATGGCCCTTTCGCGGGCGGGTCCGGGCGTGGCCAAAAGGGCAAAGTAACCCTCACCCTCCGCGGTGCGGTGCGTGAGCAGATGCAGCCCGATGCGGCTGTCTTCCGATCCGAAGTACAGCTCAAAATCTCGGTCGGGATGAAACGGGCTGGCCTGGAGCGTGAGGTCTGCCCGGTCTTTGCCCTGGCGTTCAGTGTCAATGGTGTGCGTGGGGGAATAAACGGTGGTGAGGGGGGAATCCGTCTCGACCCGGACATGAAGGCTGAACTTCTGGATGGGAGCGGGTTCCTGGCCCGGCACTCGCATGGGTAGGCGGTAGCATGTGAGACCGTTGTCGGCCCGCAGGAGCTCGGTGTAACTGAGGGAGATCACACGGGTGGCCCGGGGTTCGATGGGGTAGATCCGCACCTTGAACAGGTCCTGCCCGGCGTACTCCAGCAACCCAGGATCCTTCATCTGCCGCACGATGTGTTCGTAAATGCCACGGGCCTTGTCGGCCGCCAGGAGTTCTGCCTCAACCGGCTCGCCGTCAATCTCCAGCGTGAAGTGATCCAGGTGGGCGCCACGCGGGACGGGAAACAGGAAGGTGCCTTCCAACGTGCGTCCGTTCGGGTTGTAGAAGGCCTGCTCGATCCGCGTCACGGCTTCCGGTCCACGAATGCGCGTGTCGATGTCCGTGCGTCGCGACTCGAGGGGAATGGTGGGGGAAGGAACGGGGTGCGGACGGGGACGCGGTTGCGGCGCGGGATGATTCGGGCCGCGCCAGAAGTGTTCGTCGTGAACCAGGAGCAGTCCGGCGGCGTGAAGGGGGAGGGAGGCGAGCAGGGTGAAGCAGGCGAGACCGGTCAGAATTTTCATGGAGGCGTTGGACGCCGCACGGGGGGGGATGCTCCCGTGGGGCTTCAGTTCCTGAATGGGATCGGACGGTTTGAAACGTACGAAGGCGCGGGCGCCGGTTTGCATTTCCGCCTTCAGGCGGTGGTGGTGTCCCAAGCCTTCCAACGATCGAACCGCCTAAAGCACGGACCCCCGAAGGGGGCTAGATGGGAATGAAATATTCGGTACCACGGCTATGGAAAGGCCCCTCACCCCCGCCCTCTCCCGGCGGGAGAGGGAGCCGCAGTCCTCGTGGAGAGGACGGGTTCCAATCAGATGCCTTTCTCCACGCGGAAGATGGTGTTCCCTCTCCCCCCGGGAGAGGGCCAGGGTGAGGGCCTTCGATTTCGTCGTGCTTTAGGGCCAGCCCTTAACTCCAACACGTTCCACATCGAGTTTCTTAAGAGGCGGAACTACGAGCGCGTTGTGCATCGAGTTTCCTGAGAGACGGGTGAGGGGCCCGTACTACAGTGATTCAACCTCATTGCACACCCACATCGACCAACTCCCGGTTGCTTGGAAGGGCCGCGCGCCGTTCGACTGATGACAGGGGGGGCCTTTACAGGCTGCGGAGGCGGAAGAAACGGGCCGCGGGCACGGTGGTGGTGGTGATGGTGACCTGCCCGTCCTGGACCGTGCGCGGATCGGTGTTGGGTGTCCAGGGACCGTCCGGGAGGGACCCGGCTTGTTCCAGCACATAACCATCCGCCTCTACCGGCCAGGAAACGAGGGTCTCATCCGTGGTCCGCGTGATGGCCAGGCTCGGGGCGGGTTCATTGCCGTCCGGCACCAGATTGTCATTGCGATCGATGCCCATGCGGACACCGGTCCCTGGAGGGACACCCATGAGGGTGAAGGTGTCCCCCGCCAGCGCCAAGTCGTTCAGTTCATCCCGTGTGAAAGGGCCGAGGTTGTTCTGGTCAGCCTCGTAGAGTCTGGTTCCGGGGTTGAAGTAAAGCCCATGGTGCCTTCCCTGGAAGGTGCCTTTCACGATGAGGTCGATGTTGGTCAGGACGCCGGCCTGTCCTTCCAGCAGATTCCAAGCGGCGACGGTCTCGGCGTTCTCGGCATTGCCGGGCGTGACGGTCCGGGTATGACCGACGCCGGGAGCTGTGCCGGTGTCCAGGCACTGCACGAAGGCGTCAATGTTGCGCTTGCGGACTGTATCGTCGGAGAGATTGTCGAAGACGTCGCGGGAGAGAAAGGTGAAGAGGTCGGGATCCACCCCGTCATGCACCAGTCCGAACCCGCCCACGCTCTCCGCGTCGGGAGCGAAGTCCACGTTCAGTTTCTGGTAGATGTTGCGGAGGTGGGGAATTTTGATGTCCTGCGGTTCTTGCAAGGCTTGGGCAGCAACAATAAAGGGGGCGCTGCCGGTGGGCAGGACATGGCAGGTGTTGCATGTCAGGGTTCCTGTGTAGGGCTCGTTGATGTAGCTGTTGCGGCCCGCCTGCGGATTGCCGATGCCGTTCTTGGTGGGGAAGGAGGTTGGCAGAGAGCGATCGAGATTCTGATTCGGATTGGGTTGAAAGCGGACCGTCTCGATGAAATCGCGATACGCCTCCATGTCCTGGGCAGACAACTCACCGCCGCCCAGCAGTGAGTCAAAGGCGCCATTGAAGGCGAGAAACCCGGAACGATCCCCGCGCCAATGCAGCGGTTCCAGCCCCTTGAGGCCGCGCAAGGTCTGTGTGGTCATGGGGCCCTTCATGGGGTGAAAAGCATTCGGGATGGTCGGTCCGGGAGGGGCGATGCCGATCTGGTTGGGTTGCATCTCGCCACCCGGATCGCCCAGGTCCCACGCCAGCAGGTCCATCTCCGCGTCGATGTGGCAGGAGGCGCACGAAACCGTGCCCGCACCGGAAAGCTTGGCGTCGTAGAGAAAGCCGCGTCCCTCACGGATCACCGGCGGGGTGGGGTCGTGGCTGCCCACCGGAATCTCCCGTGTCAGTTCCCGGGTCTGTGCGTCCAGGATGGAGATGGAATTGGCGAGGCGATTGACGACGTAGAGCGCCTGGCCCGGGAGCAGCGCCAGGCCGCGGGGCCCTCGCTTGGTGCGGGGGGCTGTGGTGTCATCGGGGGTGTCAGGGTTGAGTTCGATCCGTTCAAGCACGGTGCCCAAGTCGTCCAGCCATGCCACGCGATCGGTGCCAAAGGAGGCGACAAACATGTGGTTGCCGTCCGGTTCAAACACCAGGTCCGTCGGCTGGGCCAGGGCCAAGGCTCTTTCGGCGGCATTCGGGAAGCCCTGGTAGGTGAACCCCTGGTTGAGGTCGTGGTGCGTCACCGCGCCGTTGGTGATGTCGATATGGCTGACGCGGTTGTCCACAAAAGTGCCCCGCAGGTTGGTTTCAAAGTGCTCCAGGTTGTGCGCGTCCGTGTTGGCCACCCACAGGTCGCCACTCCCCGGATGCACCGCCAGCCCAAGATTCACCGAACCCACCCGCGGGATGTAGCGGACGATCTCCAGCGTCTCCGTGTCGATCTCCACGACATCATTGTCCGGCATCGTATAGCGGATGGGCGCCTGGGCTCCGGTGCTCCAGAGCGGGTCGGTGGCGTCCACGATCAGGCTGACGCGCGGGGGGGGCGGCAGTTGGGTGTTGGTGGGCATGGGTTGCGGAGGCGCCAGCTCAAACGGCACGATCGTGGTCCGGTTGCCGGATAGGGCAAACGCGGCGTAGAGCCGTCCCCCGTCCGGGCTCAACGCCAGCGCGCGCGGGTTTTCACCCTTGAGCGCGATGTTGGTAAGGATGACGTGGCTGGTGGCGTCAGCCACGGTGATCTGATTCCGGCGTGCCGCCGAGATGAAGGCTTTGCCGTTCGCGAACACCACATCCGCCGGCTCGTCCTTGACCTGCAGTGTGTCGGTGACCACTCGCCGCGACACGGACACCACGCTGACGGCATCCGACACTTCGCTCACCACCCAAACGGTGTCGTTGTCCTGCGCCCTCACGGAGACCGGTTCCAGGCCGACCGGGATTTCCGCGATGAGGATCGGGTCGAGGGGGCGGGTCAGGTCAAACACGGAGAGTCGGGCGTCGGGAGTGTTGACCACGAACAGGCGTGTCCCGTCCGGGGAGAGGCAGGCGGGGCGGGTCTGTTTCCCTTCGAAGTTGACGAAGGGGCTGTTCTGGCCGTGGAGGATGCCGGCCAGGCAGGCGCACAGGAGGACAAGAAGCGATGGGACGAATCGGAAACGAAGACGTGGACAGCGGCAGTCGGAGACAATTCTCATAAGCCAATTACAATGGGTGGCACAGCATCTGTGGGGACGCCCAAGACGTTACCGTCATCGCTACGGGTTGTCCAAGGCTAAGGCAGGCTGCAACGCGATCGCGGGACCGTGGATGTGCTGTTCAAAAGCCCCTCACCCTAACCCTCTCCCGCCGGGAGAGGGTTAGGGTGAGGGGCTTTTGTACGGTACGGTTGATGTTCCAAACGCGCGTTCAAACACGTATGGAGGTGGGGGCTCTCCACGAACCCACGCCCTTCTCGGGATTGGCGTTGCCTCTGCCGGGGGTGGCCATTATAACCCTGCGGGGTAAGCCAGCACGCCAGCCATGACTCATACAAGGCACAATGGTTCGGGGTTTCGCCTGCCGGGAGGCATGACCGGGACAGGCGGGGAAAGGTGCGCACTCGGCTGGCTGGGTGGTCCCCTGCGACGTGCTCGGTACACTGGGCGCCGCTTGGCATGGGGGCTCCTGACGTTCTGTTTCCTCTCCATTCCCTGCGTCTTGCGCGCGGACATTCGCTTCGACGTCTTCATCGGCTACGACGGCACCATCCCCCGGCTCGGTTATTTTCCCGTGGTGTGCGAGGTCCTCAATGACGGCCCCACCTTCGAGGCCGTGTTCGAGTTGCGCTCCAGCAGTTTCGGACAGGGGGACGTTCGGCAGATGAATGTGGAACTGCCCACCGGCACGTTGAAGCGCTTCCTGCTCCCCGTCCATTCGCCCACCCTCTACAACTCCTCTTTCGACGCCCGATTGTATGACTCCAGGGGTCGGGTGCGGGCGGAGTCCCTTGACATTCGCGTGCGTGCCCAGGACAGCACGGCACTTCCCACCCTGGCGGCCGCATCGCGCAACCTCCCGGTCTTCCCCGAGATGAAGGAGCAGCGGAGCACGCTGCGGCCGCGTGCGGCCCGCTTGCAGACGCAGTTGTTTCCCGACAACCCGATCGCCCTGGAAGGATTGAGCGTCCTTTATCTGTCGAGCAGCCGGGCCTTGGAACTGAAGCCGGACCAGGCGGAGGCCCTGCGGCTCTGGATGTATGGCGGAGGTCACCTGGTAATGGGTGTGGAACAGGCCTCGCAAGTCGAGAGCCTGGAATGGCTCGCCCCCCTGCTTCCCTGTCGTCTCAATGGGGCCACCCTAGTTTCGGAACATCGCGATCTGCAGCAGTGGCTGGTCAGCGACCGCACCATCAAGGGCCTTCCCATCGAACCGCAGTTGCACTGGCTCAACCAGAACCAGCGCAGCTTCTCCAACCCTTATGCCTCCCTGGCTCCCGACGAGGCCTACGAGGGGAAGGAGATGCAGGTCGCCAATGTGACCCTCCTGCGCGGCCGCATCATTGCCGGCACTCCCCAGCGCCCCTACATCGTCGGGGCCCAGCGCGGGTTGGGCCGCATCACAGTGCTTACCTTCAATCCCGAGCTGGAACCCTTTGATTCCTGGGAGCATCGCGACTACTTCTGGGCCAAGGTGTGCAACCTGCCACCCGACCTGCTGGGCAACGAGCGGGTGAACTTTCAATCGCCCTACCAGAATCTCGACGCCGTCCTGGCCGCCATGATCGAGACACGCCAGGTGCGCAAGCTTCCCGTCGGCTGGCTGCTCCTCCTGCTGGTCGTTTACATGGTGGTCATCGGGCCGCTCGACCGTTATTGGCTGAAGAAGATCAACCGGCAGATGCTGACCTGGCTGACCTTCCCCGCCTATGTGGCCTTCTTCTCGGTGCTCATCTATTTCATCGGCTACAAGCTGCGTGCCGGCGAAACCGAATGGAATGAGCTGCACATGGTGGACGTGCTCAAGCTGGATGCCGGGACGGCGTGGCGCGGCCGCACCTATGGGACGATCTATTCGCCGGCCAACCGGCGCTACGAGTTTGCCTCCGAAGGTCCGTTCGCCGCGTTGCGCAGCGAGTTTTCCAACGCCGATCCCGGACGCAGCACGGTGCGCCAGGTGGGCAACGGCTTTGACGCGGAGGTGGCGGTCTCCGTCTGGACCAGCCGGCTCCTGGTCGAGGATTGGTGGCGCCCGGGCGATGCGGTCGTCAACGCTTCCCTCGAAGGCTCGGGCGAGCAGGTCCAGGTCAACCTGCAAAGCCAGCTCGAACAGCCCTGCACCGACGTCAAGCTGGTCCACCAGGATCGGATCTATGACTTGGGCCGGCTGGAGCCGGGCGAGTCGAAGCGGATCGCCCTGGCCGACGTGAAAAGCGAGCGCCTGACCTCCTTTGTGGACGGGCAGATCAGCGCCTTCCAGTCCGCGATGAATGCGCGCCGCCAGGCCTTTGGCCGCGCCGGCTGGACCATGATCCAGGACATGACCAACGCCACCATGGCGGCCAGCTTTGTGAGCGTCCAGACCCGGCAACCTTTCCTGACCTCGCCCGGGTTTGACCTGTCCGACCAATTGCAGCAGGGGGATGCCGTCATCCTGGCCTGGACGCCGAACATGAGCCCGGGCGAGACGCCCCGGAAGTTTAACGCGCGGCGCGGCAGCAAGGATGTCCTATGGCGGATCCCGGTCCCGGCCAACTCCGACCCGGCCCGTTGATCCCAATCAAAGCACCATGAGCGAAGCGGTTCCTCCCGTCGTCCCCGCCGTCCAAACGGCCGGGCTCACCCGTGTCTATGGCACCATGACGGCGCTCAGCGCCCTCGACCTGACCGTGCAGCAGGGCGACCTCTTCGGGTTCATCGGTTCCAACGGAGCCGGCAAGACCACCACCCTCCGCATTCTGGCCACCTTTCTCGCTCCCTCCGGCGGGCGGGCCACGGTGCTGGGGCATGACGTGGTGCGCGAGGCGGATGCGGTCCGCCATGTGATCGGCTACATGCCCGACTTCTTCGGCGTGTACAAGGACATGGAGGTGACCGAGTATCTCGATTTCTTCGGTGCCTGTTACAAGATTCCCACGGCGCAGCGTGAGAAGACGGTGGCGGATGTGCTGGAACTGGTCGGGTTGTCGGAGAAGAAGGGGGCTCTGATCGGGGCGCTCAGCCGCGGCATGCAACAGCGCCTGGGGCTCGCGCGCGTGCTGATCCATGATCCGAAGCTGCTCCTCCTCGACGAGCCGGCCAGCGGGCTCGACCCGCGCGCGCGCATCGAAATGATGGCCATCCTCCAGGAGCTCCAGCGCATGGGCAAGACCATCATCATTTCCTCGCACATCCTCAGCGAGCTGCAGACCCTCTGCAACCGCGTCGCCATCATCGAGCGCGGCCAGCTCATCTACAGCGGGCCCGTGCAGGGTGTGGCGAAGCAACTGGCCACCGGTCGCGTCCTCTTCGTCGAGGTCTCCAGCGATCCCGTCCAGGCGACGGAACTGCTCAAGGCCTGTCCGGTGGTGACCGACGTGGAGGCGGCCGACGGACATCTCCGCGTCACCCTCCTTGACCATGACGCCGATGCCGCCGCCGTGGCCGAGGCGTTGGTCCGGGGCGGCGCGCGGCTGACCGGGCTGCGCGAGGATGAGATCGGGCTCGAGGAGGTCTTCATGCGGGTGACCAAGGGCGAGACACAGTAGGCGACGCCGCTGCGGGATGAACCTGCTGCCCGTCATCGTCCGTGAGTTGCGTGTTCAATCCCGCCAGGCGACGACCTACTGGCTGCGCTGGATGAGCGCCTTGCCGCTGCTCGGTCTGGGCATGTTCAGTTGGGTCCTCCAGCCCTACCACATGCAGGAAGGCCCCCGTCTTCTGCACCTGTTCCAGATCGGCGTCTGGATCGCGATCTGGTTGCTGGTTCCCGCCATGGTGGCGGACACCCTCAGCAAGGAACGGAGGGAGGGGACGCTCCACCTGCTTTTCCTCACGCCGTTGCGTCCGGTGGACGTGGTGTTCGCCAAGGGGTTTGCCAATGTGCTGAGGTCCGGGATGATGCTGTCTGCCGTGGTGCCGCTGCTGATCATCCCGTTCCTGCTCGGCGGGGTGGATTGGCGGATGGCCGTCGTTTCCTTGTCCGTCCTTTTGTCCTCCTTTCTATTGGCGGTCTCGAGTGGGCTGGCCGGATCGTCAGGTCACAATGCCACCCACCGCGCAATGGCCCTCGCCTATGCGCGGATGGCCTTTTATGGGCTGCTCTTTCATCTCTTTCTCGGGATTGTGGTGGAAAACTGTCTGGGCACGCCCGTTTCGCTGAGCCCCTCCCTGCTGTCTCAATTCGTGGAAAAGATTGGGTTGGGGTTTTGGTTCGCTTACGACTATGGGGGGCTGGCGAACTTGCTCATGCTCCGGGCCGGCACCGGTTCCAGCCTGGCGTCCTTCTTCATGCTAATCGGTCTGATGCTGGTTTTCTCGTCCATGCTCAGCCTGCAACTATGCCTGGTTGCCGGCCGGAACCTTCGCCGTTTTCTTCTCGATCCTCCGCGGTCGCGAAGGCGTGAAAAGTTGGAGAAGACCTTTTTCACCCCACGCGTCGCCCTGGGTTTCTACCGGAAGTGGATGGAACGGAAGCTGGGGCGCAATCCGATCGGGTGGCTGGAACAGCGCACCTGGCAGGCTCGCCTCATCAGTTGGAGTTGGCTGGCGGTCCTGCTCTCGATCTACAGCCTGGTGCTAAGCGATCCCTATTGGCTGGTGCGGAGCCTCGACAGCCTTCAAAGCTTACTCGGATCCTTGCTGCTGTTCAGCATTGCGTTGACGGCGGCCGGGAGTTTCCGGCGCGAACGGGAAACGGGCGTTCTGGAGATTCTGTTGGTCTCCCCGTTGAAGGCGCGTGATCTGGTCCTGGGGCGGCTCCGCGGACTGTGGGGACAGTTCCTGCCCTCGTTTGTGGTCTTCACGGGGGTGTGGATTTACCTTGGGGCATGGCGATTCGGATTGAACGGCCCGGCCCGCTTCGTCGAGCAGGGCAACCTGCTCGACTTTTATGGAACGGTGCTGGAATTCGTGGTGATCTATCTCGCCTTGCCGGTGATGGGATTGTATTGGTCGCTGCGGACGCGATGGTATCTCTCCGCGTTGGTCCTCTCCATCGTGACGTTTCTCATCATCGATGTGGGCAGTTGGGCGGCCGTCGAAGCACTGCTTTATCTCGTCGAACGTTCCTCGCTGCGGATGTGGGAGGAATGGGTGGTCAAGCTCCATCGGTGGCTGCCCCTTCTGGCGTGGGGATTGCCCGCCTGGTTCTGCGGACGGCGGATGATCACGCACCTGGAGCGGCGTCGGTTTGTGATCCGGACCGGATGAGGCCGGATGATGGTTCATGGGGAGCCTTCACCTCCAAAACGGGTTTGAAGGTGCGCTTGGCCCATGAACCTGGCCATTGCCAAACCGGCTAAAGCCGGGACTACAAGCGCGGCGGCCTCCGTTTGTCGTCCCGCCTCTTAACACACACACTCCTTGTGAAACGTGTTGGAGTTACGGGCATACAATCTTGCACGACGAATTCGAAGGCCCCTCACCCCAACCCTCTCCCGGGGGGAGAGGGAGGATCGGCTTCCGCGCGGAGAAAGACGTTCGATCTGAACCCGTACCCTCCACCGGGCATGCTGCTCCCTCTCCCCCCGGGAGAGGGTTGGGGTGAGGGGCCTTCGCACAGTCGTGGTCCTTGGTGTTTCTTCCTTACTTAGCTCGTCGTGACGGGTTCCGGCTTTAGGCGGTCCGTCGTCAGGCGGGGAGCCTTGGGCGAGAAGTCGGGTCGCTTTCCGCCTTCACCCTTCCCTCCCTCACCGCCTTTTCCTACACTCCGCCGGTCGGCCGGTCTGGTATTGCCCTCGGGGAACATGACTTTTCTGCCCATTGTCGAACGGGAGTTGCGTGTGGCGTCGCGCCAGCGGGGGACCTACTGGGTGCGCCTGGCCGCCGGCGGCGTGGCCTTGATCATCGGCGGGTGGATCATGCTCCTGCCCGGATTCACCAGCCCTTCCGACCTGGGCATGGCGCTGTTCGTGTCCCTGGCCATCTTCACGTATGTCTATTGCGTGCTGGCCGGGCTGCGCACCACCTCCGATGCCCTGAGCGAAGAGAAGCGGGAAGGCACGCTGGGTTTGTTGTTTCTGACCGACCTGAAGGGATACGACATCGTGCTGGGCAAGCTGGCCGCCACGTCCCTGAACGCCTTCTATGGAGTGCTCGCGGTGTTCCCGGTCATGGCCATCCCGCTCCTGCTGGGCGGCGTCTCGATCACCGAGTTCTGGCGCGTGGTGTTGTGCTCCCTCAACAGTCTCTTTTTCTCCCTGGCCATCGGGATGTTTGCCTCGGCCATCAGCCGGGATGAGCGGAAGGCGATGTTCGCCGCGCTGGGCATGATCCTGTTCTTCGTGGGAGGGCTGCCCCTGATGGGGGGGATTGTCGCGGAATACTACAACATGCGTCCCCCGGCGCTGCCCTTCATCCTGAGCCCGGGCTACAACTGCTTCGCCGCCTTTGATGAGAGCTACCAGCAGTTGGCCCGCGAACGGTTCAATTTTTTCGAGCTGTCCCTGGCGTGTGTGCATGCGATGAGCTGGGGGTTTCTGGTCCTGACCTGTCTCATTGTGCCGCGCTCCTGGCAGGATCGTCCGGCCAGCACGGCCCAGGCGTCGCGGCGCCGCCTCTGGCACCGGCTCAAGCACGGCGAGGGTGAATCCCGCCGGCGCTGGCGGGCGGGCATGCTCTCCTACAACGCCCTCTATTGGCTGACCTCCCGCGACCGGACCAAGCCATTCTGGGTATGGCTCCTCCTGGCCGCCGGCGCCCTGGTCTGGGCCTGGGGTCTGTGGAAATACCCCAATGACTGGAAGGAGCAACCCGCCTACCTGCTGACCGGACTGGCGGCGCACGGGATCCTCAAGGTCTGGCTCCTGTCGGAAGCCTCACGGCAGTTTGCCCAGGACCGCAAGAGCGGAGCCCTCGAGTTGTTGTTGTCCACGCCCATGAAGGTGCGCGAGATCGTGCATGGCCAGGTGGCCAGCCTGCAGCGGCAGTTCCTGGTCCCTTCGCTGGTGGTGTTGCTGGCCGACTTCGTGTTTCTGCGCGCCGAATGGTCCAGCGAAGGATGGACCGTGGTCTGGCTGGCGGGCATGGGGATGTTCATTGCCGACATGGTGACCCTGAGCTGGGTGGGCATGTGGAAGGGATTGTCGGTGGGAAACAACAGCCGTGCCACCGCCTTCGGAGTGCTGGTGATCCTGGTGCTGCCCTGGGTGGCCTTTGCCGCGGTCATGACGTTTCTGGCCATGGCCGAGGCCTTCTCCGGCACCGGTTTCCATTTCGGCTTTTACGTTGTGGTGTTCATCTGGTTTGGCATTGGCATCTTCTTCGACCTGGCCTTCGGCCTTGCCGCGCGCCAAAGATTGTTGACCGAATTCCGGCTGGTGTCCTCGCGTCGTTCGCCGCGGCGCGCGCGCAAGTCCCCGGCTCCTGCCCGGGTGACGCCCCCGACTCATGACGCTGCTGCCCATCGTTGAACGAGAGCTGAGGATCCGGGCCCGGCGTTCCGGCACGCTGTGGCTGCGCCTGGGCGCGGCGTTGATCTCCTTCCTGATTGTGGCCGGCATGATAGTTTTCAGCGCGGCGGTGCTGGCTCCGGGTCAGGTCGGCAAGTCGATGTTCTCCATCCTGAGCGGCCTGGCCTTCACGGCCTGTCTCTTCGAGGGGGTGCGGGTGACGGCCGACTGCCTCAGCGAGGAGAAGCGGCAGGGCACGCTGGGCCTGCTTTTTCTGACCGACCTGCGCGGGTATGACGTTGTTTTGGGAAAGTTTTTTGCCGTCTCGCTGGGCAGCATTTACGGCCTCCTGGCGGTGCTGCCGGCGTTGGCGGTGCCGATCACCATGGGAGGTGTCACGGGCTGGGAATTCTGGCGCATGGTGGTGGTGTTGCTGGGCACGCTCTTTTTCTCCCTCAGCGTCGGGATCCTGGTTTCCACGCTGAGCTACCACGAGCGGCGCGCCTGGCTGGCCACCCTGCTCATTGTCGGAGCCGCGACGGTGGTGCCCATCGCGGCCGGTGTGGTCACCGGCGGGATGCGATCGTTGCGGGGGGTGGGGAGTCCGTTGGTGGCCTACTTCCAGGCCGATGAAACGGCCTATGCCGCGGCGGGCCGATCCTTCTGGATCTCCGCGGGAGCCCTGATCCTGTACGGCGCCTGCTGCCTCGCCCTGGCCTGTTTTCTTCTGCCCAGTCACTGGCAGGTGACCACCTCGACTCCGAGTCGCCGGCGCTCTGCGCCGACGGTCACCGCGAGTGGGAAGCGCTTGCAATGGCGTCCTGTCTATCGCAGTCCGCGTGCCGAAGCCAATCCGCTCTCCTGGCTGGTGGGACACGGGCGTGACGCGTCGTGGGGCATGAAATGGATGGTGTCGCTGGCGGGGTTGGTGGCCCTCTCCCTTTGGGGAGCGACCGGGTTTGACATCGACTACGCCTTTCCCCTCCTGATCGTGGCGTTGGTGTTGCACCTTCTTCTGGCCAGTTGGGTGGCGGTGGAAGCCTGTGTCACCATGTCCATGGCGCGCGACAGCGGATTGCTCGAGCTTCTCCTGACCACCCCGCTCAATCCGCCGCAGATCGTGCGGGGGTATCAGGACGGGCTGACCCGCTTCTTCACCCGGCCTGTCCTGCTGCTGGTAGGGCTGGAGTTGGTCGGCCTGGTTATCTTTGCGGCGATGTATTCCGTTGAGGGAAGAGGACCGGAGGATCTCATCGGGCTTCTGGTGCTGGTGGGATTCGTGATGGCGGTTTCGTTGCTGGACCTGGTGGGGGCCGGAGCCTATGGGCTGTGGATGGGGCTGGTTTGCCGCAAACCCAGCCAGGCCATCACGAAGACGCTGCTCTACGTGGTGTGGCTGCCCGCGCTGGGATCCATGTGCTGTCCCGTCCTGCTGGGCGCCATCAAGAATGCCGTGTTCATCAACATCGGTTCCGAACGGCTGCTCACGCGGCTGCGGCCGATCGTGACGGGGTGGTATGCGGGGGAGGCGGCTCCCTTGCCGGAGGCGGGTGTGACTCGCCAAGGAAAGAAGCGGCGCGAGCTTCCCTCTGTCCTGCCGCCGGACGGGAAGAGCGGGTAGGAGCGGGCTTAAGAAGTCGGCGCCGAGGTGACGAGGCGGTTTCGGGCAACCATGGAATCTCGAATTCCGCCTCGTGACCTCGGCGGCGACTGTTCGCTGGCGGCGCTACATGGCCTCGAGCGTCTCGATGCCCAGCGCGTCCAGTCCCTGGCGGATGACGCGCCCGACCAGCTCGCACAGGGCGAGGCGGCTGCTTCGGGTGGGCTCGTCGGCCTTGAGCACCGGGCACGCTTCGTAGAAGCGGGCATACAAGCCGGCCAGGTCGTAGAGGTAATTGCAGAGGTAATTGGGGCGGTATTCCTCCGCCACGCTCTCCAGCACGAGACCGAAGTTGAGAAGCTGCTTCGCCAATTGCAGCTCCTCCGGCCCGTCGAGGTGGACCCGGGGCGGGGAGTCGTCCGGCCGGGCCGGCTCGCCGGCGGCTTCGTATCGCCGAAAGATGCTGCGGATCCGCGCGTAGGCGTATTGAAGGTAGGGCGCGGTATTGCCGTTCAGGGCCAGCATCTTGTCCCAACTGAACACGTAATCGCTCTGCCGGTTGGGGAGCAGGTCCGCATACTTGATGGCTCCCAGTCCGACGACGCGCGCGATGTCGCGGCGCTGGGCCTCGTCCATGTCCGGGTTCTTCTCCGTGACCAGGGTGAACGCGCGCTGTTCCGCTTCATCGAGAAGGTCGCTGAGCCGGATCACCTCGCCGGAACGGGTCCGGAAGGGCTTGCCGTCCTCGCCGAGGATGGTGCCGAACCAGACATGCGCCAAGCGGACGTCCGTCTCGGGATGCCAGCGGCGGAAGGTGGCGAAGAGTTGCTGGAAATGAAGCTGCTGCCGGCTGTCGGTGACATAGACGATCTCGCCCGGGTGCCAGGTCTGAAGGCGGTATTCCAGGGTGGCCAGGTCGGTGGTGGCGTAGTTGGCGGCGCCGTCGCTCTTTTGAATCAGGGCCGGATGCGCCTTGAGCGCGGGGTCGTCCTCGAAGAAGACCACCATCGCGCCTTCACTGGGCTGGGCGATGCCGCGTTCGGTGAGTTGCCGGACGATCTCCTTGAGCCTGGGATTGTAGAAGCTCTCGCCCAGCGTGTGGTCGAAGGTCACCCCGAGCCGGCCATAGATGGCATCGAACTGGTGCCGGGACAACTCGATCATCTGCCGCCAGGCGGCCAGGTTTTCCTCGTCACCCTCCTGCAGCTTGACCAGCTCGGCCCTTGCGGCGTCCAGGACGGCGGGGTCGGCTTCGCTGGCGGCGTGGATGGTCTTGTAGAGGCGGTCCAGTTCCGCGAGGGGATCGGCCTGGAGCACGTCGCGGTTGAGCTGTTGTTTCCAACCCACCAGCAGCTTGCCGAACTGAGTGCCCCAATCCCCGATGTGGTTGTCGGTGATCACATGGTGGCCCAGGAGGCGGAGGACGCGGGCGAGGCTGTCACCGAGGATGGTGGATCGGATGTGCCCCACGTGCATGGGCTTGGCCACGTTGGGGGAGCTGAAGTCGATGACCACGGTGCGCGGCTGTTGGGTCTTGCGGAAGAAGAGGTGCTTCCCTTCCAGGGCGGCGGTCAGTTCCGTCGCAACGGCCTGGGGGCGGATGCGGAAGTTGATGAAACCGGGGCCCGCCAGTTCGACGGTCTCGCACAGGTCCTCGACCAGGAGGTGTTCCAGAACCGAGCCGGCCAGGGCCCGGGGATTCTGCCGGCGGGCCTTGGCCAGGCTCATGAGAGCGGTGCACTGGTAGTCTCCGAATCGGGGTTCCGGACAGGGACGCACCAGGATTCCGGCGGGATCCGCTTCGGGCAGCACGGCCACGACGGCGGGACGGAGTCTCTCTTCGAGAAGGTGATGCAGCACGGGCGGGTTACTTGCCGGATTCGGACTTGATGATGTCGAACATGGCCTGGGAATCGGGGGCGGTTTCGAGGGCCTGCCGGAATTCCTTTCGGTGAAGCAGCTTGGCGATCTTGGCCAGGGTGTGGAGGTGCTTCTGGAACTGGCCCTGGGGGACGAGGAAGAGCATGACGAGCGTGACGGGCTGGTTGTCGAGGGCGTCGAAGTTGACTCCCTTGGAGGAGCGACCGAAGGCGCCGACCACGTCGTAGATCAGGTCGGTGGAGGCATGGGGAATTCCAATGCCGAAACCGATCCCCGTGCTCATGGAGGATTCCCGCTTCTTGACGACATTGATGACATCCTCCCGGTGCTCCGGCTTGACCTTGTTGGTCGCCACCAACTGGTTCACCAGCTCCTCGATCGCTTCCCAGCGATTCGTCGCCTTGAGCTCCGGCGTGATGAGTTCCGGGCTGAGAATGTCCGAGAGATCCATACCAACTTCTAGCGGTCAACCAACGTCGAGACGGAGCATTTCGCCTGAAGGTGCTTCCATTGGCAAGCAGGAAACCGCCCGTGTGATCGCGCTTTTGGGGCTCGCCTGGCAGCCAACCGTGCCACTAGACTGCCGATCCGCTGCGCGAAGCCTGGCCTCTCTCACCCGATCCGAGGGCCGGATCCGGCCGGGACGGTTCCTCCGGCGGCGTGTGCGAAATGACTTGCGGACGCTATGATTCGTTCCTTTGCCTTTACAACCCAGGGGCGGCTGCACAGCAAGGACATTGAGATGTTCCTGATGCCCACGCTGCTGACGGACACCAAGCTGTTCCTTTGGGTGGACTTGGAGGACCCCACGCCCGAAGAGGCGCGTTTCGTCCTCGAGGAGGTCTTTCATTTTCATCCCCTCTCCATCGAGGATTGCGTCATCGAAAGCGCCACGCCCAAGGTCGAGGAATACACACCCAAGGAGGGTGACCAGTTCAGCCCCTACCTCTTCCTGGTCATCCATGCCGTGGACTACAGCCGCACGGATGGCGTCTTTGCCACCAATGAGCTGAACTTTTTTCTCGGGCGGAACTTTCTCGTCACCTATCACTCCCTGCCGGTGCGCGGCGTGCAGGCCACCGCCAACCAGTGCCTCCGCAGCACGGTCCACATCGCCCGCGCCCCCGATCGCGTGGCCCATACGCTCCTGGACAACATTGTGGACAACTACAAGCCGGCGCTTGAGGAGCTCTCCATGGAGATCGCCGACCTGGAGAACCAGGTGGTCCAGAATCCGACCAAGGAAATGCTCAACAAGATCGTCGAGAGCAAGAAGGAGGTCATGCACCTGCGGCGCATCATCGGTCCGCAGCGGGAGGTCCTCTCCCGGTTCGCCCGCGGCGAGTTCAAGCTCATCCGCGCCCATCTGGTGCCCTATTACCGGGATGTCTATGACGCCCTCTACCAGTTCTCGGAACGGGCCCAGGGCTACTACGATTCCCTCACCGGCATCCTCCAGATCTATCTCAACATCTCCTCCAACCAGACCGGGGAAGTCGTCAAGCTCCTCACCATCATCACGGTGATCACCACGCCCCTTATGATCGTCGGCACCTGGTATGGCATGAACTTCACGCACATGCCCGAGCTGGATCATCGCTTCAGCTACCTCCTCGCCGTGGTCTTGACGCTCGGCTCCACCCTGCTGACATTCTGGTATTTCAAGAAGCGGAAGTGGTTCTGATCCCCGCCCGGACGCTCCACCCCCGCCCGCGCAACGTACCGTGAGCCGCCCCAAATCCAGCTTTCTCGACAAGGTCCTCGGCCGGATCCATCGCCTGGACCCGGAAGGACTTCAGGCTGTCCTCCAACGCGTCGCCCGGGAGCGCACCATCCTGGAAACCCTCTTCAACACGATTGAGGACGGCATTCTCGTGGTGGATGAGGAGGATCGGATCCTCTACTTCAACGAAGCCGCCACCCGCCTTCTCGGCATGCCCGATGCCGATGCCGAAGGGCAGCCGGTCGCCCGGTTCCTGCCGGAATTGGACCTTGAATCGCTCAAGAAGGCCGATCTGAGCGGCACCGAGAAAATCTCCCGGCACGAGTTCGAGGTCTCCTATCCCCAGCCGCGTTTCCTCAGCGTCTATGCCGCGCCGCTCGACGGCACCGACGTGGGAAGGTCAGGGCTCGCCCTCATCATTCATGACGCCACCGAGGCGCGGGAGAAGACCTTTGCCACCATTGAGAGCGAGCGCATCCAGGCCCTCACCCTCCTGGCAGCCAGCGTCGCGCACGAGATCGGGAACCCCCTCCATGCCCTGAGCATCCATCTCCAGCTCATGGAGCGGGAACTCAAGAAGCTGGAAACCGTCTCCGTTCCCGAGCCCAAAGGCCGGGGTCTCCGCCGGCTGACGCGCCCTTCGCCGCCCCTCGGGACCGAACACCTCCAGAGTGTGGACAAGCTCAAGCAATACCTGGAAGTCGCCAAGGGGGAAATCACCCGGCTCGACTACATCATCACGGAGTTCCTCCAGGCCATCCGCCCCGTGCCGCCCCGTCTCCAGTCCGTGTCCCTCAACCAGGTGGTGGCCGACATGCTCTCGCTGCTGCAGCCGGAAATCGACAATCGCCAGATCCTCCTCAAGCAATCCCTGCCCGCCGACCTTCCGGCCGCCCCCATGGATCCCTCCCAGATCAAGCAGGCGCTCGTGAACCTCGTCAAAAACGCGATCCAGTCCATGACTCGCGGCGGGACGCTCAGCCTGGAAACCGGCGCCACCTCCGACCATGTCTGGGTGGGTGTTTCCGACACCGGCGGGGGCATTCCCCAGGAGAAGCTCAATCGCATCTTTGAACCGTTCTTCACCACCAAGAAGCGCGGCAGCGGTCTTGGGCTCATGATCGTGCAACGCATCATTCGTGAGCACGGCGGACGCATCGAAATCGAAAGCCGCGTCCGGCTCGGAACCACCTTTCGCATCTGGCTCCCCCTGCGCGAACGGCATCCCCGCCTCCTGAGCGCCGCAGCCCAGAAAAAAGCATGACCCCGGCCTGCTTCTCCCTCATCCTCCCCGCTGCCCATGGCTGACAAACCCACACTCCTTATCGTGGATGACGAGAAGACCTCGCGGGAGGGGTTGCGGGCGGCGTTGGAGGACCGTTATGACGTCTATCTCGCGGAGGATGCCGCGTCGGCCATGGATCTGCTGGAGTCGGAAAGCTTCGATGTCTTGTTGACCGATTTCCGGCTGCCCAACGAGGACGGCATGAAGCTCATCGCGCGGGCCAAGTCGCTTCCGCACCCGCCCGTCTGCATCCTGATGACTGCCTATGGGTCGGAGGAACTGGCGGTCAAAGCCATGCAGAACGGCGCCGACGACTACATCGCCAAGGGGCGGCTCCAGATCGACGAACTCGAACTGCGCATCGGCCGGCACCTCCGCCAGCAATCCCTCGAGGCGGAGAACTTCGAGCTGCGACAGCAGCTCCACTCGCATTTCGGCCTCGAAAACATCATTGGCCGGTCCCACCCGATGCAGCAGGTCTTTGATGTCATTCGGCAGGTTGCCCCCACCAGGGCCACGGTGCTGATCGAAGGCGAGAGCGGCACCGGCAAGGAGCTGGTCGCCCGGGCCATCCACCAGCTCAGTCCCAGGGCCAGGCGGCCCCTGGTCGCCGTTCACTGCGCCGGTCTTTCCCAGTCCCTCCTGGAAAGCGAACTGTTCGGCCATGAAAAGGGGGCCTTCACGGGCGCCCACGAACGCCGCATCGGCCGCTTTGAAACCGCCCACGGCGGCACCCTGTTTCTCGATGAAATCGGGGAGATCGAACCGGCACTCCAGGTCAAGCTCCTGCGCTTCCTTGGTGAACGCACCTTCGAGCGCGTCGGCTCCAACAAGACCATCACCGCCGACGTTCGCCTTGTGGCCGCCACGAACAAAAAGCTTGCCAGCCTGGTGCAGGCCGGAACGTTCCGGGAGGACCTTTACTTCAGGCTGCGCGTGGTGGAAATCCTCATCCCGCCCCTCCGGGAACGGCGCGAGGACCTTCCCATGCTCGTGCAGAGTTTTGTCCGCGAGTTCGCCCGCGAAAACCACAAGAAGATCGATGGCCTGTCGCCCGAAGCCATGGACCTGGTCCTCCACCACAGATGGCCGGGCAACGTGCGCGAGCTGCGCAGTGTCATTGAAAGCGCCGTCGTCCTTTGCCGCGGCCACCAGATCACCCCCAGGGAACTTCCCCCCGATGTCCGCGGACAGGTCGCCGCCCTCACCCTGCCCGGAACCTCCGCCGTCAGCCCGACCCAGCCCGAAACCCTCAGCGTCAAGGACGCCGAGAAGGATCTCATCGTGCGCGCCCTCCAGGAATGCGGCGGCAACCGGTCGGAAGCCGCCCGGCGGCTTGGCATGAGTCGGCGGACACTCCATCGCAAACTCCACACCTACCACCTGGAGGGATTCTAATCATGGCCATTCGACTGCAAGGGTGGATTCACAAGTTCGAGGAGGGCGCGGGCAGCCGCGTTGTCCTGACACTTCTCGCCGTGATGGTCGTGCTGTTTGCCGCGGTGTTTTTCAACTTCACCCAATTCCGGAACCTCGACAGCGCCGAGGGGATGGATCAGGCCCAGTTGGCGCGGAACCTCTCCCGGGGGCGGGGATTTGAAACCAGCCTGATCCGTCCCCTGGGCCTGAATCTGGTTTTTCGCAAAGCCACCAACGTGCTCGAGCGGGTCGAGGATTCCGAACCTGATGCCGCTTCCGCCGCTGCTCGGAAGGAAGAGGAAGACTACTGGCTGGCCTTGCTGCAGGATCATCCCCCCGATCTTGCCAATGCCCCCCTCTATCCCCTCCTTCTGGCGGGTGCCCTCAAGCTCAATCCGCTGGGCGAGCCCAGCTTGATTGGAGATGACCAGGCCGAAGCCTATCCTCCGGACCGCTGGATCGCGCTTTTCAACCAGTTCCTGTTCCTGGTCGCGGTGTGGATGACGTTTCGCCTGGGCCGATCCTGGTTTGACGCCCCGGTCGGTTGGCTTGCCGCGGGCGTCATGGTGGTCTCCGAACCCCTCTGGCGTTGGACCCTCTCCGGCCAATCCATCATGCTGCAGTTGGTGCTCGTGCTGGGAATGCTGCAAGTCTTGGGTGGGATGGAGCGATCCGCCCGCGATGAGGAGGATCCGGGCAAAGGGTTGATGCGTGGTGCCATCCTCGCGGGAGTGCTTCTGGGTTTCCTGGGCTTGACCCGCTACTCGTTGCTGTTCCTCGTTGCGCCGGTCACAGCCCTGATGGGCACGCTCCCTACTCCAAGGCGAGCGCGCCTTGTCGGAGCTTGCCTGCTTGCCTGCCTGGTGTTTGTGGGGCCATGGATCCTGCGCAATTACCACCTGAGCGGAACCCCCTTCGGCACGGCCGGTTATGCGTTGTTCGAGGATACCGCCAGCTTTCCGGGGGATACCATGGAACGATCGGTCAATCCGGACTTCCGGGAATTCTCCCCGGCAGAACTCAAGACCAAGCTTTTCCGCAACCTCCCCAGGTTTTTCCAGTGGGAACTGCCGCGATTGGGTGGGAGTTGGATCACGGCCTTCTTCCTGGCTGGACTAATGGTCCCGTTCCGAAGCCCACGGCTATCCAGAATGCGGAATCTGCTCGTGCTTTTCCTTGTGGGAGCGGTATTGGTCCAGTCCCTGGCAGCACCTGCTATTTTCTCCGAGGGCATGGCAGAATATGCCGACCCAGTGCTGGTGACCTTCGCGCCGCTCGTGTTCGTGTTTGGCGCGAGCTTGGTCCTGACCCTTTACCGGCAACTGGCCAGTCGGGCACCGCGCATTCGCTTCGAAGTATTGGGGTCCCTTTGTCTGTTGATCGCCCTGCCTCTGCTGCTGCATTTCCTCCATCCCGTCCGAAGCCAGTTGGCCTTTCCGCCTTATTACCCGCGATGGATTCAGGAAAAGGCAGCGTTTCTTGAGGACAACGACTGGTGCATGTCGGACATCCCGGGGGCGATGGCGTGGTATGGGGATCGACCTTCAGTCTTATGGCCGGACCTGTACAAGAGCCCCGGAACTGGCCGGTACCCGAATGATTTCTATGAAATCCACCAGCGATTCAAGGCCATCCGGGGGCTTTACCTCTCGTCAGCAGCCATGAACGAGGTCAAAACCGAGCCTCTCTTTGAATGGATTGCCCGGACAGAGGAGAGCACTTGGGAGGAAACCGTCTTCGACTGGGAGGCCTTCATTCTGGTGGGCATCCTTCTAAAAAATGAAGTACCACAGGACTTTCCGCTGAAGAACGCGCCCTTCGGAATCTATCCCGAATTATTTTTGGTGGATTCTGAACGCATTGAGGGGAAATCCATCCAAACTCCGTGAGCCGCCCCAACGGCGTAAGAATTCTATTTGACAACCGAAAAATCGTTCCGATACAAACCGTGGCAGCCGAATTGCTTAACTGGCTATAAAGAAACAGCTTGGAATTAAACCAATCATCTATGAAAAAAGTCATTGCCTCTGCGAGCCTGTTGGCGGTAGGTGCCGCGGGGTTGGATGCCGCTTACGCTCCCGGGTTGACCCGATCCCAAACCTCCAAGCCTTGGAGCGTTTCAGCCACGGTTCGGGGTTTTTACGACGACAACTACAACACGCAGCCATCAGATCTCAAACAGGACAGCTTCGGCCTCGAAATATCGCCCATGGCGGCGGTCAATATCCCCAAGGATGCCCTGTATTTCGGCGCTTCCTATCGCTACTCCCTCAAATGGTATGAAGCCCGGGACAAGAACAAGAGCGACCAGTCCCACGAAGTCAACCTGCGCTATGACCAGCGGTTCTCCTCGCGCAACCGGCTGTTTGCCAGCGATCAGTTCGTTTACTCGGACGAGCCGGACCTGGTAGATGGCGGCACCCCCATCCGGACCGACGCCAATGCCTACCGCAACACCTTCCGGGTGGATTACAACACCGATTTCAATGATCGCGCCGGACTCGGGCTCGGCTATGGAAACTTCTTTATCGACTACGACGACGACGGTGCCGGGAGCCGTTCCGCCCAGTTGGATCGCGTGGAGCACTTGTTCCACGTGGACGGGCGCTACAATGTGCGCGAGGAGCTGACGGCCCTGCTCGGATACCAGTTCGGACTGACCGAATACACGGGCGATGAGCTGCTCTACCTCACTCCGGGTTCCACCGAAACCTCTGAAATCCGCGACAATTACTCCCACTACCTCTATGTCGGCGGTGAAGGGCAGTTGAGTGACACCCTCTCGGTTAACGGCAAGGTCGGTGTCCAATACACCGACTTCGACGATCTGGGTGAAGACGCGGTCAACCCCTACGCGAACGGCGCCGTGACCTACAGCTATGCGCCCGGAAGCTATCTCCAGACCGGGTTGATCTTCCGCCGCCAGGCAACGGACGTGACCGGCGCCACCGGCGCTGTGGTCACAGACCAGATGGCAGGGACGATTTTCGGCGAGGTGAATCACCGCCTGACCGGCAAGCTCACGGCCAACGGCATCGTTCAGGGGCAGATTGCCGAATTCAACGATGGATCCGTGGACGGTGAACAGGATCAGTTCCTTGTCTTCGGAGCTCACCTCGATTACGAGATCAACAAGTTTCTGGCCGCCGAGGCCGGCTACAATTACGATCGCCTGAATTCCGATCTTCCGGATCGCAGTTTCACCCGGAACCGTGTATATTTGGGCCTCCGTGGCTCCTACTAGCATGAACGGCTAGTATTAATTACCTGAATACAGACGGGAGGCTGGATTCGTATTCTGGCCTCCTTTTTTGTTATGGAAACACCGAAGAATTTCGACGCGCCGGAAGTGAAGCTCCACTTCCTGGATTATTGGCGGATTATCCGCATCCGCAAGACGGTCATCCTCGCCGTCTTCCTTCTCGTCACCATCACCACCACCGTGGTGACCCTGATCCTGCCCCGGTCCTACTCCAGCGAGGTCCGCATGGCGATCGAGAAGGATTCCGGGGACGTCGGAGGCATCGGTTTTGATCGTGGGCCCAGCCCCTATGATCCCTTCTGGATCCAGACCCAGTTCGAGAAGATCCAGTCCCGTCTCATCCTCAACCAGGTCATCACCAACCTTGGATTGCAGCGTACCTGGGCGGAGAAATTCAAGAAGGACGAACTCCCGCTCGAGTTCACCTACCAGCTCCTTTACCGGCAGCTCAGCGTCCAGCAGTCGCGCAACACCAGCCTTATCGAGGTTTCCGTACTGAGCGAGGATCCGGAGGAGGCCGCCCGCATCGCCAACACCATCGCCTCCGTTTACAAGGAGTCGCGACTCAATCGCTACCGCGAGCTGGCCGAGGGCGGCATCACCCAACTCGAGGAGGAATGGGCCGAGATCGATCAGGAGGTCAAAACGAAGCAGGACCAGGTGGACACGCTCAAGAACGAACTCCAGATCTCTGATGTCGAGGCTGAAGGCTTCGCCCCCACCTCCACGCTGGAACCGCAGGAGCTCCAGGCCATCCAAAGCCTCCTTATTCAGTCCCGCGCGGAATACAAGCAAGTGCTCACTCTATACACTCACCTTGCCGGACTCAGCCGTGTGGACCAGAAGAAAGCCCTGCCCGTGGCCTCCCCTGACCCGGAATTGCAAACGCTGCTGGGCCAACTCAACGCTTCCGAACAGCAGATGGCGAGCTTTGCCGAAAGCCTTGGGCACGAGCATCCCGAGGTCAAAAGTCTTCAGAGCGTGATCGAACGCATCGAACAGCAGATCGATGACCGCATCGACGGCATCCTCGAGGGACTGAAGGCCAAGGTGGCCTCCCACAAGGCGCACGTGGATGGGCTCGATGAGGAACTGACGGCCGCTGCGCAGAAGGACATCGATGCCGCCATCAAGCGCCGTCCCTACTACCTCGCCAAACGCGACCTGGAGAGCCTCAAGACCGTTCGGGAGCGCCTCAACTACCGCATCCAACAGGAGCGCGTGGATCTGAGCATTCCGCGCGTGGGCATTGTTGAAATCACCGACCCGGCGGCACCCGCCATCAACCCGGCGCGCCCCCGCATCGGACTCAATATCGCCCTCGGCGTCATTGTCGGTTTGGCCGTCGGCATCGGTCTCGCCTTTTTCATCGAATATCTCGACACCAGCGTGAAGACCATCGACGACGTGGAGCGCGCGCTCCAGGCGCCGGTGGTGGGTGTGATTCCCCAGAACGTGGGCTCGCTCATCGACGAAGGGCCGGACAGCCCCCATGCCGAAGCCTACCGGGTGCTCCGGACCAACTTCCTCTTCTCCCAGAAGGATCCGAAGTTCAACACGATCACCGTGGTCAGCGCCGGCGCGGGCGAAGGCAAGTCCACCACCCTTTTCAACCTGGCCACCATCTTCGCCCAGCAGGGTTCGCGCGTGGTCATTGTCGATTCGGACCTGCGCCGTCCCAGCCTGCACAAGCTCCTCCATGTCTCCAACTCGATTGGCCTGACCAACTACCTTCTCAAGCAGAATACCCTCGAGGAGGTCATTCAGACCACGCCCCTGGCCACGATGGACTTCATGCCCAGCGGCAAGCTTCCCAGCAGCAGCATGGGCATCCTCAGCTCCTCCCAGATGAAGGAACTTATCCGCGACCTCAAGCGCCGGTATGACTACGTTTTCTTCGATTCCCCGCCCATCATGGGTGTGAGCGACGCATCCATCCTGGCCAGCGAGGTCGATTGCGTCATGCAGGTGATCCAATACCGCCGCTACCCGCAGCCCATGACCATCCGCGCCAAGCAGATGATTGAGAAGGTCGGCGGCAACCTGCTCGGCATCGTCCTGAACAACATCAACCTTTCCTCCGACGAGAATTACTACTATTACAGCGGTTACTACTACGATTACTATTCCAAGTCTGAAGATTCCCAACCCGATTCCACCCCGCCTGCCGGCGACACCACCCCGCGGGCGGACGACGATAACGTAGAAATCCAATCCAAGTATTGAGCAGGCTTATGCAGACGTTTCTTACAGCCCTCTCACGGCGGATGTTCCCCCTGGCCGGGTCCGTGCTTCTCGTGGCTGTCCTGGGCTGCCGCCATGACCCCGTTCAGGCCATCAACCCCAACGCACCGTACCGTTTCCCCGGCGAACCGGCACCCACCCAGTTCGCCAGCAATGATCCCTCCGGTCTGCCGGGCCAGTTCGCCCCTGGAGCGGATGCCGCCAGGGAAGGCAACGCCCTGCGGATTGGAGAAAAGCTCAACGTGAGCTTTTCTGACATCCCGCAGCCGGGTCTCAATCCGCACGAGCAGCGCATCCGCGACGACGGCACCATCACGCTCCCGCATAACATCACCGTGCAGGCCGCCGGCAAGACTCTGGGTCAACTCGAGGACGACATCCGCGAGAAATATGTGCCCCGGCTCTACCTGCGCATGACCGTGACCGTGCAGAACGAGGAGCGCTGGTTCTATGTCGGCGGCGAGGTCAATAATCCCACCCGCCATCCTTACTTCGGTGAGGAGATGACCCTTGTGCGCGCCATTCAGTCGGCCGGTGACTTCACCGACTTCGCAGACAAGAAGCACATCCAGTTGACCCGCGTGAACGGGGACAAAAGCTTTCACAACTGGAAGGATATCATCAAGAAGCCCGAACTGGATCCCGTCATTTATCCGGGAGACATCATTCACGTCCGTCCCCGCTGGTACTAAACCCCGTCCGCCCGCATGATCCACCTGGAGATTCTGGAACGGGAAACCATGGTGGACCGGCGGGAGGTTCAGCACTTCCCCTACTCACTCGGGCGCGGGTCCGGTGTGGACCTGCAGTTGAAGGCTCCGGGCGTCTGGGATCATCACGCCGAAATCCATCTGGATCGCGCCTATGGCTTTGAACTCCTCGCCGTCGGTGAAGCCATCGTTACGGTCAACGATCAGCCTGTGGAAAAGGCGCCCCTTCGAAACGGGGATGTGATCGGGTTGGGGTCGCTTACCCTTCGCTTCGGGCTCCGGCCCGCCGCCTCACGCCCCTTTCTCTGGCGGGAATGGCTGACCTGGATCGGTATCGGCCTCCTGTGCCTTGGTCAGGTCGCGCTGGTTTATTTGCTGCCGGGCTGAAACGCAAATGGCCCGCCGCATGTAGCCGCCGACGTCAGGAGGCGGTTTCCTTGGCCGTCAATGCCGGAAATGGCGCATGCCGGTAAACACCATCGCCACGTTCCTCTCATCGGCCGCCGCGATCACGTCCGCGTCCCGCACCGAGCCTCCCGGTTGAATCGCCGCTGTGGCACCTGCTTCGGCTGCCGCAATCAATCCGTCGGGGAATGGGAAAAAGGCGTCGCTGCACACCACGCTCCCCTGCAGGGACAAGCCCGCTTCCCCGGCCTTCCAGACCGCAATGCGGCTTGCGTCCACACGGCTCATCTGCCCCGCTCCGATGCCCAGCGTACGGTCCGCACAGGAAAACACAATGGCGTTTGATTTCACGTGCTTCATCACGCGCCATCCAAACGTCATGGCCTGGCGCTCCTCCTCGGAAGGCTGGCGCTTGGTCACGACCTTCATTTGTTCGTCCGTGAGCGGCTTGGTGTCGGCTTGCTGGAGGAGCAGTGAGTCCGCCCCCACGCTGCGTACTTGCAGGGCGTGAGACTCGGTGATGGGCCGGATCACCTTGAGCAGCCGCAGGTTCTTCCTCTTTTGCAGCAAGGCCGCGGCCTCGGGAGAGAAATCCGGGGCGATGATGACTTCGCTGAAGATCTCCTGAACGGCTTCTGCGCAGGCCAGGTCCAGTGCCCGGTTCACGGCGATGATGCCGCCGAAGGGAGCCTGGCGGTCGGTGGCCAGCGCCTTGTCCCATGCTTCGCGAAGCGATTGCCCCTGCCCGACACCGCACGGATTGGTGTGCTTGAGAATCGCCAGGGTCGGTGCGGCATCGGCAAATTCGGCCATCAACTGGGTGGCCGCAGTGAGGTCCAGAATGTTGTTGTAGGACAGTTCCTTGCCGTGGATCTGGTGGAAGAAGTCCTGGAATCTCCCGTAGAGTGCGGCTTTCTGGTGCGGGTTTTCGCCGTAGCGAAGGGGCTGAGCCAGGGGTGAATGAATGCTCAGCAACTGAGGCAGGACATCCGCATCGGGCTTGGCCAGAACTGTGGTCTCGGAGGGAATGGCGGCGCGCAGATCAAATGCCTTGATGAACCAGGTGGCAATCACCGCGTCGTAGGCTGAGGTTCGCGCATAGACGCGGGCGGCCAGTTTGCGGCGCAAATCCTTTGTGGTGATCCCTGATTCCGCCACTTGCTGTCCGACTTCCGCGTAATCCGCCGGATCCATCACCACGGTGACGCTGGCGTGGTTTTTGGCCGCGCTGCGCAGCATGGCGGGTCCTCCAATGTCGATGTTCTCGATCGCCTCCTCAATGCTCACGTCCGGCTTGGCCACCGTTTTCTCAAAGGGATAGAGATTCACCACCACCAGATCGATCGGACCGATGTGGTGCTTCCGTGCCGCTGCCTCATGCTCCTCGTTGCCCCGAATGTAGAGCAGTCCGCCGTGGATTTTGGGGTGCAGGGTCTTGACGCGGCCGTCAAGCATCTCGGGGAAGCCGGTGTAATCGCCGAGTTCGGTGACCGCCAGACCATTCCCTGTGAGCACCTTGGCGGTGCCCCCGGTGGAGATGAGTTCCACACCGGCCTCGGCCAGCGTCTTGGCGAAAGGGACAAGCCCCGTTTTGTCGAAGACAGAAAGAAGTGCGCGCTGGATCCTAGCCATAAAGTGATCGGTAAAATCCCCAAGATCCCCCCGTCGGTCAACCCAGAATGGGCGCCCTTTGGAGGCGGGGGCTACCCATGAACCAGTCCCGCCACGGGACTCGTAGCCACCCCCGTGAGGGGGTGGATGAGGACGTTATTCATGACGACAGAGTCCGCCGTCTCACGGCGGCGGCTACAAGATTTGCTCTCGTGCTCTCGCTCGTAATCGAGTGGCGGCATCGGTTCGTAGTCCCGGCTTTAGCCGGTCGGGATCACAAGGGTCTTGGGCTGATCGCGCCCCCTTACAACGCCCGTTCCCGCACCGCGCGCTCCAACTCCTCCATCACCTGGGCGACCGGCTTGACGCCCTGGTTCCCTTTGCCGTGGAGGCGCACCGCCACCGCGCCGGCCGCCTGCTCTTTCTGGCCCACGACCAGCATGGTGTGCACCTTGTCCATCTCGGCATTGCGGATCTTGCCGTTGATCTTGTCCCCTCCCGCGTCCATGCCGGCGCGGAACCCGCGGGCGAGCAAATCCGCCAGGAGCGACTCCGCATAGGGACCCACGTCCGGTGAAATGGTCAGCACGCGCACCTGTTCCGGCGCGAGCCAGAACGGGAAGTTGCCGGCGAAATGCTCGATCAGGATCGCGACAAAGCGCTCGAAGCTCCCGAAGGGAGCGCGATGGATCATGACCGGGCGATGACGCTGGTTGTCGGAGCCCACGTACTCGAGTTGGAACCGCTCCGGCAGGTTGTAGTCCAGTTGCACCGTGCCAAGCTGCCATTCCCGGCCCAGGCAGTCCTTGACCATGAAATCGAGCTTGGGCCCGTAGAAGGCGGCCTCGCCCTCCGTGACTTCATGGGCCAGGTTCATGTCACGGGCCACGCGACAGAGGGTTTCCTCCGCCTTGTCCCAGACTTTGGGATCCCCGGTGTACTTGTCGCTCTTGGGATCCCGCAGGCTTACCTGCAGGCGGTAGTCGGTCAGTCCGAGCGTGTCGAAGATGTGCCGGACCAGTTCCACCGTGCTGATCATCTCCGACTCGACCTGTTCGGCGGTGCAGAAGAGGTGGGCGTCATCCTGTGTGAAGCCCCGGACCCGGGTCATCCCGCTCAGTTCACCGCTCTGCTCATAGCGATAGACCGTGCCGAATTCGGCCAGCCGGATGGGCAGCTCGCGATAGCTGTGCGGTTCGGCGGCGTAGATCTGGATGTGATGGGGGCAGTTCATCGGCTTGAGCAGGTATTCCTCCTGCTCATCCGACTTGAGGGTCGGATACTGGCTCTCCTTGTAGTAGGGGAAGTGTCCGGAAATCCTGTAGAGTTCGGTGCTGCCGATGTGCGGGGTATAGACCGGCGCGTAGCCGCGCTTGACCAGTTCCCCCTGCATCAGGGTCTGGAGCTCGGTGCGCACGATGCCGCCCTTGGGCATCCAGAGCACCAAGCCCGGTCCGACCAGGGGCGAGATCGTGAACAGGCCCATCTCGCGGCCGATCTTGCGGTGGTCGCGCTTGCGCGCCTCCTCCTGCACGTGCAGCCATTCATCGAGGGCGGTCTTGTTCGGAAAGGCGGTGCCGTAGATGCGCTGAAGCTGCGGATTGGTCTCATCCCCGCGGTAATAGGCAGCCGCGACCTTGAGCAGCTTGAAGGCCTTGACGTTGCCGGTCCGCATGACGTGCGGTCCCGCGCAGAGGTCGATGAACTCGCCGTTCTGGTAGAAGGAGATCTCCTCGCCCTCGGGAATGAGGTCCAGGCGCTTGAGCTTGAAATCCTGTCCGTTGGCCTCGAAGTGTGCGCGGGCCTCATCCCGCGTCTTGATCCGCTTCTCAAACGGCTGGTTCTCCTTCACCACCTTGCGCATCTCCTCCTCGATGCGTTCAAAATCGTCCGTCGAAAAGCGGTGCGTGGGATGATCGAAGTCGTAGTAGAATCCCTCCTCGGTGGGGGGCCCGATGTCGAGCTGCGTCTCCGGCCAGAGCCGCAGGACGGCGGTCGCCATGATGTGGGCCGCGGAATGCCGCAGCCGTTCCAGGTCGCTCATCTGGGCGCGCTCCTCGAGCGTCTTGCGCACCGCCGGTTGTTTGGAGGAATCCATGGGAATCGGTCCTGTTCGCCCCGGACGTGGCCTCTCGCCCTGATCCAGGGCGAGGCGCCCCCGCCACAAACAAAAACGCCTCGTCAGCTTGGATCGAGGCGTCTCCGTCCACGTGGGTGCGTGGACGTCATCAAGTCGTCGTGGTCGGGCCGGAGCCTGGTTTCATCGGTGGCCAAGCTAGTTCAAGCCCCAGGCCTTGGCAAACCGATTTTCGGCGTCAGGCCCGCTTGGGGCGGCCCGCGAAATAGTCCTCCACCGTCCGCCGCCGATCGGCGTCCGCGAGGCTTTCCCGGCGGATCTGGTCCAGCTCGCCGTGGTCCAACCATGTGCCGCCGCAGCCGGGACAGGTGTCCACCTCCACGCGTCGCTTCTGGCTGAAGAAATGGCGCATCATGACCAGCTCCTCACAACGCGGGCAGCGCCGCCGCCGGTTCGCGTCCACCTGGATGCTGTCGTCCCGTTCCACCTCCTCAAGCACCACCCCGGCGAAGTCGCTCGGGTGATCGGCCTTCTGCAGTTCAAAGTTGTCGAACCAGATTCCCCCGCATCCGCCCCTGCAGACATCGACCCGCAGGTCGCCCAGCACGAGCTCCGACAATTCGCGGTCGCAAACAGGACATTTCATACAAGCATTCCGTATTCGGATGACCAGTTAATCCCGCCCCTTCACGGCTGGCAAACTCCGAATTGGCCCCGCGCAAAAGGCTCGCGCCCCGCCGACCCTTGCGCCATGCTCCGCGCATGAGCCTCTCCCGACGCGGATTCATCGCCGCCGTGGCTGGCACCGGCCTTGCCGGCACCGTGCTTTCCGCCCCGGCCGCCACCCCCCTCGCCCCGCGCATCAAGCTGGGCATCTCCTCCTATTCCTACTGGCACTTCCGCCCGCCCAAAGTCTCGATCGAGGACGTCATCGAACGCGCCGCCCGGCTCGGTGTCGAGGGCGTGGATGTGCTGCACCGCCAGATGGACAGCGTGGAGGGCGCCTACTTGCGCCGGCTCAAGAGGCACGCCTTCCTGCATGGCATCGATCTCATCTGCCTCTCCATTCACCAGGACTTCGTCGATCCCGATCCGGAGAAGCGTCAGGAGGCCATCGATCACACCCATCGCAGCATCGAGTGGGCTGCTGACATGGGCATCCCCTGCATCCGCCTCAACTCCGGCCGCTGGAACACCATCCAGTCCTTCGACGACCTCATGGCCGCGCGGGGCGTGGAACCCATCCTGCCCGGCCACACGGAGGAGGAAGGTTTCAAGTGGTGCATCGACGGCATTGAGAAGTGCCTGGCCAAGGCCGAAGCCCACGGCGTGATCCTGGCTCTGGAAAACCACTGGGGGTTGACCAGCACCCCCGAGGGACTGCTCCGCATCGTCCATGCCTTGCCCTCACCCTGGCTTGGCGTCCTCATGGATACCGGCAACTTCCTCGAGGACCCTTACGACAAGCTGCGCCAAGTCGCGCCCAAGGCCGTCTTCGTCCAGGCCAAGACCTACCACGGCGGCGGCGAGTGGTACACCCTGGAACTGGACTATGCACGCATCGCCGGCATCCTCCGGGAGGTCGGCTACCACGGATATGTCTCTCTGGAGTTTGAAGGCAAGGAGAACGCCGAGACCGGCGTGCGCAAGAGCGTCGAGTTGCTGCGCGAGGCCCTGGCTTCCTGAGGCCGGTTCCTTCGATGTCTCGCTCAGGACGTGCTCCGCATCAGCGCCACATACGCTCCGTCCACGCCGTCCTGCCAGGGCAGCAGGGTGCGCTGCGTGACCAGTTCGAAGGAAGGCGCCTCCTTGAGGAACCGACTCACCACCTGCTCGTTTTCCTCGGGCTCCAGGCTGCAGGTGCTGTAGGCAAGGCGGCCGCCCGGACGCACCTGGGACTGGGCTGACCGCAGCAGGGCCAACTGTCGGTCTGCCATCTCGGCCATGACTCCTTCCTTGAGATGCCACCGCAGGTCCACGCGCCGCCGCATGACCCCGGTGTTGGAGCAGGGAGCATCGACGAGCACCGCGTCGAAGGGCTCCGACAGGTCCTCGTTGATCTGGGTGGTGGCCCGGGAAATGGTCACCATGCGCACGCCCAGCCGCAGGCAGTTTTCCTTGATCAGGTTGCGACGATGGATATCCAGGTCCTGGGCCATGATCTGTCCCCGGTTCTCCATGCGTTGTGCCATGTAGGTCGTCTTACCGCCGGGAGCGGCGCAGGTATCCAGCACCGCCTCCCCGGGTTTGGGGTCCAACAGGGACACCGCCAGCAGGGTGCTGGGATCCTGCAGATAGAACCCGCCCTGCCGGAAGCTTTCCAGTTGGGTCACGTTGATGCCGGTCCGGATGTCAAAGGCCAGTCCTGGCTCGATCCAATCGAAGGACACCGGCTCCGCCTCGACGCCTTCCCTGGCCCAGAGTGCGGCCAGGGCGTCGGGGGTGGTCCGAAGCCGGTTGCACCGCGCATAGACGCGCGCCGGCGTGTTGTTCCACTCCAGCAGTTGCCCGAGCACCTTTGGGCCCCAGCGCTCCTTCCACCGTTCACACAGCCAGGCGGGATGGGAATAGCCCAGGGCGGGATCGGAGGTTTTGAGGGCCTCCAGCTTGTGGCGGGTTTCCTCGCGCTCCCTCTGGTATCCGCGCAGGATGGCATTGACGAAGCCGCTTTGTGAGGACAAGCCCTTGGCCCGGGCCAGCGCCACGCTCTCGTTGATGGCCGCGTGGTCCGGGATGCGGTCGAGCCAGAAAAGCTGGTAGAGCCCGAGCCGCAGGATCCAGCGCAGCGCGCGATGATGGGGTATCTGGCGCGCCTTGCCCGCGATGAGCCAGTCGAGCGTCGAGCGCCACCGCACCGCCCCATATGTAAGTTCTTGGGCGAGACTACGGTCGACCGGAGCGAGCGACCGGCCCGAAAGTGTCTCGGCAAGGACCGCCTCGATGTGGGCCGCGTCCTCTTCCGCGCGACACAAAGCGTTCAGGGCAAATTCTCTTGGTTTTTGTAACGCCATGATTTATGAAGTTGAATCGCGCAATTGCATCTGCCTGTTCAAGCCTATTATGAGAGAAGAATTTGAAAAACTCGTCGCCGCAGGAAAGCTGGAGAACAAGCACATCGAGGCCCTCGTCCACCTCACCACCAGCGGGTATTGCTTTCATCGCAGCTGGGGCTTCGGAAAGATCACCACGGTGGACACGGTTTTTTCCCGTTTCACGATCGATTTCCAGGACAAACCCGGTCACCAGATGGATCTGGGCTTCGCGGCCGGCTCGCTTGAGGCCATTGATCCCGAGCACATCCTCGCTCGCAAGGCGGCCGACCTCGAAGGCGTGCGCCAGATGGCGGCCCTCAACCACCTCGACCTGATCAAGGTCATTATCAAGAGCTACGGCGGACGCGCCTCCATTGACCAGATCCAGCAGGTCCTGGTGCCCGATGTCATCGCCGATGATTGGAAGAAGTGGTGGGAGATGGCCAAGAAGGAGCTCAAAAAGAGCGGCCATTTCCTCGTGCCCACCCGCAAGTCCGAGCCCATTGTCTTCAACGAAAGCGAAGTCTCCCTCAAGGACCGGCTCCTGGCTGACTTCCAGAACAGCAAGGGGCTCAAGGCCAAGGTCGCCGCCGCCACCGAGGCCCTCAAGAACTTCGAGGACCTCGAAGGCGACCGCCAGGAGGTGGCCGCCGTCCTGATCAACGGGCTCAACGCCGACATCGCCACCCACCATCGCACCCAGCCCTCCGTCACCCTCGAGGCCATCTTCTGCCGCGAGGAGATCCGCCAGGCCACGCAGATCGCCGCGACGGAGGAGGAGACCCAGGAGGGTCAAATCTGGCACCAGCCGCAGGTCGAGCTTGCCGACATCCTCACGCAGGTGCCCATCGCAAAGCATCGCCGCACCCTCGAGTCCTACAAGGCCACCTTCCCGGAGCGCTGGCATGAACAGGTGCTCAACTGCCTGAACGGCCTCACCTTCAAGCTTTGCCAGGAATGCATCAACATGCTCATCCAGGAGGGGCATTTCGGCCTCTTCAAGGAGATGCTGCACCGCCTCATCAACCAACACCAGGCCAGCACGGATCTGCTCCTCTGGCTGGCCAAGGAACGCTCCGACCGCTTCGCCGACATCCTCGGCCCCGAGGTCTTCCGCGCCATGCTCTCCGCCATGGAACGCGACCAGTTCAACGAGCGAAAATCCAACAAGCTCCATGACTTCATACTCGATGACAAGAAGCTGCTCGTGGACCTCATCGGCTCCGCTGATCTCGACGTCGTCAAGGACCTCACCCGCGCCCTGAAGTTCTCCCCGTGCTTCGACGACATGGACAAGCGGTCGCTCCTGGCCCGCATCGTCAAGAGCTATCCCTCCATCCAAGCCCTCATCTCCGGGGACCATGTCCGCGAGGACAAGGCGCTCCACGTCTCCTGGGACAGCCTGGAACGCCGGCGCAACGAGTATCAGGAGCTGGTGCAGAAGAAGATCCCCGCAAACTCCAAGGAGATCGCCATTGCCCGCAGCTACGGTGACCTGCGTGAAAACCACGAATACAAGGCCGCCAAGGAGATGCAGAAGCTGCTCATGAAGCGCAAGGTGGAACTCGAGACCGAAATCGACCGCGCCCAGCCCACCGACTTCTCCAACGCCAACACAGAGGCCGTCAGCATCGGCTCCAAGGTCGCCCTCTGCGACCTCGACGCCAACCTGCCCGAGACCTACACCATCCTCGGCGCCTGGGACGGTGATCCCGATCGCGGCATCATCAGCTACCTCACGCCGCTCGCCCAGACGCTCCTCAGCCGCAAAGTCGGCGACGAAGTCCTCTTCGAACCAGACCCCAGCCACCGGCGGCGCTACCGCATCGATGCCATCTCCGCCGTCGCTCCCGCCACGGTCGGGTCGCGCGAGAAGCCGCCTCTGCCCGAGGCGAACCTCCCGGAGGAAGCCCAGGCCTCTGTGCCTTCCGAGGCCTCCGGGTCCTCCTCCGGCGAGTCATCGGGACCTGTCTCCGGTTGATGATTCCCGCCTCCCTCGGCCGCGCCGTCGTGACCCAGCCCACCGGGTCCGGCGGCGCTCTCCCGATGGTCCCATGAAAACCTTTGTCAACCTCACCGTCCTCGGCCGGGATAAAAGCGGCGCCATCGCGCGCATCACCAGTTTTCTCTTCCAACACGGCGGCAACATCGAGGCGCTCGAGGAAAATGTGACGCGCGGCCGCTTCAGCATGCACCTGCTGGCCTCCTGGCCCAGCTCCCGGTTCACCCCCGATCCGATCCGATCCGGCATCCACAAGCTGGGCGCTGAGCTGGACATGGAAGTCACGTTCAAGATCCGCGATCCCCGGCGGCGGCAACGCTTCGCCCTCTTTGTCACCCGCGAAACCCATTGCCTCCAATCCCTGCTCCAAGCCGCGCGGCGCGGCCGGATTCCCGCCCAGCCCGCCCTGATCCTCGGCAACCGTGCCGACCTCAAACCCCTGGCCGAACAAGCCGGCGTCCCCTTCGCCCTGGTGCCCTGGAACCAGCGCGATCGCGCGGAAGCTCGCGCCTTGCGCTTGCTGGACCGGCACGACATCGATTTCATCGTGCTGGCCCGGTTCATGAAGATCCTCTCTCCCAACTTTGTCTGGCGCTTCAAGAACCGCATCCTCAACATCCACCCCTCGCTCCTGCCCAGCTTCCCCGGCGCGCAGGCCTATCGCCAGGCCTATGAAGCCGGCGTCAAGATCGTCGGTGTCACCGCCCACTTCGTCACCATGCACCTCGACGAAGGACCCATCATCGCCCAGGGCAGTTTTCATGTCCCCGCCGGCATGCGTCTCAAGGACATCGTGGAACGAGGCCAGCGACTCGAGGCCTCCGTGCTGCTTCGCGCCGTGCGACTCTTCCTGACACGAAAGCTGGATGTCTATTGGGGGCGTGTCCGCGAAGTGTGACCAAGTCCGCCTCCATGCGGCGCGCCCCTGCCGCCTCCCCATGAACCTGGGACCCGGACCGCCTTAAGCCGGAACCCGTTACGACGGGCTAGATAAGGAAGGAACACCAAGGACCACGACTGTGCGATGGCCCCTCACCCCAACCCTCTCCCGGGGGGAGAGGGAGCAGCATGCCCGGTGGAGGGTACGGGTTCAGATCGAAAGCCTTTCTCCGCGCGGAAGCCGATCCTCCCTCTCCCCCCGGGAGAGGGTTGGGGTGAGGGGCCGTTGAATTCGTCTTGCAAGATTGCATGCCCGTAACTCCAACAAGTTCCACAAGGAGTTTCTTAAGAGGCGGGACTACAAACTGAGCCCGCCGCATTCGTAGTCCCGTCCCGCATTGCGGGACGCTCCGCGCTGCAGGTGGTTCATCTCCTCATTGCGCTGCCCCTTTTAGGGGGGAATTTAGGCCTCTCCCACAGTCGTTCCCTCCCAACGCGGTGCCACCCCGCCCCACACCTGACGGCACGCCCCGTCCCTGAATCGAGGTGCCCTTCAACCGGCTCACCTAGACACCGCCTCCCCCCCTCCACGCTCCACCTGGCCACAAATGGAAGCGACACGTGTCGTCTCCATTTGTGGCGGAGGGGGGGGCGCTCAAGTCTTGACATGGATGCCCGTTGGAAGGGAGGACATGGGGGTGCAAACGCTCATGCCATGGGTGGCGAATGCGGGTTGGGCGGACGGGTCGGGATGGGGCGGCGGTCTGCTGGGTCAGGCGGCGGAACGGTCCCAAGCCGGTGTCGCCGAGGATCTGGTGCTGTGGATCCTCCAGTCCTTTCACCATGTGTCCGCCTTCAACAAGCCTCTTGTCGGGTCCTACACATGGGCCTTTCTGGCCACCCAGCTTTCCGTGCTGCTCCTGGTGCTGGTTGTGCATCTGGTCGCCTTTGCCCTGTTGCGGCGACATCACCGGCAGGGGCGGGTGTCCCCCGAAACGGCCAGTTGGACCGCCCTGATCGTTCGCGCCCTCAGTGCGCCCGCCTACCTGGCGCTCTGGGTGTATGGACTCTATTTCGCACTGGTCCCGTTTTATCTGCTCCCGGGTGCGTCCAGCGCTGCGGAGGGATTCCGGTCCTTTCTCCTGCAGGCGGTCAAATTGGGATTCTTCGCCTGTGTGTTTTGGATGTTCTTCCGCCTGACCTGGGTGGTGGAGTCGGCCTTGAAACGGTGGACGGGCAAGTCGGACAACCGGCTCGACGACCTGCTGGTGCCCTCGATTGGCAAGTCGCTGCGGGTCATCATTCCGGTGCTGGGCATCATCCTGGCGCTCCCGCTGGCCGGACTGCCCGACGAGTATGACGCGGTCGTGCGCAAGCTCAGCAGCCTGCTGATCATTCTCACGGTGGCCTGGATTTTCTTCCAGGCCGTGGATGTGCTCGAAGGGGTGGTGCTGAGCCGCTACGACATCGACGCGGCGGACAACTTGCAGGCCCGCCGCATCTACACGCAGGTGCACGTGCTCAAGCGGACCTTGTATGTGGTCATCGGCATCGTCACGGTGGCCTCGGCCATGATGCTGTTTGAGGAGGTGCGCCGCCTGGGGACGAGCATTCTCGCCTCGGCCGGCGTGGCTGGCATTATCCTGGGCTTTGCCGCCCAGCGCAGCATCGCCAACGTCTTTGCCGGGCTGCAGATCGCCATCTCCCAGCCGATCCGCATTGACGACGTGGTGATCGTGGAGGGTGAGTGGGGGCGCATCGAGGAGATCAACCTGACCTACATCGTCGTCCGCATCTGGGACCTGCGCCGACTGGTGGTGCCGCTCAGTCATTTCATCGAGAAACCCTTCCAGAACTGGACCCGCACCTCGGCGGAGATCCTGGGAACGGTCTTTCTCTACACCGATTACACGGTGCCGGTGGATGCGGTGCGGGAGGAGTTGAAGCGGATCGTGGAGCAATCGCCCCACTGGGACCGCCAGGTCTGCGGGTTGCAGGTGACCAACACCTCCGAGCGGACGATGGAACTGCGCGCGCTGGCGGGTGCGGCCGACGCGTCCAAGGCCTGGAATCTGCGCTGCGAGATCCGCGAGAAGCTCATCACCTTCCTGCAGACCAAGTATCCCGGCTGCCTGCCGCGCCTGCGTGTCGCATGGGAGCGCGGGGATGGGCGGGACACGGGCGAAGAGTCGCCCGCGCCCGCATCCCCAGGGGATGTGATTAAAAGTGGGTGACCCACGGGAGTAAAAGCAAGAGCAGGAGTAAGAGCAGGAGCGAGAACTGACCATCCTGCTCCTACCCTTTACCCGAAAAGAACGACCAACATGGTGTCGTTTTGCCGGGCCCCTCACCCTGACCCTCTCCCGGGGGGAGAGGGAACAGCGAGCCGGGATGGGTGAGAGGGATGAGTGCGGGGGCCTTTCTCCGCGGAGAGGACCGGTCCCCCTCTCCCTGCGGGAGAGGGAAGGGGTGAGGGGCCCTTGATGGGGTGCGATGTAGGGTGCACTCCTCGCTCCGGTTTCACCTTGTGACGCAATCCGCTGCGCAGCCTTCTTTCCCCAGTCGTGTCTGGGGAATGACTTATTCTTACTCCTGCTCTTGCTCCCTCCCTCCCCGATTCCGCAGCCGCATCGCATTTGGTTTTCACCCATTTCCCATCCCGCACGCATCCTGAGGCGGCGCCGATTTCATCGCTTGCCACCGGCGTTCATTCTGTTTAACTGCTCCGCGGAACGCATCATCTGTTATGTCCCAACCTTTGTTGGCAGGAAAAAAAGGAATCGTCTTTGGCGTCGCGAACAAGCGGTCGATTGCCTGGGCCATCGCCCAGGCCTGGCACCAGGCGGGGGCCAGGCTCGCCTTCACCTACCAGGGCGAGCGACTCAAGGACAACGTCGAGCAATTGGGCGCGACCTTTGGATCCGACACGCTGATGCTGCCCTGCGACGTCACCAAGGATGAGGAGATCGAGGCGGTGTTCAAGGCGGTGGGGCAATCCTTTGGCACGCTTGACCTCTTGCTTCACTCCGTGGCGTTCGCTCCGCGGGAGGCGCTGGAAGGCGCCTTCCTCGACACCAGCCGTGCGGCCTTCCTAACGGCGCATGACGTGAGCGCTTACTCCCTGGTGGCGCTGGCTCGCGGGGCGGCCCCGCTCATGACCAACGGCGGAAGCATCGTGGCGATGAGCTACTACGGGGCGGAGAAGGTCGTGCCGCACTACAACGTGATGGGGGTGGCCAAGGCATCCCTCGAAGCCAGCACCCGTTACCTGGCCTACGACCTGGGACCGCGGAAGATCCGGGTCAATTGCATCAGCGCGGGAGCCGTCAACACCCTGGCCGCGCGTGGCATTTCCGGGTTCACGGCCATGCTCAAGCATTACGAGGCCCATTCCCCGCTCAAGCGCAACGTTACCACGGACGAGTTGGGCGCGGCCGGCACCTTCCTGGCCAGCGACGGAGCCGCCGCCATTACGGGCCAGGTGCTCTACGTGGATTGCGGCTACCAGATCATGGGGATGTATTGACGGCTGGCTGAAGCCGTTTCCACACCCGCAACGCTTCCGTCACGCCCCACGCCTGCGCGTCGCAGCCCCGCTGCGTATGAGGCGCGTCCCCATCCACGATTTCCGGCAGCTGCCCCAGGCATCCCGACGTCAGGAGCTGGTCCATCGACGCCAGGTAGGCCCGCGCGGTCGCCACCGCCTCGGGAGAGTGATTCCACGCTGCCGCCAGCGCCTCGCAGAAGGAGGGAAACGTCCACGTCCAGGCCGTGCCGTTGTGATAGGCCGGCTTGCGCCGCGTGTCCTCATCCCCTTCATAGCGCCCGAAGTAAGGCTCGTCGGGATGGTTGAGCAGGTGTCCGTCGCGGCCAAGCACCGGAAGGGGCGGTGTGACGGGCAACGGGGCGAGCGTGCGCAACGCACCGGGAACCACCAAGTGTTGCTGGGCTGCCATCACCATGCGCCTGGCCATGGCCGCATCAAGCAGACCCAGGCTGGAGAGCAGGAGGCAGTTGCTGCGAAAGGCCGTGTCCGGAACCGCTTCAAAAGCCGTTTGCCCCTGGCGCGCGATAAGGAGGTCGGAGGGGAAGCCTCGCTCGGCCAGCCAGAACCTCGAGTTTAGTGAGGTCAGCGCCCTGTCGGCAAGTTGTGTCCAGCTCGCCTCATCCGTAACCCGCCCCAGATGGCGGCAGAGCCGGATCCAAAGCGCCTGGATCTCCACCGGATACCCTTCGCGGGGAGTGCCGGCGGGATGGTTGGTGTCCATCCACGTGAAATGCCTCGGGCTCCAGATGAGCGCGGATTCCGGGTCCATCCGGATGCCATTGGGAGTGCCGTCGCGATAGCCCGTTCCGATGTCCAGGAGCACCTCTTCCAGCGTGAGACCGCCGGGCGCCACGGTTGACTGATAAAGTCGGTCACCCTCGACTTTGGCCATTTCCTCGGTGACAAGACCGTACCACAGGGGCGCGTCCGAGGTGTCACGATTGGAGGTGTCGGCGCCGTGAATGCAGTTGGGCAGGGTGCCCTGTCGCACCAACCGCCCGTACGTCGTGAGCAACTCGTGCACCTCCTCGTTCAAACCGGCCGCCACGAGCCCGCGCGCGCAGATCAGCGAGTCACGTCCCCAGTCGAGAAACCATGGATAGCCCGCGATCACCGTTTTCTTGTCGTCCCGGTTGACGACAAACGCCTGGATGGCCCGCGCCAGGGCCCTGCCAAAGGCGTCCGATTCGGCCAGCCCCGCCCTGGCTTCGGCCATGGTCATCATGGATGCGCGCACCTCGCGGCAGGTCGCCAGGTTGGAGGGCGAGGGCGCGTCCGTCTCGGCCGTCACGATGACTGGGACGTGTTGTCCCGGAGCCAGCGGCAATTCAAACCAACCCGGGCTGAAGGCATCCTCATGATCGACCTGCCCGCGGGATTGGTCCACAGGGTGGGACACACTCATGGACCATTCCGGCTGCGGATGGTAGCGGCCGCCTTCGGACCAGATGCGCAAGTGCCGATCCTCCGCAGGTCGAAACTCAAAACCCGGACGCCCGGACAGGATGCGGGTGTGTTCGGTGAAGTGGTATTCGGTGCCCGGATTGAAATGGGTGTCCTGGTGGAAGTTCCGGTCGAGGATGTCGAACCGGAGCGTCAGGCTGACGTGGGCTTCGCTCGGCAGGGCCTGTCCGAACGAGGGCGGGCCGGAAGGGCGGAGGCAGGTGAGGACGACGGTGTTCTTCCCCGGCAACAGTTCCACTTCCAGCCCGATCTCGATGGCGCGTCCGTCACCGGCGCTGGCGACGAACCACCACTGGGCCGGCGGGCCCGGGCGGAAGGAAACGAGGTTGGCTTGATTCAAGGCGGTGATGAAGCCATCCGCATGCACCCAGGCGCGGAGACGCTTGACGAAGATGTGGCGATCCACGGGCAGGGTCGGGTGCAGGTTCGCCCCGAGCACGCAGTCATACTTGGATCGCACCCGGCCGAGGTCCACCGCCATCCGGGTCATGGCACCCCTTCCGTTGGTTAGCAGCACCAGCCCGGAACGGATGCCGGGATCCAGGGCATCCGTTCGGAAGTCATCCGCCGGTCGGATGCTGTCGATCACGGGACAGTCCTCAAGCACGCGCAAGTCGGCCTCGAGCGGTTTGGGCGGCTCTTCCAGCGGTTCCAGGGCCAGTTGCCATGAGCCGGGCGTCAACTCGGACGGGGCGAGCCAGGCGGCATGGCCGGTGGCCATGGGAACGGAGCGGAGGTGCCGTCGGCGCTGCGGCGAGGTGACGGTGGCGCGGAACGGGGCGGGGTGAAGGACCAGCAGCCAGTGATGTGGCGGCACCGGGCAGACACGTTGGGCATCGGCCACCTGCCATGTGATCACTGCGGGATACGCCTCGCGCCGCATGGCCGCATCGATGGCCTGGACGAGATGGGTGGAGGCTTCCTCCGGATCGATGTGTTGCAGGCAACCCAGGAAGCGGGCGGGCGACTCGGCCACAAGCCGGGCGAGGGCGTGCCATGCGAACGGTCCAATCTTCTCACAAGGCAACACGGCGCTCACGGCGGACAAGCCCCGTGCGGCCTGGGCTCGTGCCAGTCGGTAGGGCTCGCCGTCGAGATGATCCAGACCGGGCTTGGCGGCCAGGCACCACGCCTCTCCTGAGCCGAGCTTGAAGGCGAGCTGGCCGTCGGATGCGGCCTTCGGCTGGTGGCATTTTCCTTCAAGCAGGTCATGGGTCGGCGCGCCAATGGCCTCGAACGCCTCATGCTCCACCGTGGCCGTGGCCGCCTTCTCGATGTCCGTGTTGACGACGATCAGGAGGTGCTCGCGATGGTCAAAAGAGGTGCGCCGCAGGACCAGCACGGGGGCATCCGGCTCGCTCCAGCGCTCCACGCCGGCCTGGTCGAAGAAGCAGGGATGATGTGTCAGCAGGCGATTAAGGTGCGCCAGCTCGGGCACGATGTTGTCGGGATTGCCCCAGGAGAGGCCGCGGCTCTGGTGCACCTCGATCCTCTCCGCGGCGAGCCATTCCGCGCCGCAGGTGAAGCCGTAGCCACCGCCCACGCTCGTCAGCGCGCAGAGCCGGTTGCGCAGCAGCGACCAGGCCCGGCCCTTCTTGGCGAGACGATCATTGTCATGCGTCTCGCTGTAATGCACGTAAAGCCCGACCCGGCGGCTCTGGTTCAAGGCGTAATCCAGATAGGCGGCCACGGCGGCTCCATCGTAGTTCTGGAACAGCTCCGAATAGGCCCACTGCATGCCGCCCTCGGTGAGGAGCGTTTCGGTCGCTTCCCACGAGCCGCCCAATCCCTCGAGCAGGAAGACCGTTTCAGGAAACTCCTCCTGGACGCGCGCAATGATGTATTGCCACGCGGGAAGGGGAATCATGTAGCCGGCGTCGCAGCGAAAGCCATCCACGCCGCGACGGCACCACTCGGTCAGGCCCTCGGCGATGTGTTCCCAGAGGCGCGGGTTGGCGTGATTGAGCTCGGCCAGATCCTCCCAGGTGACGCCCCAGGCGCCGGGACTCGCGAAGGTGCCGTCGGACTGGCGGACAAACCACTCCGGGTGGTGCTCCTGCAGGGTGGATCCCCAGCCGGTGTGGTTGATGACGACGTCCAGGAAGACGCGCGCCCCGTGCAGGTGAGCGCCGTGGGTGAGTTCGCGAAACTGATCGATGCCGGTGGTGCGCTTGTCGAACTGCACGAGTGCGGGATCCACCGCCAGCAGGTCCAGGCAGGCATAGGGGCTGCCGAACCGGCCAAACCGGGCGTAGGTGGTGGGCGTGGGATGGACGGGCAGGAGATGCAGGATGCGGCAACCCAGCTTGTCCACGATGTGGGGCAACTGGGCCGCCAGATCGCGGAAGGTGCCCGAGGGCGGCAGCACGGCGAAGCCCCGCTTCTCCAGCGCCTTCAACTGCGATTCCTCGGGCGCGTGACGCGTCTCGGACGCGCCGCGGGTGGGGCCGAACAGGCGCGTAAAAGCGCAGTAGATCGTGTTGCCGGACCGGTATGCGTCGGGATGCACGGAGACGCCGATGTCGCCGCCATCGGGCCATGCCTGCCAGCCCTTGGCATCCATGGCGAAGGCCTTCGCTTTGAAGAAGCCCACTTCGGTCACGGTGAGCTCCAGTTCCCACCGCCCGTTCCGCCATGTCATGGGGATGTCGTGCCAGGGGCTGCTGGCCAGGCCGAGTCGTCCGGTGTGGGCGTGCAGGATGGTTTGGCGAAGCGCAGCGGCGCGTCCCAGGTTGGTACGGAGAAGCGCCCTCCAACCCTGTTCCGGCCGGTGGGTCTCCGAGGGGTGCAGTGCAAACAAGACCCGGTCGCCCACGTGATGCAGCAGTCGCTCGCCCGTGCCGGGTTCCATCTTCAACACATTCATGTCACGTCGCCTGGGGTTCTGGTCCAGAGAACCATGCAGTCGGTTCCATCAAAGAGTGGGGCATGATTGGGGTCACGCCATGGTTCCGAACCACCATGGAGACAGCGGGATTCGCGCCAGCGGATGATGACGTCCCGCGCGCCTGTTTGTCCACTCCGGAACCGCCGCCGGGTGGAGCGGAGGCGATAGGAGGCATCGTCAAGGGCTGAGACAGGATGCTGTCTCGGACTGGAACGACCCTTGGGGGGAGGATGGGTGCGAGGGAAGGAAGATGGTTTTGGTGCCAGCGATGGATGCGGCCTTCGGGCTGGGGGTCCGGCACGAGGGGGCTGGGGACGGCACGCAGAGGGTGGAAATCGAGGTTTTTGTCGTGCGCGGCAAACCAATTGCTTCAGAGAGCTCGCCCCGGCAAGGCGGGGCTGACAAAGAACGTTACGCCAACCTGACGACGACAAACCAAGCTCATTGTTTATGAAGAAGATAACCATCCTTTGGGCCATCATTGCCCTGGCCCTTCCCGCCCTGACCCTGCCGGCCATTGCCGACGAGGTGGCAAAAGATGCCTCCCCGGCGGCGGTGAATGATTCAGCCGATTCCAAGGAGGCTCGCAAGGAAGCCAAGGCCGCCGAAAAACGTGCCCGCGAAGCCGCCGAGAAGGCGCGCAAGGAAGCTGAGAAGGCCGAGAAAGCCGCTGCCAAGCAGGCCAAGAAAGACGCCAAGGCCGCCGCGAAGGCGGAGAAAGAGGCCCGCAAGCAGGCCGAGAAGGAAGCCAAAGCAGCAGCCAAGCTCGCGGAGAACGAAGCCGAAGCGGCCGCCAAGGCCGAGAAGGAAGCGCTGAAGCGTGCGGAGAAAGAGGCCAAGGCCGCCTCCAAGCAGGAGGAGGAGATCGTGAAACAGGCCGGCAATGAGACCAAGTCCGAGAAGGCCGTCCGCAAACAGGCTGAGAAGGAAGCCAAGGAAGCCGCCAAGCTCGAAAAGAAGGAAGCCAAGCTGGCCGCCGCCGAAGCCAATCGCGCCGCCCGCGCCAACCGGGTTTCCAAGGCCGAACGCCGCCTCATCCAGCAGCGTCAGCGTATCGAGGACCAAGTCGCCGAAATCAACGCCCTGGCTGAGAAGCCTGAGTTGCGCGAGGACATCCTGAACAGCATTTGGCGCGAACACCAGATCTCCGCCAAGCGCTTCAATCGTCAGCTCGAGGAGAATCCCGAGCTGGGCGTGGGTGGACTCCTCGTTGCCAACCTGATCTCCATCAATGGCCAGAAGGGCCTCCAGGACATCATCAACTCCGGCAAGGAAGGCGAAAACTGGGGAGTCATCGCCCAGCGTTACAACGTCAACCTGACGGATCTGATCAACCAGACCTATCGCGTGGGCATCACCGCCCGCACGCTGGATCTTTTCAAGCCGGCCGCCTCGAACACCGAGGCCACCACGGCCAAGTCCAATACTGGAGCTTGATCCATCGAACGCACCCGAGTCAGCCTCCACCAAAGAAGCAGGGGATGGATTTCACCATCCCCTGACTTTTTGTCAGCTGTTGGGGTCAGACTTGACAATGTGACTATGTGACTATGGAGCGGGTGGAGCGGGTGGAGCGGGTGGAGCGGGTGGAGCGGGTGGAGCGGGACAGCATGCCAACACGCCGGTCCGGTTCACAGTCGCATAGTCAAGTCTGACCCCGCCCGTCCGTGAGCTAGTTCAAAAGCTGGTACCAGTTGTCGCGCTGGTGAGGCTCCAATCCCAGGTCCTCGATCAGGCGTCGCATGTCCGCCACGCCCATCTGGAAGGTGGTGCCCGCCTGGCTGACGACGTTCTCCTCGATCATGATGCTCCCCAGATCATTCGCGCCATAGGTCAGCGCCACCTGCCCGATGTCCTGCCCCTGCGTCACCCATGAGCTCTGCACGTTGGGGATGTTGTCGAGATAGATCCGGGACAACGCCTGCATGCGGAGGTATTCGTGGCTGCCCACCGGCGGCGCCTTCAAGCGTGTGTTCTCGGCCTGAAAGGTCCAGCAGATGAAGGCCGTGAATCCGCCAGAGCGATCCTGTTGGGCGCGGACCCGTTCCAGGTGCTCGATCCGTTCCTCAACGGTCTCCACATGGCCGAACATCATGGTGGCCGAGGACTTCAGCCCGAGCCGGTGCGCGGCGTCCATCACGCCCAGCCACTCGTCGCTCATGGCCTTGAGAGGCGCAATGCGCTTGCGCACGCGGTCCACGAGGATCTCGCCGCCGCCTCCGGGGATGCTGCCGAGACCGGCCTGCATGAACTGCTTCAGGATCTCTTCGAGGGGAAGCTTGAAGACTTCCTGAAAATGAACGAACTCGCTTGGGCTGAACCCATGAATGTTGACCTGCGGAAAGCGCTCCTTGATGTGGCTGAGCAGGTCGAGATACCACTGCATGGAAAGCTTGGGATGATGCCCTCCCTGCATTAGGATCTGCGTGCCTCCCAACGCCACCGTCTCCTCGATCTTCCGGTCCATCTCCTCAAGGCTGATGACGTAGGCATCCTCATTCTTCTCGGTCCGATAGAAGGCGCAGAACTTGCAATAGACGTTGCAGACGTTGGTGTAGTTGACGTTGCGGTCGATGATGTAGGTCACGATGCGGTCGCCCCGCCCCTCGTAGTCGGCCGCCTTGGACATGTGCCGGCGCCGGTCAGCCAGTCGGCCCAGGGTTTCCAGGGGCAGGGGATACAGGCGCCGCGCCTCCTCCTGGCTGATGCGCCCCCCCTCCCACACCTTCCGCAGCAGGGGATCGAGTGTCGTGTCGTAAATCACAGCGTTTACTCTAGATACGCCCGCCGCATGGGGCCAGCCAATTTCGGCCCGTCCGCGGCTTGGCAAACCTGGCATGCTGCGCGTCAGGCGCGCCGCGGTTCTCCGGCTTGGGCCTGTTTCGTTGCGCGTGCGGGTGTGACCGGCGCCAAGTGAGTCAGGCTGTAGAGGAGGGTATAGGCGGTGAAGACAAACGCGCCAAAGAGCACCGGGAACACCAGACCCGTCGCCAGATGCTCGCCGCCCCGGATCAGATGGATGCTGTCCCGGGCCAGATCCCAGGGGCGCAGCAGCACATCCCAACTGTTCCAGCGCAGAAAGCGGCCGACAAACACTCCGGTGCCGCTCAATGCCGCCACCGTCAGGACCAGGCCCCAGCCCGCAATCTGTCCGGCGCGCTCGTGCACGACCTTCTGCATGAGATACAGGGACAGGAACCCCGCCACGAAACCGGTCATCGCAAACAAGAGGATCAAAACCAGGTCCACCCAGTAGATCGTCCGCCACGTGGGGCCCAGGTGGATCATGTCGGTGAAGATATAGGGCGCGTTCGGAAAGAACAGCATCCAGGCTGCTGCGGCCCCTGCAAACCTGAGCCGCGAGGCGCCCGTCGCCCAAGGACGCCAACGCACACAAAGAAGCGCCAGACCCAGTGGCAGCAGGGCCAGGAAAAGATTCCAGGCCAGGTACAGGTCCCGCAGCCGACCGGACCACGCCACCTTCATCGTGAGCAGAACCATGCCTGCCATCGTGGCCAAGCACAGCGCCACCAGCGCGGGAAACACGTCTCGCCCCTCCGGCCAGAAAGCCCACAGGCGGGACCCCAACGACCGTCCACAGGGCGCATGCGTCATGACGCCCGTCCTCCCGCCGTTGCCGGACGCACTTCCGGCGCCCGGGAATAGGGGAAGGGCAGCACCACCGCGGCCAGGTGATCGAAAATCAAACCGCAGTCCCACCAGAACATGCCTCGTGACACGCCCGTCGCGCGCAGCACGGACCGGTGATCCCAGAGCACGACCAAGCAGGCCAGGCGAAAGAGCAGACGCCATCCGGTCCGCACGGCCACCCGGCCCAGGAGCGACATCGGCAGGAAGGCCTGCCTGAGATAGGCCGAGTGAAAGGCCAAATGGCTCTCCTCATCGTCCAGGATCTGCGCATAGACACTTCGCAGGACCGGATCCCGGGTCCCGTCATGCAATGCCTGGTAGTAGCGCTTGCCGATCATCTCCGCCACCAGCAGGATCATCAGTTCCTGGCGAAGCCCCGCGAGTCGGCGCAGCACCATGAAACAGGCGTCGCTCCAATGCCGCTGGATCAATCCGGCGCCCATCTCCCGCAACAGGCGTTCCAGCAGCCGGGCGTGCTCCTGCTCCTCCCTGACGAACAATTCAAGCGCGTTGCGGTAGTCCTCCACTTCGCTCTGGGCCGATCGCCTGAGGTGATGGCCCTCCCCGCTCTCGCCCACCTGAAATCGCTGCAGCGATCGGATGAGGGGCCATCGCAGCGAGGGTTCCGGCTGGACGCCGCGGTCCCATGGGATCGTCCGCCGGTTTGCGGCGTTGTGTTCGAACCAGGCGCGCCAATCCTTCCAGCGCGGCGTCGCGGTGAGGGAATCAGGAGCTTTCTTCATAAGGTGAATGGCATGGATTCCAACGCCGGGCCGACCTCCACCTTGTCGGCCAGTTGCCGCAGGCGCGTCTCGACGGCCTCAATCAAATCGTCCGGCGTTGAGGTGCCCGCCGTGATGCCGACGGTTTCGGTCCCGATCAACCAGCCCACGTGCAGGTCGTCCGCGTCCCGGACATGGTGGACGCGGGCACAATAGCGGCGGCAGGTCTCGACGAGTTCGCGGGTGTTGTTGCTGTGGGCGCCGCCCACCACCAGGACCGCGTCGCACCGCCGCGCCAGATCCTCGGCGGCCAGTTGACGCTGCTTGGTGGGCTGGCAGACCGTGTCCGTCCAGCGGATCTCCGACCTGGGAAAGCGTTCCCGAAGGCGTTGGATGAGGTGACGCACGCGCTCGACGGGCTGGGTGGTCTGGGCCACCACGCCGTAGCGCGGCCGTTCCCGCAAGGCCGTCACATCCCGTTCGCTCAGGATGATGTCCGCTTCCGGCCAGTCGCCGACCAGGCCATTGACTTCCACGTGGCCGCGTTTGCCGATGACGACCGGATGGAAGCCCTGATCGACCAGCTCGCGCAGGGCGCGGTGAGCGAAGTGAACGAGGGGGCAGGTGGCCTCGACGACCTGCAACCCGCTCTGCTGGAGGGATTGCCGGGTGCGATCGGAGACGCCGTGGGCGGTGATCATGACGGACGGGGTGTGCACCCGGCTCAGGTCTTGTTCGGTCTGGATGCCGCGTTGGCGGAGCTTGAGGAGGACGGTTTCGTTGTGGACGAGGTCGCCGAGGATGGTGATGGGTTGGGATTGGTGGAGGGCGAGGTGGACGGCATCACGGACGCCGAAGCACATGCCGAGGTGGGTGGCCCTGAGGATGTTCATGCTATCAAAACTTCCGGGTTCGGGGTGCCTTCGCGATATTCACTTTGTAGTGCAAAGTATCTGACCTACCTCATCGGTCCGCGTTCAATTCTCCTTAAGTTTCCTTTCCCCGCGCCTGGTCCAGCACCCGCTCCAATACCTTCAAATACGCCGCAAATGCCTGACGGCCCGATTCCGTCAACGCATAGGTCGTCCAGGGCCTTCCCCCCCGAAATTCCTTCGTCACAGAGATATATCCCGCCTCCTGCAGCGTCCTCATGTGCGTCGTCAGGTTGCCATCCGTCATCTGCAGCGTCGTCCGCATCTCCTTGAACGACATCTGGGGCGTCGCCGCCAGCAGGGACATGATCGCCAGACGCCCCCGCTCGTGGATCACCCGGTCAAGTTGCAGGAAGTCTTCCGGATTCACAGCGTCCGTCGCGATTTCTCCGTGAACAGCAGATACACGCCATAGGCCAGCTGCAACAATCCGAAACACACCCCCATGACATAATGGCCGGCCACCGCACTGCGCCAGTCCGGCTGGATCGAACCGGCCGTAAAATAGGCGGTTCCGGCCAGAATAAAGACCCAACCCAGCAGTCGGATGCCGCGTGCCATGAAGAACCCGGACGCGTGCAGGCCGCACCCGTAGCAGACCAACCACAGGCTCACCAGCAGGTGGAGCGGCCCGACGTCCTGCCCCAGTGCCCAGCCGCATCCTCCCACCAACCCGGCGAAGAACGGCGGCGACAAGGCCGACATCACGCGCCGGGTTGGCGGTGACCAGACCGGTTCCCGTTCCCTAAGGGCTTGGCGGCGCACAAGAAGAAACGCGGTGACCAGCCCCGCCAAGCTGATGCACATCCAATAAAGGCTGAACTGGCGTGCAGCCGTGAAGGAGACAAAGCAGGCAATGGTCGCCCCTGCCAGCCCGATCAGGCCGGCGGTGAGCATGATGGGAGCGAGGGCGCGACGATACAACGCCGACCGTTCCATCAATGTGCGGATTACCTGCAGGTTTTCGGAAGCCCAATTGCCGTCCATGCCTCGACTTTGCTCAACAAAGCCACGCCCGGCAAGCCTGATCCGTCACTGGGAGCGCCTCGCCAGGCGGGCGCCTGACATCACCGCTTCTCCACGCCCCATGAACCGTTGTGCTGATCGGACCGATCCGTCGAATCCGTCGGATCGGTCCGATGGGAAGATCGGTTCAAGGTCCACGGGCGCCATCCATGCCGTTTGGCGGTAGGAACACCCCGTGAACCGGGAGTCATCGGAGAGTGATCAAGAGTAGGTGACCCAAAGGAGTAAGAGCATGAGTACGGGAAAGGGCGAGATGGGCGTTTCTTGCTCTTACCCTTTACCCGAAAAGAACGACCCACATGGTGTCGATTTGCAGGGACGCCCTCACCCTGACCCTCTCCCGCCTGCGCGGCCGAAGCCGCTACGGCGTGGCGAAGTCCCGGGGGGAGAGGGAACAGCATGCCACCCCATGGTAAAGGGATCAGGGCAGCAGCCTCTCTCCGCGCGGAAGACGGGTCTCCCTCTCCCGCCGGGAGAGGGCCGGGGTGAGGGGCTTTTGATAGGGTGCGATGTAGAGTGCTCTGGCCGCCCATGTTTCACCTTGTGACGCAATCCGCTGCGCAGCCTTCTTTCCCCAGTCGCGTCTGGGGCATGACGTACTCCACCCCGATCGGCTCGCAGGTCTTCGTCACCTCGCGTGTGCCCGGAGGGGCTTGCGGCGTCATCCTGACGCGGGGCCGTCAGGTCGGGGCTGCCCCGGGGCGGAGTCGGATCCCCCGGGTTCCAGCAGCCCGCTGCGGCTTGGAACGCCGCCCACCGGCCAGCGAGTGGAACAAGTTGGCCGGTGACTTGCTCAGAGGGGTTTTCTGGTTGTGTCAGCGGGGTCGGCTGGCAGACTCAACCCCATCGTATGGAACCGAAAACGGATCGTTCGCCCATGACGTGCCTTTGGCCGGGCTGGAGAGCTCTTGCATGGCTGCAGCTTGCCTTGCCTGCCTTCCTGGCCATCCCCTTGACCGTCCTGGCTGCCGAGTCCAAACCCCCAACCGAGCTGCATCCGGGCCTGCTTCTGACCTGCACCGCCAAGGAAGGCGGAGCCACCGACACCTCGGTGGTGCCCGGAACGAGCCTCTTCGTGCCGGAGGGGGGATCGCCGTCACCCTTCCTTCCCGCCGGTCCGTTTCAGGCGGAGTGGCACGGCTTCGTTGAAGTCGATCTTCGCAGCGATTTCTTTTTCCAGGTCCAGGCCCGCGGCACCTTTCGCATGATGATCAATGGCCAGATTGTTCTCCGCTTCTCGGGGCGTGGAAACCTTTCTTCGCTCACGCGTCCCATTCGCCTGGGCAAGGGAACCAACAGCATTTACCTCTTCTTCGAGAGCCCGGCCCAGGGGGATTCCATGATGCGCCTGCATTGGGGTGAGTTGGAGACCATGATGTTCCCTGTCCCAGGCCAGGCGTTGCGGTTTCTTCCCGAAGGGGAGGCTTATGCGGACGGACACCTCCAGCACCTTGGGCGCAAGGTGGCCCTGGAGCGCCGTTGTTTTCATTGTCACTCGGTCCAATCGGAGAATCCCATACCGGAGCTGGCCATGGATGCGCCCTCCTTTGATGGCATCGGTGTTCGGCGCCGGTATGGCTGGATGGCGGAATGGATCCAGAATCCGCGCGCCATGCAACCCGAGGTGCGCATGCCCCGGATGGTGCATGGTCCCAACGCCCGCGAGGATGCCGAGGCCATGGCGGCTTACCTGAGCACGTTGACCACCGGCGGGGAGGTGGATTTCTCCAAGGATGTCGCGGCGGTGGCGGTGTTCGCCCACCTGCCCAAATCCTCCGCGCCCGTGCTCGACGTCGATCCCGATGCCCCTCTCTACAACAAGCTTCACTGCGTCGAATGCCACACCAAACCCTCCGCGACGCGGGACCTGCCAGGCATGATTCCCTTGCGCCACATTGCGCGCAAGTTTGCCCCGGGCAAGCTGGCTGAGTACCTGCGCCAGCCCGAAGCGCACTACGCGTGGAGCCGAATGCCCAACTTCAGGCTCAACGAGGCGGAAGCAAATGAGTTGGCCGCCTTTCTTCTTGAGCAGTTGGAGGCAGCGCCCGAGATCAACGCGCCGGAGGATCCCGACATAATCAAGCGTGGCCAGGCGCTGGTTCAGACGCGCGGCTGCCTGAATTGTCACTCCGGCGGGCCGGACAACAAGTTTCATGCACCTGCCTTTTCCGAACTGAGCGACCTGGAAGGGGGGTGTCTGGATCCTGCAGCGGATCGATCCGGTCCCCATCCGTTTCCGGACTTTGACCTGACGGACGAGGAGCGTGCCGCGTTGCATCGGCTGGCTGGGGTGGGAAGCGATTCGCTGGGCCGCCATGTGCCGTCCGATTTTGCGGCGCGCCAGGTGGAATCGCTCCAGTGCGCCCGTTGCCACGGGAAGTTCGATGCGTTTCCGTCCCTCGATCTGTTGGGGCTCAAGCTCAAGCCGGAATGGTCTGCCGGCATCCTTGCCGGTGAGGTTCCCTACAAGCCGCGTCCCTGGCAAACGGCTCGCATGCCCGTGTTCAAGGTGTATGCCGAGGGCCTGGCACAGGGGCTTTCCGCCCGGCACGGGCTGCCCCACGAGTCGCCTCCGGAGCCGAAGGTGAATGACAAGCTGGCCAGGATCGGCCAGCAACTGGTGGGCAAGACCGGTGGCTTCTCCTGTGTTTCCTGTCACGCGGTGGCCGGGCAGCCCGCCACGGAAGTGTTCGAGGTGGAGGGAATCAACCTGCAGTACGCCACCGATCGCCTGACACCACAGTATTACATGCTCTGGTTGCTCAATCCCATCCTGCTCAATCCGCAGACCAAGATGCCCATGTATTTCAACGGCGGCGAAAGCCCCATCACCGAGGTGCTGGACGGCAAGGCCGAACCCCAGCTCGAGGCCATTTGGCACTACCTGCTGCTCAAGGACCAGATGCCGCCCCCCAGCCTCGGGGAGTTCTGAGGCGGGCCTTCGGCGCATCCCTCCTCCCCATGAACCATTGTCCGCCACGGGACACACAACCATCCATGCCGCCAAGGGGGACGAGGGGTGAATGGTTACGTTAACCATCACGACAGAGTCCGCCTCCTGACGTCGGCGGCTACTTCCCTTCCTCGTCCTCGAACTTGCAGGTTTCATGGTCCATGTTCGCCACCCGTCCTGTTTGGTGGTGAAGGGTCCGACTTGCGCCTGGCGTGCTTTGACTTTGACGTCCGGCAGGGATTCGGCTTTGTTTGGGCACCATGAAACCTGCTTCCAAGCTTTTCGGTGGCGCCCTGTGCCTCTGGGTGGCCGTTCTCCCCTCGTTGGGGGCCCCTGCCAACAGCCTCACCGATCAGGAGAAGAAGGAGGGATGGAAGCTGCTCTTCGACGGCGCGACCACCAGCGGTTGGCGCGCCTTCGGAAAGGAATCCTTTCCCGGACAAGGCTGGCAGGTGGCCGACGGATGGCTCCTCAAGGAGGACAAGGTGCGCGGCGGGGACATCCTCACCGTGGACCAGTTCGGCGATTTCGAGCTGACTTGGGAGTGGAAGATCACGCCGGGCGGCAACAACGGCGTGAAGTATTTCATCATCGAGAAGCGCGGCGCCATCGGGCACGAGTATCAGATGATGGATGACGCCGGAAAGACCGACAAGCACAGCACGGGATCGTTCTACGATGTCCTGCCGACCGGGGGTGAGAAGCCGATGAAACCGGCCGGGGAGATCAACCAATCCCGCATCCTTGTCCGGGGAACGCATGTGGAGCACTGGCTCAACGGCAAGATGGTTCTCGAATATGAATGCGGGAGCCCCGAGGTGGTTCGTGCCGTGGCCAACAGCAAGTTCAAGAACGTGGAGGGATTCGGACTGCCGCATCTCGCCCCCATCCTGCTTACCGACCATTCCGATGGCTGTTCCTTTCGGAACATCAAGGTCCGAGTGCCGGTGTCCAAAGAGTGACCTGACGGATTCGCCCGTTCTCCATGTCCGCCGCCCGGCCCAGTCTTCTGCTCCTGATTCCGGCCTACAACGAGGAGGATCGCATTGAACCGGTCCTGAGCCGGTATGCCTCCTGGTTCGAGGGGCATTACCAGGGCGCCTTCGAGCTGGTGGTCATCCTTAACGGCTGTCGTGACAACACCCTCGGGGTGGTGCAGAAGGTGGCCGCCGATCATCCCTGCATTCGCTATCTTGACTTTCCCGCGCCCATCGGCAAGGGCGGGGCGCTGATCGAGGGACTCAAGCTGGCCCAGCGCGGGGATCTGATCGGGTACGTGGATGCGGACGGCGCCACGGCCCCCAAGGACTTTGCGGAACTGGTCAACCACATCGACAAGGCGGATTGCGTGATCGCCTCGCGCTGGCTGCCCGGCTCGGTCATCCACCAGTCCCAGTCCAACAAGCGTCGCCTGGCCAGCCGCGTGTTTCACTTCATCGTTCAGATGCTCTTCTGGATGGACATCAAGGACACCCAATGCGGCGCCAAGATCCTGCGGCGGGACGCCGTGGAGAAGATCCATTCCTCCCTGCGCATCGCCGACATGGCCTTTGACATCAACCTCCTCTACTCCCTCAAGCGCGCCGGGTGCCGCGTCCTGGAGGTGCCCACCGAATGGACCGACATCATGGGGTCCAAGGTGGTGCTGGGGAAAACCTCACTGACCATGCTCCTTTCCGCAGTGCGCATCCGCATGATCTATTCCCCTTTCCACGCGCTGCTGCGTCCGCTGCGTCCGCTGGAAACCTGGATCTACCGCAAGCTCAAGGCGCCGGTGCCGCTCAGTTCGAAGGAAATTGAACCGAAGGCGCGCTGAGGCCGGCTGCCCCGAATCTCAAATCTCAAATCTTAGATTTGAGATTTGAGATGGCTCACCGCCCCGGTCTTGACCGGAGCCGTGGCCGGTTCCCGGTCACGCCAGGTGAAGACCAGACCGACGGCCAGGAAGAGGAGGTTGCAGACGCCGATGAGCCGGATCACGTCCAGGAAGGTGTCGTGGAACCGCGTGATCAGGCAGCCGTAGAGGACGGCCACACCCACCAACCAGGGCACGACCGCGAACCGGCTGCGGGCCATGAGATTGTTGATCAGCACGTTGGCCAGGACAAGGGGCACCATGCTCCAGGAGAACCAGCGCAGCAACGGCACCGCCGCCAGGTAGCTCTCTTTGTACACGAGCTTGAGGATCACGGGCGCCACCAGCGACAGGCCCAGCGCGCCCAGGCAGCCCATCACCGTCGTCGTCCCCAGCGTCAGCCACATCACGTCGGTCTTCTCCGAACTGGCGGCGCTCTTGACCACCTTGGGGAACATCACCCAGACGATCGGCACCGTGAAGACCACCAGCGCCCGGGACAACTGTCCCGCCGCCATGTAAAACCCGGTTTGCTCCTTGTCGAACCAGGCCTGCACGAAGACCGGGTCCGCGCTGTACATGAACTGGAAGGCTCCCAGCCCGAAGGTCAGGGGCAGCACGCGCCCGAACCACGGGCGCCAGGCAAAGGGCTCGGCCGGACCGGCCCAGATCCGGCGTGTGTGCCAGATATAGACCCCCAGGCTGGCTGCGGTGCCGACTAGGACACCGACCATCATGCTCGTCGCGTCGCGGCTCAGCCACCATACGATCACACCCACCGCCACCAGGCGCCCGGCCCCGTTCAGAATGGAGGCCCAGCCGAACCAGAGGAAGTTCTGGCGCCCCTGCAGAATGCCGCCGAACACCGGGGTCCAGATCGCTCCCAGCCCGACCACCAGCGTCATCCAGAGCAGGAACGGGTTGGCGATCTTCCATCGTTCCAGGATCGCTTCTTGAAAGAGCGCGGCCCCCACCACCATGGCCAGCCAGATTCCCAACGTCCCCAGCAACACGCCCCGCATGGTGCCGCGCAACTGGCGCTCGGCGGACTCGGTCACCGCCGCCGCCGTTTGCTGCACGAAGACCATCTGCAGGCCGATCGCCGGGATGGCGATGCAGTTGAGCAGGGCCACCATGGTCGCGAACAATCCGTATTGCTCCTCCGGGATGAACTTGCCGGAGAGATGCACCAGGAAAAAGCAGACCCCGCTCACAAGGGTGGCGATCACCATCCATCCACTCTGGCGGAAGAAGTCACTGCGGCTCATGCGAGGGCGAAGGGCGGAGAATGCAACAAGGTGGGGCGGGATGTCATGGGAGGCGGCTCAGGAAATGCACCAGGAAACGCTGCGCCTTCTCGAGTTGGCTCAACTGGATCCATTCGTCGGCGGTGTGAGCCTGCGCGATGTTGCCCGGTCCGAACACGACGCTTGGAATGCCTCCTGCCGCCAGCACACCGGCGTCGCTGAAGTAGTCCACGCCGATGGGGGAACGCTGCCCCAGGGCGCGCAACAGCTCCCGGACCTGGGGCAGTTTCGGATCGGTTTCCAGGGGTTTGGAAGGCACGCCCTTGGTGTCGGTCAGGCGCGCGCGGAATCCGCGCCGTTCGAGATAGGACTGGAGTTCCCGCCTGGCCTGCGCCTCGGTCTCCCCGGGCAACAGCCGGCGGTCGATCAGGATCTGGCAGCGGTCGGGCACGATGTTCGGCTGCCGTCCGCCCGCGATCGCTCCCACGTTAATGGTGGCGCGTCCGAGCAACGGATGACGCCGCCGGGCCAGTCGCCGCGCGAAGTCAGATTCGATGGCGTGCACGATGCGGGCCATGTCATGGACGGCATTGTGCCCCAACTCCGGACGGGCGCCGTGCGCCGCCTTGCCGCGGGTTTCGAGTTTCAGCCACAAGTCTCCCTTGTGGGCGGTGACGGCCTTGAGCTGAGTGGGTTCGCCGACCAAGGCCAGATCCGCCTTGAGCCGTGAGCGGGCGACGGCCCGCGATCCCAACTGTGCATTCTCCTCATCCACCAACCCAATGAACAGAACCTCCGTCCGCTCCGGGCGCTGCCCTTTCCTGGCCAGCTCCAGCACGGCCTGGAACATCGCCGCCACGCTGCCCTTGGTGTCGCAGGCGCCGCGACCATGGAGCCTTCCGTTCTGGATGCGCGGGCGGAACAGTGTTCCCGGGATCTCCTCCCCACCCACCGTGTCCATGTGAGGGGCCAACACGATGCGCTGCCGGGGACGGGATGGGCCGGCGGGTGCCAGGCGCACGAAGAGGTTGGGTCGTCCCGGCACCACCGGCTTCAGGGTGACCTCCAACCCGGCACGTTGCGCCAGGGCGGCAAGGTGTTGCGCGACACGTTCCTCGCCGCCATGCCGGTCGCCTTCAGGCAAAAAGGCAGGGTTCACGCTGGGCAGCGCAATGAGCTCCTGAAGCAATTTCACCGTTTCTGTCATGGCGAGGGCATGGACGCCCCGGTGCCTGAGACTAGGAGCAGATTCAAGCCCAGAAAAGGAGTTTCAGAGGGGAAAACCGGCGCGAGCGGACGCCTCGCACGATGACCGTTTGAGGGAGAAAGACCACGCAATCCCCGCAAAGGCATCCACCACGAAACACACCAGCGACACGAAATCGAGCCGAGTCCGACTTCCTTGCCGCCAGAGGTTTCCACAAACAGAAGCGACACGTGTCGCTTCTGTTTGTGCGACCGGCAGAGGGGGGCGGGCAGGTTCTTGGGGAGCCCCTGCCACCAAAGGGACGGGTGGCGCCCATGGACCAGAACCGATCCTTGCATCGGACCGATCCGCCCCGGTTCATGGGGAGCGTGCTGGCTACCCCCGCATCGACAAGGCTAACTTGGCCGCCCGGATGAACGCGGCCACGCTGGCCGGGTCCTTGCGGCCGGGCGACGATTCCACGCCGCTCGAGACATCGACAGCGTAGGGGGTCACCTGCCGCACGGCGTCCGCCACGTTGTCGGGCGTCAATCCACCTGCCAGCACAATCGGCACGCCTTCCTCCTGCGCTTGCATTGCCAGATCCCAGTTGAAAGTGGCTCCGGTGCCCCCGTGCTTGCCGGCCACGTAACTGTCGAGCAACCACGCATCCGTGCTGTCCTGGTAGTCGGCCAGTGCCTCCAGGGAAGCCGCGTTGCGGATGCGGAACGCCTTGATGACCTTGCGCGGCGCAAAGGAGGCGCAGTAGGAGGGCGATTCCTCCCCGTGAAACTGCAGCACGTCCAGCCCGCACCGCCGCACCGCCTCCTCCACGGTCTCGCGCAAGGCATTGACGAACACCCCGACCTTCGAGACGAAGGGCGGGAGCACCTCGCTGATCCGGGCCGCCTGCTCCAAGGTCAGGTGCCGTGGGCTCTTTTCATAGAACATGAGCCCGATGGCATCGACGCGTGCCGCGACCGCAATCCGCGCGTCGTCCGGATTGGTGATGCCGCAGATTTTGACCTTGATGGGCATGGTTCGCGTCGGTGGGCTCCTTCAGGAGGCGGCGGCTGAACTCCCGGCGTCCCGCACTTCCTGGACCAGCGCGGCGAGGCGTCGTCCGTATTCGACGTAGGTCCGGAACTGCGCCTCGGCCGAGGCGGACACGGAATCGTCGTGGAACACCACCGCCATGTGCGGCTCGATCGAGATGCCGGCGTCGTAGCCGCGCGCAAAGGCGTCCTTGAGAATGTCCCGCACCCGTCCCTGGCCTTCCCCCGGCCAGTTGTAGTCGGCGTCGTTCCTGGCCGGATTCCAGGTGGCGTCCTTGACGTGAATATGCGCCGTGACATCGCGGACGGTGGTCCAGAACTCCCACGGATCCTGCTTGGGCCAGGGCTGGGGTTTGGAGCGGTCGGCGTTGAAGATGGGATTGGCGGTGTCGAAGACCCACTGCAGGCCGGGCACCTGGTCGAGCAGTTGGCGGGCATGCTGCGGGCTCATGCCCCCGTAGTTCATGCAGTTTTCATGGACTGGCTGGAGTCCGGCCTCTTGAAACCGGGCCACCACCTCGCGCACGCGCTGGAGGGCGACTTCGGGGATGGTGTCCTCCTGGTCGCCGGGCTTGAAGCTCATGATGCGGACGAAGCGAGTGCCCAGCCGTTGCATTCTCGGGATGGCCCGCTTGACCTCGGCCAAGGTGACCTCGAAGGGGGTTTCCACGGTCTTGGCCCAGTTCATGATCGTGGAGCCGAAGCAGCAGATCTCGAGACCGGCGGCCTTGAGCCTGGCCTCGACCTGGTCAAAGGCCGCGTCGGGGATGTCGTGGAGATTGGCCTTGTCGAACCCATCCACCTGCACGGCGCGCGCTTCGATGTGTTTCCACCCCAGCTCGAGGGTGGCCTTGATCTGGGCGTCGATGGAGGCGCCTGCTTCGTCTGCGATGCCGGTCAGGAACATGATGCGGGATGGGGTTAGCGGTTGAAGGACATGGTGAAATCCTCGCCGGTGGTCTGGACGGTCTTCTTCTGGAATGTGGAATCCTTGATGAGCTGGTTGAGCTTCGCCTCGTAAGCCTTGCCGTCGAGCGGCAGGTCGATCGGACGGTTTTCCAGCGAGGAAAAGAGCGTGGCGTTGGCCAGTTCCACCGAGGCCATGCCCTCTTCGGCGGGTGCGTGCAGCGGGGCCTTGTCCAGGATGGCTTCCACGAAGTTTCGGGTGATGTCCGCGTGCTGGCCGGGCGTGGGGTCGAATGGGACCTCGACGTTCCACACCGGGGGCTTGGCGAAGCCGGCCTTGCTGGTGCGGCTGAATTCGGTCATGGACACTTCGTTGCGCGTGAAGTGGATCCGATTGTCCTCGAGCACGAGCCTGCCTCGGTCACCAATGATCTCGAGGCGGTTGGTGCCGGGCGCCTCGCCGGTCGAGGTGATGAAGACGCCGGTGGCGCCGCCGGGCCACTCCAGGTAGGCGGTGACGTTGTCCTCCACCTCGATGTCATGGTAGCGCCCGATCTGGCAGAAGCCCCGCACCCGCGAGGGTGGCCCGCACAGCCAGCAGAGCATGTCCAGGTTGTGGGGGCACTGGTTGAGCAGCACGCCGCCGCCCTCGCCCTTCCAGGTGGCGCGCCATCCGCCGCTGGCGTAGTAGGCCTCGGTCCGGAACCAGTCGGTGATGATCCAATTGACGCGCGTGATCTGTCCAATCTCCCCGTTCTGAATCAGGCTGCGCAGCTTCAGGAATTTGGGTTCGAGACGCTGCTGGAACATGGCGGCAAAGACCTGGTCCTGGTTCTTGTGCGCGGCGATCAACCGTTCGCAGTCCGCCTTGTGCACCGAGATCGGCTTTTCCACCAGCACATGCAGCCCGTTCTCCAGCGCGTCAATGCCGATGGTCGTGTGCAGATAGTGCGGCGTGGCGATGATAATGGCGTCGATCTCGCCCGACCGGATCATGTCCTCGCTCTTCGCGAAGGTTTGGTAGCGGCCCTTGTAGGGTTCCAGGCTGGCTGGAAAGGCGTCGCTGACCGCCGTCAATTCGGTGCGGTCCACCTCGCCCTTCTCCAGATAATTGACGTGGAAGCGGCCCATGTTTCCCAGGCCGACGATGCCGATGCGAACGCGTTTCATGGGTTGTTCTGCGGATGCGGTTGCAAAGTGAGCCTTTGTAACCGCGATGAGCCGTCAAGGCCAGAAGGGAATCCTGGAAAATGGGGTTGGAGCGCGGCTCTCCTGAGCCGCAGCGGATGAGACATCCGCCCAAGGTGCAACCCTGCTAACCGGGGATGGCTGGCCAATCCGCTGCGGCTCAGGAGAGCCGCGCTCCGTTCCCATCGGCCCGGCTCCCTCAAGGCTTCACCGACTCGAGGAGCTTCCCGATGATGGTGTCCACCGTCACGCCCTCGGCTTCGGCGCGGTAGTTGACCAGGATGCGGTGGCGCAGGGTGGGGTAGGCCAGGGTGCGCAGGTCTTCCGAGGTCACGTGCGCGCGGCTTTGGAGGAGGGCCCGGGCCTTGGCGCCCAGGACGAGGAACTGGCCCGCGCGCAGGCCGGCGCCCCAGCTGATCCACTGGTTGACGAAATCCGGCGAGCCCGGCTGATGCGGCCGCGAGGCGGCGGCGAGGCGGACGGCATACCGCACCAGGTCCTCGGCGATGGGCACGTTGCGCACCAGGCTGTGGAAGCCCAGCACGTCCTGGCCGGTGAAGATGGACTCGATCGGCTGAGAATCGCGCGCCGTGGTGCGCTGCACGACGGCCACCTCCTCATCCTCGGGAAGGTAGTCGATCACCACGTTGAACATGAACCGGTCCAACTGCGCCTCAGGCAGGGGATAGGTGCCCTCCATCTCGATCGGGTTTTGCGTGGCGAGCACGAAGAAGGGTTCCTCCAGCGGATGCCGGACACCCGCCGCCGTGACCTGGTGTTCCTGCATCGCCTCGAGCAATGCGGCCTGCGTCTTGGGGGGTGTGCGGTTGATTTCGTCGGCCAGGATGATGTTGGCGAAGACGGGGCCCTTGATGAAGACCATTTCCCGCGCCTCGCCCGTCTCCTGCAGGATCTCGGTGCCGGTGATGTCGGCCGGCATGAGGTCGGGTGTGAACTGGATGCGCTGGAATTTGAGGTGGAAGATCTGCGCGATGGATTTGACCAGGAGCGTCTTGGCCAGGCCGGGCGCGCCGGTGATGAGGCAGTGGCCGCCGGCAAAGAGCGAGATGAGCAACTGCTCGATGACCTCCTTCTGGCCGACAATGGCCTTTTCCAACTCGGCCAGGATGCGGTTGCGGCCCGCCTGGATTTGTTCGACGAGCTGCTGCTCGGTGGGCTTGGATTCGGTGGTCGTAGGTTCCACGGCGTGAATGGTTCGGCTCAGCGTTGGGTGATTAAGGGGGCGACCCGCAGTCGAGGCAAGCTCAATGCGTCATCGCATAGAAAATGATGTTGATGCCAAGAGGGAAGGCCTTCTTTTCGGAGAACTCGCGGAAGTAGTAGATGTTCTCCCCCTCGCGCTCCCAGCCGTCGCCCAGGTCCGTGTTGTGGCAGATGATCACCATCATCCGTCCCTTGTCGTCGTAGAGCGCCTTGAAGAAGGGCGTGCGCGCGTCGGGACGTTCCCAGGTGATGCCGGTGATTTCGCTCTCCGTGCCGGTCTGGACATTCGGGATCTGAGGCTTTTCCTTCAGGTCAAACACGATGTGGAAGATCTCGTGTTCAAGCGGAATCTCCTGCGGTTCGCGATCCGGAAACACGCGCTTGAGCTGATCCGCGAAGTTGTACCATTCCCGCTCGCCCCAGAAGTCGTCCACCATGAGGAATCCCCCGTTGAGGAGGTACTTGCGCAGGGCCGGCACCTCGTCGGATTGGAAGACCAGACCGCCGGGCTCCACAATGTAGATGAAAGGGTAGTTGTAGAGTTCGGGATCGGTCAGATCGATGATCACTCCTTCGGGCTCGACGTTGAGGGAGGTCATCTGCTTGAGGCGCGTGGCCAGGTTCCACTCCGCATCCGGCCAGTCCGTGTCCCATCCGCCGCGCCCGCCGTAGCCGAAGCGGCCCCGGCCGGAACTGTAGCGCACACGGGCGAACACAAACGTGTCGTTCTTGAACGACGGCTCGATGGGCCATTCGGGGGCGTTCGAATAATAATAACCACCCCGGCGGCGCTGCGCCTGCGCCTCGTTCGGGGCGGCCAGGAAGCTGAGCAGGATCGCCAGGAACACCAGCCAACTTGTCACCCAGCGGGCTTGTTTTCGGCGCGCGGCTCTCCGAGCCGCGGCAGCCTGGCCATCCCGCAGCGGCTCGGAGAGCCGCGCTCCAACGACATTGAGTGAAACGTTTCCGGGGAGGAGTGCGGGGTTCATGGTGATTTGGGTTCGGCTTCTGATGGGGCGGCGGGTGGGGCGGGAGTCCCGGGTGAAGTTGTGGCCGGCGGCGCCGTGGCGTCCTTCGGTTCGATCGCAGTGGGAGGAGAGCCTGCCGGGGTCGATGGGGACGGCGACTCGTCGGCGGGCGCTTCCCCGCGGATCTTGAGCAGCAGCCGGTGCGCGTCGCGGAATCGGGGTGCGTCCTCCAACGCCTCCAACACATGGCGTCGCGCGCCCGGATCGCCGGTTTCATGCAGGAGTTTGGCCAGTTCAAAATGGGCGCTGACCGGGTCGGGCGGGTGCAGGCGGAGAAGGTTTTGGTAGGCGTTGATGGCCATCGGCTTTTCCCCCGCCTCGGTGGCTGCCCGGGCCAGGAGCCGGTAGGGCTGGGGGAGGAGCGGGTTCACCGCCAGGTAGCGTTCGGCGTTGCGGATCACACCGCGCCAGTCCTCCCGTTCGTGGTCCAGCTCCATCAGCCGCAGGTAGGCGTCCACGCCGTCCCCGTCGAGCAGGGAGAACCGGGTCAGGGCATCACGCTCCAATTCCGTCTCGCCCAGTTTGCGGTGGGCGAGGGCCAGCATGAGATAGGCGCTGTCGCCGCCACGCTGGTCGGGATACTTCTCGATCACATGCTGGAGCGGGGCTTTGGCCGCTTCCCATTGTTCCGCCCGCAGGAACTGCTGCGCCTGGTGCATCAGGACATAGTAGTTGTCCCGCTTCAGCTCGGTCCAATCCGGGTCGGCCTCGGCCAGTTCCTCCGGCTCGGGGCGGTCCCACTTCAGCTCGGGGCCCAGGGCTTCCGCGCGCTGGGTGGCGAATTCCTCGAACGCCGCCTCGATCTCGTCCAGGGGCGCGGTGTGGCGGGCGATGGCGTCATTGATATCGGCGCCCTCGCCCAGCTCGTGAAGGATGAGGCGCAGCTTGTCCAGGCCGTAGTTTTGGACGATGAAATCCACCACCAGGTAGGACTGGTAATAGGCGAACTGTAGGTGCAGCTCGGAGCGCGGCGCGAGGAAGGCGCCGCTCAACTCCCCCACCGGGGTCAGGTCGCCCTCCAGGACAAAGGCGCGGTATTCGGGGTTCATGATCTGGCCCCAGGTCGGGTTGGCCTGACGCTCCTCATAGACCGAGATGCCCTCGCTCAGCCAGCGCGGCATCTTGTTGCGCGTCATCTGCAGGGTGATGACATGACAGAACTCGTGCCACAGCACCGCCTCCCAGTTGTTGGGGGAAAGACCGCGCGAGGCCGGGCTGTTGGCGGTGATGACGGGGCCGAAGCAGACGCCCAGGAACCCGGGGTTGTCGGGCATGCCGAAGGTCCGCACGCCGAAGTCCTTTTGCTCGGGGAAAATCTCGACGATGGTGGGCCGGTCCAGCTCCACCTGGTAGCGTTCGCAGAGGGTCTCGCGCGCCTGCTCCAACAGGGCCAGCGCGCGCTGGCCGTAGATGGCGGCCTCCTCGGCGCTCATGCGGAGGAAGAAGTGCTCGTTGGTGAGCGTTGTGAACCTGTCGATCACCTCCTTCAGGTTGACCAGGTTGAACACCGTCGCGTCGTAGCCGTCGGCCTCGTGCACCGCCTTGGCCAGGGCCCAGCCCTCCTCCTCCTCGCCCAGCCGGAGGAGGTCCTGGGCCAGTTGGATGCGCGCGGGCAGGTAGCTTGAATCATAGGCCAGCGCCTGGCGTTGGTAATCCGCCCCCTCCTTGAAGCGGTATTTCTGGGAGAGTTTGCGGCCGATCAGGTGGTCCACCGCGGGGTTTCTCTTCCAGTGAGCCAGGGCCTTCTTCCGGAGCTCGACCTCCTCGTCGAATCGGGCGTCCAGATGCGCCATGACGGCGCGGAAGGCCCAGGCTTCGGGCTGCGAGGGGTTGATGCGGAGCACGTCTTCCAGCGCCGTGTCGGCCGACTCGTAATCCTCGGCATCGACGAGGTGATCGACCAGGAGCAGGTGGCTGGGGATGTGGTTGGAGTTAATCGTGAGCGCCTGGTCCAGCGAATCGAGCATCCGCCGCCGGTCGCTCGAGGCAAAGGCACGGGCCTGCCCGCAGAGCAGGTCGGGGTCGTCCGGCAGCTTCCGCAGTCCTTCGGCAAAGATCCTTGAGGCGAGCTGGAAGTCGCCCTTGCCCAGGGCCAGATCCCCCGGTGCCAGATAGACATCGCGCCGGTTGGGGCTGCCCAGCTTGGCCCGGTCATAGAACTGTTCCAGCACCCGCCGCGGATCGGCCTGCATTTCCAGGGCCGCGCGGCCCAGCGAGATCAGGTTGACCGGGTCGGTGTAGGCCCACATGCGGTTCTTGGCCAGGTAATTGATCTCGCCCAGCATCTCGTCCGCCCGTTCCGGCTGGCCGTTGTAGAAGTAAACCGGACGCGCCGTGTAGCGGGCGCGGATGCTGGTCCGGAACTGGTCCACGGCGTGGTCGGCCACGGCGAGCGCGTTGGAGTACTGCCCGGTGACCATCAGGGCATCGATCAGCAGGAGGTGCCATTCGACATTGTAGCGGGAGTCCTCCAACCCGGCGCGGGCGGTATGGATGCACTCGTCGTAGCGGCCCTCGATGAAGGACTGGGTGGCTTTGTCGAGGTCGGGCCGTTCCGCCGGTTTCTCCACCTCGTCCGCCTGGCCGAAGGCGCGGCCAGGACCCAGGGTTGCGGCCAGCATCAACACAAGTAGCAGGGATCGGCATCGGGCCGGGCCGAGAGCGGCAGGTCTCGCCATGATTCGGAAACAGCTCAGATCTGGTATTCGTTGTCGGGCAGCGATCCTCGCCGCCGGCCCTTTTCAATCACGCGCACCCGCACGCCTTCGAAGACCACCAGCGACTGGGGCGGGACACTGCTGGTCAAAAACACGTTGCCTCCGATGGTGCTCCCCGCGCCGATCACCGTGTCGCCTCCGAGAATGGTGGCGCCCGGATAGATGGTCACATTGTCCTCGATGGTCGGATGGCGCTTCACCCCGCGCAGCTTCTGGCCGCCCGAGGTGGATTTAGCTCCCAGGGTCACGCCGTGGTAGAGCTTGACGTTGTTTCCTATGAGGCAGGTTTCACCAATCACCGTCCCGGTGCAGTGATCCACGAAGAAATGGGAGTCAATGCGGGCCCCGGGATGGATGTCCAGCCCCGCCTGCCCATGGGCCCATTCCGACATGATCCGGGGCAGAAGCGCCACCTTCCTCAGATACAGCTCGTGCGCCATGCGATGGACTCCTATCGCCTCCATGAAGGGGTAGGCCACGATGATTTCCTCGAGGCTCTTGGCTGCCGGGTCCCCGTCGAAGGCCGCTTCGGCGTCCGTCCGCAGGAGCTCCCGGAGCCGCGGCAACCCGGCCAGGAAGTCGTAGGTGATCTCCTTGGACAGGGGACGCACCTGCTGGCGTGTCACTCCTTCCGGCGGGTTGTAATCCAGGCTCTTGGCAATCTCATCCTCCAGGCGGCCCTTGACCGAGTCCACCAGCGAGACCATCTCCACCTTGAGTTCGGAGGAGTGCAGGGTGGACGCGTCGAAAAAGCCCGGGAACAGCAGCCGGAGCAAGTCGGCCGTGATGCCGGAGATGACCGTCTTGGACGGAAGGTTCTTCCCATCCAAATGGTTGATTCCGCCGACCTTCGCGTAGGAAACGATCAGTTGATCAGCCAGTTTCGTCACCGATTGGCTCACGGTCCTGAGTATTCAGCACCCGCCCCCCAAAGGCAAGTAAGCGCGCGGGGGGGCCTTTCTTTGGAAGGTCAACGTTCAACGCTCCGTCGCTCAACGGGCCAATGGTTGCAATGGGCGCGGTGAAGGGCCATGATCTGCGGCATTGTGCATATGAAGTGTTCCTTCTTGACTGAGCTTCGGCCCGCGCTGCCTTTGGCGGCGATAGGAGCCGCCATGCTGGTCCTCGTCGGCTGCCGCGATGCCACCCAGGCCCACCTCGACCCCGACAGCCTGCAGGGGGAACCGATCCAGCCTCCCGCCATGCAGGCGGCCAACCTGGATGCTTCCTCTTCCCCTGCTTCCGGAGATGCTGTGGTGGACGTTGGGGTGCCTCCCCTGCTCGCTTCCGACCCGGCTTCCTCTTCCTCTGCGGAACCGCCGCCTACAGGTGCTGGCGCACTGGATTCGGCTCCGGAAACCGTCGAAACCGACGAGGGCAGCTTCATGCGGGTTGGCTTTGACCGGTTGTCCGGTTTCGCCATCGAGATCGACGAAACCATCCTCAATCCCCAGACAAACCAAGTGGGCACGGCCGACGTGAAAACCGCCGAGGAACAGATTCCCAAGCCCATCCTGGCTCTCAACAACAAACCGATCGCATTGAAGGGATTCATGCTGCCCCTCAAGGTCGAGGGCGGTCTCGTCACGGAACTGCTCATCATGAAGGACCAGTCCATGTGCTGTTTCGGCCTCACGCCGCAGATCCACGAGTGGGTCAGCGTGAAGATGGTGGATCAGGGGGTGAAGCCGATGATGGACGAACCCGTGACCCTCTTTGGCACCCTCAAGGTTGGGGAAATGCGGGAGAACGGCTATCTCGTCGGCATCTATTCCATGGACGGCGTCAACATGGCCGGTCCCTTGGACGAGTAAACACCCGCCCGGGGACGCACCCGCAAGCCCGCCCGCACACACTTGGGCCATGGACCAACGCGACTGGAGCGCGGCTCTCCAAGGAACAGGAGTTGGTAGAGGCTGGTGTTCATGGAGACCGAATTGGAGTTGAGTCACGGTGCACGGGCAGCCCGGACCGCCTCAAGGCGCTCAACGCTCAACGCTCAACCGGGACCGCCTCCTGACGTCGGCGGCTACGTAGCCACCGCCGTGAGGCGGTGGACCCAGTCGTGATGAAAAGGGAAGAACGCCCAACGTTCAGCGTTCAACTGCAAAAAGGCGGTCCGCGTCCTTGGTTCAGCAGGGAAGGAGAATCGGGTTCCCAAGGCGCCAAAGCGCCCCAGAACGCGTGTGGATGAAAATGCATCTTTCCCAAGCACCCGGCTTGAGGTGCCGGTGGCCGCTCCAGAGCCGCGCGCCCCAGGTCAAGATTCATCGACCGATCTTCTCACCCGACATTGCATCCGCACCACGCCCGCGCCATCATACGCGACCATGAACCGGTTCCCCGCGCTGGTGCCCCTCCTTCTCGGCCTTTGCGGTGTCTCTCCGGCCGGCCTGGACGCCGCCGATTCGCCTTCCCGCCTGGATCGAACCCGTCTCCTTGAGTATCGCGACAGCCAGGGCACGATCCGCACCGCGACGTCACCGGAGGAATGGGAGAGGCGCCGCGCCGAGATGGTGAAGGGGATGCAGGCCATCATGGGCGTTCTGCCTGCGCTGGATCCGAGCCTTCCCTTGGATGTTCAGGTGGAATCGGAAACCGATGAGGGAACGGTCGTGCGGCGCCTCATCACCTACCAGTCCGAGCCCGGCTCCCGCGTGCCCGCCTATCTGAGCATACCCAAGGGGGCGCTGGAAGGATCGGCGTGTGTGGGTGCGGTGTTGTGCCTGCACCCGACCGACAACCAGGTGGGACACATGGTCGTGGTGGGCCTGGGGGGCAAGCCCAATCGCGCCTACGCCCGGGAACTCGCCGAGCGCGGATACGTGACGCTGGCGCCCTCCTATCCGCTTCTGGCCAACTACCAGCCGGACCTTGAGGCGCTCGGTTACGCGAGCGGCACGCTCAAGGCCATTCGCGACAACATGCGCGGGTTGGATCTGCTGGCCTCGTTGCCCTTCGTGAAGACCAATGGATTTGGTGCCATCGGACACAGCCTGGGCGGTCACAATGCGGTCTTCACGGCCGCCCTGGACGCGCGCATCAAGGTGATCGTCAGCAGTTGCGGCCTCGACTCGTTCATGGATTACAAGGATGGCGACATCCGGGGCTGGACCAGCACGCGTTACATGCCGCGCCTGCTTGACTACAGGGATCGGCTCGAGGATATCCCGTTCGACTTCCACGAGTTGATCGCCTCGCTGGCGCCGCGGACCTGCTTCCTCTCCGCACCGCTGGGGGATGACAACTTCATGTGGAGGAGTGTCGATGCGATTGTGGAAGCGGCTCGGCCGGTCTATGAGTTGCACGGTGCGGAGAATCGGCTGCAGGTGGCGCATCCGGAGTGCGGACACGACTTCCCGCCCGAGATGCGTGAACGGGCCTACATGATGATGGATGAAGTGCTGGGGAAATAGAAGCGCCGCGCTGGAGCGTCCACCGACCCGACGAGCTGGCTACTTGAGGAAGGAACGATGGACATCAAGCCAATCGGAGGAGCCATGTCGCTTTGGGAATCCGATGTTGCCTGACCGCTGAACCGAGGACACGGACCGCTACTTAAGAAACTGGAGGTGCAACGCGTTCGTAGTCCCGCCTTTAGGCGGTTCGGTCGTTGGATGGCGGGCGACGGCTTTAGCCGCCTAAAGGCGGAACCCGTTACGACGGGCTAGATAAGGAAGAAACACCAATGACCACGGCTGTGCGAAAGCCCCTCACCCCAACCCTCTCCCGGGGGGAGAGGGAGCAGCATGCCCGGTGGAGGGTACGGGTTCAGATCG
>Ga0302046_10000070_pt1:97500-99848 | contig 99848 bp, 89 predicted proteins | sample RVTome_11_FD_200261 | JGI IMG/M metagenome (GOLD analysis project Ga0302046, IMG submission 200261) | Soil microbial communities from uranium-contaminated site in the Upper Colorado River Basin, Wyoming, United States - RVT147D111 (version 2) ... | reverse complement strand
ATACCGAGCATCGAAATCACCGTCACGGTCAACGGCACGCCGTACACGCGCTTCGTCGAGCCGCGCAGGCTGCTGTCGGACTTCATCCGCGAAGACCTGGAGCTGACCGGCACGCACGTGGGATGCGAGCACGGCGTCTGCGGCGCTTGCACGGTGCAGCTGAACGGCCGGACCGCGCGGGCGTGCCTCACGTTCGCCGTCCAAGCGGACGGCGCCGAGCTCGTGACGATCGAGGGGCTCGCGCAGGGCGGGACGCTCACCCGGCTGCAGCAGGCCTTTTGGGACCACCACGGCCTCCAGTGTGGCTTCTGCACGCCCGGGATGCTGATGTGCGCCGGCGAGCTGCTCGAGCGCGAGCCGAACCCCACGGAAGGGCAGATTCGCGAGGCGATCGCCGGCGCGCTGTGCCGCTGCACCGGGTATCACCACATTGTCGAGTCGGTGAAGGCGGCCGCCGCGGCGCGGCTCGAGGAATCGCACCGCGACCCGCCGTCGCCCGCGGCGCAGCCGCGGGCCACCGCGAAGGTCTGACCCACGCGTTCCTTCCTCGAGCGCCGCGCCTCTAGCGCGGCGCTCTCTCGAAGTCCATTCTTGCCCGTCTGACCCATTGCGGCGCTCCCGCGTTCTGCAATGGTGACCGGGTTTTGCCCGGTGTCGGGCGGGTTTCAAGCGGCCGCAACGCTTTGACTGGCAGTGAGATAGCGAGCCAGACGCTGGGCACGCCTCTTGCCCTTTTGGCAGCCGGGAGGGTGATCACTAACGTCGCCCCTCCCACGCGACTTTCGCGGAAACGGACGCGAGGTGGCGGAGCCGAGCGGGCGCAGGCGCGTGATCCCAGAATCGCTTGAAACACGCGGACCCGGCCCACCCTTCGGCGCCTCGCCGACTTACGAGGGCTGCCTGTGGCGGACAAGAGCACGCGGTGGACGACCAAGCACGCGCCGATGCCCGGCCTGCACGAGCCGTTTGCAAAAGGCTCGGGGCAGGCGGAGGCGGAACGCGATGAGCCGGCGGAGGAACCGATGACCGGGCCGGCGCCGGGTCCGCAGCCGCGGCCGATGCGGGAGTACCCGCCGGATCTCGTGTTCATCGTCAGCGCCGAAGGCACGATCCTCTTCCTCAACCGGGAGCTTCCCGGCGTCCCGCAGCAGGAAGTGCTGGGGACATCGCTGTACCGCTACCTCTTTCCCGAGCAGCACGACGAGGTGCGCCAGTGCCTCGCGGCCGTATTCTCAACCGGAGAGGCCGGCGGGTTCGAGTGCGCCGGCATGCGGCCACACGACGCCACGTCGTGGTACCAGTGTCGGGTGGCGCCCAACGAGCGCGGGGGACGCGTCGTTTCAGCAACGATCATCGGGCGCGACATCACGCAGCGCAAGCAGATCGAAGACCAGCTGCGCGAGGAGCGCGAGGAGCTGCGACGCCGCCTGGAGGAGCGGGCCGCCGAGGTGGATGCTGCCCGCCGGGAAGCGCAGGGATGGGCGGCCGCGCAAGGGGAGAACGACCAGACCCTCGTGCGGTTCCGGCAGCTGGTGGACCAAGCGGGGGAGGCCATCTTCGTCACGGAGCCCGGTACGGGCCGCTTCGTCGACGTGAACGAGACGGCGTGCCGGTGGCTGGGCCGGGAGCGGGAGCAGATTCTCGAGCTCACGGTCGCGGATGTGGACGTGCGGTTCCCGCTGCAGAGCCCGGAGCCTAGCGCGGAGCACGTGCCGGATACGCGGGACAAGCGTCGCCCGCAGATCTTCGATCATGGCGTACACCGCCGCCGGGACGGCAGCACGTTCCCGGTCGAGGTGGCCGTCGCACGGAGGCGGTTCGGCGATCGAGAGTTCGTGCTGGCCGTGGCGCGCGAGATCAACTCGCGCAAGCGGACGGAGTCGGCGCTGATCGAGGCGGAGAACAAGTACCGCGCGCTGCTGGAGCTGACCCGCGATGCCGTGTACCTGTCGGCCCGGGACGGCACGATCGCCGAGGCGAACGACGCGGCGATGGCCCTGTTTGGGTACACCCGTCAGGAGCTCGTCGGCCTCGAGGCCAAGCGGCTCTACCGGCAGCCGGATGATATTCGGCGGTTCCAGGACGGCGTGGCGGAGCGCGGGGCGGTTCACGACCTCCCGGTGACGCTGCTGGCGCGGGACGGCTCGCCGATTCGGGCGCTGCTGTCGGCCACGCTACGCCGCGGCGGGGGAGGGAGCGTTCTCGGCTATCAATGCATCGTCCGCCGGGCGGCGGACGCGGCCGACGCCGCGCCGCGCGAGACGGGTGGCGAGCGGCCTGGCAATGGACATCGCCTCGTCTTGGTGGCGGGCGCCGATCCCCGCTTCCGGGAGCACGTGGTCGCGGTG